>Ga0233399_1000003_pt1 | contig 348259 bp, 301 predicted proteins | sample 43DmetaG_FD_182698 | JGI IMG/M metagenome (GOLD analysis project Ga0233399, IMG submission 182698) | Seawater microbial communities from Monterey Bay, California, United States - 43D | ecosystem: Environmental > Aquatic > Marine > Coastal | place: USA: California | collected 2016-11-08 | reverse complement strand
TAATTCCCCAAGTGCGTATCGCTCTTCAATGGATTCTATTTTAGTATTTAGCTCTGTAATATTATTCTTTAATAAACTTTTTAGCTCCAATACTACCTTCAGAATGAATTTTTAATAAATAAATACCTGGAGTTAAATCGGATACATCAACTTCGTTATTGTTAAATAAAAGGGTATCAATTTTTCTCCCAATCACATTATAAACTTCAACTTTATCGATGGTTAAAGAGGTTTCAACTTTAAGGATGTTTGAAGTTGGATTAGGATAAATAATTACTTTATTTTCAACAGAAAAAAAGTTGTTTATTGAAAGACTAGCTTGATTATCAGCATATACTTTAAATTCTCCTGGAGCTAAAGAAATAGTAGTATTTGTATTGCTTACTGATATTGTTGAATTATTGTCTAATAAGTCGTGCCAAATACCAGTTTGCTGAAAATTTGGATTGATACTTTGTGTTGTAACTCCAAAATTTCCGATGATGGTAATATACTTTATGTCTGAAGCGTCTGTTTTGGTAAGATGAATGGTGTTTAATCCATTAGAATTACCAACATCTAGAGTGAAATCTGAAGTTTTAAAAATGTCATAATTCAATTTTAATTGAATTAATTTAGACCAAGTATTGTAAATATCTTTTCTTTCTTGGACATCAAAATAATTCCATAAAATGGGTTTGTTACCTGTTCTACCATTATGATTAATACTAATATCATACCCTAATTCTCCAAACTGCCAAATCATTTTTGGCCCTGGAATTGTAAAATAAAAAGCACCAGCTAATTCTTCTCTTTTTAAGGCTGTATTTAGATTTTTAATATTATAAGAACCACTAGAATTACCAAATTGTAAATTTTTATACATGAGTCTTTCTTCATCATGACTTTCCATATAACTTACATTTGCAGGTACAGACCAACCTCTATTTTTATAAGAAATCCATGAAAAATCTGATTCGCTTCCAAAGCTCATTGTTGCTTGATTGTAATTATGATTATGATTACCCCAAACCATAATTCCTTTGCCTTCGTTTAATTTATAATTTACCCACTGAGTTTCCTCGTTATTAGTTCCTAAATGTTCAAAAATGATATAAAAATCAGGGTCAATTTCCCATTGATAATCTGCATATTCCTTTAAAATATCAACTCTGTCTTGTTGATACGCATTTGTGCAATTTTCATCATTAGAATTACAATTTTGAGTAAACCCTTTGGTTAAATCCCATCTAAAACCATCAATTTTATATTCATCAACCCAATATTGAGAGATTCTTTTAACATAATCTTTTGTGGCTTGTTTAGAGTGATTAAAATCGTTAAAAACACTGTAAGAATGTGTTGCTGATTGGTTAAAAAACGGACTATCTGTACTTGCTTGTCCGCCATAATCTCCATTATCTGTATTCCACATTCTATAAAATGGATTTTGACCACTTGCATGATTATAAACAACATCAAGAATTACTGCAATTCCTCTAGAATGACATTCATCAATTAATTGTTTAAAGGCGTTTTTTGTTCCATAATATTTATCTAAAGCCATATGAAAAGAAGGGTTGTATCCCCAAGATTCATTACCATCAAATTCATTTACTGGCATAAATTCTATAGCATTTATACCTAAATCTTGTAAATAATCTAAACGTGCTTTTACAGCATCAAAACTATGTAGTGCATCAAAATCTCTAATTAAAAGCTCATAAATTACTAAATCTGTTTTTGCTGGTTTTTGAAAGTTGGCTACTTGCCAATTGTAATCTTCATATCCAGTTCTTAACAAGGTTACAGCATGATCTGTTTTTCCTGTAGGATAACTTGGTAAGTTTGGATAGGTTGTAGCGTTAATATATTGATCATTAGATTCTGATAAAATTGATGTAGAATAAGGATCAGCAACTCTTAAAACACCATCAATTAAATATTGAAAAGTATGATCTGTTTGTGGTGTTAAACCTGTTAGTTCTATCCAAAAACGATCTTTTGTACTGTCTTTTTTTAGTAAATAATTATTGTTTACTTCCCAATTATTAAAGTCTCCAATTATATGAATAAAATCTTTCATTGGTGCATAAATAACCAATGCTGCTTTGGTGTTGTCTGATATGTTTAAATTGATTCCGTCTTTCATTCCTGCTGGAACAGCAGCTTCAGTAACTGTAGGTCTAACTATTACTTGAAAAGTAGCACTTTTTGTTTCTCCGTTATTTACTGCTTCTAATAAATAAGTAGTGTTTTGATTAACAATAGGAGAGTGGCTGTATGAAGTAGCACCAGTTGTTTGATTAATTACAGAACCGTTTGCTTTTAATGTAAAGTTTGCGGATAAAGTTGCGCTAGCACTTATTGATAACTGTTCACCAGAATTTAAAATTGTTGTTGAATTTGAAGGAGAGTTAAGAGTTAATTGAAATGAACCTACATTAAATATAAAATCTGAACAACCATTATCTTTAAATTCTTGAGAACCTGTTTCATTCCTAAAAACCATTCCAATTTTTGTAACACCTGCTGCTTGAACATCTGTTAAACCGTAATAAGTTTTTGGGATAAAAGTCATTTCCCATTTATTGTTAGATGAATTAAAAGTCATTTCCCCAACACCATCATCTGTTCCCCAATTACCAACTACACTGGTTCCCCATGCGTTTGTTTCATTACCTACACCAGAATGCAAATATATTTTTGTAGGGTTACTAAAATTGTTACAATTTGTTTGTTTAGAACTTGCATCTATACTTATTGTAATTGATTCATCAATTTCAAAAGGAGAGGGATTAATAGTTACTTGACTGTAACAAAGTGAGCTTAATAAAAATAATAAAAAAGTAATTTTTTTCACATGTATTTATTTTTTTTAAAAACAAAGGCTACTTATAAGTAGCCTTTGAGTATATTATAACTATTATAATTATTATAATTTTTTATATGTAGGAGCATTAGGATCAGTGAAATCCAACTCGAAACTATAAGTACCAGCAGTTGTAACTATGTTTGCACCACCCTCTTCTAGTGTTCCGTCATTTCCATTATCTCCATAATTTACACCCCAATCATTGTTAGCTCTAAATTTAAATTCACCATCAATTAAAGTAACATCTATAAGAATCCAAATATCATTGAAAGGTTTAGACCAATCTCTAACAAATTGTGCATCCGGAGTAGCACCCCATTCATTATATGCACCACCTACAAGACCCCAAACATTTGTAACAGGTTCTAATGTGTAAGTTAAATCATTCATATCTACAGTTGCAAAATATGTTCCTGCAGTTACAACAATGTTAGCGCCACCAGCATCTAAGGTTCCATCTTTTCCATCATCACCCCAATTAGTTCCCCAATCGTTGTTCATTCTGAATTTCATTTCACCATCAATTAAAGTAACCATTCCTCTAAATACATCAGAATAAGGGTCATACTCTAACATGAAATCAGGAGTAGCACCCCATTCATTATATGCACCCCCTACAATTCCTAAAGAGAAAGATTCTTGAGTGTATGTATTATCATTTAGGTTTACAGTAATTTTGTAAGAACCAGCAGTAACAGCAATGTTTCCACCACCTGCACTTAATGATCCAGCAGTTGCTCCTGTACCAAGGTTATTACCCCAATCATTATTTTCTCTAAATTTATATTCACCATCTAAAAGGTTAACATAAGCTACTAAAACACCATCAATATCAGTTTTATATAATGGTAAATCTGGAGTAGCACCCCAATTATTAGCAGCAGAACCAACAATACCCCAAGTAGTAGATAAATCTAAAACTGTTAAGTAAGTTGTAACATTAATTGTTATAGGAGTTCCAACTCTTTCTAAAACATTTCCTGTAGCTTTATCTGTAATAACTGATCTAACTCTAATTTCTAAATCTCCTGCAGTATCTACTGGTATACCAGATAAAATTGCTGCTGCATTTAATTGAGAATTTGTAATAGGAATAATGTTATTGTTTCTAGCATTTGCAATTTCTAAAGGTGAAGCAAAATCTGTACTAGGAGTAGCTGCTTCTATAAAATATTCAATATCTAAATTTAGATTTGCATTTAAAATTGGGTCTGTTAAATCGAAAGTTATTGCTACTGCATCATTGTTATCTAATGATAGGACAAAAGCATCACCATCTTTTACACCATTAATGACAGGCTCATTTGTTGGATATGTAGTAACTAATAATAAAATATTATTAGATGTTAAATCTCCAGTTTTAACTCTCATGTATATTGCTACATCTTTAAATGAAGTTACGCCAGCGTTATTAATTGCTTGGTTAAACTCTGAAACAGACATTGTAAAGCTGTTTTTATCAGTACTTCCCAAATTAATAGGAGTTGTAAAATCTGAATCTGTAGCCATTTCTACGTTGTAATCTGAACTTTTTGAAAGTTGATTATCCCAACTAATTGTAAATGCAGGATTATCTGGTAAAGAAAAGTTTAAGAATACACTACTAATACCTGGAATGTTTAATTTAAACTCAGGATCTGGACTTGTAATTGTAAAGCTTTCTTCAGTATCACAAGCACCTAGTAAAAGGGTTAATGATAAAAGCAAATAGCTTAATCTTTTTAAATATATTTTCATTTTTTATCTTTTTAAAAGTTAAATTGATATTATAAGTTTAAAGGAATTAAGATGTAATCTCCTGTTAAATCATTAAACCAAACATCGTAATCATCTTCAACAATTACAGGTATAGCACCTCCAGCATCTGTTGCTACACCAGAAAAAGAAGTTATATTTCCCCATTTAGCACCAGCATCTGTTACGAATTCTAAATTACCAGGAACTAATTTTACTTCTTGTGCATACCAAATATGACCATCAAAAGTTAAAGGAGTCATTGCAACATCTGCAGTACTTGACCCTTTTATTGTTAAACTTGCTGGACTTGTTTTTCCTGATGCATCAAAAGGTAAGAATGTAAAAGTGTTACTAGCAAAATTGATTTTGAATGTATAGTAACCTTGAGGAATTCCATTTCCACCTCCATAAGGAAATCTTTCTGGATCAGTTCCTCCACCTGGATTAGACCCAACAGTATAACCATCATCTGTACCCCATTGTGGTTCCCATAAACCTTTAGTTGCTAAAACTTTAAAATGCCCATTGTCTGACCAGTAACCAGTATAAGAAAATGAATCACTATCCGCAGCATCTCTAAATAAAGCAGGGTTATTGCTATTGTTATTCCATCCTGGAGCAGTTGCATCACCTACTAAATAGTAGTCGTTAAATACATAATTAAAATAAGGATAAACTTCTAAAGTATTTACATTTGAAGCTGATTTTTCACTTAATTGTGTTCCTAAAGAAGCCACAACTCTTATGTAAATATTAGCCCATTCAAATGGGTTTAAACCAGCATTACCAGCAGCAGAATTTAATTCGCCGATAGATAAAGTAACTGTATTTCTACCTGTTATGTTAGATGCAGTAATAGGATTTGTAAATACATCATCTTTAGAGATTTCAACGGCATAATTAATTGCAGTTTGTACTCCATAATCTGATTCTTCCCAATTTAAAGTGATTGCAGGATTATTTGTATTAACTGCATCTAATTCTAATTTATTGAAGTTTAAAGCTTCTAAAACAGGACTGGTTGGTGTCGATATTGTAAATGTTTCAGACGTATCATCGCAAGATTGAAAAAACACTAGCATCAATCCTAGAATACTAAGTACTGAAAATCTTTTTATATTTTTCATCATTTGTAATTTGTTTTTAAAATTAATAGTCAGCATTTTGAGTTAAATTAGGGTTTGAGGCTAAACTAGATGTAGGAATAGGATAAACATCCATATGTGTAGGTAAAGCTATACCATTACTTGCATTTCCTTTCCAAGTCCAGTTGTAGTTTCCTCCAGTAAATTTACCGTAACGAACTAAATCTTGTCTTCTGTGAGCTTCCCAATGTAATTCTCTAGATCTTTCATTTAAGATAAAATCTAATGTAATATCTGCAGTTGTAAGATTATTTTGAGGATTTTTTGCTCTTGTTCTTAAGCTGTTAATATACGTTTCCATATCTGCATCAGAACCACCGGCACCACCTCTTAAATGAGCTTCTGCATACATTAAGTAAACATCTGCTAATCTAAATAAAGGAAAATCTGTATCTACAAATGTTTGGTCTGAACCAAAAGTACCTGTAGAGGTTGCATTAGAATATTTTTCAATTACATAACCAGCATCTTTATCAGAAATATCTGTTATTTCAATATCTCTTGTTCCAGAAATAATTGTGTTTCTGCTATCGCTTGCAAAGATTCCGCCATCAAATAATTCAACAAATTGTTTTCTTACTCTCAGGGCTCCTCCCCATCCACCAGCACCAACTCCTAAAGCAGCACCGTTCTCTTCTAAACTACCAACTTGACCGTTAATCATAACTGTTGTTGGCCCATAGTTTTGAGTAATCAATCCATCAGAAATTAATGGGAAAATTATTTCTTTAGTTGCAGAGTTTGTATTGTTATCGGCCATAAAAATATGAGCATATTCATCTGCTAGAGAGAAACCACCAGAGATGATTTTTTTAGCATAAGTAATACATTCTGTATTTTTGTCTTCACCAATATAAACATTTGCATTAAGATATATTTTAGTTAAAAGCATCCATGCAACAGCTTTGTCTGCTCTTCCATGATCATTTGTTCTTGGAGCTATTAAATCTCCTTCTATAGCTTTTAATTCTGTTTCTATAAAAGTGAACAATTCTTTTCTATTAACTTGAGGAGGAAAGAATCCTGCTGTTGGGTCTGTTTCAATTACCATTGGTGCTTTACCAAATAAATCCATCATGTGGTAATAAGCCATTGCTCTTAATAATCTTGCTTCTGCTCTAAAAGTTACAATGTCTGCTTTTGTTGCATCAGAAACTTTTCTTGCTTCCAATTTTTCTGCAGTAGTTTCTCTTAAAAAGTTATTTGCAAAAGATACAGTAACCATAGCTCTACTAAACATACCTACTATTAAAGGATTTTGAGCAGTCCATACATTACGTTGAATTTCTCTTGTTCCTGGATCATTTTCATAAGACCAAATCATTTGATCTGCAGAAAGAGTTTGTAAGTAAAGTAAAACTCTACCATATTGACTTGTACCAGCATCTAGACCTTGAATGTTAGAACTTCCTGGGCCATCTACACCTGTTAGCGATAAGTTTGCATAAACTCCTGCTAATACTTCTAAATAAGCGTCTTCACTTTCAAAAAGAGCTTTACTTAAAACAGTTTGATCATCTTCTGGTACAATATTTAAATCGTTTGTACAAGAGGCAACTACTGATGTTATTAAAATAACAGCAAATAGATTTTTTATTGTTTTTATATATTTTTTCATCTTGTTTTTATTAGAATTTAATATTAGCTCCAACTAATAAGTTTCTAGATCTTGGGTATATTAAATTATCTATCCCATTAAATACTTCTGGATCTAAACCTGTATAGTTAGTTAATGTAAATACATTTTGAACACCTGCCCATAATCTTAAACTACTGTAGGAGAATTTTTTAATTGGATTTTCAAAAGTATACCCTAATGTTATATTATCCATTCTTAAGTAAGAAGCATCTTCTACATAAATATCAGAATTAATTACATCTGAAGTTATTAAGAAGTTAGTTTCTAAAACAGAAGTTGGTAAGTTACCTAACACTGCATTGTCTTGTAATAACTCTAATTGAGCTGTGGAAGATTTTACATTGTTATATACGTAATTTCCTAGACTTGCTCTTAAGTTAAATGCTAAATCGAAATTTTTATAATTAAAATTAGATTGGAAACCCAAACTAATATCTGCATTTGGATTATCTTTTAAGTATCTATCATCATCATTTATAATTCCATCTCCATTTAAATCTAAATAAGCACCTTCAATTGCTTTTCCTGCATTGTCATATAATTGTTTGTATACATGAAAAGAGTTAGGAGCAAAGCCTTCTCTTAATAATTGAATTGTATTACCTGTACCACCTGCAGTACCACCAGTTCTCACATCTTGGCGGTTTGCAAGTTTAGTAATTTTTCTATCTAAGTATGTTGCGTTGAAAGTGAAATTCCAATTATAGTCATCAGTTTTAAGAATGTCACCGTTTAAAGTAAACTCAATACCATTTATTTCTAATTGTCCAATATTTTGAATTGTACTATTTCCAAAGTTTGTACCATCAGGCAAAGCAGCATTAAATAATAAATCATCAGATGTTTTTTGGAAAACACTTAGTACTCCATTATATCTATTGTCAAATAAACCATAATCTACACCAAATTCAATAGTTGTAGTTTCTTCCCATTTTAAATTTGGATTTACAACTGAAGGAATTGTAGATTGAACAGTAGCATTACCAAATAAATATCTAGAGTTAATGTTACCAAAACGATATCTGTTTAAATATAAATCATTTACTCCTGGTAAATTTTGTTGACCTGTTAGACCGTAACTTGCTCTTAATTTTAAATTTGAGATTACTTGAGAATCTTTTAAGAAATCTTCATCACTAAGATTCCATGCTATTGCAGCTCCTCCAAAGTTACCCCATCTATTATTTTTACTAAAACGAGATGTACCATCTCTTCTATAGTTAAGGGTTAAAAGGTATTTTTGAAGATAAGAAAAATTTGCTCTACCAAAGAAACCAATGTTTACAACATCTGGGTCTGCAAAAGAAGTTCCAAAAGAATCAGGATCTCTTAAGTTTCCAGAATTTTCTCCAAAGTTTTCAAAACGTTGGTAAGAGTAACCTGCAGTTACATCAACTTTTAGTTTATCTAATTCTTTTACATAGTTTAAATATGTATCAAATAATTCATTAGATCTTTCTTGAGTTCCATCAGATTTAGTTCCAGCAAATTGTTGAGTTAAATCTCCATTTCCAATTTGAAATCTATTTAAATATTCAGAAGAACCTTTTGTTTTATCAAAACCTACATTTACAACACCTCTTAATTCAGGTAAAAAATGAAATTTATAATCAAAGTTTAAATTTCCATATTGTCTAAAGTTAAAACCAGTACTGTTTGCTAACAATAAAGAAGCTACAGGGTTTTGAGTTCCGTTAGAAACAATGTCTCCATTTCTATGTTGATAGTAACCTGAAAAAGGAGAACTAGAATCATAGATTGGTTGAGTAGGATCATAACGTAAAGCTGCACCTATTTGTCCTGAGTCAGCAAAACGACTATCTTCAAATGCTCTATTATAGTTTAAGTTAATTTTTAAATGGTCATCAAATAATGAAGGGTTCATAGAAAGAGAAACTGTTTTTCTATTAAATTGAGAAGTTAATAAAGAACCTTCTTGATTTGCAAAACCTATAGATAATCTAGTTGGTATTGCACCAAAAATTTGCCCTTTAGCAGTTAAGTTGTATAAAGAAGATACTGTGGATCTTAAAATTTCATCTTGCCAGTTTGTATCAGCATTACCTAATAAACCAACATCTCCAGGTCTTCTTGTTGTAACCATGTTTCTGAATTCATCTGCAGAAAACACATTAACCCTGTCTAAAACTTCACCAAATGTATACTGTGTATCAAAATCTAATGTATAATCTGTTCTACCTTTTTTAGTAGTAATTATAATTACACCGTTAGAAGCTCTAGAACCATAAATTGCAGTTGCAGAAGCATCTTTTAATACAGAGAAAGACTCAATATCATTTGGGTTAATACTTGCTAATACACCTCTAGATCCAGCAACTCCACTTTCTTCAATAGGTAATCCATCAATAACAATTAAAGGACTGTTTGAAGCACCAATAGAAGCTCCACCACGAATTCTAATTTGAGATCCTGAACCAGGAGCACCACTAGTTGTTACTTTAACACCAGAAACTCTACCATTTAATAAATTTTCTGGAGTCACAATGTTACCCTTTGTAAAGTCTTTTGTGGTAATAGATTCAACAGAACCTGTTGCATCTTTTACGGTAGTCGTACCATAACCCACAACAACAATTTCTTCTAAAAATTGCGCAGATTCTTCTAATTCAACAATAATGTTAAAGTTAGTTCCAATTGTAACTTCTTTGTCTGCAAAACCCAAGTATCTAAAAATAAGAATATTTCCGGTTCTTACGTTCTCTATAGAAAATCTTCCATCAAAGTCGGCTACAGTACCTTTCTTTGTACTTTTAACCGTTATACTTACACTAGGCAAAGGTTCGCCTGTTGCTTTTTCTTTAACCACACCACTAACTGTTTGTTGAGCAAATATTGTAATTGATGAGGTTAAAAGAATTCCAATTAATAATAATTTAATTTTTTTCATCTATAAATTTGTTAAATTATAACTGTAAATTTGATTTGTGATTTAAAGCAATAAATTTACATTCCACATCATAAATATAGAATGAATATGTTTGATACCAACATCATGAAAGTCACGAAAACGGTTTCGTGTTGACAACTTTTTTTATCATTGTAATCAAATTTACAAATTTTAACCTTGTATATTTGTCTTATTAACAAATAATGAAGCAAAAAATTACCATAAAAACAATTGCAAAAGAACTAGGTGTTTCTTCGTCTACAGTTTCTAAGGCTTTAAAAGACAGTCATGAAATTAGTAGAGAAACTAAAGATAAAATTCAAGCCTATGCAAATCATTTTAACTATAAACCCAACAGTTTAGCGCTTCAACTTCGTAATCAAAAGACAAAAGTAATTGGTGTTATTTTGCCTAAAATAGTACATCATTTCTTTTCTACCGTTATTATGGGCATTGAAGAAGGCGCAAATGAGAAAGGCTATAATATTATTGTTTGTTTTTCGAATGAATCTTATAAGAAAGAAGTAGAAACATTAAAGGTTTTATCGAATGGTAGTGTAGATGGTTTAATTGTTTCTATTTCAAATGAAACACTTGAGAATCAAGATTTTAGTCATTTTATAGGTTTAGTTACTGAAGAAATTCCATTAGTATTAATTGATAGAGTTGTTGATGAAATTTCATGTGATAAAGTTGTTGTAGATGATGTTGGTGCTGGCTATAAAGCAACAAAACACTTATTAAAAAACGGCAGAAAAAAAATAGCTTTAATTACTACACCTAAATATGTAAATGTAGGTTCTTTAAGAAGACAAGGGTATGAAAAAGCGCATATTGAAGAGTATATGAAAACAGATAAAAATTTAATTGTAGAGGTTAACGAAAAAGAAAATATAAAAAATCAGATAGAAAAAGTCTTTGATGAAGATGTAGATGCTGTTTTTGCTGTGAATGAAATTTATGCAGCTAATTCTATGAAAATAGCTAAAGAGAGAGGGTTAAGAGTTCCTGAAGATTTATCTGTTATTGGTTTTACAGATGGCTTAATTTCTGAATATTCATCACCATCAATAACAACAATAGCTCAACACGGCTTTACAATGGGTAAACAAGCAGTAGAACTTTTAATTGAAAGAATTGATAAAGATACAGAGGTTTATAGTCCCAAAAAAATTGTAATATCAGGTGATTTAAAACTGCGACAATCTACGAAACCGTCGTCGTAGATTTTTTCTATCTTTTATATTAAATTAATAAAAATCTTTACTTTTGAATTATTAATACGATTTATCAATAAATTACATTCCACAAATTTATGAATTGATAAGTCTAAAAGCTTATCGTGATATTAATTTTATAATTTACGATAATGAATAAGCAAAAATTAAATTTCTGGCAAATCTGGAACATGAGTTTTGGGTTTCTGGGAATACAATTCGGTTTTGCCCTTCAAGGAGGTTTTATGTCTCGAATTTTTCAAACTCTTGGTGCTGCAAAAGATGACATTCCAATGTTATGGATCGCTGCTCCCTTAACAGGTTTACTTGTACAACCCATAATTGGTTATATGAGTGATAGAACCTGGAGCTCTAAATGGGGAAGAAGACGTCCTTATTTTTTAATTGGTGCCATATTAAGTTCATTCGCTTTGTTTTTTGTACCATATTCACCTGCGCTATGGATCGCTGCTGGTTTTCTCTGGATTTTAGACGCATCAATTAATATTTCTATGGAACCCTTCAGAGCTTTGGTAGCAGATAAGTTACCAGAATCTCAAAGATCCTATGGCTTTGTTATACAAACATTAATTATAGGAATAGGTACTTGGGTGGCAAGTAATTTACCTTGGATGGTTTCTCAGTTAGGTGTTAGTGATTCTGCAGATTTAGGAGTAGTCCCTATGTCTGTTAAAGTTGCTTTTGCTGTTGGAGCTTTTGTGTTTTTAATAAGTATTTTATATACGGTTTTTACTACATCAGAATATCCGCCTGAAGATATGGCAGTATTCGAAAAAGAGAAAGCAAAAAAAAATCAATTTATTCCAGATATTTTAAACAACATCGGTAATATGCCAACAACGATGAAGAAATTGGGTGTTATTCAATTCTTTAGTTGGTTTGCTTTTTTTACAATGTGGTCTATGGCAAATCCCGCATTAACAGAACATGTTTTTCAAACTCCTGCACCAATAAAAGCTAATTTTGATATGACAATTACTGCTCAAGCAGAAGCTTTTAATATTGCTAATACAGCATTTCAAAAATCATCAAACTTGGTAGGATCTGCTATGGGGCTTTACGGTTTGTCATCTATGGCATTTGCATTATTACTAGTTTTTTACACATCAAAAAGAAGGATTAATAGAAAGTATGTACACATGATTTCATTATTTCTTGGAGGTTTAGGCTTTTTATTAATGAATTACACATCGCCAAATAACTTAAAATATTGTTTTGTATTTATTGGGTTTGCTTGGGGTAGTATTTTGTCAATGCCGTATGCAATGTTATCTAGTTCTGTAGATCCAAAGAAAATGGGAGTTATTATGGGGATTTTTAATATGTTCATTGTAATCCCTCAAATTATTGCTGCGCTTGGTGGCGTGAATTTTGTTTCTGGTATATTAGGAGAACAAGCAATTAATGCAATGACAGTTGCAGGAATTAGTTTAATAATTGCAGGTTTCTGTAATTTTTTAATTACCAATAAGAATGCAATTAGTTATCAAGAAGAGATTTAAAATAAAATGAAAAAAGGATTTATATTCGATTTGGATGGTGTCATCGTTGATACCGCCAAATATCATTATTTAGCTTGGAAAAAGCTAGCTAACGAATTAGGTTTTGAGTTTACCAAAGAACAAAACGAAATGTTCAAAGGCGTAAGTAGAAGACAATGTTTAGAAATATTATTAGAAATTGGTAAAATAGAAGCTACACAAAAGCAATTTGATACTTGGATGATTAAAAAAAATGAAGATTATCTAAAATTTATAGCAAATATGAATGCATCAGAAATTTTACCTGATGTGCCAAGAATATTAGAGTTTTTAAAAGAGAATAGTATACCTATTGCTTTGGGGTCAGCTAGTAAAAATGCGAGATCTATTTTAGAAAAAGTAGGATTATTACATTATTTCAAAACAATTGTAGATGGTAATAATGTAACAAAAGCTAAGCCAGATCCTGAAGTTTTTTTGCTAGCAGCAAAAGAATTAGGCGTAAAAGCTAGTGATTGTGTAGTTTTTGAAGATGCTGTTGCAGGTGTAGAAGCTGCAAATTCAGCAAAAATGACAAGTATAGGTATTGGTGATGAAAATGTATTGACGGAAGCTCATTTCAACTTTACAGATTTTATAGGAATCAGTACCAATTTTATTACAAATTTAATAGAAAATTAGAATGAATCAAGAATATATTCAACTAAATGAATGGTCAATTCTCGAAGAAGGATTTGACGCTCAAATGGTAAAATCTTCAGAAAGCTTGTTTAGCATTGGAAATGGTGCAATGGGACAAAGAGCTAATTTCGAAGAGCAATATACAGGTGCTACTTTTCAAGGAAGTTATATTGCAGGAGTTTATTATCCTGATAAAACTAGAGTTGGATGGTGGAAAAATGGTTACCCAGAATATTTTGCAAAGGTTTTAAATGCACCAAATTGGATTGGAATTAACGTATTAGTAAATAACGAAAAATTAGATTTACATACTTCTAAAGAAGTTTCTAAATTTAGAAGAGAACTGAACATGAAAGAAGGTTGGTTGTCTAGAAGTTTTGAAGCTGTTTTACAAAACGGAATCAAAATAAAAGTTGTTGCAAAACGTTTTTTAAGTTTAGAACTTGACGAAATTGGAGCCATAAAATATAGTGTTATTCCATTAAATAAAGATGCAAAAATTACGTTTATTCCATATTTAGATGCAGGTATTACCAACGAAGACACCAATTGGGATGACCAGTTTTGGGATGTTTTAGAAGTTTCACAAAACAACCAACAAGCATTTATTAAAGCACGTACTATGAAAACCAATTTTCATACGTGTACGTTTATGCAATCAAGATTATTTGTAGACAAGAATGAAGTTTTAACAGATTGGAATCATCAAAAAACGAATACATATGTTTCATGTTCATATCAACAAGAAATTAAACAAAATCAAACATTTACTATTCATAAATTTGGTGGTTATGTTGTAGATAGAAATCATTCTAAAGATGAATTAATTAAAGCAGCAAAAGATGTTTTAGACAAAGCAGTAAGTTTTGGTTTTGATGCTTTGTTAGAAACTCAAAAACAATCTTGGATAAAAATTTGGGAAACTTCAGACATTACAATTTCTGGCGATGTTAAAGCTCAACAAGGAATCAGATTCAATATTTTTCAATTAAATCAGACATATCTAGGTACAGATGCAACATTAAATATTGGTCCAAAAGGTTTTACAGGAGAAAAATATGGAGGAAGCACCTATTGGGACACAGAAGCGTATTGTATTCCTTTTTACATGGCAACTAAAGATCAATCTGTTGCTAGAACATTGTTAGAATATAGATACAAACATTTAGAAAAAGCCATTGAAAATGCTGAAAAACTAGGGTTTTCAAACGGAGCAGCACTATATCCAATGGTAACAATGAATGGTGAAGAATGCCATAATGAATGGGAAATTACTTTTGAAGAAATTCATAGAAATGGCGCTATTTCTTTTGCTATTTATAACTATCATAGATATACAGATGACTATTCTTATATACGAGAAAAAGGGTTGGAAGTTCTAATTGGGATTGCACGTTTTTGGCATCAAAGAGTGAATTTTTCCACTGATAAAAATAAATATGTACTGCTAGGTGTTACAGGGCCTAATGAATACGAAAATAACATCAACAATAACTGGTATACAAACTACATTGCTAAATGGTGTATAGATTATGCTTTGGAGAATATCGATATTGTAAAAAAAGATCATATTTCTGATTATATCAGAATTAAGGAAAAAGTTAATTTTACTGATGAAGAATTGAAAAGTTGGAAAAAAGTTGCTGACAATATGTATTTCCCATATTCTGAAAAGCACAATATTTTCTTACAACAAGATGGTTTTTTAGACAAAGAATTGATTACTGTTTCAGATTTAGATAAGAGTCAAAGACCAATTAATCAAAAATGGAGTTGGGATCGTATTTTGCGTTCACCATATATAAAACAGGCAGATACTTTGCAAGGTTTTTATATGTTTGAAGATCATTTTTCGGATGAAGAATTGGCACTTCATTTTGATTTTTACGAACCATTTACAGTGCACGAAAGTTCACTTTCTCCCTGTGTACACAGTATTCAAGCAGCAAAGTTAGACCGTATGGAACAAGCGTATGCTTTTTATTTACGTACTTCTCGATTAGATTTAGACGATTACAATCACGAAGTAGAAGAGGGTTTACACATCACTTCTATGGCGGGTACTTGGATGAGTATAGTAGAAGGTTTTGGTGGAATGAGAGTAATTGATAATGTATTATCATTCAATCCTAAAATTCCAAAAGAATGGAAATCATATTCATTTAAAGTGAATTTCAGAAATAAAGTGATTAAAGTAAATGTAGCTCAGAGCAAAACTTCCTTTGAGGTTGAAGGTGCTTCTGAAGTTAAAATTTTAGTGAACGGAGAAATTACAAATGTTTACTCAAATAGTCTAAAAACAGCTTAATAATCATATTATGAAAAACTTCATAAGCATTTTGTTTTTATTATTAATTATCATTTTTGTTTCTTGCAGCGATTCTAAAGATTTAAAAAACATTTCTAAAGTTTCAATTACAAATACTTTTTTAGAAAAAGTAGAGCCTACAAATTGGTGGGTTGGTTTTAAAGACACTTCGTTACAATTATTAGTAAAAGAAGAAAATATAGGGAATTCAAAACCATCAATTTCTTATGCTGGAGTTTCTATTAAAAAGGTTAACAAAGCAAGAAGTGAAAATTATTTATTTATTGATTTAGAAATTAAAAAATCAACAAAGCCTGGGGAATTCGATATCATTTTTACTTTTGATGACAACACAAAAAAAACACATGCATACGAATTAAAACAGAGAGAAAAAAAAGCCAAAGATTACATTGGTTTTGATAGCTCTGATGCTATTTATTTGGTTACTCCAGATCGTTATACAAATGCTGATGAAACTAATGATATCAACAAAAAGTTAAAAGAAACAACGATTGATAGAACTGATGGTTACAAAAGACATGGAGGTGATTTACAAGGGATTATAAATGGATTAGATTACATTTCAGATTTAGGTTTTACAACTGTTTGGCCTACACCAGTTTTAATGAATGATATGCCTCAAGGTTCATATCATGGGTATGCGATCACAGATTATTATAAAGTTGATCCACGTTTTGGAACTATAAATGATTATAAAAATCTAGCAGATACTTTGCGTAAAAAAGGCATGAAACTCATCATGGATCAAGTGGCAAATCATTGTGGTTTGGAACATTGGTGGATGAAAGATTTGCCTTTTGAAGATTGGGTTAATGATCAAGAAAATTACGAAGTAAATATTGATAATTGGACTTATAAGGCTGCAAAATTCTCAAACCACAGAAGAACTACAAACCAAGATTTATACGCTTCTGAATCAGATAGAAAAGGAAATACAGATGGCTGGTTTGTAGAAACTATGCCCGATTTAAATCAACGAAATCCATTTATGGCAAAATACATTATTCAAAACTCTATTTGGTGGATAGAAACTTTAGGTTTAGGAGGCATTAGACAGGATACCTATCCTTACCCAGACAAAAAATTTATGAGTAATTGGGCTGGAGCCATAATGAAAGAATATCCTAATTTTTCAATAGTTGGAGAGGAATGGAGCTACAATCCATTACTCGTTGGTTATTGGCAAAAAGGTGCAAAAAATAAAGATGGTTACGATTCTAATTTAAAATCTACCATGGATTTTCCAATGTCAAAAGCCATTATAGAAGGAATTAACGAAAAAGAATCTTGGAATAAAGGTTTGGTAAAATTATATGAAGGTTTAGCAAACGATTTTTACTATGCGAACCCAAAAGATATTATGGTTTTTTTAGACAATCATGATAAAAGTAGGTTGTTTACAGAAATGAAAGAAGATGCCACTAAAGCTAAAATGGCATTGAGTTATATGATGATGCTTCCTAGAATTCCGCAAATGTATTATGGAACAGAGATTCTGATGGATAATACTGCAAATCCAGGTGATCACGGATTAATTAGAACCGATTTTCCTGGAGGTTGGAAAGGAGATAAAGTAAATGCTTTTACTGGTGAAGGTTTGTCTAAAGATCAAAAATCGATGCAATATTTTGTTAGTAAGATTTTAAACTATCGTAAAACCAGTGAAGCAATTCAAGAGGGAAAAACCATACATTTTGCCCCTTTTATGAACACTTATTTTTTGTTCAGAATTAAAGGAAATGAAACTGTAGTTCACATCATCAATAAAAATGAAGATCCAATTACAATCGATTTAAAAAGGTATAAAGAAGTTGGTTTAGAAGGAAAGACTTTAAAAAGTATAATTACAGGAGAAGAGTATATTTGGCAAGATAGTATTCTTTTAAAAGCAAAGGGGAGCATTTTATTAACATCAAAAAAAAGTTAAGGAAAAGTCATCTAAAATTTAAAAGTTAAAATGAAGTCATATTATCTAATTATAATAGTATTAATTTTGTCTTGCTCTAAAGATGAAACTAATGTTATTACTGATTCTAAGAATTTTATTAGTTCAGTTGATTTATCTTCTTTACCACAAATAGAAGCTGTCAATACAGTATTTTACAATCTAAACAATCAAGAGGAAGATGTATTAACTACCTTAAGAAACAGTGGTGTAAATACAATTAGATTAAGACTTTGGAATAATCCATCTAACATCCATTCTTCTTTCGAAGAAGTTAAAGCATTTTCACAACGTATAAAAGCGAAAGGTTTAAAAGTATGGATTTCGGTTCATTATTCAGATACTTGGGCAGATCCAGGAAATCAGGTAACTCCAATAACTTGGCAAGGCGCAACTTTTAATGTTATAAAAGATAAAGTCTATGATTATACAAAAAACATCATGCTAGAAATACAGCCCGATTTTATTCAAATTGGGAATGAAATCAATTCTGGGTTTTTATTTCCTTATGGAAATATGAATAGCAATGAAGCTAATTTTTTAGATTTATTATCTATAGGTGTTAAAGCCGTTAGAGATAATTCAAGTTCAACAAAAATTATAATGCATTATGCTGGACTAGATGGTTCAGATTGGTTTTTTAATAAACTGAACACTATAAATTATGATATTATAGGATTATCCTATTATCCTATTTGGCATGGAAAAAATTTAAATCAATTACAATCTACAATCGTAAGTTTAGGCACAACTTATAATAAAGAAGTAATAATTGCTGAAACTGCTTACCCTTTTACATTGCAATGGAATGATTTTACAAATAACATTGTTGGTTTAGAAGAGCAATTAATTTTGCCAGACTATCCTGCAACACCTCAAGGGCAAAAAGATTATTTAGCAAAAATGAAAGAAATTATTGTTTCAACAAATACCAGCATAGGTTTTTGTTATTGGGAAGGAGCGTTTGTTTCGTTTCAAGACTCAAATGCTACAAATGGCTCGCCTTGGGAAAATCAAGCGGTTTATGATTTTGAGAATAAAGCTTTGCCAGTACTTAATGAATTTAATATCAATTAACTAAATGCAAAAAAAACTATTATTTTACATAAGCTTTTTATTTTTACAAAACATTTTTGGACAAGTAACCTTTGTTGTAAAAGAATTACCAAAAGAAACTCCCAAAGATGCATCAATTTATATTTCTGGAGATTTTGAAGGTTGGTCTGGAGGATTGAAAAAATACAAACTGAATTTAGTAGACGGAATTTACAGTATTACGTTACCTAAAAAGTCGAAAAGTATGTTGTTTAAATTTACACAAGGTTCTTGGAAAACTGTTGAGTCTGATAACACAGGTGGAAGTTTAGATAATCGTTCTTATACTTTCAAGAAATCGAATGATACAATCAATGTGAAAATTGCTGGTTGGATTCATTTATTCGACCAAAAAAAAGCCTCAACAATTTCTAAAAATGTAACCATATTAAATGAAGAGTTTGGCATTCCTCAATTAAATAGAAAGCGCAGAGTTTGGATGTATTTACCTCCAGATTACAAAGTGTCAAAAGAATCTTATCCTGTGGTTTATATGCACGATGGTCAAAATCTTTTTGATGCGAATACTTCTTATTCTGGTGAATGGAATGTAGACGAAACGTTAGATAAAATATTTAAAGATAATAACTTAAAATTAATTGTTGTTGGAATTGATAATGGAGGAGATAAACGTTTAGACGAATATTCTCCGTGGAAAAATACAAAATATGGAGGAGGTGAAGGTGACCAATATTTAGACTTTATTGTAAATACTTTAAAGCCTTATGTTGATGCTAATTTTAAGACATTAACAGATAAAAAGAATACAGCAATTATAGGGAGTTCTATGGGGGGACTAATCTCTCATTATGCTGCTTTAAAATATTCTGACATTTTTGGTAAAATTGGGGTGTATTCTCCAGCTTTTTGGTTTTGTCCAGAAATAAATGGTTACACAAATACACACGGAAATTTAAAAAACACTAAAATGTATTTTTTAGTAGGAGGAAAAGAAGGGTATAAAGCAGGTTTTGATGAAATTAGTCAGACTGTTGAAGGAATGAATACAGCTATTGATATTTTAAAAAGTAGAGGTTTTCCTAAAGAAAATATTAAATTGAAAGTTGTTCCAGAAGGAGAGCACAATGAGAAGCTTTGGCGAACTAATTTTGAAGAAACCATTTTATGGTTGTTTAAAGAAAATATAAAAGAAAGAAAGTTCATTAATGCTGAATTCAATAATAAACAACTGAGAGTTAATGTTTCAGATGGAATTTATAAAATTCATTTTTACGATCCAAAAATTACAGAAACTACTTTTATTCCAAAAGAAGAAAGTGAAGGTAAAACAGAATCTCACGCAGTTGTTTTACAATCTAAATATGATAAAGTAAAGTTTGAAGAAACTAAAACTCAGCTTAAGTTTTTTACAAACGAAATTTCAATTAAAATTGATAAAAAACCGTTTAGAATTTCCTATTGGTATCAAGGAAAAGAGATAACTTCAGAGAAAAATGGCTATCAAAAAACCAACGATTTTGAAACATTAAGATTTAGCTTAACAAATGATGAAGTGTTATATGGAACAGGAGCAAGAGCACTTGGAATGAACAGAAGAGGAAACCGTTTAAGACTTTATAATAAAGCCCATTATGGTTATGAAACTCATTCTAAATTGATGAATTTTACAATTCCATTGGTGTTGTCATCAAAAAAATATGCCATTCATTTTGATAATGCTCCAATCGGTTATTTAGATTTAGATAGTAAAAAGGATAATTCTTTAACTTATGAAACGATTTCTGGGCGCAAAACATATCAAGTTATTGTTGGTGATTCTTGGGTTGATTTAATTGATAATTACACTCATTTAACTGGCAAACAACCTTTACCACCAAGATGGGCTTTAGGTAATTTTTCGAGTAGATTTGGTTATCATTCTCAAAAAGAAACTTTAAAAACGATTGCAAAATTTAAAGAAGAAAATATTCCTGTAGATGCTGTAATTCTTGATTTGTACTGGTTTGGAAAAACTTTAAAAGGAACAATGGGAAATTTAGAAGTTGATAAAGATTCTTTTCCAGATATGAAAGGAATGATTTCTAAATTGAATAAACAAGGAGTTAAAACAGTTTTAATCACAGAACCTTTTGTTTTAAATACATCTAAAAAATGGGATGAAGCCGAAAAAAAAGGTGTTTTAGCAAAAGATTCTATTGGGGGTTCTGCAACTTATAATTTCTATTTTGGAAATACAGGTATTATAGATATATACAAAAAAGAAGCGAAAGATTGGTTTTGGAATATTTACAAAAACAATATTTTAAAATTAGGAGCAAAAGGAATTTGGGGAGATTTAGGCGAGCCAGAAGTGCATCCAAAATGGGTGCAACATGCAACAGGAACTGCAGATGAAGTTCATAATATTTACGGACATGATTGGGCACGCTTAATTTTTGAAGGTTATCAAAAAGATTTTTCAAATGAAAGACCCTTTATTCTAATGCGAGCAGGATATTCTGGTTCGCAACGTTTTGGCATGATTCCTTGGTCTGGAGATGTAAACAGAACCTGGGAAGGTTTGCAATCTCAACCAGAAATTGCTTTACAAATGGGTATGCAAGGTTTGGGGTATATGCATTCTGATTTAGGAGGATTTGCAGGTGCAAATTTAGACGACAATTTATACACACGTTGGTTACAATATGGCGTTTTTCAACCAATTTTTAGACCTCATGCTCAAGAAGAAGTGGCAAGCGAACCCGTTTTTAGGAGTGAAAAAGCAAAAAAATTAGCAAAAGAAGCTATTGAATTACGTTACAAAATGTTGCCTTACAACTACAATTTAGCTTTTGAGAATAACCAAAAGGGGACACCTTTAATGCGTGCTATTTTCTTTGAAGAAGAAGGTGATAAATTGAAAACAAATTCATCAACTTATTTATGGGGGAAAGACTTTTTAATCACCCCAATTTTAAAAGACTCAGTTAAAACAAATGAAATTTACTTTCCAAAAACTTCAAATTGGTATGATTTTTATTCTGATGAAAAAGTTACCGGAGGACAAATAAAAAAAGTAAAAGTTGATCAAAATTCAATATCTACATATGTTAGAGGAGGTGTTGTAATTCCGATGACAAAATTGGTGCAAACTACTGATAATTATAAAGGAAACAAGTTAGAGTTACATTATTACTTTGATGCCTCAGTAAAAAAATCAAAAAGAACTCTTTATAATGATGATGGGTTGACTGCAAATGCTTACGAAAAAGGAAATTATGAATTGTTAGAATTTGAAGCAGAGTTCACAAAGAAATACCTAGAAATAGATTTAAAATCACAGCTTGGTAAAAAATGGAATCCATTAGAGAAAGAAATTGTTTTAGTTCTTCATAATATTACTTGGAAACCTAAAAAAATAAAAGTTGGTAAAAAAACTAAACGATTTACAACAAAAAATAATCAATTAAGAATACCCTTTACATGGAATCCTCTCAAAGAAATTAAAGTAAAAATAATATTAAACTAATTTAAAAAAAAATGAAAAAAATAATTGTATATATATTAATTTTATCTACGCTTTCTGCCTGTAATGAAGAAAAAAATGAAAAAAAAATAGAAAGGAAAACACTTGCGCCAATTTCTAAATCAGACATTGAAACAGCTGTTATTTATGAAGCTAATATTCGTCAATATTCACCACAAGGAACTTTTGAAGAATTTACAAAAGACATTCCAGAGATTAAAAAATTGGGGGTAAAGATTATTTGGTTAATGCCTGTTCATCCTATATCACAAACAAAAAGAAAAGCTATTGGTGGAGCAAATAGTAAGTTTGTTTCAGACTTTCCAAAAGAAGAACAAAGTAAGTATTTAGGAAGTTATTATGCTGTTTCAGATTTTACAAAAATTAATCCAGAATTTGGTACAATACAAGATTTTAGAAAGCTTGTTAAAACTGCTCACAAAAACGGAATCTATGTTATTTTAGATTGGGTGCCAAATCACACAGGGTGGGATCACGCCTGGTTAAAAACTAATAAAAATTTTTATACTCAAGATGAAAATGGAAATGTAATTCATCCCAAAAATACTGATTGGACAGATGTTGCAGAATTAAATTATGACAATAAAAAACTACAAGAGGCAATGATTTCTGACATGAAATATTGGCTAAAAAAAGAAAATATAGATGGCTTTAGATGTGATGTTGCAGGTTCTGTACCAACAAAATTTTGGAAAAATGCTATACCAAAGTTAAGAACAGAAAAAGATATTTTTATGTTAGCAGAAGCTTGGGAGCCAGAATTGTTAAAAGACAATTTATTTGATATGGTGTATGCTTGGGATGGTCATCATTTATTTAATGATTTAGCTAGTGGAAAGAAGACGGTAAAAGACTTAAAAAAATATATAGAGTTTACTTATAATGAGCGTTATGAGCAAGATGATATTTTAATGAATTTTGTGACAAATCATGATGAGAATTCTTGGAATGGGACTATAAGAGAAAGAATGGGAGAAAAGGCAGAAATTTTAACAGCCTTAAGTTATGTGCTTCCAGGAATGCCTTTAATTTACTCTGGTCAAGAGTACAATTTAAACCATAGATTAAAGTTTTTTGAGAAGGATTCTATTCCGAAAACTAAAGGAAATTTCTTTTCTTTATTAGAAAAATTAGGTACGTTAAAGAATACAAACCTGGCATTAAATGGGGGTAAAGAAAAAGCTAGTTTTGAAATATTAGAAAGTAAACAAGAAACCTTTGTTTTAAAAAGAAGTAAAGGAAATGAAACAATTTTATTTATTGCTAATTTTTCTAAACAAGGAGAAAAAATGGGAATTCCAATAAAAGGTGATTTTAAAGATTACTTTTCAAATAAAAAAGTAGTATTAAAAGGAGATGCTTTTGAAATTAATGCAAATAGTTATAGAATTTTAGTAAAATAATTATGAGAAAAATCTTTTATTTTTTATGTTTCCTACTAGTGTTTGGTTGTGAAGGAAAAATGGCAAAAAAAGAATTTGTTTGGGAAGGTGCTAACATTTATTTTTTATTAACTGATCGTTTTAATAACGGAGATACTTCAAATGACATCAATTTTAATAGAAAAGAAGAAACTGGAAAATTGCGAGGTTTTGAAGGTGGAGATATAAAAGGAGTTACTCAAAAAATAAAGGAAGGATATTTTACAGATTTAGGTATTAATGCCATTTGGATGACACCAGTTGTAGAGCAAATCCATGGAGGAACAGATGAAGGAACAGGTTTAACCTATGGCTTTCATGGTTATTGGACAAAAGATTGGACCAATATTGATCCAAATTACGGAACAAAAGAAGATTTGAGAGAATTAGTGCAAACAGCTCATAATAATGGAATTAGAATTTTGTTAGATGCTGTAATAAATCACACAGGTCCTGTAACAGAAAAAGATCCTGTTTGGCCTAATGATTGGGTTAGAACAGAGCCTCAATGTTCATATAACAATTATAAGAATACTATTACTTGTACACTAGTTAAAAACTTACCTGATATTAAAACGGAGAGTAATAAAGAAGTTGAATTACCATCTCAATTGATTGTAAAATGGAAAGCTGAAGGGAGATATGAACAAGAAGTTAAAGAATTAGATGAATTTTTTAAAAGAACAGGATATCCAAAAGCACCTCGCTTTTATATTATAAAATGGCTGACAGATTATATTACAGAATTCGGAATTGATGGATACAGAGTAGATACTGTAAAACATACAGAAGAATCTGTTTGGCAGGAATTTAGAATAGAATGCGATTTTGCTTTTGAAGCATACAAGAAAAATAACCCAAAGAAAGTTTTAGATAACAATAACTTTTATTTAGTGGGAGAAGTGTATAATTATGCAATTTCTCATGGAAAATCGTTTGATTTTGGTGATAAAAAAGTAAATTATTTTGATAAGGCCTTTAATAGTTTAATCAATTTTGAGCTAAAATGGAATGTTAAACAGATGGCAAAAAAGGATATTTTTCATAAATACGATTCTATTTTTCAAAACGAGCTAAAAGACTATGGAATTTTAAATTATTTAACTTCTCATGATGATGGAAGCCCTTTTGATAAAGAAAGAAAAAAATCATACAAAACAGCTACAATGTTGTTACTAACTCCTGGGACTTCACAAGTTTATTATGGAGATGAATCTATGAGAAATTTAACAATTAATGGTACAATTGGTGATGCTACTTTACGTTCTTTTATGAATTGGGATGCTATTGCTAAAAATGATGAAACCAAAAGTATTTTAAAACATTGGCAAAAATTAGGTCAGTTTAGAGCCAGACACTTAGCAATTGGTGCAGGAAAACATCAGCTAATTTCAGAAGAAAAAGGTTTGGTTTTTTCTAGGGTTAGAAATGATGATAAAGTAGTTGTTGGGATTAATTTTCCTAAAGAAAAAAAAGAAATCAACGTTACTTCAATATTTAAAGAAGGAGAAGAATTAAAAGACTTTTATTCTGGTCAAATTGTAAAAGTGAATGAAGGAAAAGTAATTTTTAATTCTAAATTTGATATTGTGTTATTAGAAAAACATATTAATTATTCCCGTGGTCTTTAATAGGGGAGTTCTAAAAAGAGAGTAGATTCATAAGGTGTAGATAAACCAACTATTTATTTTTATAATAGATGTAAATCGAACTTTTATTTTAAATATGTAAATTATTAATTATGAAAAAGTGGGGAACAAAACTTGAATTTAGTGGTGCTATACTATTGGGGTGTTTAGTATTAGATAAAATTATGGAAAGTACGTATATTTTTCTTTTTGGTGGTATAATAGGAGGGGGGTATTAATATCTTCATTTTATGATTCTTGGAAGAACAGACAAAAGAAAAAATGAAAAAACTACTTCTTAACTAAACCTAAGGCAATTCTTCTTCTTTCAGTGCTCCTATTTCTAAACCTCTTAAGTAGGTTAGACTTACATTTATAGATGAATACCCCATTGCTTTCTGTAGTTTGGTTAATGAACTTGTTCTTTTAAAGATTTCTATCGCTCCTGAGTGTCTAAAAGAGTATAGTGTTTGTAATTGTTCAAGCACATTAGACTGTTTCTTAAAACAACTCCAAAGGGTCTTAAAATAGTCTTGATTTAATGGTTAAGGTTTGTTTGAGAATTAAAAAAATACACACCGATTCTGTGCTAGATGTTTGTGCTAGAGAAACCTATGAATTACCATTAAATGCAGGTTTTGTGTTTGAACTAAAAACACCTTCCTCTTTCTAAATTATATTCAAATAAACCTTGTAGAACTTAAAAACTATCTTATATTTGCAGTCTAAATCGCGGGATAGAGCAGTAGGTAGCTCGTCGGGCTCATAACCCGAAGGTCATTGGTTCGAGTCCAATTCCCGCTACAAAGGAGTAATCAGAAATGGTTACTCTTTTTTTTTGTTCTAAACTCAATGAAAATCTGTGTTTTAAGAGAATCATTGATTGGTGTTTACTTTTAAAAAGGTTGTTTAAAGTACTCTATAAATACTATAAACTCACATTGTCAATACCTCAAATTTAATCAAATTGACAGTAATATCTATAAAAATCGTCAATAAAATTGTCAGTATAATAGTTTGATTAATCTATCTAAATCAATTATTAAACCCATTTTCATATTCTTGCTTAAAATAAGCATCTCTTTGAGTTTTTTCAAGCATATCGTCTGTTATCGAAACTAAACTTGTTTTAAACAACTTGTCTAAATTATGATGTTCAAGAATAACACCATCAAATAGTTTTCGGATTCTATCTTCTAATAGCTTTTTCACAAGTAAAATATCCTTTTCAGTAGTTAAAATACAATCGTGTATGATTAATGCAAATTTATCATCTGGGATTTTTTTATACACCTCAACAAATATATCAGCTTCTGCACTTTGTCCTAAAAAACTTACCTCTTTGTAATTAACTTTTTTAATACTATTTATCCATTTAAAAACATTAGGAAATAACCTACCTAATTCTTTGTTCTGTTTTGTTGGCTTATTTTCATCATTTATAACTGTAAGAATACTTTCTTTGAGTTTTTTATATTCCAATCCTTTAAAGTATTCAGAATTATTTTCAATATACTTGTAGATACCACCATCTAATAACAATTTAAGACACAACTCATATTCGTCTTTAAACTTATTAGTGTAGTTTTTTTTAGCCCATTTAAGCCACTCTAAAAAGATAATAGAGGGTTGTGCAGAACTCATATCCACTTCCCAAATTAATTCATTCGATTTGGTTCTAATACTTTCTCTTATAAGTTTTGGCATTGAAGCTATCACGTGATATATTCTTCCAGATTTAGCAATAGTAGGATTATAATTAATGGATGAATCGAATAATACCTTTGGGTCTGTAATCTCATTGAGAGCATAAAAAGAATTGTAAAACGCATCATATCTGTCAACCTTAAATTGGTTTACGGGTTCAGAGATATCTGTTTGTCCATTTTCAGTTTCAACATATATTGAACTCGGTAATATTCTTTCAACGTAATATAATGGTTCTTCAACCACCAATAATTTTGCAGTGTTGTTTAGTAGTTTTTTTAAAACGGGTTTCGATTCTATTTCACTATAATTTAAGGTTGAAAATAGCTTTAATTTTTTATTGAATTTCTTTGAGTATACCAATGTTGCCATAATGCCTAATTGGATAGCTTTAGGGCTTAATTTAAAAGATTTTGAGAAGTTCCTTGATGAGTATTTATCATTAATTATAATAATACCTAATCCGTTTAAACACTGCTCAATATCTTTATATGCTCTATCTCCCAAATATCTTTTTAATATTTGAGAATTAAGGTTTACATATGTGCCATAGGTCTTATCAGTTTTAATATTATCTTTTACAATAGCAGAAATAAACCAATTACACCTATCAAGTAAGAGTAGTTTTTGTTCCCTTGTTTTTAGTTTCTGGTATTGCGTTGAGGTAACAAGTATATCTGCAAAACCCTTTATAGTATATTGATTCATAAAACTGCACTACATATGATATGTTAGGTAACGAAAATAGTGTAATTATACGAGTTTAAAGTGGACTAACATATTAAGAAATACTATTTTAATATTAAATTAGTAACTAATTAATAATAATCTTTTTTAAATAAAATAGAATAATTCATCTGTTATTTTATGAGTTTCAATAAAGTCAAAATTATTACACTAATTGAACTAATCAAAGAATCTCATTATACCTTTTATACTGATAATGGCTCATACAAGGTAAAGACAGTTAATGTTCCTTTACCTATTTCTTCTGTAGTTAAGAATTGAATTAATTGTTTTACAAGATTTGATTATATTAGATAAAATTTATGTTAATGAATATATTCTTAAATACCATAGGACTTCAAACAACAAGTCCAGCGATGTTTATTGTAATACTTGTAGCTGTCGGTTTAATTATCCTTATAGCTGTTGTAGTTAGTTCAACAGATGAAAGAAAAGAGAATGAACAAAAAGAAAAGTGGATTAAAAGTAATTCACATAAGTTAAAAATTCAAGACGACTTTTTGTCAAAATTTATTTCCCCTTTATCTAAACTCACTCCAAAATGTAATAAATGTAATAATGATGTTTATAATATTTGGGGTATAAGTTCTTATGAATTAGAGTTAAGATGTTCAGATTGTAAAAAAATATATAAGATTGATATAGGGGAGCATTCTAAAATTGCTATTGACTCTCTTGAGGAATATATTGATTTTGTTGTTGAATCAATCAATAATTCAAATGAAAAAATTAGAAAATATTTAATAGATAAATTAATATTTGATTTTTCTAATTTGAGAAGTAATCAACCGTTAATTAAAGCATTGAGATTTCAAACCTCTTCGGAAGAAGTAGCCATTTCAACAAGGTTAAATTTTAAACTTGTTGGTTATAATGTTTATCATAGTTTTAATGAAAATGAATATTTCGAGGAAGATAATATACTTTTAGATGATTTAAATAATTATTTAAAAGATATCGAAACAATAAATGCTGTCAATATAGCTTTTAAAGAAAACCCTAAAGCTGATGAAATCACCTTTCAAATACCTGCAATTATTTTAGGAGTGCAAAAACAAATTGTAGTTCATAAAAATACTATTCCTAAAAAGAATAATAAATCTGATAAAATTATTCAAAAGAAAAGTAGAAGAATATCTCAAGACGTTAAAGATAAAGTTTGGAATAGAGATGGAGGTAAATGTGTTGAGTGTGGTTCAAATGAAAATTTAGAGTTTGACCATATTATTCCTCATTCAAAAGGTGGTGCAAATACTTATAGAAATATCCAGTTGTTATGTGAACCTTGTAACAGAAGTAAATCTGCTAAAATTGGATAAATACATTTAATCTTCTGTAGTTAGGAACTAATAGAATCATTAGAATTATTTAAAAACCAGTCATATTTTTATACTGAATTCATATTTCAGTTTTATTACTTATTTTTGTTTAAATACTGATTATGAAAAAACTATTATTTGCCTTTTTATTTATTGCTTTTATATCAAATTCTTCAGCCCAAACATATAAGGTTCAACGAATGAATGGAGTTAAGATGTATAAACTTACATACTCATTTACCGATTCAACAGTAACGATAAAACAAAAAAATCTTGTAGATACATATTCATCTAAATTAGTGGTTACAAGTGATGGTAAAGGTCAAGTCATAAAAGATTATTTTACGAATGTAAAAGGAGAAAAAACTCGTTTTAGATTAATAAAGCAAGAGGTTTTAAAAAACCCAACTTTAACAATAGATATGGTTGATTCATTCACAAATGAGGTTACTAAAGTAACTGCTGTAATAAAAGAGGTTGTTAATTAATAAACATATAATGCACATACAAAAAATGAATATTATGAAAAAGCTATTATTTTTATCAGTAATGCTCTTTACCTTAATGGGTTACTCTCAAGGATTAAACAAAACAAAAAATGGTTATACTAAAGTTGTAAATACAGAGTTGAGTAAAAAAGAAATTTATCAAAAACTAAATGAATGGATTGCTACAAACTATAAGTCAGCAAAAGATGTAATTCAATTAAATACAGAAGATAAAATAATAACAAAGGGTAATTTTTCAGTAACTTTCAACGCTTCTAAATATGATGCTACTTATATGATTAATAATTCTTTAACTTTTTCTATTAGGGAAAAAAAGTTTAAAATAGATTTCATCCCTACTGGTATGTCATATAATGGTTCTGAAGTTGGTGGAGCAGAAACCTTGAGGCAGTTTCTTGAGCCATTTGATAATATAGATACATTCACAGAATATCAAGTGAAAACATCCTATAAATTTTTTTTAAAGATGGGTTATTCTGAAAAAAAGAGTAAAAGGGAAGCTGAAAAATTACGTTCAACTTCAAAAGACGCATATAATGATTATTTAAAAAATCTTCCGACTTGGAATGATGAAATCAAATTAATGTATAAAAGTATTGAGGATTACGTGAACAAGAAAGGTTCAGATGATGATTGGTAGATAAGCATATAAAACGAACCGATTTTTAAAACACTTTAAAAACCCTTGCTATTGATTTAGTAGGGGTTTATTTTTTAATCTATTTGACCATATCTACTCAACCCCCTTGCCTATTTCTTTGTTAATTTTTTTAAGGCTTATGGAAATTTCACTAATTACAATTAGGAATGTTCTGGTAGCAATTGATGTTATTAAGATGCCTATTGTAGGTATCAGACCAGACCAATTAAATATAAATTTAGTACTGTAGTTATAGTTTGGGTCTTGCATTAGCGTAGTTGTAAAAAAAGATACTATACTTAAAACAATACCTAAAAAAAGCACCCACCCAGAAATAGTTTTTAGTGTATCTTCAATCCAAAAATCGTGTTTGTCTTCCATATTTTATTTATTATAATGTTTACTCAAATATAATATTTTTTTCAAAATTGGATTGGCGATATAAAGTAAAAAGATATTTGACTATATTTGAGAAAACATATATTATGACAGAAAAAGAAAAAGAAAGTGCTTGGCTTGAACATAAGAGAAAAAAAGCAGAAAAAGAACAAATAGATAATTACTATAAAGATATTAGAGGAATAAGAAAAAATGTTCAATATTTCTTTTGGGTCTCTATTATTTCTATAATTTCAACTATAATAGTTCTATTGTTTTAGTGGTTTAAATATATTTCAGTATTTGACTTTCTGTTGATTTCAAAACATCGACATACTAAACAACACACATATTCTCGTTACGTCTATGTGCTATTTTAAAATACAAAGGTTTATCAAAACAAACCTTTGATGGTGTTAATGCTTCTTTAGCCATTTCCTTTACCGCTAACATAGTTAGTATGTTAAATAGTATAAATCTATCAGATATTGAAGATTTTTAGATGAAACTAACAAAAACTTGAAATAATCATAAATTTATTAATTGTGAAAAAATATATAATACTACTTACTTTAACCTTACTATTATCAAACTGCAACAATAACCAGAGGGAGTTAAAGAAAGAAAAAGAAACAGAAGAGTCAATTTTAAGAAAGAGAAAACTTGACTCAATAACAAAGGTTAATATAGAAGAAAATCTTAAACGTAAGAGGATGAGGGATGTTGTGTCAATCATAAAAAATAGTATTAATTATGACAAACCCTTTACTATCTATTTTGGTATGAAAAAACTATATGCAAAAGATGGGGATTTAAAAGGATTTTTATCAGTTAGTGCTGGTATTAGTAATGAAGGGAGCTATCTTCATTTTCCAACAGAAAAAAGTAGAGAATCCTTTGTAAACTTTATAAAGTATGCCAGAAAAAAGCAAAAGGAATGGCATTCAGTTGCAGTTAAAAATAAAGTTGAAAAAATTAAAAAAATAATAATGGTCGATACAACAAAACATTGGATGTCTAAAGGTTATGGGTCTAAATTTACAGAAGAAATGACCCTAACTGCAAGATATAGTTTTATACAAAGATGTAAAAGAAGAGATTGTGCTGGAAGCACTATATATATTGATTTTAATGAAACTGACGGTTTTAGCAAAGAAGGAGATTTTAGAACTATAGCGTTAATGGGTTTAATTAACGAGGATTTAGATAGAACTATTGAGGCTTTTGATACAGAAACTATTAATAGGTTTATTAAAAAAGAGAATAAAAAAGAGAAACTATTCAAGTAAAACTAAAGTTTATTAAATAAGGGAGTAACCATTCCAGAATGGTTCAAATGTTCTATTGGAAAAGTATTATCAATAGCAGAAAAGTATGCTGATATGTATTAAGTTTTTTCTTTTACTTAATAATCTCAATCTGAAACTCTGTAGGCATTTGATTGGCTTCTATTTTCTCGTTTTTAGGCAGTATAAAGGGCATTATTGCTTTCAAGTACAATACTTTGTCCTTGTTACTTAAAGAAGCTATGTCAATGGCTTTAATCAAGTTCTCTGCTACATTAGTTAACTGATGTTTAACCTCTGCAGATAAACTCTTACCTCTTCGAGATATACTACCTGCTTGTTTTGCTGTTTCTGATGTAAATGGCATATGTTATTCTATGTTATAATAGTATATAGTTAAAAAGAGTTTTTTTTAGTTGAGCTTTAAAAATAATATATTGAATTTGTATATTTTGTTATATTTGAGAAAAAAGTATGAATCCATTAAAAGTATTAAAACAAGGGCAAAAGTATTCTAAAAAAGATTTATCAACTCTTTTAGAACAGCCAACTCTTTCATTAGTGAGGGAAGGTTTATATCATTGTAAAAACTCTGATTCTACTTTATTTTTTGTTGATTTAGAAAAAAAAGGGAAAGAAGAAAGATTTCATTTTGATGACTTTTTTCAAGAAGATTTTTTTCATTGGGATTCTCAAACCACTCAACACATTAACTCCCCTAAAATTCAAGAGATAGTCACAGGTAAAAGAACACCACACTTATTTGTTAGAATAACTCCAAAAATTAAAAGTATAACTCAAAAGTTTGTTTATTGTGGTCGTCTTGTATATTCTGAACACGAAAAAAACACATCAAAACCAGTTCATATAATATTTCAAAATATAGATTATGACGATTTTTCTGAAAATGATGATTTATTAGATATTTATTTATGGAAGCCAAGTAAGATAGGTAAGACAACCAAATCAAAAATAGATAAAACAGGAGTAGTTACTAAAAGAAGAAAACAAGTATACAAAAGACCCAATGAAACTGAAAGAAAAGGTTTGGTAACCTCGAGAGTAGGACAAGGTTTTTATCGTCAACAGATAGTTGAGAAATGGGATGGAAGATGCCCTGTATCCAATTCTAACATTAAACAAATATTAATATCCTCACATATAGTTCCTTGGTCTGAATCAAATGACATAGAGCGTTTAGATAGTGAAAATGGGATTTTATTATCCCCAAATATTGATTCACTTTTTGACAAACATTTAATTAGTTTTGAAGATAATGGCAGCATAATTATATCATCAAAAATAGATGAAGTAAATAGAAAATCATTAGGTCTTAATTTACAAATTAAAATACCCGTGAGCGAAGGAATGAAAAAATATCTTAATAGGCATCGAACAAGGTTTAATGAAAAAAATTAAAGTAGTTTGTGGTGTAATAATGAATAGTGAAAATAACTATTTGATTACACAAAGAGGTGATTTTAACAATTTTCAAAAATGGGAGTTTCCAGGAGGTAAAGTGGAATCAACCGAAAATATATTCCAATCAATAAAAAGAGAGTTGAAAGAAGAGTTAAATATTGAGGTAGCTCCAGTTAAAAAATTATTAGAGTACGATTATAAAGAGTATAATTTATCTTTCATTGAATGTACTTTACATTCTAAAACAATTGTTTTGAATGAGCATTTAAATTATAAATGGGTAAGTATTGAGGACTTTAATAACTTCGAATTTTTAGAAGGGGATAATCTTTTTATAAACTTTTTAAAAACTAAACTATAGGCATATCCACCTCGTTCAGTTCAACTATTTCTAAACTACGTAAGTAGGTTAAACTTACATTTCTTATATTTGAATTATGAAAAATTTACTTCTGTTATTATTTATACCTATTGTTTGCTTGTCGCAAAACGATTTTAGAAAAATGAATTGGGGTGAGTCACCAAAAATATTAAAAGAACGGTACAGTGATATTTCTTTTCATAAAGAAATTGAAGGGGAGATGACTATATTATCTCACAAAGAAACTGTAGGTGGAATTCAAACAACTGTTGTTTACTCATTTACAGGTGATAAGTTTTTTGCAGGATTATACTTATTCGGTTATGAATCATATTCAAAAAACTCTAAAGACCGTTTAAAAGACTTCAGTAGTGTTTCAGCAAGATTAAATAAAAAATATCAAATGACTCGTGAAGATGTTTGGATAAACGATTCTTGGAAAGATAACCCAAACCAATTAGACCACGCTTTATATATGGCGCACGTTTCTTTAATTGAAAAAGGGACCTATGATGATACCGTTATCCAACACTCGCTTGAAAAGTCAGAGGGTGAATTACTTCATAGACTTATGTATTCATCTGCTATTATTATAAAGCAAATACAAGATTCAATAGATGACGATTTTTAATAGTTTATCTTACTAAACCATAGGCATATCTTCTTCCTTCAGTTCAGCTATTTCTAAACCACTTAAATAGGTTAAACTTATATTTATTACATTTAAATTGTAACACAACAAAAAAATAATACTATTAGTAAACAAATTAAAAATATAATTTATGAAGAAAATAATTAGAACTCTTAAAGATAAATTATTTGAATTATGTGTCATAACATTTGTTGGTGGGGGCTTACTCGATGCATTAGATATTCAACTCCCAATTATATTAATATTGATTTGGTTAGGATTCCTTATGACTTTACTTGTTTGGGGTGGAATTGAATTTGCAAAGAAAAAACAAAATAAACTCTAAACCATAGGCATATCTTCCTCCTTCAGTTCAGCTATTTCTAAACCATATCTTCTTCAGTTAGTTTAAGTAAAAACTAAATGTTGTAAATTGGAGTTATAAAAACACAATTATATAATTCAAATGCTAACACTCAATCAGTTTATAGAATTAAGAGAAAAACTCATAAATAATGAGATTGGGATAAAACTTGCAAAAGAGCAATGTTGGAAAGATTTTAAAGAAGGACAACGCTCTTGGCATACAAATGATTGGAAAGAGAGAAAGAAGGAATTCATTAAAGAAAAATGTGAAATATGCAGTGGTACGGAAATTTTAACAATCCAGCATAAATCTCATCCAAAAAAATACAACGAGTATTTAAGAGAGACAACAAGACTTTTCACTAATAACTACATTAACAATAATTCAGAAATTGATAAAACCATATTTACAAATCACGTGTTAAATGATTATGAATATGTGCCAAAATTACTATGTCCAAAGTGCAAGATTCACACACCGAAAGTGAGGGTAAGATTAAAGCCAAAATATCGATGCGGGGATTGTAAGTATGAATTTGAAGAAGCAAGGTTTATTTCAGCATCAGAACTTATTTCTATTTTTTTTAAAGATGAAGACGCATATGAAGTAAGAGATAAATGCTTTATTTCAAAAGATAAATGGAAAAATAAACATAACCTATCAAATATCAAGTATTGGTTTCAAAGAAAAATAGCAGAAAATAAAGATTCAGATTCTATTGAAAAAAAAGCGTTTATTCATTATTTAGAGGGCAATATCAACTACTTATCTTTTGAAGATGCAATAACAACTTGTAAAAAGTGTGCTTATAATTATGACTTGAATAGAATGGAATTATGCCCAAAGTGTAAAGTAAATTACAAGGGTTTTGAATATCCGTCTTGTGTTGAGTGTCTACCAAAAGAACAACGAATAAAAGCAAAGGGGAAAATAGAATTTGGTAAACAAATGCAAGAAATGCATAAAAAACTTGGAATAGACTAAACCATAGGCATATCTTCTTCAGTCAGTTCAGTCACTTCTAACCCACGCAAATAGGTTAAACTTACATTAATAGACGAATGCCCCATTGCCTTTTGTAGCTTGGTTATAGAGCCTGTACGCTTAAAGATTTCTATAGCTCCAGAGTGTCTAAAAGAGTATAATGTTTGTCCTTGTTCAAGTATCTTTGATTGTCTCTTAAAACGACTCCAAAGGGTTTTAAAGTAATCTTGGTTTAATGGTTTTTGACTTCCAGAAAAGATATTATGATGAGGTTCTCCTTTTACAAGTAGTTCTCTAATGTAAGTTGGAACTGGAACGATTCTATTCCTACCAGATTTATTTCTATTACCTGATAAATGAATGTATGTAAGGTCATCTGAAAAGTCAGACCAAGTAAGTTCTCTTATCTCACGATGAGGTCTTAAAAGACATCCATAGGTCATTAAACAGCATAGATACAATTGTTTGTTGTATGCTTTAATAGCTTCAAGTATTTCATTGATATTATCAAAGGGTTTATGAAGCGTTGAGGTTGGTTTCTTTAGTTTAATACTTTGAACTAAATGAGGTTTAAATTCAGCTAATAACGGACTCAATGTAGATTTTACGGTACGTTGTGTCTTTGCACTCCAATTAGGTCTTACCAAAAAGTTTCTAATGTGTGAGGGTTGTAATTTATCAAGTGTAAGGTTTTTTAAATGTTGTTCGCTCTCATAACGTTTCCATAAGGTAACAATACGTTTAGCATCCTTTATAAAGCGTTCTGAACATCCTTGTTTTATCTTTACCTCAACACCTTTTTGAAGTGCTTGAATTACTGTTATAGGAACTTCTTTAACTATCTTTTTCTTTGGTTGAGGTCTCCAACCCTCTCTTAACTTTAATTCAAAAGCTGCTTTGAGTAGGGTAGGGTTGTCAATGCATTTAATTTTAACTTTTATACATTCTCCATTCCAAAATCTGTAACGAATTTTATTAATATAAACGTTGATAAATGGCTTGTTTTTGTGGTATCCAATAGTCACTTTTAAATTACTCATACTGTCAGTGTTTACTGTCAGTTATAGTATGTAATTATTTTAAGTACATTTAAATCAACCTTTTACAGTAGGTAGCTCGTCGGGCTCATAACCCGAAGGTCATTGGTTCGAGTCCAATTCCCGCTACAAAGAAAACCTCTTGAGTAATCAAGAGGTTTTTTTGTGCTTTTAAAAGTGAAACGGGTTTCAACTTTTAAAGAAGTACAAAAAATACCCGAAAGCGTTGTACGCTTTTTGTTTTCTTTGGGCTGTTCTCCACTTTGGCCCATTTCGGAACAACGTGGAGAAATGAATCCAATTCCCGCTACTAAAACAATAAAACGGTTATACTATTATAAAGTGTAACCGTTTTTATTTTGTAATGTTTAGAGTAGATGACGTTTTATAAATGTAAAACATTAGTTATTACTTTCTTTTCTTCAGCCATAAAAGAAACTTTCTGAATAAAGGAATCAAAGGAACTATTGTAAGTATAACAGCAAATATTCCAACGGCTTGTGAAGGTATTCCAGTAAATCCCTCGATTTCCTTTGATGCACTTGCTATTATCAAACCAACTATTGAAAAGAGTAGAGGGTTTTGTTTTAACTGTTCAACAAACGTTAAATGTGGTTTATTTCTTATGATCCAGATGTGTTTGTAAATACAGAGGTTTGTATCAATGTAAGAGACGGATTAAAGTGCGTAAATCAAGGTATTATCCAGAGAGTTGGGGGTAATAATACACTGTTCTACGCACCTGAGGTTGAAATCATGTATTTATCTATTTCTGATATTAATTCCAACTCCTACGATTAAATTCAAACAAAAAAATTAAAATTGATGTTCATAACTATTTATTTTGATAATAACATTTCTGGTGTTGCAACTGTTCTAAAACCCACATGATCTGATGCAGAATCAATAGCTACACCCATTTTTGCTGATATTCTAAAACTTGCACAATAAGACTCATGACATAAAAAAGAGCCCCCTTTCATAACATACTCTTTTTGATAAGGGTTTTGTGGGTTATAGGCTTTTTTAGACCCTTTTGGATTGACTATATTTTCCTGTGGTAATTCTTTATAATAATTTATATTAAACAAATCACTAGTAATTTCCCATACATTTCCTGTCATATCATACAAACCAATACTATTTGATGCGTAAGATTTTACAGGAGATATAAATTCAAATCCGTCTTTAGATTCATTTTTTACGGGAAAAACTCCTTGCCAAGTATTTGCTTTTGAGTTTAAAACTTTTGCATCATTTCCCCATGTAAAAATAGCATCAGAATTTATACCTTGAGCAGCAGACTCCCACTCAGCTTCAGTAGGTAAGCGTCTGTTTGCCCATTTGCAATATGCCAAAGCATCTTCTAAAGCAATATGAACAACTGGATAATTATCTTTACCTTTAATTGTAGATTCTGGTCCTGAAGGATGTCTCCAATTAGCGCCGATTTTCCATGTCCACCATTGTGAATAATTGTTCATATTTACAACTGCATTTACTTTTTTATTGAATATTAAACTTCCAGGTTGTAAAATAGAATCATGAGGTTTTGGTGTATCTGGAGGTAACTGTTTTTTCATTATTTCCCAATCAATTTCCCTTTCAGCAACAGTAATATATTTTGTTTCTTTTACAAATTCTTTAAATTGCTTATTTGTAACTTCTGTGATATCAATAAAAAAACTATCAACAGTTACTTTATGGGCAGGTTTTTCTCTTGCCATTGCATAGTTGTCAGAAACTTTTGCTCCTTGAATAAAAGTTTTACTTTTAACCAAAATCATTCCTTTTGGCGCTTTACTTTTATTAACGTTTATATCATCGCTTTTACATTGAGTAAAAAATATTAAAATACTAAAAATTACGGTAATTATTAAGATTGGTTTTCCTATCATTTTTGATTTTAAAAATTTAGTAATACACTTCTAATAATTCAGAGTCTTTATTTGGTATTAAAGTAACTTTATTAATACATGCAGGAATCAAAATTGTTTCACCTTGAGTAATTGAATATTTTTCATCGGCAACCGCAACTTCAACATTTCCTTTGGTACAAATATAAATAATAAAAGAATCTATAGCCTTATAATCTTTATTTAATGTTTTTGTTAGAAAAAGTACATTCGATTTAAAATAAGGTGTATAAATAAGTTTATTAAAGGTATTTAACAGTTTCTCATAAGTTGTAATATAATCATCTTGAACTTCAAAATCCAAAACATCTAAAGCTAAATCGTTATGCAGTTCTCGTTTTTCTCCAGTAGTTTTGTCTACCCGATCATAATCGTAAATTCGGTAGGTGATGTCAGACGTTTGTTGTATCTCTGCCAGCAATACGCCTGCTCCAATAGCATGTACTCTTCCTGTTGGAATGTTAAAAGCATCACCAGCTTTTGTTTTCACAGAGTTTAAAACTTCTAATACATTATTGTTTTCTAAGTATTCAGAATATGTTTTCTTGTCTAACTGTTTATTAAACCCCACAATAATCTCTGCGTTGTCATCAGCATCCATAATATACCACATTTCGTTCTTTCCAAAAGAATTATGACGCTCTTTAGCTATATGGTCATGCGGATGTACTTGGATAGATAATGGGGTTTTGGCATCAATAAACTTGATAAGTAAAGGGAATTCGGTTCCAAAAGTTTCATAGACATTATTTCCTAATAACTTTCCTTTAAATTGTTTTGATAATTCTTTAAGTGTTTTCCCGGAAAACTCCCCATTAGCTACCTTGGTTTCATCACCTTTTACATCAGATATCTCCCAAGATTCTCCATTGTTATCGCCTGTAAACCCCTTGTTAAAAAAAGTGTTTAGTTTATTTCCTCCCCAAAGCCTGTATTTAGAAATAGGAGTAAATTTTAGTGGATATAGATTCATACTTTTGATAATGTGTAATTACTTTACTTTATATATTTTTGTGTTATTTTTCGTGGAACCACTATTATTTTTATGACGTTTCCACTTAATGGTTTTATTTCTAAGATTCGCTTCTTTAATTTGATTTTTCATCCAATTATTTAAAAATCGAGTGTTGCCTTTTTTCTCAAATGCTTTCAAGATGTAATCGTTAGTGGTCTTCAAATGATTTTTTAAAGCAGTTCGAAGCTCTTTAACAACATCTTGGTATTTTGGGTCGTAAATGAGATTTTTCAGTGCATTAGGGTCAATTTCATAGTCATACAATTCTTCTACCTCTCTATACTTCCAGTAATCAAAACGTTTTTTTACTTCGACATCTGTTTCTGCTAATTTTTTCATTGCTTTATAGGAAGTGTGAGAGCCTGAAGCAGATTTAAATTCATATTTGCCAGTAGCCCATGCATTAAACACATAGCCATATTTTTTATTTATAACAGCTCTTGATGGTCTAGGTATTCCTCCTGCATTTTCATCAAATTGCCCAAAAACATATTTACTTGATTTATTAGCTGATTTTGGATTAAACGATGTTCCCTCAAAATGGGATGGAATAGATATGTTTAATATATCTAAAATTGTAGGAGCAATATCTATTGCAGAAACTAAATCTTTGGTATTTCTAGTGCCAGATTTAAAACCCTTAGGTAATCGTATAATAAACGGAACTCTTAACCCATTTTCATAGACTGTAGATTTTGCATATGGCAAAGGCATTCCGTGGTCTGATAAAAGTATTACAATGGTGTTTTTTGAATAAATACTTTCATCTAAAGACTTTAAGATAGCACCAACACAATCATCACCTCTTTTTACAGAATTATAATAGTTAACCATTTCTTGCTTGATTCTTGGGTTTTTAGGTAAAAACGCAGGAATTTCAACTTCATCGGTAGCATAAATTCTAGATGGCTTAAAGGTATCAAAGCCTTTTTTCCTAGAGGCCATATCATTGAAAAAAGGTTTGTGAGGGTCTGCAATATTTACCACACAGTAAAACGGTTTATTAGATCTTTTTACGTTGTTAAAAAATTTAGCAATTAATTTACTGTAGGCAATAGCAGATCTTTTTTCTACCCCTTTAAAACCTAATGAAGTATTCCAATAAGTGCCAAAATCTGGACTTAAACTAGAATCTGATACTTTATTGATAACACCAGTGTGAAATCCATTTTTTATAAGAATTTCTGGCAATGTTTCTTGTTTTGGTTGCACATAGAAAAAACCTCGCATTCCACTTTGGTGCGGGTATAACCCCGTTTGAATAACACTTCTAGAAGGCGAACAGTTTGGTGCTTGTACATACCCCTTCTCAAAAATCAATCCTTTGTTTCCAAGCTTATCAATATTTGGTGTTATTTCTGGAATATTATTACCATAAATACCGGCAGAATCCCAATTCATATCATCTAAGGTTATAAGCAGAATATTAGGAGTATTTTCTTTATTTTGACCAGTGACAGATTTGCAGAATATTAGACTAAACAATGCTATCATTAAAACGATGCTTCTTATCATTTTAGGGTTTTTAAATTAGTGATTTTTATTTTTTTTGTGAGATTCTAGCCCTCCGAAATTTGTGTTGGATATTTTACGCAATTCGTCTAAGCTAAGATTATTACCATATTCCTTTTTTAAATTATATAATTCTTGCTTTAGATTTGAAATGATAAGCTGATGGGATTCCTCTTTTATCAGATTGCTTAACTCGTTTGGATCATTTTTTAAATCATAAAGTTCCCAAACATCAATATCATAATAAAAATGAATAAGTTTATACCTGTCTGTTCTAATTCCATAATGGGGTTGAACATGGTGCCAAAATGGATACTCGTAGTAGTGATAATACATAGATTGCCTCCAGTTACTATTTTCTACTCCTTTTAACTGCTTATAAAAACTTTTACCCTGAACATCTTTAGGTGTTTTTACACCTGCCATTTCTAATATGGTTGGAGCTAAATCTACATTAGAAACTACATCTTTCACAATAGTTTTAGGTTCAATACTTTGAGGGTATCTAATTACAAAAGGCATACGCAAAGATTCTTCATACATAAACCGTTTATCAAACCAACCATGCTCTCCTAAAAAGAAACCTTGATCTGAAGCATAAACAACTATGGTGTTTTCTTCTAAACCTTCTTTTTTAAGATAGTCTAAAACTATACCAATATTATCGTCAACCGATTTAATTGTTGCCAAATAATCTTTAATATAACGTTGGTATTTCCATTCTTTTAATTCGTTTCCATAAAGGCTGTCATGTGGAGAAACTATTTGGCCAGGATTATTTCCAAAATCCAACCATTTTATATGCTGTTTTTTACTAAGTTTACTTGGTATAGTTAGTTTCATGTCTCTTCTGTTAAAAAAATCCATGGTCATATGTGTATCACCAGCTGTTTTCTCTCTTCCTTTATAATCATCATAAAAAGTATCTGGTAGAGGAATCTCTTCATTCTTCCACAAATCTTTATATTTGGTGTCTGGAGACCATTCTCTGTGAGGTGCTTTGTATTGAAGCAATAATGCAAAAGGTTTTTTTTCATCTCTTTTCTTTAACCATGACAAAGCGGATTTAGTTGTAACGTTGGTAGCATACCCTTGCTCTATTACTTTTTCTCCATTTTCGCTATAAGTAGGATTCCAGTATACACCCTGCTCTCCATGATCTATATGATATTTATAATAATCAAACCCCTGAGGTTCAGAAGCCAAATGCCATTTACCAACTAAGGCGGTTTGGTAGCCAGAATTTTGAAGTGCTTTTGGGTAGGTCCATTGTGTTCCGTCAAAAAAACCTCCCTGATAGTTTTTATAATAACCATTTATATGATTGTATTTACCGGTTATTATAGAAGCTCTACTAGGACCACAAATAGCATTGGTGCTAAAAGCATTGGTTAAAATAGCTCCTTCGTTGGCAATTCTATCAATATTAGGTGTAGAAGCAAGTTCTTTAAACAGATCACTATATGCAGAAATAGCATTAGTGGCATGATCATCAGAAAGTATAAAAATAATATTAGGCCTTTTAGAAGACCTTTCGTTGTTTTGACAATATACAAAACAGGAACAAGACAAGTAAAATAGAATGAGAAATTTTTTCACGTATAATTTATTAAATCGTATTATTCTTAATCAAAAGCAAATTTACTTTACTTATTTATTTTCAAGGTTTAAACATAGAGCAAAGGAGTTGTAAAACTGACCACTATAATTTAAAACTATAAATGTGAATTTTTAGGTTAGTGATTTATTTTGAATACGACAGGGTTTAATATGCGTAACATAATATTAAAGATTGACCATATTTTCAAATAGATTGACCTGTCTGAAAACCTTTGATAATAATCATAGAATTAATATTGTATTAACAAATTAATAAAAAATATTTCGAAACTAATGAAGCTTAAAAAATTTGAAGGAAATCCGATTTTAACCCCAAATCCAAAAAATGATTGGGAGAATCTTGTAGTTTGCAATCCAGGGGTGTATTATGACAATGGAAAGTTTTACATGCTTTACAGAGCGGCAGGTGATGATAAAGACCACATCATAAGGTTTGGTTTAGCTGTAAGTGAAGATGGTTATAAATTTGAACGTGTTTCTGATGAGCCTGTTTTAGGCCCAAGCAAAGAAGGTCCTGACATGGGGTGTATAGAAGATGCACGTATTATTAAGCTAGATGATTATTATTACGTAACATATGCTTATAGACCATTTCCTCCAGGGCAATACTGGAAATTTGCCCATGATGAAGTACTGACTTCAGACCATGGTTCTCATGCTCCTCATTTTATCAAAAACAATATGGCAAACTCTGCTTTAGCAATGACTAAAGACTTTAAAGAGTGGATAAAACTTGGGCGTATTACAGATTCTAACTTAGATGATAGAGATGTCATTTTGTTTCCAGAGAAAATTAACGGAAAATATGCCATGTTACACAGACCAAAAGAATGGATTGGAGAAGAATATGGTGTAAGCAAGCCCGCAGTTTGGATTCGTTTTAGTGATGATATGTTAGTTTGGAATGAACCAAGCACTATGCTTATTGGAGGAATTGATGGTGGATGGGAAGAAAAAGTAGGCGGAAGCACCCCTCCTTTAAAGACAGATAGAGGTTGGTTAGTATTATATCATGGAGTAGAAAATGGCGGTTTAGGGTATTATAGAGTAGGTGCGGTGATACTAGATTTAGAAGATCCAACTAAAGTAATCGGAAGAACAAAAGACTGGATTATGGAACCTGAGTTTGATTATGAAATTGAAGGTTATTATAAAGGGTGTGTGTTTCCAACTGGAAATATGATTTTAGATGATACTTTGTATGTGTATTATGGAGGAGCAGATAAATACATCGGTTTGGCAACTTGTAATGTAAATGAATTAATTGATTTTACACTTAGTAAAGAACAAAACTCATAAAATATGCTAGCAATTAATATTATAACCAATGGCCCAAATTGGGTAAATGGTCTTTCTTGGGCAGACATTGTTATTATCATACTTTATTTTCTTTTTATAGTTTACCTAGGTGTTAAATATAGTAAAAGTAAGGATGAAAAATCGTATTTTCTCGCTGGTAGAGGGATGACTTGGCCAGTTATTGGTTTTTCCCTTTTTGCAGCCAGTATATCTAGTTCAACATTAATTGGACAAGCAGGTGATGCATATAGTACAGGGATTGCCGTGTTTAATTACAACCTGATTTCGGTACTAGTAATGATATTTTTTGCTTGGTTTATTTTACCATTCTACATTAAATCTAAAATATTTACCATTCCTGAGTTTCTTGAAAAGCGATTTAATGTAGCATCAAGATATTATTTTTCGGCAATCACTATTATTGTGAACATTTTTTTAGATGCAGCAGGTTCTTTATACGCAGCAGCAATGGTAATGAAATTGGTGTTCCCAGAGGCTTCAATTTTAACACTATCAATCATATTTGCTATTGTAGTAGCGGCTTACACCATTCCTGGTGGACTTTCAGCTGCTATTAAGGTAGACTTAATGCAAGGAATCTTTTTGTTAGTTGGTTCTATAATTTTAACATTTTATGCAACGTATAATGGTGGTGCAGAATATGTGAAAGAGCTGCTTACAGAAGGCGATGTGTTAATGAAGTTGGTAAGACCAAATAATGATTCTTCGGTCCCTTGGTTAGGGATGATAGTTGGAATCCCTATTCTAGGGATGTTCTTTTGGGGAAATAACCAGCAATTAGTGCAACGTGTCCTTACAGCAAAATCTGTTGATGAAGGTAGAAAAGGTGTGTTGCTTGTTGGGTTTTTAACAATGCTAACATTGTTTTTAATCATAATACCAGGTGTAATGGCCATTAAATTATTTCCTGATTTACCAAAACCAGATATGGTTTATCCTAACCTAATTATGGAATTATTACCCAATGTACTTATTGGATTTATGATAGCGGCAATGGTAGCAGCACTTACATCTTCATTAAGCGGATTATTAAATTCTGTAGCTACACTTTTCACGATGGATTTTTATAATAAAATAAAACCAGAAAGTACATCAAAACAGAAAGTTAGAGTTGGTAAAATGGCATCTATTGTAGTGTTAATAATTGCTGTCATGTGGGCGCCACAGATTGGAAAACAGTTTGGAACATTACTGAAATATTATCAAGAGATGTTGTCCATAATGGCTCCTCCAATTGTTGCTGCTTTTATATTAGGTATTTTTTGGAAACGAACTAATGCAACAGGAGCTTTTTCTGGACTAATTGCTGGAATTTTACTGGGAATAGCCAATATTATTTTTACTGTAAATAATGGATATTCAATTTTTGGAGACATTCACTTCTTACTTACTGTACCCTACTATTTTGCTTGGAGTATGCTAGTCATGGTGTTTGTTAGCTTATTAACTAAAAAACCTCCTTTAGAGAAAACAGAAAATCTAACTTTTTCGTTAGACGAATTTAAAAGAGAAACAATTAATTTAAAACAACAAGCATTCTATAAGAGCTATAGATTTTGGTCTTACTCACTTATTGCTTTTTGTATCATCATTTTAATTGCATTCTGGTAAAAATATAAATTATGAAAATTTTAAACACCTATAAGACCATACTTTTTTTATTTGTTGTTGCAAGCATCTTCTTTTCGTGTGCACAAAAAGAAACCCCTAAAAAGCCTAACTTCTTGTTTGTATTAGTGGATGATCAACCATTCGATGCACTAGAATCTAGTGGTAGATACCCGTTTTTAAAGACACCAAATATGCAGCGACTTGAAGATGAGGGAGCTATATTTGAAAACTATTATGTTACACAATCCATTTGTTCACCATCTAGAGCAAGTTTTTTAACAGGAACATATCCACATATTCATGGTGTAAACCAAAATAATAAACACGTAGATCCTGATTGGGAAACCTATCAACCCTATAATCAACTTTTACAAAATGCTGGTTATCAAACAGCCCATGTTGGAAAAATACACATGGCGCATTATAAAGGAAAAAAACATATCAGACCAGGTTTTGACTACTGGTATAGCTTTATCGGACAAGGAGAATATTTTGATCCGATGGTTAACGACAATGGCAATGAGTATCAAGAAAAAGGGTATATGACAGATATTTTAACTGAAAAAGCTATTGATTGGTTAAAAGAAAAAAGAGATCCTAACAAACCGTTTAGTTTAAACTTATGGCACAAAGCGGTGCATGAAAACCACTCTCCTGCTCCAAGGCATAATAATATGTATGCAAATGATAATTTACCTGTACCTCCCTACAATACCCATCTAGAGAATTTTGAAGGAAAACCTGAGTGGCAAAGAATAAAAGCTTGGGATTCTAAATGGAAAGAATATGTTCATTCTGATACTATAGCGCCAAAACCATGGCCAATAAAAGGAGATAAATTCAAAAAATTATTAGAAACATTAGGAGCTGTAGATGAATCTTTAGGACAAGTTTTAACATATTTAGAAAAAACAGGAGAGTTAGACAATACTGTAATTATTTACAGTAGTGATAATGGTTATTTTATGGGAGAACATGGTTATTGGGACAAGAGAATAGCGTATGAAAGTTCTATGAAAATTCCAATGCTTATAAGATATCCTGAAAAAATTAAATCTGGAACTATAATTAATGAAAACGCATTGAATATTGATTTAGCACCTACTATTTTAGAGTTAGCAGGAATAAAAAAACCAGATTATATGCAGGGAGAATCTATGGTTTCTTTGTTAGAAGATAATCCTGAAAAAACGAACTGGCGAAAAGCATTTATGTTTGAATACTATGTTGACGATGCCTATCCCTATGCAGGTCCAAATATGTTGGCAATCCGCTCAGAAAAATATAAGTTGATTGATGCTTTCTTAGAAGATGATATTGATGAGTTGTATGATTTAGAAAACGACCCAGGAGAAATGCATAATTTGATTAATGATGCAGACTATGATTCAGTTGAGAAGGAATTAAGGCAAGAATTAGAAAAATTGAAGACTAAGTATAAGTATAATACTGATAGAGATTGGTGGTTAAGAACTCAGATACCAAAGAAAAAGATAAATTCGAAAGCAGCTAAGGAGAAGCATTAGAAGTATTTCTTTTTTGCTGTGATTTAAACCACTTTGAATAATTCAAAAACACTCTTCTTTGAGGATTTAAAACAAACTTCTGATACTGATTGTGTTGGCTTAGAATCAAAAAAATAAAACTTAGATTTTATCACTCAGATTTTAATAATTTTGTTGGTTATAGTTTAAAAAATAGTATTTTTAGTGTATGAAAAAACAAGTGATTTTCTTTTGTTTATTGTTTATTTTCTCCAACACTTTACTACATAGTCAACAAATTATTCATTTAGACAGTAAAGATGGTCTTATTAATGGGACAATCAATGCATTTGAGCGTGATAGTTTGGGCTATATATGGATTGGCACTGATCAGGGGATTAATAGATATTCTGGTGTAGAATTTAAAAATTACGACCTAGATGATAACAATAAAATTAAAGGGAAAGAAATTATTGATCTCCTTAACGTAAATGGCAATCTTTACGCTATAAGCTCAGGTGGATCTCTTATTAAATATTATTATGAGAAAGATCGGTTTGAAGAACTATATACAGAGACCAAGAACAGGTTTTTTTCTTTAACAAATCTAAACGATTCACAGTTACTCATTGGTCTTTCTGAAGGATTTATCGTTTATGATTTAACTCAGCATCAGGCAACAGATATACAACACAGAAACTTTATCAATAATAGAAAAGTAAAATTCTATAACAATAAAGTATATGCTGCCTCTTCCGGAGGATTTTCTGTCTTTAGCTACCAAGAAGACACTAAAAAACTTTCATTAGAGCAAAAATATTTATCAGATCAAGATATTATAGATTTTGCTTTTGATTCAGATGAAAGAATATGGGTGGGTACAGAAGTAGGAGGTTTGTTTGTTATTAAAAAAGATGAAATTAAAAACATACCCATTAGTCAAATTTTAAATAAAACCTATGCAATTCGTCAAATTGAATTTGATGAGAATAGAAATGCTTTAATCGCCATAGATAGATTAGGACTGTTTGTTTTAAATGACAAATTTGAGATTGTTAAATCCTTTAGCAATAATGAAGATAATCAAAACTCTATTAGCCAAAATAGTATCTATGAAATCTATGTTGATAATACGAATGCCTATTGGTTGGGAGTCAGAGAAGGCGGAATAAACATTGTTTACGATAAAGAAAATGTATTTACCAATATTAAGCATATACAAAACAGGGCTAATAGCATTCAAAACAACAACATAAGGTCTATTTATGAATCGACTTCTGGTGCGGTCTGGTTTGGTACAGAAAACGGTGTGAGTAAATACGATAAGAACAAGAATTGGACTAATTATAATAAAGACACTAAATTATTTAATACAGCCGTTTTAGCGGTAAATGAATACAAAAACAATTTAGTCCTAGGAACCTATGGAGAAGGATTATTAGTCTTAAATCAAGACAATGGTAAAGTTTCTAATTTTAAGTTGCAATCTAAAAAATCTTCAAAATTTATTTTTAGAATTAGAGCTTATGATGATAATTTATGGATAGGAGGTAGTGATGAACCATTAACACATTTTAAAAACAACATATTTGTAAACACCTACAAAGTTGGATTAGTGAGGTCTTTGATAGAAGGTTATGATAATCTAAATTATGTTGGTACTGACACAGGCTTTTTTGAACTTAATACACGTAATGCGAGTGTCCGAAAAATAGAAAAATCCATTTTTAACCCCTTTAACGAAATCTATGATTTAAATTTAGACTATGTAAACAACTGTATTTGGATTGGAAGCAAAAATGGGTTGTACAAATACAACTTGAGTACAGAACAATTAGAGAATATAGGAGATAGTTATATTAAGAGAATAGGAACTGTGTATTCTATTAAAAAAGACAATATGCATAACCTATATTTTACTTCTATTTCTGGTCTTTGGAGATATGATATTAAAAACAAATCCTTTAGAAAGTATGGGCAGCAGGATGGAATGTTAATTGATGAATTTGGTATTGGAGCTTCTACAAAATTTAAAGATGGTAGATTGGCTTTTGGCGGATCAAAAGGAGCTGTTATTTTTAACCCTATAGATTTGGTTAAAGACAAACCAATCTCAGATATTTATATTTCAAATTTTCAGATAAACGGAAAAAATCCAGATAGTTTAACCCTTTCAAAAAACATTAACTATACTAAAAAGGTGGTGTTAAATTATGACCAGAATACCATCTCTTTTAATTGCGAAACAATAAATTTTCACGGGTCTAAAAGAAATACATTTCAATCCAAATTGGAAGGACTTGATAAAGATTATAAAGTTAATATTAGTAATGAAAAAGTATACTATTCAAACTTAGAGCCAGGAAGTTATCAGTTACATGTCAGAGGATTGAATGCAGATGGTGTTCAAGGAAAAAATGACTATACTCTAGAAATTATTATAAAAAATCCTTTCTGGAAAACCATATGGGCTTTTGGTTTTTACATGTTACTTTTTATTTTAATTGTTTATTTAATTTTCAGAATCTCAAGGGCCAATATTCAAAAACGATTTAATGAAAACAGGATTAAGTTTTTTGTAGAGGTAGCACATGACATTAGAACACCAGTATCACTTATACAGCTACTTGTAAAACAACTTTCTAATCAAGAAAACACAGAAAAGTCAATTGAACTCATTCAGAGAAACTCGCAAAACTTAAATGAGTATGTTAACCAACTGTTAGATTTTCAAAAAATAGATAGAAATCAATTAAAATTATCGGTTAGTAAAGTAGACTTAAAAGATTGTTTGGCTAAAATTATTAATGATTTTACACCGATTCTTCAGGAAAAATCTTTAGACATATCCCTAGAAGTTAAACACATTCCTGTATGGTTTGACGTCGCCAAAATGAACCGAATTTTTTACAATTTAATTTCAAACGCCATTAAGTATAGTAATGAAGGTGGAGAAATAAAAATCAAAGCATATTTAGATGATACTTCTTTAAAAACAGAGTTTATAGACAATGGCGTTGGTATTCCTGAGAAGCAGCAAGAATTAATATTCAATCGTTTTACCAGAGGAACCAACGTTTCCAATAAAGGAATTCCGGGTACAGGTATAGGGTTGTTGTTGTCTAAAAAAATAGTTGAATTACACGGAGGTAAAATTCTATTAGAAAGCAAGGAAAATATTGGTTCAAAATTTACTATTGTATTGCCTAGTGGGACAGAGCATTATAGTAATGAATATTTTGTAGATGAAAGCAATAAAGAAGACTCTAAAGCCGGTATTGATGATTTAATTACTAAAAATAAACTCATACTATTAGTAGAAGACAATGAAGAGTTACGAGCAGCTGTTAAAAATGAACTAGTAAAAAATTATAATGTAATTGAATCTTCCAACGGAAAAGAAGGCTTGTTGTTAGCCCTTTCAAAAAATCCTGATTTAATTATCACAGATGTTATGATGCCAGGAATGAATGGTAAAGAGCTGTGTAATTTGCTTAAAACCAATTTTAAAACAAGTCATATTCCTATAGTTATGTTAACTGCGCTTGCAAATATAGACGATAAAATACAAGGATTAGAAAACGGAGCAGATGCATATGTAGAGAAGCCTTTTAATGTATCAATACTTACTGCGACCATTAATAATTTAATCAGATCTAGAGAAAACGTGAATAGTTTATTAGATGATAAAAAAGTGAAAAAACAGTTGACGCCAGATGAAAGCTTTCTATCTGATGTTATTAATATTATTAAAGAAAATTTAACAGAAAAAGATTTTTCTATAGATACTTTGTGTGAGGTCATGGGGCTTAGTAGATCCAATCTATTTAGAAAGCTTAAAGGATTAGTAAATATGTCTCCATCAGATTTAATTATAAAAATTAAACTGGGGCATGCAGAGGAGTTAATGAAAAAGAAAGCGCATAATAGAATTTCTGACATTGCTTATGAGTCTGGATTTCACGATCCAAAATACTTTAGTACACTGTTCAAAAAACACTATAGGAAAACACCAAAAGAGTTTATAGATGAACAATAACAACATGTTCAACTAAAATGAAATATCTCTTAATTTTTCACTTTTATGTTACATACCATAGAAAATAAAAATCTTATCTGTTTTATAAGATCTGTGGGAGCAGAGGTTCGGTCTTTAAAGAATAAAGAAACCCAAGAAGAATATATTTGGCAAATAGATAACACTGTCTGGGGTAGTAGTGCTCCGGTGTTATTTCCTGCTATAGGCAACCTAAAGTTCAATAAAGTTACTTATAAAGGAAAAGAATATGCAATGCCTAAACACGGTATTATCCGTAACAATAAGGACCTTTGTTTTGAGCAATTGGCAGGATCAAAATGTGCTTTCACTTTAACAAGTTCAGAAACAACTAAAAAGCAATACCCTTTTGATTTTTCGTTTAATGTTATCTATGAGCTAATTGATAAAAGTTTGGTTGTGACCTATATCATTGAAAATAAAGACACAGTATCAATGCCATTTGCCTGTGGAGGTCATATAGCCTATGGATGCTCTTTGGATAGTAATACCAAATTATCTGATTATGTAATTGAATTCCCAAGTTCTGTTGTTTTAGAATCTAAAACTATAGGTGCATCTGGTTTATTGACAAATAACATCCGACCTGTAGAAACTAATAACGGTATATTGTCATTATCTGATACGTTATTTAATGAAGATGCATTGGTATTTGCAAACATAAATTTTGAATGGGTTCGATTGCGTAAGCAAAAAGAACTTAAAGGAGTAAAAGTTATATTTAAAGACTATCCACATTTAGCAATATGGTCTAAACCAAAGGCAGACTATGTCTGCATAGAACCTTGGCTTGGACTTCCAGATATGGAAGATGAATCTATAGATTTATCAGAAAAAACTACCTACAAGACAATAGAGCCCAATTCAAAGTTTTCAATAACTATAATAACAGAAATAGAATAAACCTCAGTCGTTTCTTTTGTATTGAAGCATCCAATTAACCACATTTACATCAAACTCATCCCCAGTTTGGTTTTTATACCAAAACGTATCGTCATACACACCACGATCGATACGATGGTATTGCCCATCAAAATCATCTTGTGTAAAAAGCGTTAACTTTTGATGTTTTTGTGATGGATATAAGGCTTTAAAACTATCAATTAAATGAATGGTTTTATCTACAGGAACTGTACCATCTTTCTGTCCATGAAAAGCCCAAAAGGGCATTAATTTTAGAGAAGTTACATTACACTCTTCTTTAGCACCAGCCATGGTTACTACTGCAGCTATTAAACTATTTTCATAGCCGTATTTATCTAAATAAGTCCATGTTCCCATTGCTCCCATACTAAAACCAGACAAATAAATTCTACTGGTATTTATAGCATTTGGATAAGTGTCTATTAAATAATTAATAAAAGATTTTACATTGCTTGCATTCCATTGAGTGCTAGATTGTGGAGCAAATACAGGCATAGCCACTTTAGGATTCCATAATCCTATTTTAATTGCTCTAATTGCTCCATCTTTGTCTACTTTATTGATGTCTGTAGGATTGTTTTCGCTGTTACCTCTACTTCCTGCTCCATGCAAATAAACTAAAATAGGGTATTTTAAACCGTCATTACTAAAACCTTCCGGTTTTCTTACTATATAACCATAGGGAGATGTGTTTTTCCCTTTTAAACTTTGCTCTTTTATATAAGTAGCACTTGTTGGAAGGTTTGCCAAATCGGTATCATCACTAATGCTTACAAATTGCTCCACTTTAGTAATAATATCATCATCGGATTCAGAAGTTTCAGAATCACCTTTTAGTTGGCAAGCTGTCATTTGTGCAGCTATAATAAAAATTAAAATCGATTTATATTTCATGGACAAATATTGATAACGTAAAACTATTGATAAAATAAGGTCTAGAGGTTTTATTCAGTTCATTTAAGTTTAAAAACAGTTTTTTTTCTGTGTTTCAAAATAATTTTATGTTTAAAAAAGAAGTTAAGTTTCTGTTGTATAATTTATTAATGGATTTTTGAATTTTAAAAAGCTACTGTCGCTTACAAAGAATGTCAATTTGGGTTTTGACTACTATTCAAACTAAGTTGAATTGCTTTTCTACCTATTTTCTTTTCTTTTTTTTCATTTTGCAATATCTAAAATTTATACGATTACAAATGAAAATTTCAAAAAAATTATATTTATCAATACTTATCACTTCAGCAGTTTTAATTTACTTTTCAATAAATGCATTTACTAAGAGAAAAGAAATAGAAATGAGAGTTGCATCTTACAATTTTGCTATAGGCACTCAAACAGTGGGATCAAAATATAAGTTCACAGATGAATCTATGTTGGTTGAAACCGCAAGGGAAATAAAAAACATGGGCTCCAACCTTCTTAAGTTTTCAATGCATCCAAGATATTGTACTGAGAATTACGGTTTGCCTAAAAATGATGCAATTACTTCTTTAACAAAATTAGCTTCACTAGAGCCCTCTGTAAAAAAAGTTTTAGATATGGATTTTAAATATTACCATATTTGGATTTACGGATTTTCTCAATACACACCAGAACCAATAGGTAAGAAAGACGATACGGCTCAAATAAAATTCATAAATGGATATCCAAAAAAACATAAAGATGCACTTTATAAAGAAGTGTACGATTTCACCTCTCATCTTCTAAATACATATAATGGTTCAGGAAAGGTTTTTTATTTAGGCAACTGGGAGGGTGACTGGCATTTAAGATCTGATTATGATAGAACAAAGCCTGTAAACCCAAAAACACTTGAAGGAATGAAACAATGGGCAAAAACTAGACAAAAAGCCATTGATGATGCGAAAAGAGATATAAAGCATAATAACGTAGAAGTATATCATTATATAGAGGTAAACTTAGTTAAAAAAGCATTAACTGAACCAGATGCAAAAGTCGTGGCAAACACTGTTGTTAATGAAGTAAATCCTGACTATGTCTCATATTCTTCATATGATGCTACGAACCCATATAAAAATGAAGTAGCTTTAAATAAAAACCTTAAAAAAGCATTAGATTACTTAGAGTCTCAATTAACTTATAAAAAAGGATTGCCAAAAGGAAAACGTGTTTGGATTGGTGAATATGGAAATCCAAGTATTCTTTATAACGATGAAATGCAAAATTTAAGATCAATTTGGACCATAAAAGCGGCATTGGAATGGGGAACTCCCTATATTTTGTATTGGGAAATGTATAATAACGAAATTAAAAAAGAAACAGGAGAACAAGTTGGGTATTGGTTGATTGATGATAAAGGGAAAAAACAACCAATTTGGCATACGCATCACAATTTTTATAATGAGTCTAAGCAGTATTTAAAAGAGTATCTCAAAGTAAATGATGATCTACCTTCTTATGATATATTTAGAAAAAATGCAGTCAATTTCAAAAGCTTAAATGTGCAATAAAATGAAGAAAAAATTCTCATTCATATTATTTTTTAGTTCATTGTTTATTTTTGGACAAACAATTCCAGAATACGATAAAAACCCTGATTTAGAAGACTATAATTTTGTTTTAGGCACCCAAGGAATTGGTGGGTATTATAAATTTACAGATGAATCTGCCTTAATAGAGCAAGCAAAGCATACACGAGCAATGGGTTCTAATGTTTTAAAAATAACACTTGCTAAAAAATCTCCAAAAATTTATGGATTGCCGATAAGAAAAGTAAAAACTACAAAAGAATTATTCTTATCAAATAAAGATTACAAAAGAGTTTTTGATATGGATTTCAAATACATTTTTACTTGGGTACATTCTCTAACACAAATTCAATGGAAAAAAGGAATTAATAAATCAGAAGAGCAAATTTTGTATGCTGAGATGTATGAATTTGCCACATATTTACTAAAGGAATATAATAATTCAGGCAAAACCTTTATGATTGGCAATTGGGAAGGGGATTGGTTATTACATTCTGGCTATGACAGGTATATGACACCACCAAAAAAGCATGTGAAAAATATGACAAAGTGGTTTCAGATTAGACAAAAAGCAATTGACGATGCTAAAAAGAAAACAAAGCATGAAAATGTACAAATTTATCATTATATCGAATTAAATTTAGTTTTAAAAGGGATGAATGGTGATGTCTGTATCGCTGAAGATATTTTACCTAAAGTTGATGTAGATTTAGTTTCTTATTCAAGTTACGAGGCAATCAAAAAAAGAAATTTCGAAGAAAAAACAAAAACACTTACAGATATTTTTAACTACTTAGAAAAACAACTAAAACCTAAAAAAGACATCCCCTTTACAAGACGCGTTTTTATCGGTGAATATGGATATCAAGCAAATATAAATAAGCCACAAAGTTTTGTAAAACAACACAATCAAACTAAAGAGATTATGCAAATTGCATTGGCTTTAAATTTACCTTTTGCCTTACATTGGGAAATGTATAATAATGAATATCATAAAAAGACTGGACAATCTAAAGAAATGTCTTTAATAAACGAGCAAGGTATGAAGACATCATTGTATTTTTTACATCAAGCCTATTACAAGAAAATGAATGCATATTTAAAAAGTTATAAAGCACAATTTAATAAATACCCAGACACTAATTTATTTAGAGGTAAAGCTTTAGAAGTTTTAAAATCACTATAATACTGTGAAAGAGAGAAAATTACACATATTAAGACTTTTGTTGGTTGGTTTTTTATTTGGGTTTACTTGCAAAACTCACAGCCAATTAGATTTATTAAGTTCGCAGCAGATAGATTTTTCTACTGCTGTATCAACAATACAAAGTGGTAACTGGACTGATGCTTCTATTTGGAGTAATGGACAAGTTCCAAGTGCAAATACAGATGTAATCATCGATAACAATCATACTGTCTATATAGATCAACAAGGAGAAAACTCAAATCAAATCGTTGATTTATGTAAAAACCTTAAAATAAACCAATTAGCGGTATTACAAATGGGGCACAATACACCAAGTTTTTCTAAAAATCTACGTATCAATGGTAGTATTTTGTGTAATGGAACTTTTTCGGCTGGTAGAAACCAGCCCTCAGGATCGGGAAATGGTCTTATTTATGACTATAATAGTAGAATTTATTTAAGTTTAAATCAAACCAATACTTATATTTCTGGCTCGGGTTATTTTCATCCAAGAACAGTAAATATAGTAGGAGGCTCTGGTGAAACGAATCTGATTGTAGACATCTACAATATGGTTTTAGATGAAAATTTTGCAGCAAAATCAAACAATCGTGTAAAGATAAGTATAGAAAGATACAGCTATGTGAATGTTAAAAAAGTACTCGGATTAACAGGTAGTACTTATCAATATAGTTCTAGTACTGCAAAAGCAGATTTAAGTATCAAAGGTGTTTTACTTACTGATGATCTAAGCTTATTCACCAAGAATACTACTTCAGGAGAATCTTCATCAATTACAATTGAAGATGGAGGAGTTTTACAGACTCAAAAAATTAATAACGGCAATCTAAATAAAAAAACAGAAAATTCAGGCTATCAACTCACTATCAACGATGGTGGCTTATTAAAATTAGGAGAAGGTATTAATTTTAGTAACCTAACTCTTAATAATTCAAATTTTGTATTGACGAACAACGGAGAAATAAGATATCATTATTCTGAAACGCTTTCAGATGGAACTACGATTACCAATAATATAGATAGTCATGATCCTAATGAAGGAGGAAACGTATCTGGTATAGAAGATGTTTTTGGTGCGAGTCATATTGCTGGCTGGTATAATTTTACCGATAGACCTTATTTGTTAGAAGGATTGGATTATTACAAGGATTTTGGTGCTACTTCCATTAAAACAACATTAACAGCTACTAATGGAAAAATGTTTAGTGCCTACCCCTTTAATCATTCATGGCCAAATTTTCAAACATTAAAAGAGATAGCACAACATCAATACATAGATTCTTTATTCAGTAGAAATCATATTAAAACACATACCTTTTGGACAACTACCAGAAACAAAGGGGATTGGGAAAAAGGGCCTGATTTTGACCATCAAAGTTTCCTGAATGAAGAACAGCAGTTTTATGATTTAACAAAGCACCTTTTAGTAACCTATGGTTCTATGAATAAAACCTTTGTGTACCAAAATTGGGAGGGAGATTGGATGTTGCGTGGTCAAGGGGTACTCTGGGAAACAAATCCTTCAATAATACCAGATGATGTTGAATGGGATATTGAAGGAATGGCACGTATGTTTAGAGCTAGGCAACGTGGAACAGAACGCGCTAGAAATGAACATTCAAGTGCCACAGCTAAGGTGTTTCATGGTATAGAGTTCAACAAACTTTGGTGGAATGATAATGGAACTCGAAAAACCATGATGGAAAGTAATATCCCATGCGTAATTGCAGATGTGGCCTCTAAAGTGCGCTTGGACCTCACATCGTGGTCGGCTTATGATGGTGGATGGACAAACAGCGGCAATCCTCATGGGCATGCCATGTGGAAAGGACTTGAAATGGCACGTTATTATACCAATGAGACCAAAGAAATTAACAGTGATTTTCCTGTACAAATTGGAGAGTTTGCCATCAATGAAAATCCACCTTACAATGGTAATAACACAAAAACCAAAATAGAAAATCGCTATGGCAGATACATTGGTGTTGCATTGAGCTTAGGTATTCCTAATTTTTATCTATGGAATTTATATTGTTCAGGACAACAAGGTGCACCAGAGGGTTTTACTTGGCAAAAAGGAGTGCAATACGAAGATGAACTCTTATATGAATGGATGGATGGAAAATGGCTCATAGAACCCGACGGGAGTTGGGGTCATGCCGCTAACTTTTTAAATGCACAATGGCAAGATACGCTTTCTACAGAATCATCTACGTTTGAAAGTGAAGTAGCGGTGTTTCCCAATCCAGCTTCGGACTATTTAATTTTAGAAGGAGTTCCAAACCATACATGGATATCAATATTTGATATAAATGGAAGACGCATAAAAAAAATCGAATACGTAAAAGACAAAAAGATAATGCTCTTGGGGTTACAAAAAGGAGTATTCATACTAAAAATTCAGACCCCACAAACAATTAAAAAACTAATTATTAACTAAATTCAGAAAATTATGAAGAAACTAATTTTAATGATCTTAATGTTACCGCTCTCTATAGTAGCTCAAAAGCTTACTGTAAATGGAACTGTAACAGATGAGGAGACCAAGCAGCCACTTCCTGGCGTAGTGGTTATGATCAAAAACTCTACAAAAGGAACGGTTACAGATTTTGATGGTCTGTTCGAAATAGTAGCACAGAAAGGAGATATATTGGTGGTATCATACATCGGTATGAAAAAACAAGAGGTTGTTGTAGAGAATCAAAATGTTAACATTCAATTACAATCAGATTATTCTCAATTAGATGAAGTAGTTGTGAGTGTTGGGTATTTTGATGTAAGCAAAAAAGATTTATCCGGATCCATTGCACAAGTAACGGCAGAACAGCTTGAGAAAAACAGAACCAACTCCATAGAACAGATGCTTCAAGGACAAGTTGCGGGTGTGGTTGTCAGCGAAAGTTCTGAACCAGGTGGAGGAATTGCAGTTTCTATTAGAGGAACAAATTCTATGTTAGGAGGAACACAACCCTTGTATATAGTTGATGGTATTCCAATTGATCCACTAACCGATGCAGAAGGAAATTCAGGTTCTGGACAATCGCAGAGCTCTCTAAGTTTTTTGAATCCGAATGACATTGAAAAAATGGAAGTGTTAAAAGATGCTGCCGCAACAGCAGTCTACGGAGCTAGAGGTGCCAATGGTGTGATTATCGTTACTACAAAAAGTGGTGGCAAAGACGGAGGTAAAGATACGTTTACTGTAACAGTAGATAATTTTGTAACGGATGTTATTAAAAATATTGATGTGATGGACGGTCCACAATTTGAAGATTATATGAACCAAAGAGTCATCAATCAATTGTATGTGGATATCACAGACCCTCAAAGAGCAGGAGGTCCTTTTGATGGTTCTCAAGCATTGACACAGGACAATTATCCAGAGCTAGCAACACTTAATTTGCCTTATCCAACATCGACAGGGGTGAACAACAATTGGCAAGATTTAACCTATAGAATGGCTTTTTCAAATGCTTACAACTTCTCTTACAGAGGAGGTGATCGAAAAAATAATTCGACGATGAGTTTGGGATTACAAGATACTGAAGGGGTCATCATCAACACAGGGAACAAAAGGGTAACCTTCAATACAAATACGAGAAGAAAAGCCTTTAATGATAAAATTGACTTTTTTACAAGAACCAATGTAGCGTATAATACAGGAAATGCATCCTCGGTTGGGAACAGTCAAATTTTTCAGCAAAGAAGTGTGGTTTCTCAAGCATTGCAGTTTCAACCTATTTTTGGTTTGTTGGAACCTGGACAAGACGATGATATTTATGCAGATTTAAATGAAAATAATATACTCTCAAATCCTTACACATTGGCGAAGTTTGTTACAGACAATAAAGAATCTTTTAACTTTATTCAAAACCTCTCTGTTTCTGCAAAATTAACGCCTAAACTTACAGGAGTTTTAAAAGGAGCATTCAACTATCAAAAGAGCAAAAGAGATAGTTATTACCCAGTCAATACAACACGTGGAAGAAGAAATAACGGAGAAGCAACACAGTCTTTTGTGGAAAATAAAAAAATATATGCCGAAACGAGTTTGCGGTATAGAAATAATTTCGATGGGCACCGTATTGATGCCATTCTTGTAGGGACTTTAGAGCAAAATAACATTCGAACAATGTTTAACAAGGGGTTTGGATTCGGAAGTGATGCAACTACTTTTCACACTTTTGAATCAGCGACTGATGTACTCGTACCGATTGCACAATTTAGAGAAATAGGGCTGTTATCAGGGCTTTTTAGAGTTGGATACAACTACAAAGGAAAATACTATGTAGATGTCAATGCACGTATGGATGCTTCCTCAAAATTTGCTGAAAATAACAAAAGTGCTATTTTCCCATCAGTTGCTTTGGCTTGGGCAATTTCTAAGGAAAAATTCTTAGAAGATTCCGATGCGATATCGAATTTGAAATTGAGATTGTCTTATGGTAAAACAGGAAGCAACCCAATTGCTCCATACCAATCATTAGCCCTATTGTCGCCAATTAGATACAATTTTAACAACCAATTGGTAACAGGATATTACGAATCGAATTTAGCGAATGATGATTTGAGCTGGGAAACGACAGACCAATATAATGCTGGATTAGATATAGGATTATTTGACTCTAAAGTGAATATAACCTTAGACGCTTATCATAAGTTAACTTACGACTTGCTTCAAAACGTAACATTGCCAGCCTCGAATGGATTTGCAACGATTGTCGATAATTTTGGAGAAGTGGAAAACAAAGGTATAGAAGTCGGAATCAATGCCGCTCTTTTTGATACGGACGAATTTGGATGGAGTGTGTCCGGTAATTTTTCAATGAACAGAAACAAATTAGTCAAATTAAACTCCAACCTAGAATTTCAATTAGGCCCTTCGGTTGGATTTAGCCAGGCAAATCCAATCATGTTTATGGAAGGACAACCTTTGGGGATTTTTTGGGGAGCACAAACCGATGGTATATACCAAGATTGGGATGAAGCTATCGCTAGTGGAATTGATGGAGCAGCTCCTGGAGAGATAAAATATAGAAATAATTCCGTAAGTCTTGATGACAACGGGCAACCTTTAGCAACTCAAGATATTAATTTTGATGACTATGTTCAAATAGGAGATCCCAATCCAGATTTTACGGCGGCGATCACAAACAATTTCCGTTTTGGGAATTGGGATATGAGCATGCTCTTTACAGGACAAAAAGGAGGTGATATTTTTTGGGTAGATTCTTGGAGTTTAAAAGGAAACCAAAAAAGTACAAACGGTTTGACATCAGCTTATACAGATTCATGGAAGGCACCACTAACTGTTTTAGATGCCGAATTGGGAACAGTATCCTATGACCCAGCAGTGGGTAGAACAGCAAACGTAGGTAACCCTGCACCGCTAATTGACCCAGGTCAACGAGCACTGGTTTCAGACAGACAAATATTTGACGGGTCATTTGTCCGACTTAAAAACATAAATATTGGTTATACGCATAAGTTTAACAAAGGGAGAAGCTTGCGATTGTACGCAACAGGTCAAAATTTGGTAACTTGGACCAATTACCCAGGTTACGACCCTGAAGTTCAAACATACAATAAAGACCCGCGAAGAAGAGGCGTTGATTTTGGAGGATATCCAGGAACAAAAACGTACACGTTGGGTTTAAAGTTTAACTATTAAAAAGACGAATCATGAATACAAATTTTCAAAATAAATTTAAATTAACACACATAGTTGCATTTTTATTTGTGCTATTATTTACGAGTTGTGACGCTGTTCTTGAAGAAGAACCATTTACACAAACTGGAACAGACTTTTTCTATCAAAACGAGACAGATGCTTTGGCAGCAGTCACTTCAGTATATGCTCAATTGAAAGATGGAGTAGGTTATTATAGACAACAACATCTTTCAAATCTTCATGCAGCTTCAGATCAAGGAGCATCTAGTTGGAAACATGGAAACTTTAGAAAAGGAACCATAAAAAATACGGATCAAAATTTGCCCAATCCATGGAAGGATATGTACAAGGGTATAAAGGATGCGAACAATGTAATAGTAAGAGTAGCAGAAACCATTGGAATGGATGAAGAGTTACAAACTCGAGTACTTGGAGAAGCAAAGTTTTTAAGAGCCTTGAATTATTTTAATTTGGTAAGGTGTTTTGGTGAAGTACCACTAAGAACGAAGCCTGTGCAGCCTGGAGAAGAAGGTTTGCCAGTTTCACCAATCGCGGATATTTATGAAGTAATTATTAGTGATTTTCAATATGCTGCTGAGCATTGTTGGGGTTTTAATGAAGCTAGAAATGGCTATACCAACGACATCGGTAGAGTTACAAAGGCTGCTGCCCACGCGATGTTGGCCAAAGTATATCTGCAAATTGCCTCATCGAAACGTACTGCTGCTGCTGGTAATTTGGGGAACGAACGTTACAATGTAATTGATGGAACGCCAAATTCTTATTACCAATTAGCAAAAGATCAATGTGATTTAACAATAGGAGAATCAGGATATCAGTTGGTTTCTAACCTTGAAGATTGGAAAAAAATATTTGATGCAAGCAATGGAAACAATTCAGAAATGCTTTTTGAAGTACAAGGGTCGTCTATTGTAGAACAAGGAACAGCAGTTTCAAACTTGTTTAGCCCAAGAGGAGCTGGCCTGAGCGGTGGAGGCTGGGGAGGGACGAATAAGTTTCAAGCAGGTTTTATCAATAAAAATATCGACAAAACAGATATTAGATTTCAAAATTCGATTGTCCTAGAGTATCAGGATGCTACTAAATCGTATGTGTTAAACGCAAATAGCACTGGTTATGTTAGAACGATAACAGCAACAGGAAAAGCAAATGGTAATTTAAACTTGGTGTATACTTCAAAATACATTGATCGCAATGCTACCACCGAATATACGAGTCAGCAAAACTGGCACATCATTAGGTTGGCAGATGTGTATTTAATGCGTGCAGAGGCAATAGCAGAATTGAATGACGAACCAAGTTTGGCAAATGCAGATTTGAACATGCTGAGAAACAGAGTTGGTATGGATGACTTTGATGGTACAGGAATGACAATGGAAGATTTTAGAACCGCACTTTTAAGAGAAAGAGTAGCAGAACTTTCTATGGAGGGACATCGATTTTTTGACTTGACGAGAATGGGTGTGTATCATGAATATTGTACTTCAAGTTATGGAGCAACAAATGGTGCAAGACAACCAGAGGACTACACATGGCCAATTCCATTAATTGAGTCGTCTGCCAATGCAAATATTGATTAAAATTAGTTAAAGTAATTTATGAAACAACGAATTATTTTTTGTAGTATTTTACTGTTGTGTGGAATGTCTATACATGGACAGAAAAACCAAGGAGAAAAACCAAACATTGTTTTTATAATATCCGATCAGCATAAGTTAGAATCAACGGGGGCCTATGGTAATAATCTTGCCATAACCCCCAATATTGATGCCTTAGCAAAAACAGGTATGGTGTTTAACAATGCTTATACACCTGCGCCAGTTTGCGCACCGGCGAGAGCTTCTCTAATGACTGGAATGTATCCTTATGCCAATGGAGCCATTTACCACAAGGCACCGATAAAAATGCCCAATGGGAAAGTAAAAAATATCGGAAGTGGTTACTTAAGAGAATCGGGTTACTATGAAGGCATTGTTACACTGGCTGATATTTTTAAAGAGCAAGGCTATGTCTCGGCTTCACCAGGGAAGATGCATGTGCATGGAGAGCTTCAAAAAGATGTAGATGAAGACTACAAAGGAGGAAATAGTATGGGCTTTGATGAAATCAGTTTGCGATACTATACGTATTTCCCAGGAGGACATTACCAAGATGAGGTTGGCGAAGATACCTACATGCGGTACCGACAATTTAAAAAATACGGTAAGACCTACAAGGGAGGATCGATGCATCTGAACGAAGATTATGTGCCAACGCTGGTAAAAAATGATGAAGATAATTTTGACATGGCGGTGGCAAATAAATCCGTAGAATTTATCAACAAACGAGCTGAAGATGGTCAAAACTTCTTCTTACACGTTGGTTTTGAAAAACCACACGCACCTTTTACTACGACTCAAAAGTATTTGGACATGCACAAGCCATCAGATTACCAGTTGCCAGAAACATTTGACGATTGGTACAAAAAAGGGAAATACCCGTGGGTGCCTAATTGGGTACACTCAGGAATTCCTAAAAATCCAACAAAGGCTAAAAATGTAATGGCAGCTTACAACGCCTGTATTACCGAAATGGATGATATGGTGGGTAGAGTTGTCGATGCGTTAAAAGAAAATGGACTGTATGAAAACACCGTAATTATTTATACAACCGATCACGGTGAGCATTTGTTTGAACACGGTTTGAGAGGCAAGCACAATATGTATGAAGATGCTGTTAATGTGCCTTTCATTATTTCATATCCAAAGTTGTTTCAACAAAATACAATTAATAATTCTCACGTAAGTTTTATTGATTTGATGCCTACTTTTGCGGAATTAATCAATGGTGTGACCCCAAAAACCGCTCAAGGAACTTCACTAATAGAAGTATTGAAAAATGGAAAAGAATTAAAAGACAGAGTTGTGTTTTCAGAATTTAGAGGAGGCGATTACAAATTATTACCTGGTGCTAAAAATGTGCCTTCAAGAATGATGTGTAAAGGAGATTATAAATTTATTTATACCCATGGAATTATTGATCAGTTGTACAATGTAAAGCAAGATCCAGATGAATTGAATAATTTGATTTTTGATAAGAAGCACAAAGAGGTTTATCAAAATATGTTTTTTCAAATTTTGGCAGAATGGAGATTTCAGGAATACAATCCTCTAATAATTAAGCTGAAAAGAAGAAAGATGAAATGGAGCAAATCAGATGAATTTAGTAGCTATTCAATTTATTTTTCAAAAACGAAGGAAGTAGTAAATGCAAAATTAATTGCAGAAAAGGTAAGAGGCAATTCTTTTGAAGTAAAAGAGGAAGGTTTTTATTGGCTTGCTGCCAAACCTCTATTGTCAAAAACTTCTAAATTTTATGGAGAGGAAATACCAGTTGCGGTAGCAACCTATTCCCATACACTCCCAATTTCGGATGCTGTTCAATATGTGAAATAAATAGTTTAATAAAGTCAAGAAAAGATGTTTAAAATTACTTTTAAAAAGTTAAAAAACATGTCTTTTCTGGGCTTTTTTATGTTGTTAAGTAGCATAGAAGCCCAGGAAAAATCAAATATTATTTTCATTCTTGCAGATGATTTGGGTTATGGAGACCTCAGTTGTTATGGAGCCAATGATTTGCAAACTCCAAATATTGACATTCTAGCAAAACAAGGTATTACGTTTACAAGAGCCTATGCAAATAGTACAGTCTGCTCACCCAGCAGAGCATCAATTCTAACAGGAAATTACCCAGATTTAGTAGGCGTTCCAGGTGTAATACGCGATATGCCAGAGAATACTTGGGGAAATCTCAGAGATGATGTAGTAACACTACCACAAGAACTACAAAAGCTTAATTACAATACAGCACTTATTGGGAAATGGCATTTAGGTTATCAAAGCCCTGATTTGCCTAACGATAGAGGTTTTGATTATTTCAAAGGCTTTGTTGGAGATATGATGGACGATTATTATACCCATAGAAGAGCTGGCGTAAATTGGATGCGAGAAAACAATCAGGAAATTGACCCAAAAGGGCATGCAACAGATTTGTTTACAGATTGGACTTTAGACTACCTGAAAAAACAAAAGAGTACCGACAAGCCTTTTTTTCTTTTTTTAACCTACAATGCACCACATGATCCTGTTCAGCCACCCAAGAAATGGTTTGATAAAATTCAGCAAAGAGAAAAAGGAGCGCCTCTAAAAAGGCAAAAGATGATTGCATTTGTAGAACATCTTGATTACAATATTGGTCGAATTTTAGAACAGTTGAATTCTTCAAAGCTTGCTAAAAACACGATGATTGTATTTACTTCGGATAACGGAGGCGCATTGCATTATGGAGCTAGCAATAAACCCTTTTCTGGAGGAAAAGGAGATCTCTTAGAAGGAGGTATTAGAGTGCCTTGTTTGGTTAAGATGCCTAATTTTCGCGAAGAAAAGGAAATTAATGAACCTCTGCTTTTGATGGATTTTTATCCGAGTATCTTACAATTGGTTGGAGGTAAAATAGATGAAGAATTGCCTTCAGAAGTGATTCCTGAAATTTGCAATGAGACACAATTAATTGATGGAGTTTCACGTGATATGGTCTGGATGCGGAGAGAAGGACATAAATTTGGAGGAAGAATCTATTACGCTATTTCAGATGGACGGTATAAATTATTACAACGCAACCCCTTCTCAGGTTATGAACTGATCGATTTGATTAATGATCCAAATGAAATATCTCCAATCAATTTACCTAAGGTAAAAATCGCTTTAAAGAAAACTTTAACAAAACACATTCAAGCTTCTGGTAAGGTTCAATGGCAGTAAGTACCTGCTAGTTTCAGTAAAAAATTTAATTATTTGACTGGTATTTAAACCATTATGAATTGTATAAAAACCTTACTTATAAATCTTCTAAATACATTTATAGCAACATTAACTTATATACTAATTGTTCAAATGAAAAAACTAAAATTAATTATCACACTGTTTGTTTTAATCATTACGATTAATTTAAATGCTCAGGCAAAACCAGAAAAAAAAGCAAAAAAAATAGCAACGGAAATGTCCAAAGTATTGTCACTTGACAAAAAGGAATCCAAAGCAGTGTACAAAATTCAACTCAATCGCTTTAATGAAAGTAAATCAATTGTAAAAGAATACACCAATCAACCCGAAATAAAAAAGCAAAAGCTCAATAAATTGGGTAGTAAAGTATACAACCAATTAAAAGACTTGTTGGGAATGGAACGTTTAAAAATATGGAGATCATACAAAAAAAATAAATAATTAATTAATTAATTAATGAAGGTTAACTAAAAACCAAACAATTAACTAAAAACCAAACAATTAACTAAAAACCAAACATTATGAAACATAAAATTACTTTATTATTAGTTGCTGTTTTTACAACAGTAGTTACGGCGCAAACAGTAAAAATTGATGGTACTACATATCTTAGTATTTCTGAGGCAATAGAAGCAGCATCAGATGGAGATGTTATTGACATTACAGGAACTCACACGGAATCTATCGATATTAGCAAGGGTATTACTTTAAGAGGAACAGACCCATCAACCGATGTTATACAGGCAGCAGCAACTCAAGGAGCTGCGACTAGTAGAGTAATAGTTGCTAGTGGAGACAAAAACATTACAATTGAAAATTTAACAGTTCAAAACGGAAACTCAGCTGATCACGGTGGAGGTATTTTTGCAGATAAAGTTATTGGGCTATTGACCTTAAACAATGTTACAATTACAAATAACACAACTACCAAAAATGGTGGAGGTATGAGTACAGGAGGTTCTAATGTCAATTTTAACGATTGTACGATATCTAACAACTCTACAACTGCTAATGGAACTGGTGGTGGAATTCATATAGTGCCTAATAACGGGGCAGCTATTGATGCCGTTGTAAATGTGAAAAACTCAGTAATCCACAATAATACAACTTTAAAAACAGGAGGAGGTTTTATCGTGAACGGGAATCACCAGTATGGAGATAAGTACACCATTACTGCAAATTTCGAAAACGTAACTATCTTTTCTAATACTGCTGGTCCTAATGGAGGAGCAGGGTACGTTGTGGGTGTAGATTTTGTTGCAGGAGGAAGTGGTTCTGTAACTGTAGGAGATACTAACACAAGTCTAAACATGGTGCATTGTACTGTGGCCTATAATACAATTACTGCTTCGGATAATGGTAAACAGGGACTTACATTTGCTAATGCAAAAGCTAGTACTGGACCCAACTTTAACATCTATAATTCAATTGTTGTGAGTGCAGATGATACTACTAAGAAAGCATTGAATTTTGCAAATTCCAATGCAAATGATGTTATTAACAACATCTTAGGAGGGCTTAATGCTTTTTCGCCTGTTCAAGATCTTAACAACCAAAAAGGAAAAACTGCCACATTTGCAGGATTAACAAATGCCTTATCTGATGAAGGTGGTAAAACACAAGTTTTAGCAATTGCTGAAAATAGTAACTCAGATGATCATTGTACAGCTGCTACTGGAATAACTTTGCCAACTGTAGATCAAATAGGAGCAACTAGAGAAGGGACTCCGGATGCAGGAGCTTATGAATTTGGAGGAATTTTAAGCCTCCACAATGTTAATTTATTTAACCAATTATCTATTTATCCAAATCCAGCAAATAATACAATTTCTGTATCTGGAATTGATGGTATAGAAAAAATAACCATCTTTTCACTTATAGGTAAGAAAGAAATTGAGGTTTCAAACAATAATTTTGTAAATGTTTCTCAATTATCAAATGGATTTTATTTTATTAAAATTGAAAAGAATAATCAAATATATTCAGTAAAGTTTATAAAGAATTAAAAGAAAAAAAAATCTAGAGGAGAAGCTCTCATAAAATAGATAATTAGGGTAAATATGCAGCTTTAACTGATTAGGAACTAATATGATATTAACCCTCAAAAAACTCCGCAGGAACCAAAGTAGGCTGCAAGGTTAGATTGTTGTTGTATCCTGCACTAGCATTTACAGAAGGATATAAATAGGATTTTGCATCCTTTTTATTAGCACTTGCAATTTGCTCGCTAATGACTGTACTTTGGATTTGTATAGCGTGTTCATCAGCGTATTTCAGGACCTCCTGAAATGAGTGGAACTGAATTTTAGCTTCAGCCTCATTGTTTTGCCCAAATGCAAGTGTTGCGCTTAACATTACTAAAAAGAGTATTAAAATTCTGTTCATTACAAAAAATTTGTTTTAAATTCTTTGCAAAGATGTAGAGCTATGTCTTCCTTTTTAGAAATTAGTTATTGAAGTCGAATTTTGGGCTTTGATCTCGAAAAATGACAAAAAATATTAATTATGCTTTTAGCTAACCTTTGTTTCCAAAACAGTTTATGGATAGTGAAAGTCTTACTGCAACTTTGAATAACAGTAGGAGATGAAATCATATTAGTTAACTTTTCATAATACGAGTCATCAAATTATGAGTATGAATTAAGTCTCTTGGAGTAAATCCAATGTTCGATATTTCAAATGAGTTATCTACTAAAACAATAAAACGGTTATACTATTATAGTGTAACCGTTTTTGATTTATATCTTTCAATGATTGCCAGGTACAATTCATTTTTATCCTTAAAATTTACTATGTCTTGATTCTCAACAGGTTTAATATTGTGATGGCTCCACAAGGCCAACTCTATTATAATCGGAGTTAATGAAAGTCCTTTTTCAGTAAGAATATAGTGATTAGTTTTTTGGTTATTAGGTAATTTTTTTTTGACAATAAAACCTATTTTTTCAAGTGTTTTTAACCTGTTAGATAAAATACTTGGTGCAATTGATTCATCGCTTTCGGAGAACTCTTTAAATGTTTTTTTTTGTTCTAATAGCATCAACTTTATAACAACAAGGGTCCATTTGTCTCCAACAATATCTAATGCAGAAGTTACAGGACAGGTACACCTAAAAAACTTATTAAATATTGACATAATTATTAAAATATAATTATTACTATTGTTTTAATAGTAATTTTATTATTTTTGCTATCGATTCAAAAGTAATAATAAATAATCAATCATATGAATAAAAAAGTATTGTTAACAGGTATTTCAGGTTATATCGGGAATCACTGTGCCGTGGAATTATTGAAAAATGGGTATTCAGTCCGTGGATCCCTTAGAAGTTTGTCAAAATCTCAAAAGGTTATTGACGCAATTAAAAAAGAGATAGACCCAAAAGACAATTTAGAGTTTTGTGAGTTGGATCTACTAAAAGATGATGGTTGGGATGATGCAATGAAGGGGTGTGAGTTTGTAATGCATGTAGCCTCTCCATTTATCAATATCGAGCCGAAAGATGAAAATGAATACATAAGACCTGCAGTCGACGGTACAATGAGAGCACTAAATGCTGCTAAAAGTGCAGGTATTAAAAGGGTTGTTTTAACTTCATCAATGATTTCTATGTTAGAAAATGCTGATAAATCTATCAATGTCGATTCGGAATCATGGACAAACGTAAAAGCAAAAAATGTTTCGGCATATGCAAAAAGTAAAACCTTGGCAGAGCGGGCTGCTTGGGACTTTATTAATGCTCAAACTGATGCTACACCAATGGAACTTTCAGTTGTGAATCCAGGGCCTGTTTTTGGTCCAACTCTTACGGGTGATTTATCAGGAGCTTCAATGGGTATGTTTAAGCAAATGATGTCAGGAAAAATGCCAATGGTTCCACAAGCTGCAATTAACATGTCTGATGTTCGAGATATTGCTAAAATTCATGCACTGGCTCTTGAAAATGAAAAAGCAAACGGAAAAAGATTTATTGTTACAACTGAAGAACCTTTCGCTTTTCAGGAGGTGGCCAAAATACTTAAATCCAATGGGTATGATAAAGTAAGTACAAGATTAGCTCCAAACTTTTTACTAAATTTTATTGGTAATTTTGATAGAGAAGCAAAAAGTATGAGATCTTTTATTGGCAAAACATATAATGGTGATGTATCCTTGACAATGAAAACATTTGATTGGAATCCCATACCCTTTAAAAAGACTGTTTTGGATACTGCAAAATCAATTGAATCCTATCTTAACTAGGTTGATTAATAAAAAAGTTTAAATCATAATCAACAATCATCTTCCAAAATAAGATGAATCACTTTTAATGTGATTAAAAAATCTCTTGGAGTCAACCTAATGTTCGATATTTCGATAGGGAATTCTACTAAAACAATAAAACGGTTATACTTTTATAGTGTAGCCGTTTTTATTTTTTCTCGATGTTGCTTTCCCCAGTTTGTCAACTCGATGATGAGCGGGACAAGTGTATACCCATAATCTGCCAACTTGTAGGTAACTTTAATTGGTCGGGAATCATATACAGTCCTCAGAATTAATCCATTTATTTCTAATTCTCTCAACTCCTTTGAGAGCATCCTTGGGGTGATTTTTGGCAATCCTCTCTCTAATTCAGAATACCTGAATTCCCCATTACATAGCAATGCTATTATGGACATTTTCCACCTTCCTTGAATGATTTCCATGGAATCTTGAATGGCCAGCAAATCTCTCTTATAGTGTTCAATTATTTCCAAAGGCGGTTTGTCTATCCTGTAACTTTTGAAATCTTCGATTCTTTCTTTTAGAGACTTATCCATAATTCATTGTTTCTACAAAAATATACTATACTTTAATATAGTGCTATATTTTATATAGTGAATATTTTATAATTTTGCCTAATTGTTAATTATCAACTCAAAGAAATGAAAAAAACAGTTTTAGTATTCGGTGCGAATGGGAATGTAGGAGGTCATTTTGTCAATCAAGCATTAGATAAGGGTTATAAAATCAAAGCCTTTGTTAGAAATCCTGAAAAATATATACTTTCTAAAAATCCAAATGTTGAGGTGGTCAAAGGTGATGCTACTAATTTTGATGATGTTAAAAACGGGATGAAAGATATTGATATGGTAGTTAGCTGTTTAGGCAATCCATTAAAAAAGAAAATCTACATAATGGAAGAAGCCTATAACAATATAATTTTGGCAGCATCTAATCAAGATAATCCGCCACGTTGTTTAATGATTTCAAGTATTGGAGCGAATGGTTCTTCTTGGTTTGTTAGATTTTTACTTCGACTTTTTAACGGTAAAGAGGGTTTTACAGATTATGAAAGAGCAGATAAACAAGTGCTTAAAGAAAAGGATGTGCCCTTTGTAGTTATTCGACCTGCTGGACTCACAGACAAAAAAGGGAAAGGAAAATATCATTTAATTATCAAGCCAACTGTTTTTTTTCCAAAATTCATTTCGCGTTCTGATGTCGCTAAGTTTTTTGTGGATTGCCTTAGCGACACCTCTTATGATGGAAAGGCGGTTATGATTGAAGGTACTTGATTATTTAAGTTTAATAGAATCGATCTTCATATTTTTTTCATGAAAAATTCAAGCATTGAATTAAATGAAAACACACAATGTTGAGGGAAGATATGCTGCAAAGTTATTCTTTCATAATAAGAGTCATGACATGATGAGTGTCGATTAAGTCTCTTGGAGTCAAACTAATGTTCGATATTTCCAATGAGTTATCTACTAAAATAATAAAACGGTTATACTATTATATAGTGTAACCGTTTTTTAGTTATAAAACTGTTGGTATCTCTCAAAATTGCAAATTTATTTTTCTTATATTTAGCTTATTAATTTGTAAACGTAAAACATTAAAAAATGAAAAACATTTATTTAATTTTAGTAAGTATTTTATTATTTTTTTCATGTGGGCAACAGCCAGCCAGTGAAATAGAAAATAAAATCAAAGTAGGATCTGTAGGGTTTCATATTGCTTTTAAGGTGCCTAATGATTCTATCCAAAGAATGGAAGTTTTTTTGAAAACCCATCAAAAATTCATGAGAGAAACGCACCATGTTAAGGGTGAAGTGGAGCCTCTTGTTTTAACATATGCAGTTTTAAAGGCTCCTGAGTTAAATAATCCACTAGATCCAAATAGTGGAGAGACAGGAAACACTCTTTATGGAATTACTGAAATATACAATGGTCCTGAAGGTGCCATGGCACATATGGAATTGGGTCAGCAAAGAAAACAGATGTTTTCAGAGTTAGTAGCATTAACAAATGAATACTGTATTTCTGGAATTCTTGGAGCTCCAGTTATTGGAGCAATGTTTGATTAATAGATTTTATCAATAGTTTTATCCAATATCACTTGTTTAAAGAGGTAAAAAATATAAGTCAGATTAGGCTAGCTCTTTTTAGATACAATTTTCTTGATCAAATAGTTTGTTGACTGAAAATCTTTTGGAGTAAAACCAATGTTCGATATTTCGAATGAGAACGCTACTAAAACAATAAAAAGGCCATACTACTAAGTATGACCTTTTTATTACATTTACCTCAAATTTCATTAGACGATTTATTTTCTGAAAAGAATTTTTATATAAAAACACAAAATCTATACGATGAAAAAACTACTCTTATTCTCCGCTTTATTCATCTTTGCTTTTAGCTGTAATGATCGTTCAGATGATAACCCGTTACCAGCTTACACAATTGAAGGTAAGTGGTTATGGTCACCGAGTGAAAATAGAGCAGATGCTAACACAATGTATGAAATCGTAGATGGTAATGTATATATTTAATTATTGTAATATTTGTCCCGGTGATGATGCTTTTTGGAACTCTTTAGAAAGTACAGACAGAATCCCAGGATGTGTACTTATATATTTGATGGAGACGATACTTTGATATGGGATGAAATCTCACAGGCAATTACATTTGAATGTGATGGGGGTAAAATACTATTTAAAAATGGCGGTAAACTATAGAGATTGAGCTCTGACTGTCAATAAAATACAGGCAACTCTAGCTCGTTCAATTCCGGGAGTTCTAAATCACGTAAATAGGATTTTAATAACGCATAGATAAAATCTCTTTACCAATCCATTATTAATTGTAAATTGCAATTTAAAATAAATTAACTTATTATGAAAAAAAGTTCTTTATTACTATCATTTTTAATTTTATTTCAAAGTTGTTTTAGTTATAAGACTGTAGACTATAATAGTATTCCAATTGAAAAAAAACAAAAGGTTGAGGTAAAAGGAGTTGGAGGAACAAATATTAAAGGAACATTAGTTTCTAAAAATGAGCAAATATTGACTGTAGATACCAACGGTCAACTCCAAAAAATTCCTGTAAGCGAAATTTACGAAGTCAAAGTTAGAAAGTTTTCAATCTTAAAAACTGCTGTTAGGTTTGCAGCGGCATATGGTGCGCTTGTTGTTATTGCTCTATCAGTAGGGGATTTAAACTAAATCATAGGCAACTCTTCTTCCTCTAATTCAGCAATTCTGATATTTATAATATGAAAAAACTAATTCTACCATTACTTTTATACCACTTGTATTTAAAGTTGTTTTATTTTGAAGCAGTCAAAATTTAAAAAAAATCTAGTGTAAAAGAATTTATAGTCCAATAATCCGAGAAATCTAAACCATAGTCAATTCTTTTTCTTTTAGTTTAGGGAGTTCTAAACCTCTAAAATAAGTTAAACTTACGTTTATTATATTTGAATTATGAAAAAACCTTTATATACAATTGCATCAGTAATAACTGCATTGTTTATTAGTGAACGAGCCCTTGATGTTTTTTTTGATGTTGGACCGTTTGCTCCAAGACCTATTAAGCTTTTATTTGTAGCTACTGCTTTAATTTTATTTGGCATTCATTTTTACAAAAAGCCTAAACCTTAAGCAACTTTTTTCCCTTCAATTTAGGGAGTTTCCAATCCTTTAAATAGGTTATACTTACATATACTATTGTTTATTATAAAATCATTATGATGATTCAATCAACAAAATATAATTTCTCTAAATTTTATTATATTACAGCATGAAATACTACCTTATTGCCTTTTTGTTTTTGTTCTCCATGTGTGAACAAAATGATACATTGACCAAAGAAAATATAAATATTGTTAAAGGTCAGTATATTCTTCAAAACGTAAGTTGTTACTGTTGGTTTCAAGATTATGATTTTACAGTAAATCAATTGTGGTTTTTTCCAAAAGAACAACTTTTAGTTAGTAAGGGATCTGTCAATGATGGAGTTAATATTACAAGTCCTAATGAACCCAAAAGCTATTTTATAGCTGACGGAATCTTAACACTTACTAAAAGTAAGAAACAATACACAATAGAAACTAAAGCTGATGAAATTGTTTTAAGCTTTATAGATGACCCTAGAATAGCTGACGACGAAATCACCTATTCCTTTAAAAAAGGAAAAGCTGATGATGATTGCATAAACCCAAACAATATTTTACCTGCATCAGCTTGTACAAAAGAATATGACCCTGTATGCGGATGTGATGGGAATACATACTCAAACCCTTGCACAGCAATTAACTATGGTGGAGTTAGTTCTTTTACAAAGGGTGAATGTTCAAACTAAATCATAAGCAACTCTTCCTCGTTCAATTTAGGGAGTTCTTAACCTCTTAAGTGGGCTAAACGAACGGTTTATTATATTTGAATTACAACCCAATTTATTATGAAAAATTTACTTTACCTATTGCTATTTATATCCTTTATTTCACACTCACAAAGTAAGAATGAAACGGGAATAAGTACTATTCATGCAAAAAAATTATTAATTCAAGACAACATAGAACGCATTATATATGATTATACCCAATCGGATGAAATGGGGTTAATTAAAATGCATGCTCCATTTGGATGGACAGAACCAATTATTGAAGCACAGTTTGAAATTAGGGGAATTGTACTAAAGGGATTGCTTGGATTAGAATATGAAAACAGCGAAGAGCATATTGTAAGTGGTAATGGGTTTGTTATTCCAAAAAATACTCGCGTTAGAATCTTTAATGCGGGTAGAGAAGAATTAATCTTGATAGAGGTTTTAAGACCTGCTTATAAAAAAGAATTAGTGCAAGGGTTTACCAGCTTTAATACCAGACCATAGGCAACTCTAGCTCGTTCAATTCCGGGAGTTCTAAATCACGTAAATAGGATTTTAATAACGCATAGATAAAATCTCTTTACCAATCCATTATTAATTGTAAATTGCAATTTAAAATAAATTAACTTATTATGAAAAAAAGTTCTTTATTACTATCATTTTTAATTTTATTTCAAAGTTGTTTTAGTTATAAGACTGTAGACTATAATAGTATTCCAATTGAAAAAAAACAAAAGGTTGAGGTAAAAGGAGTTGGAGGAACAAATATTAAAGGAACATTAGTTTCTAAAAATGAGCAAATATTGACTGTAGATACCAACGGTCAACTCCAAAAAATTCCTGTAAGTGAAATTTACGAAGTCAAAGTTAGAAAGTTTTCACTCTTAAAATCTTCTGGAGTACTCGCCAGTTCAATATTAGTAGTAACTGCTGTGCTTTTTGCTGTTTTTTTAGGGAAACTAATAGGTTTGTAGGAATACTCTCTTCTTCTTTTTAATCTAAACAATACGAGCTTATAAGAGATATAATTTAAAACACTATTTTTGAAGTAAAACGAATTCAAACCATAATTATATGTACTTTAAGGAGTTTCAAAAAGACATGCGTATTGCCCATTTAGGTGGAGGAACTGGAATCTTAGTATCAGGCGCAATCTGGCTAATTTCTGGGTTGTCTGGCATGTATTTAACCAAAGAGATAAGTATTTTGATCTTCTTTATAGGAGGAATGCTAATTTATCCTTTGGGGGTGCTTTTTGCTAAGTTCTTAAATAGAACTGGAAAACATCAAAAAAACAACCCTCTCGCTACCTTAGCTACTGAAAGTACAGCAATATTGTTTGTTGGACTTTTTATAGCCTATTCGATTTTCCAAATACAAAAACTATGGTTTTACCCTGTTATGCTCATGACAATTGGTGTAAGGTATTTAGTGTTTCAATCAATTTACGGAATGAAATTGTATTGGATTTTAGGACTATTTTTAATGATATTGGGTGTATTCTGTTTGATTTCAAGCCAGTCTTTTCATTTTGGTGGAATCACAGGTGGAATTATTGAACTACTATTTGGGGTCTTGTTTATCCTAAAGGAAAAAAACAATAAAACTTAATATTTTATCACCCTTAATGCATAAGCTTTCTCATTAAGTAGCGAATAATTTCAAAATCTCTTGGAGTAAAAACTAATGTTCGATATTTCGATAGGGAACTCCACTAAAACAACAAAAAGGTTTCCATTAAAGTATAACCCCTTCTCATGAAACAAGACGGGTTAATTAATATCGAATTTAAAGTATTATGTTTGAATTATAGTTCTACTGAGAAATCTAAAAAAATAATTGACTCAAAATGAAAAAAAATAATTTCATACTTATTCTATTTGTTATAATATTTCAAGGTTGTAAAGATGATCATTGTGATGAAATACTATGCTTTACACCCCCTGAAAGTTTTCGATTTGAAATTGTTGACAAAACAAGAGGAGAAAACTTATTCACTAACGGAACTTATGAATCTAAAAATCTAAAAATAACGGATAATTTAAATAATAATGAGACCGTGGAATATACATTTATATCAGAAAATAATATCAATTTGATTCAAATCGGTTCAATTGGCTGGGAAACAGAAATTGTAAATCTAAAAATTGATATATCTGACAATCATATTTTTAACTTCTACGTTCATGCTGAGAGAAATACGGGAAATTGCTGCAGTTTTACTGAGTATAAGGAAATTACGATAACGAATTCAGAATTTGAATTTGATAGTCAAACGGGAATTTATAGAATACTTGTAGCATAAAAACGATTGGCCAACAACACCTTTACTACATTAATCTTTTTTTAAAGTAGAGCTGGAAATGGGCCATTAATTATATATACACCCATAATGACTCCTATTGCTATAAAATGTCCCTTTCGAGGAATAAATGGCTTGTAGTGTTTTTTGTTTTTTACAATTTTATTGTTAACATCAAAAGTAACCGTACGGTTGCTCTTGAATGGATTGACGTAATCATACTTCCAAATTTCTTCACTATCGTTTGTTTGTAATATTGATGTTGGCTCACCATATCTTGATGTAATAAGTTCTTTTGGATTGCTATTTTTTGAGTATAACGGTTGATTAATTGTTGGTGAGCAATTGTAAAAAGCGATGGATATAAAAAAAAGAAAAAAAAGTTTTTTCATCGTCATGTTTTGGTTATACGAATATAGGAATTTAAACCATAGGCACAACTATTCTCCCTTTAATGTTGGAATTTTTGAACTACAAATAGAACAACTAACTCACAAGTCATAAATATTTTAAATAGAAAATATAGATAGTTTGGGTAAAATTAAATTTTGTAAATTGAAATCTACAAATATTAAAAAATATTAAAAATGAAAAAACTTTTTATCATGGCTTTGTTAGCGGTAATTTACCAGTTTTCATTCGCCACACTCGTTTATTTTGGATTAGGCGGTGCAGAATTTTTTGGAGCAAATGCAACATTTCCAGAAATGAACAATCCTGAAAATAATAATTTAGCCTTAAATTTACTTAGTAGCATCATTACTGGAGTTGCTTTTTACTTTGGGTTTCAAAAGTTTAGTGATGAATTGCACTCAAATATAAGTGGCGCTAAATTGGGATTTTTCGTATCAGTATTTGCTGTCATTACAACCAATATTTCCAAGGAATCATTTAACAATTTTTATATCAGTAATTCAATTGCTACTTTAGAGACATTAATATGGGTTCTTCATTTTATTGTATTTGGAGTTGTAACTGCGGTTGTTTTTAGAAAAATAAAAGACTAAATAAAAATAAGTTAGTTGTATTTTAAAATTAATAAATACTATATTGTGAGAGAATTAAATAATTAACTTTAAATACAATTAAAATGAAGAAATTAGTATTGGCCTTAGCGCTCATTCCATTATTAGGGTGGAGTCAAGTAAAATCAGGGGTAACTTATTCAGAGCATCCAGCTTATGATGTAATTACAAAATCTTACCAAATATGGGAATCAGGAACGGAAGCTGAACTTAGAGCATTGTATGCGGAGGGAGCTAAATTTTGGGGGCCTGGTGACGAGGAAGCTAATAATATAGATCAAGAAGTAAGTAACATGCTCTGGTGGCAAGAAAATTTTAGCGATATAAAATATACTGTCATGAAAGGCGCAACACCAGACATTATTAAATATGAAGATGATGATAAAGGAGCTTGGACGATGGACTGGATGGTATTCTCTGCTGTAAACAAAACCAGTGGTAAGGCTATTAAAGTAAATATTCACTCGAATAATTATGTGACAAAAGAAGGAAAAATAACAATGTCAATGAGCCACTTTGATAGAGAGTCTGCAGGAGAGCAAATTCAAGCATCTTTTGGATGGCATAGAAACGGTCGTGTGTTTGATGAACACCCAATTATTGATAAATTGAATAAAATGGTTGCACATTTCGAGGCTGGAGAAATCTCGGAATTGGCCTCTTACTTTTCAGAAGATGCAGCCTTTTACCGACTTGGTGTGGACGGAAAATTAAATCTAGAAGAACGAACTGCTACATGGAATCAGGCTGTAGCAGCAAACAGTGTTCGTAAACTAGAACAGTCAGGATATCCGGATGCTATTTATTATTCAAGAGACAAAGGCCAATGGGTGGTGCTGTCTTGGTGGTGGGTAAACAATACAAATGCAGAAACAGGAGAAAAAACTCGTGAATATCTTCATATGAGTCATGACTTTAACAGTGAAGGTAAAGTGACCAGAGAAGTTATTTATATGGCTAATTAAGCACCCTCCTCTACCAATTTTTAAGTTCGATATTTCAAAAGAGAACTTTCCTAACATAATAAACGGTTATACTTTTTTTGAAGTGTAGCCGTTTATTTATATCTTTAAATGTAACTTTTAATTAAATGACTTATTATTCTAAAGTCTCATATCCCTTATTGATTATTGTATTTATAGTTTTTTTTGGACCACTAATCCCCAGCTATATATACGATGATTTTAAAAGTAATATGGTTTTAATAACCGTGGCTTTGATCATATTATATGGATTTATTTTACATATGTTTTTCAATACAATTTATACAATTGATAATGAGAGGTTACACATTACATGTGGTTTTTTTCGTTATAATTCGATAAATATCATGGAAATTAAAAAAATTTCAAAGTCTTATAATATGATTTCGTCTCCTGCAGCTTCGTTTGATAGGATTGAAATTACGTATGGTAAGTTTGAGGAAATTATAATTTCACCAAAACACAAATTGAAATTCTCTGAAGATTTACAGAAAATTAACCCCAATATTATCAATAATCTTAGGATATAATTTGTTTATCCAATAGATGATAATTTCAAAATCTTCATCACTAGAACGAACCGTCAATTTTTCGAGGAACTACCTATTAAAATAATAATATAGTATACAAAATGTGTATATTGCACAGCACCTGTTGGTTTGCTAGGAGATCTTATCCGAAACGATAGGCATCACATAAAAATAATAACTAAATGAAAAAAGTATTCCCCATATTCCTAATTTTAGCTACAATTTTAGTCTTAATATATTCGTTTAAAAAGAAGGAAAAAATAACTCATTTTAGTGATGAGAAAATAGAGATATCAACAATTTCTTATGATAGCATAAATAAAATGAAGGATACACACTGGAAACTAAAATGGGCAGATGAATTTGAAAAAGAAACTATAGACTCTAATAATTGGACAGCACAAGTAGTGAAAGCTGGAAGATTTAATGGGGAGTGGCAGCGTTATACAAACAGTGGTCAAAATGCATATGTAGAAAATAATTGCCTAGTTATAAGGGCAATACACGAAAGTGATAAACATGGTTTAAATCAATATACCTCTGCACGATTACACACAGCCAACAAGCAATCTTGGAAATATGGAAAAATTGCTGCACGTATAAAGCTTCCTCAAGGCATGGGTATGTGGCCAGCCTTTTGGATGCTCGGAGCGAATATAGACGAAAATGGGGGTGACACGCCTTGGCCTCAGTGTGGAGAAATTGATATTTTAGAATTGTATGGCACTAAAGACGATGGTCTTATTGAATCGAATGTTCATTACGCAGATGCTTCAGGCTCACATGCATCCATGGGAGCAGAGTCTTTTCAATTAGAGAAAGGCAAATTTTCAGATGAGTTCCATGTATTTGAATTAGAATGGAATGAAAATGAACTTATTTGGTTTGTAGACGGAAAACAATTTGCAGAGATGGATATTTCTTCAGATGAATTAACAGAGCTTCACAAAGAGTTTTTTATTCTTTTTAATATAGCTGTAGGAGGAACTTATGCAGGTAGGCCGGATGATACCACTAATTTCCCACAACACATGTATGTTGATTGGGTAAGGGTATATGAAAAAGTAATCAACTAAGACCAACGTTTGTATTTTGTTGCTTGGTTTCTTGATCATAGGCATGTTACATTCTTCTAGTTTAATAACTTATAAACTCCGAAGGTAGGGTAGCGATTAGTTTATACAAAGTCACTGTATTTTGCTATTTGTTGGTGTTATTGGAGGCAGGTTATTAATATCTTCTCCTTTTATTTCTTTTGATTCGAGGCAATTAAAAAATTAAACGAACATTTCTTATATTTGAATATTAAAACTACCTAATTATGAAAAAACAACTCTATCTTTTCGCATTCTTAATCTCTTCAATAGTTTTCTCACAATCCAAAGAACGTATTAGTTTACATGTTTTTGATTTACCAAGTGGAGTAACAATTGAAGAATTTCAAAAAGACCTAGATCGGGCAAATAATATATATGAAAAAAATGGATTTGGAGCTAATAAATACAGGGTTTACCAAGTAAGTTCAGAAGACGAAGCCAAAGAACATCGCTACATGTGGTTAAGTACATGGTCTAATGATGCAGAATATAACAATGCGCATTCAGAAGAAATAGATGATTTTTGGGTAAACTATTTCACTCCAAAATATGAAAAGATGTTAGACAAACATATTTATAGAAAGTTTTTCTCAGTTAAGTAAATTTTATGACTGTGAAAAAGTTTTTGAGAAAGGGTCTAGATTGGATTTTTACAAGGAATCAAAAAAAATAAGAAAACAGTCATACTAAAAGCGTATGACTGTTTTATCTCTTAACATAAAAAATAATTTAGGGTAATTTGAATAAATCTTCCACATTGCAATTCAACGTTTTAGAAATTTTCAAAGCCAATACCGTGGAGGGGACATACACTCCATTTTCAATGGCATTAATGCTCTTTCTTGACACCTCGGCTCTAACAGACATTTCTTGCTGTGTTAAACCAGCGGCTTTTCTCAGGGTCTCTAAATTATTGAGGAGTTTTTTATGGTTTTTACCCATAATTATTTCTTTTCAAATTCTTCAACAGCATTGGTCAATTCTTTTCCTGTATTTGGATAGAGATAACCAGCGATCATAGTTCCTATTCCTATAAACCCAACCAAAGCTCCAACACCCTTTAGAACATTTCCAATTGCAAATTCTCCAAGAAGATATAAACCCATACCCACAAAAATTGTGATGACTCCGTTTCTACGATAATCTATTGGCTCTTTTTTTCTTTCATCAAAAATACTTAGTAATTCTTCTAATTTTGATTTGTCATCTAAATGTTTGGAAACCTCAATTATAGTTTTATTCTTATCCTTACTTTCTTTATAAAGCCAGAAAAATACAGCGAGTGGAATTATGATTCCAGTTAGCATTCCAAAAATTGGTATAATAATATTTTGATCCATAATTTAATTTTTATTAATGTAACGCAAACGTAACATTTATTTTAATGATACGCAAACGTTACACCATAATAATTTTTCTAGTACTTTCTAAACGACAGAAGAAGTTAAGATAGAAAAGACAAGAATTTTTAGAAAAAAGTCTTATGGACATCAATATCTAAACCATCTTTTTTATTATATTTGAGAAGGAAACTATTTCAATAAAATAGCGTTTGAATATAGGAATCAATTGTTTAACGAAGAGGATGCTGATAGCAACACACCAAAAAGGATGATCCAATTTTTTGCCAAAGCTAAGTTGAATTCTTTTGGAGAATTATATTATTTTGGATTTCTTTTATTCAATTTGGTCATTCCTGCACTTTGTAACTAGGTTAAATTTAAAATTATTATACTTATTTTCATTCAATGATGTATTTTTCGAAGGGATTATATTCCCTATTTATTTTTATATTTTTAATTCCTTTCACCTCTTTTAGCCAACAAAGGGCAATTCCTGAAATCACTGAACGTTTAATCCTAGACTCGCTAACAAATCAGATTTTATATGTTACTAGTAAATCTTTAACACGATTAGATGCAAACAGTTTAGAGATTCTTGAAACAAAGAAAATCGTAAAGCCAAATGCTTGGATTTCCCTTCTCCCAGTTATCAAACAAAATAGATTACTTTTTCTAAATCAAAAAGGAGGAGAAGTTTTTCAATTAACAGAACAAGACAGTCTCGTTAGAGTTGATAATTCTGATATTAAAAATTTCTTTATAGGAAGTTCTATATTCATAAAAAATGATACCCTTATGAGACATGGTGGTTATGGGTATTGGACACAGTCTAATTTTTTTACTTATTTAGATAAAAGTACAAAGGAATGGGAGATATATCCTATATCTCTAACTTCAAAAAAAGCTACTACAGTTAGTAATCATTTTGCCATTAATAAAGAGAATTTTTTTTATTTTTTTGGAGGAACTTATGTGAATCATCTTGGGACCAGAAATGAGATTCCAAATAATGAGGTTTGGTCTTTTAATTTTCAAAATAAAAATTGGAATCTTTTAGGGAAATTAAAAGCTAATTTTTCAGGGCGCGATTTTAGAAGTTTTACTGATGGTAAGCATAGTTATATTTTGGATGGTAAAGCCACATTATTTAAGGTGAATATTGAACAAAATACACTCACTGAATATAAAATTAATCCTATTTTACATTTATTTAATAATGATATCGATCCTGTCATTTTCAATGATCAACTTTATTATATTAATAAGAGTAGTATGTTGAAAAAAGTAGCTTTTAAAGAGCTTACTAATAAGATTGAAAAAGTTACTGCTTTATATGATACAGAAATGACGGTCATTTATTTATTAATTAGTTTTGGACTTGTTTTTTTATGCATCGCTTTTTTTGGAATTTATAGATATATAAAATCAAGGAACTCGTTGGTTATATTAGAGAATGGGTTGAAGTATAGATCTAAGTTTATAGAATTGGACGTTATGGCTCTTACTATTCTTAAAAGAGCGATTACAAGAGAAATGGAATTTACAGAAATATATGCTCTTGTTAGTAAAAATCATTTAAGCAAAATTCAAAACGAACGCATACGAAATCAGTACATTGATAAAATTAACACCCAGATTAAATGGCTATTGGGTTCTAATCATGATATTTTAATTATTGTCAAATCTTCTTTTGATGCTAGATATAAATCGGTTATTTTTAATAAGGATTTTTACGATAAATTCATATAGTGAATTCGTAACCGAAGAAATATGAATTTGAGTGTATGTCTTCATTTTTTTTCCTCAGATTTTTATTTTACATTTAAAATTCATTTAAAAAATAAAACAATGAAAACAATAACATTATTATTAGTTGCTTCGGTATTCATTTCTTGTAGCAATTCAGTTAAAGAGGTTGAAGTTGATCGAAAAGCCGGTGAGTGGGTAAATACAGGGGTGAAATATTCAATAGGATCAGATGCTGATGTAGCGATTGTCAAAAAAATGTTATCAAGTCATGTGTCATTAGATGCGGAAGGGGTATTTTCTTCAATTAATGATTCGTTAACCTACTATCCTCATAATATGAAATCAGCCATTAAAATGGATGTAAACATGTTAAAAGATTATTTTTCTCAATACGATTCGATTCAAAAGGTCATAAAATACTACCTGCCTTACACTGTTGAATCTTGGTCTGGAAGTATCGTTCAAGTGGGGGCTGTAGAAACAAGATTTAATAAAAATGGAAATATAGAAAAAGAACGTGTCATCGATAAGTTTTTTATTGGCGAAGATGATATGGTTCATACGATACGTGAATGGAAAGCCGACTGGTAAAATAACAGATACAATAAAAAGCCCATCAAATTTGATGGGCTTTTTATTGTAAAATACATTTATAAACACTTTTTAAAAAACTGTTTTTGTTCCTTGAATAGCATCTTTTTTAAAATAAGTTGTTTGTTGCAAGTTATTATCTATATTTGGTTTTTTATTTTTTATATCAATTCTTTTATGGCAAGTTATTTTTCAAGATTATTTTCAAGACCTTCTCAAAATTATAAACCTATCGATGGTATAAGAGCCATCGCTGTTTTATGGGTTATTATTTTTCATACTTGGCTATTTCAGTACAATGACTTCACTTCCGTGGGAGAAAAAATATTTGAAAATCCTCTTTTAATATGGATCTCTAAGGGAGATTTAGGGGTCGATTTATTTTTTGTGATCAGTGGTTTTTTGATAGGGTCAATTTTATTTAAAGAGTTTAAAAGGTCTAACCGTATCAATTTTAAAAAGTTTTATACCAGACGTATTTTACGTCTGCTACCAGTCTATGTTTTTTCTATGATCATCGCTTTATATTTTCTTGAGGGTATGGGTGCAGATCGATGGACAACCGCATGGTCTAATCTGTTATATATAAATAATTATGTGAGAGGATCTTATATGGGTTGGACCTGGTCTTTAGCAATTGAAGAACAATTTTATATTGTCATTCCTTTTCTCATTGCTTTTATATTTCCCTTTTTTAAGAGAAAGCGTATCCCATTTGTTATTTTGTCCTTGCTGACGATTTCATTCACCTATCATTATTCAGTGAATATTCATGATTTTAAAGTGCCATTCAAGTCGTCTTTTTTAGATGAAGATTGGCAGAATTGGTTTTGGGAGTACTATATGCTTACACATTTAAGATATGGTGGATTACTTTGTGGAGTTATTGGAGCATACATTAATGTATACCATCAGAATCAAATAAAATCATTTTTTGACAATAAACAGCAAGTGTCTAATCTTCTTTTTTGCCTCAGCCTTGTAATTTTTATTTTGATATCAAGCATATCTTTAGGGCAATGGACAAATCTTAAAAGTTCCATTTTTGATGGGTATGATAACAACATACCGAGAATTTATGAAATTATTCACCGTGAAATTTTTTCATATGCCGTATTGTTTATGATTTTTTGCTGTTTGTATTCAGAATCAAAAATAGTAAGACCCTTGAATAGCTTTCTCTCTATGAAGTTTTTTTATCCCATTTCTCAGATTTCTTATTCTGCGTATCTTTTTCACGAGATGTTCATGTTTTGGTTTTTTCCAAAATTTAATGACTACGCTCTTGGAAGTTTGTCTGATACACAGATTGTTTTAACAAATAGTTTGATTTCGATATTTGCCATTATAATCGGTTCTACTCTCATGTATGTCTGTATAGAACAACCTTTCCAAGATATCAAAGAAAAATTAAGATTTACAGATAAAAAATAAACGATGATAAATACATCGAAATTACCATGATAAGATTTTTGAATGCAATTTGAGATCTATTCTCTCTTTGTTAAATTGGCTCAAAAAGAATACCATTGTAACAGTTTTAAATTTTGATAGTTAGTTGATTTTTTTTTAAAAGGAGCTTTATTTTAGAACAAAAAATAAGTTGCTTTTTAAAATTAATTATTATATTTACTTCAACAATAATAAATAATCTTAAATTTAAAAACAATGAAAAAATTAGTATTAGGCGTATTGATGTTATCAGTGATGTCAATGTCTGCACAGAAAAAACATAAGAATGGTAGAATATATGACCAGCACCCCGGGATTGAATTAGTCAATGAATTTACTGATGCTTTTGTTGCAGGAGATGCAGAGAAATTGAAATCTATGGTAACTGAAGATTTTAAATGGTGGCAAATGAATTCTATGGAACCAAAGCCATTAACCCTAAATAGATTGCTCGGAAGATCTAATTATTTGAGTAAAAATGTTATTGGATTACAAATTAAAGACAGAGGTTCTGCTTATTCTGATGCAATGGAATATGGGAAAGACGATTTAAATGTATATACCTATCAAATATTGAAAGGATTTGATAAAAACACGGGTTACAAATTTCAGATACCAAGAAATTCAATCTTCTTTTTTAGTAAAGATGGTAAAAAAATTAGTGGTTTATCGGTATCAGATAGTCAACTAAAGTGGAAAAAATCTTACGATGCTTGGGGTACTACAAAAAATGGAACGATCTACAAAGACCATCCAATGATTTCAAAAGCGAGATTATTATACGCATATTTAGAAATAGGAGATATGGAATCAATGAAGGCTTTGTATTCTGAAAATGCGACCATATCAGATGTTATGAATTCAGAGAAGGATACCTCTAAATCTGTTGAAGAAGAAATGGAAAGTCTTAAAGAATTTTACAAACAATATGAGATTCTTAATGTGAGTGAAAGTGGATATCCGGATTTATTCGAATATGAAGGGTCAGATACCAAAACGATCATATCATGGTGGGATATAACTGTAAAAAATAAAAAATCAAATGCGATAAAAGAGGCTGTTCACCATTCTCAGATAGTGGTAAATAAGGAAGGGAAAATTATTAATGAGCAATATTATTTTAATGCTTCACAGCTTCCTAAGTAATAGGATTTAATTCTTTTGAACCGAATATAAAAACCCTCAATTATTGAGGTTTTTTTTAAATAGTTAATTTTTTTTAGCAACTAATTTGCTATATTGGTAAAATAATTTAAAAATTTAACAAAATGAAAAAATTAATTTTATTAGCCCTATTAACTGTATGTGTTTCATGTTCTGATCAGGGAAATAGTTCCTATGATGCCAATGTAGAAACAGTTAAAAAATTTCTTGAATTGCAAGCTTCAGAGACAGGTTTCGAAGATCAACTAGAGATGATTCATCCTGATGTAATGTGGCAACCTGCGTTTCATGGAGCGAGTCAAGTTGGAAAAGAAGCAATGGGACAGTATCTAAAAGGTTGGCAAGATGCTATGGAAGGAGTTGTTTACACCCCAGAGAATTATTTGCCAGGTGTTTCAGCTGAAACTAAATTGGCTGACGGAAGTGTTCGTTCCTATGGAAAATGGACAGGAATACACTCTGCAACGGGTAAAAGTTGGGAAATAACATCTTATCATACATGGGATTTTAAAGATGGAAAAATTATTGCTGGCGGCGATTATTTTGATGCTGGTGGATTAACAAATTTCCTCATGGAATCTGCTTCTTCGGAAACTGAATAACTGTAGAAATTATCAGATTATAAGTATCATATAAACCCTCACTCGTTGAGGGTTTATTTTTTTATCTCTATGATATATCGCCAGCTTGGCCGGTAAAAAAACAATTTACAGCTATATAAAAAAATGAAATGAGTATTTTTCAGCTAATAATTTCATTCGATTATTGGGTTTTATAGCTTATTTGTCTCATGATATTTTTGATGTACATGTATGGGGTGTAGATATTTTTTTCTTAAAAAGATAAAATTCTTAATCGAATTAATGAATAATTTTTTAAAACGTCGCATTCTCTTCGTATATTAGAACAAGAATTTATAAAAATATTTGATCGTATGAAATTTATCAACAATTGGTATCCAATTATTTTAGCATTTGGCTGTTTATTATATTCTGTATCCTATGCACTACTTGGAATGTATGAAGAGGCTCAATATTCAGCACATTGGCCGGGAACAATATTATTATTTGCAATCGCTATTAGACAAAGAAGAAACAAAAAATGAATATAGGATTTTTCATAGTGGGTGCTGTTATATTTGCGACATATATGGGGTTTACCATATATAACATCATTTACTCAAACCGTAAGCAAAGAGAAGATAATTATCCAAACAAAAGTTCCGATAGGAAAGCACTTTAATTTAAAGGACATTTTATTTTTAAATAGATAAATAGTGCTCGATTTTTTGGATATAAATCGAGCACTTATTTCAATTTTAAAAGAGTTACATTCAGTTACAATGATCCTGTTAATTAGGAACATCATCAGTTCTGTTTTTAGTCATCATTCTAAAACGAATTATTTTAATTCATTTCTGGAAGACCATTTTTCCCTTTTCTTGGAGCATAGGACGTATGTAAAATTTTCCAACCTTCATCGGTGTCAACCCAAGTTGAAGAAGCTCTGGTTGCATATGAGACCGTCTTATTTGTCTTGATTATTGTGTATTTCCCATCTGCGACGAAAGTAATCACAGCCGTTTTCATATTTGGAGAAAAGTAAGTTTTCATATCAGACAACTCAAAGAATTCCCACGTCAAAGGGGCCTCTTTAATTACATCTTTTTTTGTGTAAATGTAAAAAGGATTTAAATTTGAGTCTCCAGTAGATACTTGAATTTCTGGGTGTTCAAACTTTTTATAAGACTCATAATCGCCAGCCAGAATTGCTTGTTGCATTTCTTGTTGTTTTTCCGTAATGTTTTTGCTCATATCAGCAACGTTATTCTTAGCATAATATAGCAATGCATTAGCTCTGTAAGGAGAAGAGAATGTCCCAAAATCTATTGCTTTAAGTTGTGTTTTTAAAGCGTTTTCATAATCGTTCATTGAAGCATAGTGCTCTGCCATTGAATCATATGAATTAGGACCATCATGGCTATTTTGAGACATTTTCACGTATTTCATAGCTTGTGCTGTATCCTTTTCTCCGTAGGCTCCATTCATGTATCCGTATGACATCATATTATAGGCAGATGAAGAGTATTCTGGAAATTTTTCAGCAAATACTTTATAAGAATTAAAATCTCGAATAGAGGTAGGTAGGAAATTAATTAACGGGCTTTTTGGAAATTTTTCAACCATACTTTTTTCTAAAGATTTCTGATCTTCAGAAGAGGCTGACATATGATCAAACCATGCTTTTTCTTCTGCGGTTAGTTTATTGGGGTTAATTTCTTTTAATTTTTTAGCTCTACTTCCCCAATTTGAATTTGCGCTGCTGATGAAGGCTAGAGTTAATTTAGCACAACCACAATTTTCGTCCAATAATAAGGCTGATTTGGCCGAACCAAAAGCTGCCATATATTCTAAATTGAATGCATATTCTACTGCTTGATTTGCAATAATTGTAGCTTTTTTATTGCAGGAAGCTTTTTCAATCCACTGAGCATTTATAATCATTGTAAAGCTCAAAGCAATAAGGGTGATAATGTTTTTCATAATGAAGGTTTTAAATTAAAAATTAATAGATGTTTGTAAACAAATATAAAAAATTAGTTGTTAAAAGCAATTATTTTAAATCTATTGAAAATTCATTTTGTTATATTTTATTCTTTTTAAATTACATTGTTGTTAAATATTAGGTGTAAAAATTGTATTTGTTATATTTGCATACGATTTTAAAAAAAAAATTCGTTTTATATAGATACTGTTAAGATTTGAGTTTGAAAAGAAATTATACCTGTGCGATTGCAAAATCCATCAACCTCTTGGGGGATAAATGGTCTCTTCTAATATTAAGAGATATTATCCTACATAAAAAATCTAGATTTAAAGAATTCAAATCCTCTAAAGAAAAAATAGCCACTAATATTCTGTCAAATAGATTAAAAACTCTTCTTGAAGCCTCTCTTATTGAAAAACTCAATCCTTTAGGAACCAAAAAAAGCACCCAATACATAGCAACAGATAAAGGAATTTCAACCCTTCCGATCATTATGAATTTATATTTGTTCTCTATTGAATCTATTGACGAGTCTGTTTTGAATGAATCTCAAATTCAAATAAAGCAAGCGATTACTTCCGATCGTCATGTATTTGAAGAATCAAGAAAAAAGGAGTATTTAAAATTTGTTCAAGAATTAAAAAGCACCCTATAGCTTTAGTTTGTTTAAATGTATTGATCAGCTCAAATTAGTAAAAATTATTTAGTCTTTTATTTTGCTAATCACATTATGGATATTTATTTTTATCATTCCATATTAGATTATTTTTATTTAAACCATAGCAATATACTTTTGCATTGATACAAACTGTACTACATAAGAATTCGATGAACTATTTTAAAAAAATAAAACTTCTTTTGTTGGTGGGGCTGTTTTTACTCTCTAATAAAACCAGCTTTTGTCAATTCAAGACTGGTTTAGGGAATCCGTTTATTAAAAATTTCTCAAAAAAAGAAGTAAAAAAAGATCTCAAGGTTTTCGATATTTCTCAAAATAAAAACGGAGAGATGTATTTTGCAAATCCTGGATATTTATTAGAATATGACGGGTTTTCTTTTAAAAATTATTTTGTTAAAGACCAATCAGACCTTCGTGCGGTTCTATATGAGGATGATGATCATATTTACACTGCTGGTATTGGAGGTTTTGGATTTTGGTCGAAAAATAAGAAAGGAATTTTAGAACATTCAAGTTTGTATTTTAAATATCCAAATAAACAAGCGCCATTACTTCCGGTATTTTTAAATATAGTATCAGCAAAAGGAACAATTTTTTTTCAATCTTTTCAACAAATATATACCTACAACCCGAAAAATAATGATTTAAATAACATTTCTGCGATCAAAGGATTTAGTAAATTATTTTCATCAAATAATAGGGTTTTTGTACAAGATGTATCTATTGGGTTGTTTGAAATAATTGATTCTAATAAAACCTTCATCAAAGGCTCGGAGAACATTTCTTTTAATATCATTGGTGTATTTGAGGATAATACTCATGGGTTGTTATTGGCTACCAAGAATAACGGTTTTTGGAATTTAAAAAATGGAGTACTCCAAAAGAAGTCCTGGCAAATTAATGAGGAAATTCAAAAATCTATCATTACTGATGTAAAAAAATACCAAAAAAACAGATTAATTATCGGGTCTTTGAGAAATGGGTTTTATATTATTTCTAAAGAAGGTCGTATACAAGCACACTTTAATAGAGATAATGGAATAGCAAACAATGCTATCCGTAAACTTTTTGTTGATAACAATGACAATATATGGTTGGGAACAGAATCTGGGATTAGTTATATAGAAATAAATAGTAATACCAAATATTTGTTAGATACGAAAAATGGTTTTGGGACTGTTTATTCAAGTTTTTTAAAAGATTCTTCCCTGTACTTAGGAACTTACCAAGGATTGTTTGTAAAGAATATAAAAAATAGTTTTTCTGATCCAAAACTTATAAATAACAGTACTGAGCAAATTTGGAGGATAGATGAGATTGATGGGCAGCTCATAGTTGGAAGTGATAAAGGGCTTTCTGTAGTTCGTGATAATTCCTTAAAAACAATTCATCTGGAAGGAGGTGCTTGGAGTTTTATCAAACACCCTAAAATTAAAGATCTACTGTATGTTGGTTTTTATTCAGGAATTGCCGTTTTTGAAAAAGTAAATAATCAGTGGAGTTTTGTTGAAAAATTTCAAAATTTTGGAGAATCGTCAAGGTTTTTAGAATTCGATCAGTTTGGTCAATTATGGGTTGCTCATCCCTCAAAAGGGTATTATAGATTGACATTGTCTATAGATGGTAAGGAGCTTAATGATGTTGAGTTTTATGGAGTAGAAAACTCTAACGTTACACCTTATGCCTACTTTTGTAAGATAGATGGGAGTTTAATTTTTTATAATCCTAAGGGGTTCTTTTCATATGATGCCATAGATAACGCATTTACAAAAGCAAAATATCCGTCTGAAATATTTAAGGGATTAACAAACATCAATTATATTTCACAAGATGAAAATATATTTTGGTATTCCACTCCGAATTCCTTGGGATATGTTGTAAGAAGTGGCAACGATTTTAAGAAGGTTCAAGAACCTTTTCATACTATTTGGGACAGCAATTTAAAAGACTTTAACAATGTAAAAAAATTAAATAATTCGATTTATGCAATTGGGATAGATAATGGTCTTGTTTTTCATAAAATTCATAAAACAATTCACAAAAAATCACAAGTCAAACCTACAATAAAATCATTAGAATTTATAAGTTCTAAAGATACGATCACCGCTCCAATTATTTTTGAAAAGGAGTTAAAGATTCCATACAGTAATAACTTTTTAAAAATTAAACTTGCTTTACCAAACAACCCGATAAGTAATTCTAGACAATTTCAATATAAATTGAATGGGTTGGAAAATCAATGGTCTCATTGGATTAATGAATCTGAAATAAAACTCCCTTCTCTTACTTCAGGTGATTATGTATTAGAATTGAGAACCAAAATGGAAGTTAATCAAGTTTCCGAAAGTGTAAAAATCCCATTTTATATCGCTTATCCATGGTATATTTCCGGGGTAGCTAAAATTTTTTATGTAGTGTTGTTTTTTATAACGTTCATCACTTATAGAAGTTACCTTAAACGTAAAAACGAAAAATATGTAATTCGATTAAAACTTTTAGAGAAGGAAAAAAGAGAACGTCAAAAAGAAAAATTTGAGTTGCAAAAACTGGCTGCAGATAATGAATTGTTTCTTTTAAAAGAAGAGAATCTAAATCTTGAAATAAAAAAGAAAAATTCAGAATTAGCTTCTTCAACTTTAAATAATATCAAGAAAAATGAATTGTTAGCCGATTTGATTAACGATATTAAAAATATTGACAAAGAATTAGTGAACAATTCATTACACTATCCAGTAAAAAAAGTAATTAAAAAAATCAACAATCACTTGATAGACAAAGAAGATTGGTTGAGTTTTCAACTTCATTTCACCAATTCACACGCTCAATTTTTTGAAAACCTGAGAGAAAAACATCCTGATTTATCTTCCAATGAAATTAAGTTAAGTGCCTATTTAAAATTAAATCTTTCTTCAAAAGAGATCGCTGCTTTGATGAATGTTGCTAACACAAGTGTAGAGCAAAGCCGTTATAGACTTCGTAAGAAATTCAATTTAGATAAAGAAGTAAACCTGGTAAAGTATATCCAGAAGTTTTAGCTTGCTGCTTAAAATCAATTAGTTAACTCAATTAACAAAGGTTTTGTAGAGGTGTTTCTGAGATTTTGTTAATTATTGTAGAGGCTGTAAAATAGTTCAAAAATCATTTACAGATTACATTTGAAAAAAAATTAGATAAAAATTTTTTACAATTACAAATTTATAGTTTTTGATTATTTTAAACAACGTCAAAATTATCTAGTTTATATATTATTTTAACCTAAATTATAATTTATTATGAAACAAAAATTACTTTTAATCCTATTATTCATTATTGGTATTGTGAATGCTCAAGAAGTTACTCACATAGATTTTGATTCAAACAATGCCAACATTGTTTTCAATAGTTGGAATAGTTCATCCACTTTTTCAAAAATAGCAAACCCTGCTCCAGATGATACAAATAATTCTGATTTTGTGGGTCAATTTACTGCTGGTAGTGATAATGGAATCGGAATCGGAGTCATAGATCCTACAACAGTTTTTACTTCACCTTTTAATTTAGCATCTAATGCTGTTTTTAAGATGATGGTTTTTGCTACTGAAGAAATAGATGTTATTTTTCATTTAGAAAATTCTCCAGATTGGGGGAATAATATTGAAGTAACTGCTTCTGTAGGAGCTTCTGATATTAATAAATGGACAGAGTTAACGTTCGATTTTAGTGAATTTTCCAATATTTTCATGAACAATATTGTTATTAAAATTGGAGGTTCAAATACAACTGAGGGAGACATTTACTTCTTTGATGACATCAAAGGACCAGAATTATATACATCTCCAGCTCAACAGTATTCTCCAGCTGATGGCACAACAGATGCTACTGTATCTACCACTTTAGAAATCACTTCCAATGGAAAATTTAGAAATATAGATGATTCAGAGATTACAGACCTAACTTCTAAAGTTGCTTTAAAAATAGGAGATTCAAATGGTGCAGATGTTGCTTTTACCGCTACCATTAATGCTGATAAAAATAAAATAACTATTGATCCATTGAGTGATTTAGATAATTCTACAACGTATTGGTATGGAGTTGTCGATAGTGCCATAGAGTATTCAACGGATGCTCCAGTAACAGGGGTTTCAGCAAGTTTTACAACGAAGGCTGCTGTAACTGGAGATATCAATGAGATGCTTTTTGATTTTGACACTACGAATGCAGATCTTGCTTTTAGTTCATGGGGTGGAGTTGGGTTTGCTAAAATTGTAAATCCTGATAAGTCAGGAATTAATGTATCTAATCATGTTGGTGAGTATACCTATAACGGTGGCTCTGCTGGTTTAGAAAATGATTTAGTCAATGATGCTACACCTCTGACTCCATTTGATTTTTCTGAAACAGCTTTTATAAAAGTTAAAGTTTGGGTAAGTAAGCCAGTAGGAGTGTCGATAAAGCTTCAAAATTATCCTGACTGGGGTCAGGGGCACGAACAAATGATTGAAGTTACAGAGACCAATAAATGGGTAGAAGTCATTTTTAATTATGGTGCGATTACTGCAACAAATTATGACAGAGCTCAAATTTATTTTGACAAAGATGGTACTGGAGGTTCTTCGGTTGGAGACAAATATTATTTTGATGATTATTTAAAAAGTAATGTACCGCCTGCCGTTGAAAATACGTATTCTCCAGTTGATGGTGCCACCGATGTTTCTGAGTTTGCAACACCAACCATTACCTCTAATTTCCAATTTAGAAACTTAGACGATAGCTCAATAACTGATGTTTCTAGTTATGTAGAATTAAGAAAGAATGATGCATCAGGAGAACTCGTTGCAATCAATGCTGCTTTAAGTGCTGATAATTCTTCGATTACAATAAGTCCTTCAGAACTTTTGGCCGTAAATACCACTTATTGGTACGGGATTAAAGATGGTGTCATTGAATATAAAGAAACCAATACTGCGGTTACAGGACTTTCAGCAACATTTACAACAACGGCCACTGCTGTGTCGATGGTAACCTATGATGATTTTGACGGAAATTCCTTAACAACAATTTCAGAAACGATGGGAGATCCTGCCGGAGAATTCACAACAGTTGCAGACCCTACAGATGGAACAAATATGGTTGCTAAATGGAAAAAAGGAAACTCTTGGGGAGGTTGGGAAAGAATACATTTTCAATTAAATGCTCCTTATGATGCTACTAAAGATGACATCTTCTCTTTTAGAGTGTATTCCTCTGTTAAAACCAATTACATGTTCAAAATTGCAGATGCAAAAGAAGATGGTGATCAAAATGCTAATCTTGAGAAATATGGAGATATTACAGTAGCAAATCAATGGCAAACAATTTATTTCGATGCCTCAGAGTTAGCTGATGGAATTAGCTTTGATCATATTTTTATTTTTATAGGACCAGGAAAAGGTGATGTTACAGGAGATTTTTATATTGATGATGTAAAAGGACCTCAATTACAAGGAACTGCATCCACAAATGATTTTGAAAAAGCAACGTTTCAGTTTTTTCCAAATCCAGCAAACGACATGATTCGTTTCAGTAATCTAGATGGGAAAAAACAAATTAGAATTTTTGACATCAATACTAAACAAGTGCTAAAAAAAGAAATTGAAACCAATGAGTTATCGATTAAAAATTTAAAGCCAGGGTTTTACTTTTTAGAAGTTAACGGCCAATATAAAAAGTTAATTAAAGAATAAAACTTTAAATTTAATATCTTACGGGATGAGAGAGAAACCCTCTTTCATTCCGTTTTTTATAAAGCAACATATGAACAAATTTCCAATTATTTTCATTAGGCTATTCCCAGTGATTTTTTTCTTTTTCTCATTTTCTTTGTTTTCGCAAACCGTCATTGTTTCGGGAGAGATTGTAGATGATTCAGGGAATTATCTTCCAGGAGTATCAATATTGGTAGAAGGAACAACTAACGGGGCCTCAACAGATTTTGATGGTCAATATGTCATCAATATCAAAACTCCAAATGCAACATTAATATTTCAATATTTAGGTTTTGAAACGCAAAAAATTAAGGTGGGGAATCAAAAGAAAATCAACCTCATTTTAAAAGAAAGCGCTGATCAATTAGATGAAGTACAAGTTGTTGCATTTTCAAAACAAAAGAAAAACAGTGTTATAGGATCTATAACAACACTCAAAGTATCAGAGTTGAAACAACCTACTTCTAATATTACCAATACATTGGCAGGTAAAATTGCAGGGTTGATTTCCTATCAAAGATCGGGTGAACCAGGACAAGATAATGCTGCATTCTTTATTAGAGGGGTCACTACTTTTGGATTTAACAACGGTCCGTTGATTTTATTGGACGGTTTACAAGTTTCTGCCTCCGATTTGGCACGTATAGAGCCCGATAATATTGCAACCTTCTCTATTATGAAAGATGCGACAGCGACCTCTTTGTACGGAGCAAAAGGAGCAAATGGAGTGGTACTAGTTACCACAAAAGAAGGGAAAAAAGGGAAAGCAAAAGTATCTGTGCGTTATGAAAATTCACTTTCAGCGCCTTCAAAAATCAATAGTTTTCTTGGAGCGGTAGATTATATGGAGCTTTATAATAGAGCGCAACGAATGAGAGATCCCTCTGCGAATTTATTGTATTCCAAACAAAAAATAGAAGGAACAAGAAATGGTTTGAATCCTAATTTGTACCCAGATGTAGATTGGTATGATGAATTATTTACCGATTATGCTGTAAACAATAGAATTAACCTAAATATAAATGGAGGTGGAGAGGTCGCTCAATATTATTTATCGGTTTCTAATTCTAATGAAAAAGGCTTGTTAAAAATTGATCCCATAAATAATTTCAACAATAATATAGACATCAATCGTTCTAATTTAAGAGCAAATGTCAACATCAATTTAACAAAGTCAACCAAAGTTGCGGTAAAGTTTTATTCCTTATTTGAACGATATAACGGACCTGTTGTCAGTGCATCAGATATTTTTTATCAAGTAGCACAGGCAAATCCTGCAAACTTTCCAAAAGCCTATGAGCCCGATGAAGTCACCTCTAGCTTCAATCATACATTGTTTGGAAACAAAGGGAACGGAGGGTTTGCAAACCCATATGCAGAGAGTGTAAAAGGATATAAAGATCGCTTTACAAATACAACTTTGGCACAGATTCAATTACGTCAAGATTTAAGTTTTATCACTGAAGGTCTAAAAATAAGGGCACTTGCTTCTGTAAAAACATATACCGAAAATCAAAATGAAAGTAGTTTTACTCCCTTTTACTATGGATTGGCTGAAATAGAAACCCCAACAGGGATTGTCAATTCTTTATACTCTATTCAAGAAGGAACAGAATTTCTAAATCCAGCTCCGACCTATAATTATGGGAACAGTAATTTTTATTATGAAATGGTTGCAGAATATAATAGAAATTTTAACGAAAAACATGATGTAGGGGGGTTACTAGTGGCAAATTTTACCGAAGCTTTAAATACCATTGGAGGAAGTTCAACATTTGCTACGTTGCCTTCAAGAAATATGGGAGTATCTGGAAGAGCTTCTTACAGTTATGACAGTCGCTATTTTGGGGAGTTTAATTTTGGATATAATGGTTCTGAAAAATTTGCTGAAAAGAATCGATTTGGTTTTTTCCCTTCGGTTGGGTTGGGTTGGATTATTTCAAATGAAACTTATTTTGAGAAAAATATTCCTTCCATCAATTTACTGAAATTAAAATATACCTATGGTTTGGTTGGGAATGATGGAATTTCTAGTCCTAGTGATCGTTTCTTCTATTTATCCAATGTTAATCTTAACAACGGAGGAACAGGGTACACTTTTGGAGAAAGCTATAATGATTACAGAACGGGTTATATTATTAATAGATATGGAAATGAAAATGTTTCTTGGGAGGTTGCTACCAAATCAAATATTGGTTTAGAGTTAGGTCTCTTTAATAAGGTAATGATTCAAGCAGATTATTTTACCGAACATCGTAAAGACATTTACATGGAACGAGAATACATTCCAGAAACATCTGGGTTAACAGCTGCTATAAGTAGTAATATTGGAGAAGTGAAGACCAAAGGAATAGATGTGTCTTTAGATTACAATCATGCTTTTAGTGGAGACTTTTATATTACTGCAAGAGGTAATTTTACCTATTCTACCAACAAAATTTTGGTAAATGGAGAGCCTGAATTTCAAAATAAAAATTTAAGTAGAATTGGATATCCCGTGAATCAACAGTGGGGATATATTGCAGAACGCTTATTTGTAGATCAAGAAGATATCGACAATTCTCCAGAACAATTTAATGGTTTTTCAACAACCAACTCCTATTTACCAGGAGATATTAAATATACAGACCTCAATCAAGATGGAGTGGTCAATGAATTGGATCAAGCTCCTGTTGGTAAACCAAATGTGCCTGAGATTGTCTATGGTTTTGGAGTGTCTGCAGTTTACAAAAATTTTGATATTTCTGTATTCATGCAGGGTTCTGCAAGGTCTTCTTTTTTTATAAATCCGAATGATATCTCTCCTTTTGTAAATCAAAGAAATGCATTGAGTATCATTGCGAACAATCATTGGTCAGAAAACAATCCAGACCCCAATGCTTTTTGGCCTCGATTGTCTATTGAAGCCATACAAAATAACCAAAAAACATCTACATGGTGGTTAAGAGACGGTGATTTTTTAAGATTAAAAAATGTAGAATTTGGCTATACAATTCCAGCATCAGCAGGAAAAGTATTTGCAAATTCAAAAACGAGAATTTATGTTACAGGACTGAACCTATTGAATTTTTCAAAGTTTGATTTATGGGATCCAGAGTTAGCAGGAAACGGATTGGGATATCCATTACAAAGAGTGATTAATATTGGTGCTCAAATAAAATTTTAAAGAAAAGATGAGTTTTAAAAACAATTATATAGCAATTTTACTAGGGAGTATTTTTCTATTCACGAGTTGTGAAGAGTATTTGGATATTGTACCTGACGGAACCCAAGAGCTAAGTTTGCTCTTTAATAGAAAAGAAACAGCCTATAAAGCGTTGGCGAATACCTATAGTTATTTGCCTCAAAATGACGGAACCTATGCCAGTTATGTTTTGGCAAGTGATGAAGTCGCAGTTCCTGTTGCGAAAGAACCAAACGCTATTAAATTAATGAAAGGACAACAAAATGTTTCATCGCCATTGCTGGGGTATTGGTCTGGGTTTTCTGCAACAGGAAGAGGACAAGGTTCTCTGTGGGAAGGAATACGAAGTGCAAATACCCTTATCCAAAATATTGATTTGGTCGTAGATATGACTCAAGAAGAGAAAAATCAATGGAAAGCAGAAGTGAAATTTTTAAAAGCCTATTATCATTTTTTATTGGTTAGCAATTATGGGCCTATACCCATTGTTGACGAGAACTTATCAATTGCAGCTTCAGATCAAGAAGTCCGATTGGAGAGAAAAACAGTAGACGAATGTTTCAGCTATATTGTGGAGACAATAGATGCTGCGATTACAGATTTACCTGAGAGAGTTCTCGGAAATAATGATTTAGGAAGAATAGATCAGGTTATTGCTAAATCTATAAAAGCGAAAGTACTCCTCTTTAGTGCAAGTCCATTGTTTAATGGAAACAGTTCCATGTATTCAAATTTCACCAATACAAATGGAGATCATTTTTTCAATCAAAATTATGAAAGTTCAAAATGGGAGTTGGCAGCTAAAGCAATCAAAGAAGCGCTGGATGCTGCGGTTGCTCAAGGAGCGAGTATGTATTATTTTACAGAAACAATGCCAGACTATGATAAAAATAATTCTCAATATGAATTTATTAGAACTCAATATGATAATCGTTATTCAATCACAGATCCATGGAATTCTGAACTCTTGTGGGGGAATTCTAGTCCAGTAACCAATGGACAATATTGGCAAATTCAATCTACAGCGATGATGAAAGATCCAAGTTCTTCTTCTGTAGAGGCAGCATGGCAGTGGTTAGCACCTAGTCTGAGAATGGCAGAAACCTATTATACCAAAAATGGGTTGCCTATTGATGAAGATTTGTCTTTTGCTTATTCGGAAAGGCATGATATAGCGACCATTGCTTTTAATCAACGTTTTTATGCTCAATTTGCCAACAGAACAGCAAAATTAAATTTAAATAGAGAACCTCGTTTTTACGCGTCTCTTGGTTTTGACAGAGGGCTTAACAGAACATGGGGAAATCTTTGGAAGCTGAAGATGAGAAAAGGAGAAATCCATGGAAGAAGAGCCAATACAGGAGATTATTTAGTAACAGGGTATGCACTAAAAAAATTAGTACATCAAGATTCAGAGGGAGACGCTTACAATAAGGCAATTACCTATCCATGGCCAATGATACGCTTAAGTGATTTGTATTTAATGTATGCGGAGGCTTTGAATGAATTTAGCGGCCCTTCAACAGAAGTCTATGATGCTTTAAACCAAATTAGAGACCGGGCAGGAATTCCCTCAGTTCAAGAGGCTTGGAGTAATACAGCTTATGCTGCTACTCCAAATAAACATACTAGTCAAGATGGCTTAAGAGAAATTATTCAACAAGAAAGAATGATAGAGTTGGCTTTTGAAGGCCATCGATATTATGATATACGACGTTGGAAATTGGCAGAGAAATACTTTACGACCCCTATCAAAGGTTGGTCTGTAGATGAAGATTCAGAGGCGAATTACTATCAAATTATGGAGATAGGTCAACGCTCTTTTAATAGTCCAAGAGATTATCTTCAACCTATTAGTTTTACTGAGCTTTCTAGAAATCCTAATTTAATTCAAAATCCAGGTTGGTAAAAACATTATTATGAAAAAACAATTAAACAAAGCGGTACTTTTTTTACTCTTTATTTTCGCGGCAATTATATCATGTTCTGATCACGAGGATCTAGATACATCTCCTCCAGGGGTGCTTTCTAATGTTTCCGTAACACCCACCAATGGAGGAGGGATTATTTCTTATACACTTCCCTCGGATGACGATATTCTCTATGTAAAAGCAGTTTATACAAATTCACAAGGAGAGGAAGTTTTTAGAGTCTCAAGCAAGCATAATACTTCGGTAGAAATTACTGGTTTAAGTCAATTAACTCCTGTGAATGTAAAATTATTTGTGGTTGATTTGAATGAAAATGTTTCTGAAACGGTATCTATTGATTTTACACCTTTAAAATCATTTATCTTTTTTGTGCAAGAGAGTATTCAAATAAGTCCAGATTTAGGAGGTGTTAAAATAACCTGGGAAAATATTGCTTCAAAAACAGTGTTTGTATACGTACATATTTTAGAAGGAGCTGATGAAGTCATTAGAATCTTATCTTCTAATAACGCACAAGAAAGTATTTTTATTAGAGGATTGGCACCCTCAGAAATCAGTATTTCGACCAAAGTTGAGGATTTTGACGGGAACATCACCGAGTTGGAAGAAAAAGGAAGGTATACCCCTCTTTTTGAGGAGAAAATAGACAAGTCAACTTGGACTTTAGTCAGCGGGCAATCTATCAATGGGAATGCTTATGAAGGGAAAACTGTTAATTTTTGGGATGATGTGGTCGATACTGTCGAAACAGATGCAGATAATAGTTATTTTATTGCCACAAGAGATAATAATGGTGGGAGCTTAAATTTTCCTTTGGATATTGTTATTGACCTTAACAAGAATGTGAAAATACAACGATTTATAGTTTGGCAAAGGGCCTATTGGTATCAAGGTGGTGGTGTTACTTATCATTATCAGGAAGAAAATATCAAGTCTTTTAATTTGTATGCCAGTTCAGATGCACAAACATGGAATTTACTCGGCGAATTTGATATTGGTGACCCAAGAAATGGCGCGGGCGAAATTCCAGCAACTGCTTTTCAAGAAGCAATCGATGGGCATGAATTTAGTTTAGAAAATACTTCTGAAGCTTTCAGATATCTAAAATTCCAGATTACTTCAAATTATGGAAGTACCCAAATAACAGTGGGTTCAGAAATAACCTTATTCGGTTTGGATAATCAATAATTTTTTTTAGAAGATTTACATGAAAAAATATTTGATACATGTTTTTCTTGTTTTTGTAGTCTCTGCAAATTCACAAGGATTAAGAACTCTTGGGAAAAAAATAATTAATTCGAATGGAGATCCAGTCCTATTGAAGGGAGTTGGTTTAGGGGGTTGGATGTTACAAGAAGGATATATGATGAACTCTTCAGGAGGAGCAGACACCCAACATGAGTTCATAGAAAAATTAACGACACTTATTGGCGCTGAAAAGACCGAAGAATTTTATTCGAATTGGCGTCAGAATTTTGTGACAAAACAAGATGTAGATTCTATTGCAAAGTGGGGGTTTAATAGCATACGCTTACCAATGCATTACAACCTTTTTACTCTGCCTATAGAAGAGGAACCTGTTGCGGGAGAAAACACTTGGTTAGATACAGGGTTTGAGATGGTTGATGAACTTCTGTCATGGTGTGAATCCAATCAAATTTATTTAATTTTAGATTTACACGCTGCTCCTGGAGGCCAGGGGAAAGACGCTGCTATTTCAGATTATGATGATACAAAACCCTCGTTGTGGGAAAGTGAATTTAATAAAAGCAAAACCGTAGCTTTATGGGGTAAGTTGGCAGCAAGATATAAAGATAAACAATGGATTGGAGGCTACGATTTACTGAACGAGGTAAATTGGCCATTAGGATCGAATGTATTACGTGAGTTGTATGTTAGAATTACAAATGAAATTAGGGCCGTAGATTCGAATCATATTCTTTTTATTGAAGGGAACGGATTTGCCAATGATTTTTCTGGTTTGACTCCTCCATGGGATGCCAATATGGTTTACAGTCCCCATAAATATTGGACATACAACGATACTGCTTCCATTCAATGGGTATTGGATATCAGAGCCCAGCACAATGTCCCTCTTTGGCTCGGTGAATCAGGGGAGAACTCCAATGTTTGGTTTACAGAAGCTATCAACTTATTGGAAGACAACGATATTGGTTGGGCTTGGTGGCCCTGGAAAAGAATTCAGACCATCGTTTGTCCATACTCAATAAAATCCAATGCCAATTATGAAGCGATTCTTAAGTACTGGAAAGGGGAAGGTTCAAAGCCCTCAGTTGATGTCGCAATGCAAGGATTGACTCAATTAACGACAGATTTGTTGGTCGATAACAATGTGTATTACAAAGATGTTATTGATGCGATGTTAAGACAACCACAAGACGAAACACATATACCATATGCCAATCATAGCATCCCTGGAGTCGTTTATTTGTCTGATTACGATATGGGAACCAATGGGATTGCCTATAATGACACCGATTATGGAAACTACACCTTGTCTTCAGGAGAAGATTATCAGCCCTGGAATTCTGGGTGGGCATATAGAAATGATGGTGTAGATATTCAAACAAACTCAGATGCAATAAACAGTAATGGATATCATATTGCGTATACAAAAGATAATGAATGGTTGAAATATACCCTTCATGTTACAGAAACAGGTTTTTATACCCTTAAGTTTAGGTACGCATCACCACAATCTGGGGCAAAAGTTGAATTTTTTATCAATGAGGTTGATATTGCTGGAAATGTTACTTTGGGAAGTACAGGAGGTTGGAATAATTTTGTAAATCATACGATAAATAATTCTTATTTAGAAGAAGGAACACATGTCCTTAAAGTTCAAATTGATGGGAACAGAGAAGTTAATATGAGCAGTCTTGAGTTTATTAAATCTTCAGCAGTTCCGGAATTTAAAGAGTTGAGTTCAAGCACAATCAACGATGAAAAATCCATACAGATTGTTTTAAATCATCCTATCATCAACGAAACACTCACAAATGATTTGTTTGAAGTAATAGTTGACAATGAAGAAGTGGCCATTGAATCAGTAGCCATAGATACTGACAATAATAGACGAATTACTATAAAATTGGTGGATTATTTATTTTATCAGGACGTTATTAATTTAAGCTATACGGGAAGTATTGTAAAATCAATATACAATGCATCACTAAACACATTTAATGAATTAGTCGTTGACAATAACTTAATAAGGAGGTTACAAATTCCGGGGAAAATACAAGCTGAAGATTTTACCAATCAATTTGGATTGCAAACAGAGGATACTTCAGATTCAGGAGCAGGGCTCAATATTGGATACACTGATAAAGACGATTATGCAGAGTATTTAGTTTATGTTTCTGATGACGGGAATTATAATTTAAATGTGAGAACTGCTGCACAATGGGATACGGGAAAAATAGAATTTCAACTTACAAACGGTGCTGCTTCACAAAGTATTTCAGTTATAGATTTGCCTGTTACTGGAGGTTGGCAATCTTGGCAAACGACAACTACAGAAACCGTTTTAAATGCAGGAGTGTACTCTTTAAAAATGAAAGTCCTTGAGTCGGGGTTCAATATCAACTGGTTTGAGTTTAATTTTGTAAGTAGTTTAGGTCTTGAGAATCCAAAAAAGAATACGGTAACCCTTTCTCCAAATCCGATCTCAGAAGAATTTCAAATTCATTTACACAATCAACAAAAAGTTAGAAGCCTTAAAATTATAGATGTAAATGGGCGTATAGTAAAAAAACTAGACCCATATTTATCGGATCGTATGTATCAGTTATCAAATTTAAAATCAGGGATTTATTTTCTTCTTTTAGAAACTGATAAAGGACGTTTTCACAAAAAAATAATTAAAAAATAATATTCATGAACAAATCAAAGTATGAACTGTTGTTAAGTTTTGTTGTAGCGATAGTTGTTTTTACTGCCTGTAAAACAAATGAAAAGGAAAAAGTATCTAATTTGGACAATTCTAGAGAATGGAAAGTTGATTTCATAGATAATTTTGATAATTTTAATACAGAAAATTGGCAAGATCAGCGTATTTGGGTGAACAACGAAACCCATTGTTATGTTCCTGATAACGAGTTTGGAACCCGAGAAGTAAGTGAAGGTACACTTAAGTTGAAAGTGGTTAATGTTGGAGAGAAACTTCCTTGTGATAATTTTGACAAATATGGGAAACAACATCCTGAAACACAATATGTAGCGGGTAGAGTGGTTTCTAAAAATAAAAAAGAATTTATCAAAGGGAAATGGACTGCAAGATTGAGACTTCACAGTAACGGAGAATCGAGTATGTTCCCTGCTTGGTGGATTCTCGGTGCACAAAATAATGAATCTCCTGTTCAAGAAGCCGATGAAAATATTTGTTGGCCTATGACGGGTTCTGGCGAAATAGATATTTTCGAACATCATGGAGATCATCAAAAAAATCATTTTACAACAGGAGCGATTAAAAGCCTTGGAACTTGTGATAAGGGCGATTGGTGGACCTTACGAAAAGGATTCGATACGCTATTAAATGAATATCATGAGTATTCTGTTGAATGGGAAGACAATGATCTTGTTTACAGAGTTGATCAAAAAGAAATTTATAGAAATCAAGGAATAGGGGATGCCTACCCAGAAAAGATGTTTGCGATTTTAAATTTTGCTAAAATCACTGATGCACCCATGGAAGGGGAATGGGTAATGGAAGTAGATTGGGTAAAACATGAATATAGAATATAATTTTTAACAAGAGATGTCATATAATAATTTAAAAAGAATAGGTTTTGTGCTTTTGATAGCATCCTGCTCCAATATAAAAGAGAAAGAAGTAAGTAATTCTTTAGCAGTATCTTCTCCAAAAGCATACAGCAACAAAACGCTTCAGGTGTATACAACTGCAAAAGACACAGAATTAAGATTAACTAAAACAACCGAACAAACTTTTAAGAAAAAGGTTCAGCCTTTAGAGACCGAGGTGGCTGTTTTTATAAATCCCAAAAAAACATTTCAAAAATACCTTGGGATTGGTGGTGCCATTACCGATGCTTCATCAGAAGTTTTTGCGACCCTAAATGCTGCTCAACAAGATAAATTATTAAAATCTTTATACGGTAAAGAGGGGATTGGTTACAATATTATTAGAACCAGTATTCATAGTAGTGATTTTGGTTTAGGAAGTCACACCTATATTGAGGAGGGAGATGCAGATTTAAAAACGTTTTCAATTGAAAAAGACAAAGAAAAAAGAATTCCTTTTATAAAAAGAGCCATTGATTTAATCAAGGATGATGTGGTTTTTTATGCAAGTCCTTGGAGTCCTCCAGCCTTTATGAAAACCAATAAAAATATGTTGCAAGGAGGGAAGTTGCTTCCAGAATTTCGTCAATCATGGGCAGATTATTATGTGAAGTTTATCAACGCTTATGAAGAAGAGGGAATTCCTGTATGGGGGCTAACCATTCAAAATGAACCCATGGCGGTGCAACGATGGGAGTCTTGTATTTATACGGCAGATGAAGAACGTGATTTTTTAAAAAATTATTTAGGGCCTACATTAGAAAAAGAAGGGTTAGGCGATAAAAAAATTGTTGTTTGGGACCATAATAGAGATTTAATCTCAGAGAGAGCAAATACTATTTTTGAGGATCCCGAAGCCTCAAAATATGCCTGGGGGATAGGGTTTCATTGGTATGAGACATGGACGGGAGGATTGCCTAAGTATGACAATTTAAAAAATATAAACGAATCCTTTCCATCAAAAAATATGTTATTTACAGAGGGTTGTCAAGAAGGGTTTGATTCTGAGAGATTGCATTTTTGGCCCAATGCAGAGCGTTATGGGAATTCGATGATCAACGATTTTAACAGTGGTGTTGTCGGTTGGACAGATTGGAATATTTTACTCGATGAAAGAGGGGGACCAAATCACGTTCAAAATTTTTGTTTTGCACCCATTCATGCGAATACAAAAACTGGAGAACTTACATTTACACCAACCTATTATTATATTGGGCATTTTTCAAAATTTATAAAACCTGGAGCTTTGCGAGTGAGTACAACCACTAGTAGAACATCTATAGAAAGCACTTCTTTTCAAAATCCAGATGGAGAAATCATAACGGTAGTGATGAATAAAATGAATCAGAAAATCGGTTACAAATTGATTGTTGGAGAAAGTGAATCGTTTATAGAAATACAACCACGTGCAATGCAAACAATAATTTATTAAATTTACTTTTTTTTAAATTTAACATATCCTATGAATAACAAGACCTACACTATTTTTATCAGTTTTATTGTCGCATTGGGAGGATTTTTGTTTGGTTTTGATGCAGGAATTATTTCTGGAGTCATGTCTTTTGCCGGTCCTGAATTTAATTTAAATGAAATTCAATCAGGATGGGTAGTGGGTGCACCTTCATTTGCAGCGATGTTTGCGATGTTATTTTCTGGAAGGTTGAGTGACCTTATCGGAAGAAAAAAAACCCTCATTTTTGTTGCTTTTTTGTATGCAATTTCAGCAGTTTTGTCGGCCATGGCCACCTCTTATGAAATGCTGTATGTCGCAAGAATTATTGGAGGTATTGCTTTTGGTGCTGCGTTGGTTTTAGCACCCATGTACATTGCAGAAATTTCAACAGCAGAAAACAGAGGGAAACTGGTTTCTTTGCAGCAATTAAATATTGTTTTTGGATTTTTTGCGGCATTTTTAAGCAATTATTTTTTCAATAAATACAATACTTCAGAAAGTACTTTTTTAACAGATCAAAATGTTTGGAGATGGATGTTAGGAGTGGAGTTAATTCCTGCAGTATGTTATTTTGTTCTCTTGTTCTTTGTTCCGAAAAGTCCTCGTTGGTTATACTTAAAAGGTAATTTTGAAGGAGCAAAAAAAGTGTTAACTGAAATTCATGGCTTGGACAGAGGACGTATAGAAATTGATGTGATTGATAGCAACATTGATGCCGAAAAAAATAAAGCCGACTTGCAACTCAAAGATTTATTAAAACCCTCATTGCGTTTTATTTTAATTGTAGGATTAATTATTGGGGTCCTCCAACAAATTACAGGTATAAACGCAGTTTATTTTTATGCAACCTCAATTTTTAAGCAAACAGGAATCGGTACAGATGCTGCTTTTTCGTCAGGAGTTCTGTTAAGTACAATTTCGGTACTTTTTACTTTTGCAGCGATTTATTTGATAGATCGAATGGGTAGAAGGCCCTTACTTTTAATTGGTACAGCAGGTATTGCAGTTAGTTTATTGTTGTGTGCCTATGGGTTTAATCAAGCGACTTATCAATTAACAACTAAAAAAATTAACCAATTAGAGTTCTCTGAATCACAAAAACTACTTCCTTTTGCGAACAAAGTATATGAAAATGATCTTACTTTCAAAAAAGAAATAAAAGCGGTTTTAGGAAATAAAATATACAGTAAAAATGAGGGAGCTATTTTAGAGCTAGCTACTAAGATTAATGCCAATTTAATATTGATAGGGATTTTAGGTTTTATCGCTTGTTTTGCATTTTCATTGGGGCCTGTTATGTGGGTGTTATTGTCAGAATTATATCCTTTAAAGTACCGGGGTCTCGCAATTGGTGTCATTGCTTTTGTAAATTCATTGATCAGTTCTCTTGTTGTGCTTATATTCCCTTGGGAGCTATCCAATTTAGGAAATGCACTTACGTTTTTTATCTTCGGAATCATTGCACTTGTAGGTTTTTTCATTATGATAAAAATAGTCCCAGAGACCAAGGGGAAATCACTAGAGGAATTGGAGTTGGAACTTGTAGAAAAATCGGTATAGGATTTCCCAAGTTACGAGCATTGTAACCTCTATTTTTGTTAAATTTTCTTTTTCATCAAATCAAGTATTTTTAATTAAGTACCTTTGAATTCTGTAAGAACCTAATCATGGTTTTTATGGTTTCAAATAGTTTTTTTTGCAGTAGATTTTACCCTATGAAAAATGTATTTATTTTTTTATTTCTTGCGTTAAGTTTAGGAATCTTTTCTCAAATAGAAGAACCTCTAAAATGGGCGACATCCGTTGAGAAAATTTCAGACACTGAGTTTGTATTGGTCTCTACTGCTTCGATAGATGATGGTTGGCATTTGTATGCACAAGAGGTGCCTGAAGACGGACCCATAGCAACATCATTTACCTTTGAGAATCCTAAAAATCGTTATTCTTTAAAAGGGAGAACTACCGAACAAGAAGGGGTTACTATAGACGATCCTGTTTTTGGAATGAAAATAAAATTTTTTGAAAATAGGGCTATTTTTAGGCAAAAAATTCAAACTAAAACTGATTTAAATTCCATCAAAGGAGTGGTGGAATTTATGGTATGTGATGACACTAAGTGTTTGGCTCCAACAGAAATAGAGTTGGTCTTTCATTTAAAAAAAGGGATTTCTTCTTCTACAATTAAAAATAAGGACACTATTCGTATTGATAACAAAGAGGTGAATACCCTCTTATATGGAATGGACACCACCGATATGACCGTATCTTCCATTAAATGTCAAGAGGAGGTTCGGAGCAGTTCTACGGAAATACAAAATGGAGGAAACTCTTTATGGAACCTCTTTGGATTGGGGTTTTTAGGAGGACTTCTAGCCTTGCTTACTCCTTGTGTTTTTCCAATGATTCCTTTGACCGTTAGTTTTTTTACTAAAAAAAATGGACAAAATAATCGTTCAGGTATCTCAAAGGCATTGTTGTATGGGTTTTTTATTTTTGCAGTATATGTGATTTTAAGTATTCCTTTTCATTTATTGGATTCTGTAAATCCTGATATTTTGAATGAAATATCTACCAACGTTTGGCTTAATAGTCTCTTTTTTATAGTCTTTGTTTTTTTTGCATTTTCTTTCTTTGGATACTACGAATTAACACTCCCTTCAAGCTGGACAAATACCACCACACAAGGGGAGAGTTCAGGAGGTTTCATAGGAATATTTTTTATGGCATTAACGCTAGCAATTGTGTCATTTTCATGCACAGGGCCAATTTTAGGATCGCTCTTAGCAGGATCACTTACAGCAGACGGAGGTGCTTGGCAATTGACAGCAGGAATGGCAGGTTTTGGAATTTCTCTTGGGTTTCCTTTTGCTTTATTTGCTTTATTTCCCAATATGATTAAGGCGCTACCAAAATCGGGAGGTTGGCTCAATACGACCAAAGTAATTTTAGGGTTTTTAGAATTAGCTTTGGCATTTAAATTTTTATCGAATGCAGATTTAGTAGCACACTGGAACCTTTTAAAAATTGAACCATTCTTGCTTCTTTGGATCTTAATTTTTACCGGATTGGTGCTGTATTTATTCGGTAAACTAAAATTTCCTCACGACTCACCCATTAAAAAAATATCATTTTCAAGAATTATAGGAGGTATTCTAGTAGCAACTTTTGTCATTTATCTAGCTTCTGGTTTTATGGTGAATAAAGAGACAAAGACTTTCACACCGTTGACCCTATTAAGTGGATTGGCACCCCCGGTTGGTTATAGTTTTTTGTATCCTAATGACTGTCCGAATAATTTGGATTGTTTTAAAGATTTAAAAGCAGGAATTGAATATGCAAAAAAAGTAGAAAAACCAATTCTAATAGATTTTACCGGGTATGCCTGTGTGAATTGTAGAAAAATGGAGGAGCAAGTTTGGCCACTTCAAAAAATTGATAGGTATTTGAGAAATAATGTTGTTTTAATTTCTCTTTATGTAGATGATAAGAAAACATTGCCTGTAGAAGAGCAACTTCTTGTAAACAGACCCAATGGAGGAACAAGAAGACTAGAAAATTATGGACATAAATGGGCGAATTTCCAAACTCAATTTTTTAAAATAAATTCACAGCCCTATTATGTTTTGCTAAATTCTGAGGGGACTAAAATATTGAATCAAGCTGTTGGATATACGCCAGATGAAAATGAATATGCACAGTTTTTAGAATGTGGTTTAGAGGTGTTTAAACTGCATGTTAACGAATAATTTTTTATTGCCTATTTTTGAAAGTAAAAACGAATTTCATAAATAATGAGTTCAATAAATCAACATACAGAAAAGTCTCCTCTGGAGGAATATTTTCAACAATTTAGAGAACATATTGTTGGTATAGAACAAACCTTTCAATCTCCTTATGGAGTGCAAAAATTGATTTATTCAGACTGGACTGCAAGTGGAAGGCTATACGCTCCCATTGAAGAAAAAATGCGATATCAATTTGGTCCCTTTGTTGCAAATACACATACAGAAACAACGACCTCAGGGGCTGCGATGACATTGGCCTATCATGAAGCTAGGAAAATTATCAAACGCCACGTTCACGCAAATTCGAATGATGTTTTGATTACGACAGGTTCTGGAATGACAGGAGTTGTTAATAAATTTCAGCGAATATTAGGATTAAAAGTTTCTGAAAGTCTAAAGAATCATACCTCGATTCCAGAGGATTTAAAGCCCATTGTTTTTGTCAGTCATATGGAGCATCACTCCAATCAAACATCATGGTTAGAAACGATAGCAGATGTAGTAGTGGTTCCATGTGATGATGAAGGATTGCTATGTCTTAATGAATTTGAAAGATGCATACAAAAACATCAACACAGAAAAATAAAAATAGCTTCTATTACCTCCTGTTCTAATGTTACAGGGATAAAAACCCCCTATCACAAAGTAGCAAAACTAATTCATAGGTATCATGGTTTGTGTTTTGTTGATTTTGCTTGTTGTGCGCCTTATGTCGCCATTGATATGCATCCAGAAAATAAAGATGAATATTTAGACGCGATCTTCTTTTCTCCCCATAAATTTTTAGGAGGACCAGGAAGTTCAGGAGTGCTCATCTTTAATAAAAGCTTATATAAAAATACGGTTCCAGACAACCCTGGAGGAGGAACAGTAAGCTATACAAACCCTTGGGGAGAACATGATTATTTTGATGATGTAGAAACTCGAGAAGATGGGGGTACCCCAGGTTTTTTACAAACAATAAGAGTGGCACTTTCACTTCAGTTGAAAGAAAAAATGGGAGTACATCATATTAAAAACAGAGAAGAAGAAATCAACAAACTCGTATTTAAAACTTTAGAAAGCTTGTCTGGAGTAAAAGTCTTAGCGCCAAATCACAAAGAACGATTGAGTATTTTTTCTTTTTATTTTGAAAAGTATCACTTTAACCTTGTTGTAAAATTACTAAATGATCGTTTTGGAATTCAAACAAGAGGAGGTTGTTCTTGTGCAGGAACCTACGGACATTTTTTATTAAATGTAGATCAAGAAACTTCCAATAAGATTCAAGATCAAATTTTACACGGTTGTAATACAGAAAAGCCAGGTTGGGTTCGCTTATCTTTACATCCAACAATAACTTCAGAAGAGTTGCAATTTATTTGTACTTCTCTAGAAGAGTTGTCCATACATATTGAAGAATGGTCTAAAGACTATCATTATGAGGCAATTAAAAATGATTACATCCATAAAACAGCTACTTCTGCTGAGAAAAAATTGGTAAAAGAATGGTTTAAAATTTAGAAATGTATTTCTAATCCCTTTTTCATCAAAGAATTTCATAAAACCAGCCTTGCATTTTCTGCGATATTTATCAATATGTCAATTCTTTTACAAAAAAGGAAATTTAATTTGTTTGTTTCAATATAATCTTTAGATTTGCTCTTCAAAACAAGAGAATTAAGATGTTGAATATCAACTTTACACGTTTCTATTTTTACTTTTATTTTTATAATAAAAGAAGAGACTTTGTAGCATGTTGTTAAGAAACATTCAAAAATATAAAGTCTCGAATTAATTTCGAGACTTTTTTTTTGATAGACTTTTTAAATCGATGAACAAAACGATTGCCATACAAGGAGCAGAAGGCTCAAATCATCATAAAGTTGCTCGCGACTTTTATGGTTCAGAAATACAGTTGAAAGAGTGTATGTCTTTTGATGTCTTGGTAGATAGTTTATTAGATGGTTCTGCAGATCTTGGGGTGATGGCGTTAGAGAATACAATTGCAGGGTCTATCATTCCCAATTATGCTTTAATCGATAAGTATAATTTACACATAACGGGAGAAGAATACTTACATATTCATCATCATTTAATGGGGTTAAAAGGTCAGAAAATTGAAGACATTAAGGAGATTTGGTCACATCCTATGGCATTGTTACAATGCAAAGAATTCTTTAAAAAATATCCACATATCAAATTAGTGGAGGATGTGGATACTGCCGAGGTAGCCAAAAGAATTTCTAAAGAAAATTTAGTAGGAATCGGGGCAATTGCTCCAAAAATTGCTGCAGAAATTTTTAATTTGGAGGTCATTGAAGATGAAATACAAACCATTAAAGACAATGCGACTAGGTTTGTAATTGTTCAGACACAAGAGTCAAACAATGAAATAGATGAGATAAATAAAGCCTCTTTAAAATTTGAATTAAATCATAAAAGAGGCAGCTTGGCGGCAATTCTTAATGTGTTAAGTGATTGCAAAATGAACTTGACAAAAATACAATCAATTCCAGTGATCGAAACTCCTTGGAAATATTCATTTTTTGTAGACATTACTTTTGATGATTTCAAAAATTATAAAAAAGCAGTAACAATTATTGAAATCATGGCAGAGGATTTTAAGGTTTTAGGAACTTATAAAAACGGTAGGAAATGATGAAGGCAGCCAAAAGATTAGATACGGTTCAAGAATACTACTTTTCAAAAAAATTAAGAGAGGTAAGAGGGCTAATGGCAGCAGGGAAACCCATTATCAATATGGGAATTGGATCTCCCGATTTGCAACCACCTGCAAAAGTTTTAGAGGCGATTCAGAATAGTTTACATGATGCTTCTGCTCATAAATATCAATCCTATCAGGGGTTGCCCGAATTAAGAAATGCGATTTCTAATTTTTATAAGAACAAGTTATCTGTTGTTTCAGATCCAGAAAATGAAGTGTTGCCATTAATGGGGAGTAAAGAAGGAATTATGCATATTTCTATGGCTTTTTTAAACGAAGGCGATAAAGTGTTGATTCCAAATCCAGGATATCCAACCTACACATCAGTAACAAAATTAGTAGGAGCCGAGCCCCTTTTTTATAACCTCAGTGCTGCAAATAACTGGCAGCCAGATTTTAAAGAATTGGAAGGTCAAAATTTGTCTAAGGTGAAAATTATGTGGGTAAATTATCCACACATGCCAACAGGAACAAATGCGCTTACAGAAACCTTTGAGAAGTTAGTCGCATTTGGAAAGAAGCATGATATTTTAATCATCAATGACAATCCATATAGTTTTATTTTAAACGATACTCCTAAAAGTATTTTACAAGTTGATGGAGCAAAAGAGATTGCTTTAGAATTAAATTCTTTAAGTAAAACTTTTAACATGGCTGGTTGGCGTGTTGGAATGGTTTTAGGAAATCAAAAATATATTAATGAGATTTTAAAAGTAAAATCGAATATGGATTCTGGCATGTTTTACGGAATTCAAAAAGGAGCTATTGAAGCGCTAAGTTTATCTGATTCTTGGTTTTTAGAACAAAATAAAATATATACAGAACGCAGAAATTTAATCTGGCAATTGGCAGATAAATTAGACTGTGTATATGACAGAAATTCAACAGGATTATTTGTTTGGGCTAAAATTCAAGCGGGTAAAAAATCAGAAGAAGTTACGGATACTATTTTATATGGAAAAGACATATTTATAACTCCTGGAACTGTTTTTGGTAGTCAAGGAGAAGGGTACATTCGTTTTTCATTATGTGTAAGTTCAACAATCATTAAAAAAGCAATATCTAGAATATGAAAAATATCTATATGATTGGTATTGGTTTAATTGGAGGTAGCTTTGCTATTGATATTAAAAAGAAGTACCCAGCAGTTGTTATACACGGAATTAGTAGAAAAAAGGAGACCCTAGACAAAGCGTTGGAATTAAATCTCATCGATAAAAAAGCCACTTTAGACGATTTGGTAAATGCAGACGTGGTCATTGTTTCTATTCCAGTAGATGCAACGGTTCAATTATTACCAACAATTTTGGATAAGATTTCAGATCAGACCTTGGTTGTTGATGCAGGATCCACAAAAGAAGCAATTTGTAAGGCGGTTGAACATCATCCAAAAAGAAGAAATTTTTTAGCATGTCATCCAATTGCAGGAACAGAAAAATCAGGACCTGCAGCAGCAATTTCTGGCTTATACGTTGGGAAAACAAATATTATTTGTGAAGTAGAAAAGACCACTTTTAAGTTGCAAGAAAAAGCTTTACAGCTTTTTACAGACATTGGAATGCGTATTCGTTATATGGATGCTGTCTCTCATGACAAACATATTGCTTATGTTTCGCATCTATCTCACATTAGTGCATTCATGTTAGGTAAAACAGTGATCAATAAAGAAAAAAATGAACGCGATATTTTTGATATGGCAGGTTCTGGTTTTGCATCCACTGTTCGTTTGGCAAAGAGTTCGCCAGCCATGTGGACACCAATTTTTAAACAGAATAAAGAGAATGTTATAGAAACATTAGAAGAATACATCAATAATTTACAACATTTTAAAGCGTTGATGCAACAAGATAATTTCTCTGAAATTTTTAACGAAATGGAGAATACAAATTATATAAAGCAAATTTTAAACGGCATAAAATAAAAGCCAAAACAAGTAGAAAAATGAAAAATACAAAAGAATTAAGAACATGGTTGGATGATATGAATTTAGCGCATCCACTAGTAATAGCAGGGCCTTGTAGTGCAGAAACCGAAGAGCAGGTTTTAAAAATTGCACACGAATTAAAAGATTCTGATGTAAATTATTTTAGAGCGGGAATTTGGAAGCCAAGAACAAGACCAGGAATGTTTGAAGGTGTTGGAGAAATTGGTTTAAGATGGTTAAAGAAAGTAAAAGAAGAAACAGGTATGAAAACCTGTACAGAAGTTGCCAATGCGGCCCATGTTAAATTGGCCATCGAAAATGATGTCGATTTATTATGGATTGGGGCACGTTCTACAGTATCGCCATTCATCATGCAAGAAATTGCAGATGCTTTGCAAGGGTCAGACAAAATTGTGTTGGTTAAAAATCCAGTAAATCCAGATTTGGCTTTATGGTTAGGTGGTATCGAAAGATTGTATACGGCAGGGATTAAAAATTTAGGAGCAATTCACAGAGGGTTCTCTACCTATGAAAAAACAAATTATAGAAATACCCCAGAATGGCAATTAGCGATTGAGTTCCAAAATAAATTTCCAGATTTACCATTAATTAACGATCCTTCTCATATTACAGGAAACAGAGAAATGATTCAAGATGTTTCTCAAACTGCATTGGATTTAAATTTTGATGGTTTAATGATCGAAACTCATTTCGATCCTGAAAATGCTTGGTCTGATGCCGCTCAACAAGTGACTCCAACGAAGCTTAAGCAAATTATGGAAGATTTAAAAATCAGAAAAGAAACCAATACAGAAGCAGATTACACAAAATCTTTAGACAATTTAAGAGCGCAAATTAATGTGGCAGATACACAATTGTTAGAGACTTTAGGAAAACGTATGAAAGTTGCCGATCAAATTGGAGCTTTAAAGAAAGATAAAAACGTTGCTGTTTTACAATCGAAACGTTGGAATGAGATACTTGGAAATATGATTTTAGAGGGGGAAAGCAAAGGTTTGAGCGAAGAATTTGTTTTAAAAATGTTCAAAGCAATTCACCAAGAATCAATCAATCATCAAGAAAAGATAATTAACGGATAGTTTTTTGGAATAACTGATAAAGAGCGAGTAATCACTTTTTGTTAGTCTATATAATAAAATTCTTCAGGTTTATAAATCTGAAGAATTTTTTTATAAATTATAAAATCTGTTTAATTGATATTCTACTTTTTACTTAAAATTCTGCATCTTTGTATCGATGATAGGAATCGTATATAAATCTACTGATAATCAATAGAATGATTAATTTTAAAGTTATTTAATCTCTATGCATAAGACACAATTAGACATTGCTAAAACTAACGTCCAAGAAAAAGGGTTTTTAGATATATCAGCTCCACCAGATAGGCTACTTGTGGAAGAAATTTATAAGTTAAAAAAAGAAAAAAATGCTGTAATATTAGCACACTACTATCAAGAAGATTCTATACAAGATATTGCAGATTTTGTCGGTGATAGTTTAGCATTAGCCCAAGAGGCAGCTAAAACGGAGGCAGCGATTATCGTTTTTGCAGGCGTTCATTTTATGGCAGAAACAGCAAAAATATTAAATCCTACAAAAAAAGTATTGTTGCCAGATTTAAAAGCAGGTTGCTCTTTGGCAGATTCTTGTCCGCCAGAAGATTTTAAAAAGTTTGTGGCAATGCACCCAGATCATAAAGTAGTTACTTATATCAACTGTTCTGCGGCTATAAAAGCTTTAAGTGATATTGTTTGTACCTCTTCGAATGCTTCAAAAATTGTAAATTCATTTCCTAAATCTCAAAAATTAATTTTTGCTCCTGATAAAAATTTAGGAGAATATATTAATGAACAAACAGGAAGAAATATGGTGCTTTGGGATGGTGCTTGTATGGTACACGAAGCTTTTTCTATAGACAAATTGATAGATGTACATCTGAGAAACCCTGATGCATTGATTGTAGCACATCCAGAATCACCAAAGCATATTTTAAAAGTTGCTACCTATATTGGCTCAACTTCGGGCTTATTAAACTATGTAAAAGAAAGTAAAAAGCAAAAATTTATTGTTGCTACAGAAGTGGGTATTTTGCATAAAATGCAGCAACAAGTTCCTCATAAAATATTGATTCCTGCGCCTGCAAAAGAAGATAATACCTGTGCTTGTAGTGAGTGTCATTACATGAAATTAAACAGCCTTAAAAAGTTATACCTTTGTTTAAAGCATGAAACCCCTGCTATAGAGGTTGCTGAAGAATTGCGTAAAAAAGCCTTAGTTCCTATAACACGCATGTTAGAATTGTCTTAAGAAAATGAAAGATCAAACAGATTTTTTAGTTATCGGTTCTGGGATTGCTGCACTTTCTTTTTCTTTAAGAATTGCTAGTCATTTTAAAGATGCTACTGTAACGATTATTACAAAAGAATCTAGATCAGAATCAAATACAAAATATGCCCAAGGAGGTATTGCGGTTGTTAATAATTGGGAAAAAGATTCTATAGAACAACATATTAAAGATACTATACAAGTCGGAGATACTTTGTGTGACCCATCTGTTGTTGAGATGGTGATTAAAGAGGGCCCTTCTATATTATCTGAATTGATTGATTGGGGCGTTCATTTTGACGAATTGAAAAAAGGAATTTTTAATTTGGGAAAAGAAGGGGGGCATTCACAGCACAGAATTTTGCATCACAAAGATTTCACAGGAGCAGAAATTATGAGAGCTTTGTTAGCGCAAATAGATTCGTATCCTAATATTCAAGTTTTAGAAAATCATTTTGCAATCGATTTTATTACTGAGCATCAGAAAGGAATTAAAGTTCAAAGAATATCTAAAATTCATTGTTTTGGTGCCTATGTTTTAGATAAAGAGAATCAACAAATAAAAACAATTACTTCTAAAGTTACTTTATTAGCTTCTGGAGGTATTGGGCAAGCGTATAGAGCTACTACAAATCCAGAAGTAGCAACAGGAGATGGAATTGCCATGGCATATAGAGCCAAAGCATCTATAAAAAATATGGAGTTCATTCAATTTCATCCAACGGCCTTATATGAAAGCCCCCAAAAATCTCCTGCTTTTTTAATTTCTGAGGCTGTAAGAGGTTTTGGAGCATATTTAAAAAATGAATTGGGAGAGCGTTTTATGAAAAAATATGATACTCGATTAGAGCTTGCTTCTAGAGATATTATTGCAAGAGCCATTGATACAGAGATGAAATTGAGCGGAACATCTCATGTTTTTTTAGATTGTAAACATATAGATTATAAAGATTTTAAAAATAATTTTCCAACCATTTTAGAAAAATGTAAAAAGGTGGGCATAGATATTACTAAAGAGATGATTCCTGTAACTCCTGCTGCGCATTATTTGTGTGGAGGTATTTCGGTAGATCTCAATGGAATGACTTCAATCAACAATCTTTTTGCTTGTGGAGAATGTACTCATACAGGTTTACATGGTGCTAATAGATTGGCTTCTAATTCATTGTTGGAGGCGGTGGTGTATTCAAATCAAAGTTTTGAATATTTAAAAAAATCCTATAAAAATCTTACATATCCAAAGAATATTCCATTTTGGGACGATTATAATACTTCAAAAAATAAAAAAAATATTTTAATTACTCATAATAAACAAGATGTAAAAAATATTATGAGCAATTATGTAGGGATTGTTCGTTCAAATGATTGCTTACAAAGAGCTGAGAAAAGATTGTATCATTTATATAAAGAAACTGAAAACCTTTATAAAGAGGTTGCAATTTCAGAAAACCTTTGTGAGCTCCGAAATTTAATTACAACGGCTAATTTAATTACACAATTTTCTCTTAAAAGAAAAGAAAATATTGGAGGTTTTTTTAATGAAGATATTGTTTAATCATAATAAAAAAGTATTTCATGAGCTTCATAGAAGATGTTAAATTAGTTATTCAAAATGCCTTACGAGAAGATATTGGTGCAGGAGATTATACTTCGTTAGCATGTGTTCCAGAGCAACATATAGGCAATGCGCAATTAATTGTAAAAGATATTGGTATCATTGCTGGAATTGAATTTGCTAAAGAAGTTTTTAGTTATATAGATTCTACTATTATTTTTGACCCTGTTTGTAAAGATGGAGATAAAGTAAGTTATGGTGACATTGCTTTTTATGTGTCTGGTTCTTCACAAAAAATACTACAGGCAGAACGGTTGGTGTTAAATGCCATGCAAAGAATGAGTGCTATTGCCACAAAAACAGCAGATTACATGTTATTAATCAACAGTACAGATACAAAAATTATTGATACTCGCAAAACAACACCAGGGATAAGAGTCCTCGAGAAATGGGCAGTACGAATAGGCGGGGGAGAAAATCACAGGTTTGGATTGTATGATATGATGATGCTTAAAGACAATCATATTGATTTTTGTGGCGGAATTACCAAAGCCTTAAAAAAAGCAACTGCTTATAAAGAGAAAAATAATTTAGAAGTAGATATAATTGTCGAAGCTAGAAATAATAAAGAGGTATTAGAAATCTTAGAAATGAATGCTTCTGTTAGGCGTATTTTATTGGATAATTTCACGATTGAAGAGACGTTAAAAGCGGTACAGTTAATTGGATCTAAGTGTGAAACTGAATCTTCTGGAAACATTACCGAAAAAACCATATTAGAATATGCAAATTGTGGCATAAATTATATTTCTGTGGGAGCTTTAACACATTCGGTTTATAATATGGATTTGAGTTTGAAAGCATTTTGATGATTTGGCAAAAATTATTGTCTAAAAAACCGTTATTTTTTAAAATTATTTAACAAGTAATGCTCTTTACAATAGAGGACGATCGTATAATTTTTGTGTAAAAACTAAAATACTTTTAACCCACATTCTCGTATCTACTTAAAATTCTGCATCTTTGTATTAATGACAGGAACCGTATATAAATCTACTGGAAGTTGGTATCAGGTAAAATCTGAAGATGGTGAATTTCACCAATGTAGAATCAAAGGAAAATTCCGAATCAAAGGAATTAAGAGTACCAATCCTGTAGCAGTTGGAGATCGAGTTCTTTTCGACTTAGAAAAAAAAGGAGATGAAGAAACAGGTGTAATTAAAAAAATCTTAGATCGAGAGAATTTCATTGTTAGAAAATCTGTAAACCTTTCGAAACAAACCCATATTATTGCGGCAAATATTGATCAAGTTTTTTTACTTATAACCATTAATAATCCGCCAACATTTTCAACATTTATAGATCGTTTTTTAGTGGCTGCAAGAGCCTACAGGATTGACACCGTCTTGGTTTTTAATAAAATAGATTCTTATGCAATTGAGGCTCGGGCAGAGGTATTATACCTCAAGGATATTTATGAAGCAATAGGATATAGATGCATAGAGGTTTCTGCTACCCAACACACAAACGTCTCTATCATTAAAGAAATAATGAAAGATAAGACATCGATGTTTGTGGGTCACTCAGGAGTTGGAAAAACAACCCTTGTAAATGCAATTGATGCTACCCTAGATCTAAAAACCAAAGAAATTTCAGACCAACATCAACAAGGAAAACATACGACAACATTTGCAGAAATGTTCGATTTAAATTTTAATGCACGAATTATTGATACCCCAGGAATCAAAGGTTTTGGTGTTGTAGACATCGATAAGTATGAATTAGGAGACTATTTTCCTGAGTTTTTTGCCTTAAAACAAGATTGTAAATTTAATAATTGTATCCATACAAAAGAACCGAATTGTGCCATTAAGGCCGCTTTAGAAGAAGAACGGATTTCTTGGTCTCGCTATAAAAGTTATCTTCAAATTTTAGAAGGAGAAGATGAAACAGCGCATTTTAGAACAGATATTTGGAACGAAGATCAAGATACTTAATAGCCTATGAGAATTGTTGTTCAAAGAGTATCAAAAGCAAGTGTAACGGTTCATGGAGATAAAGTTGCAAATATATCAGCAGGATTGCTGATTCTTTTAGGTATTGAGAATGATGATACAGAAGAGGATATTCATTGGTTGGTAAAAAAAGTTTCAAATCTTCGAATTTTTAATGATGAAAATGACGTGATGAATTTATCTTTAATGGATCTTAATGCAGCAGCATTAGTAGTGAGTCAATTTACCTTACATGCCTCCACAAAAAAAGGAAGTAGACCCAGTTATATTAAGGCTGCAAAACCACTCGTAGCAGTTCCTTTGTATCGAGAATTTGTAGCCTCTCTAGAAAAAGTACTTGGCAAAAAAGTGGCTACTGGAGTATTTGGTGCAGAGATGAAAGTGGAGTTGTTGAATGACGGCCCCGTTACTATTATTATTGATTCCAAAATAAAAGAATAGCTTTTCTATTTTGACAAGTGTTAATATTATCTAAAAAAATACTTTTTTATTTTCCAAGGAAAATAAAAAGCATATATTTGCCATGGAAAATAAATTTAAAATCAATATTAAAATGAAAAAAATAGTTTTATCAATAATTATTGTCGCATCACTTTTAACAGCGTGTAAAGGAGAGAAGAAAGAAAAAGTAGCAGTAAACGAAGCTGTAAAAGTTGAAACAAATATTGCTGACCTAAATAATATAGATACGGCCGTTTCTGTGTTAACATGGAAAGGGAGTAAGCCTACAGGTTCTCATAATGGGACCGTCGCTCTACAAAGCGGAGGGATGTTGCTAGAAGAAGGAGTTTTAAAAGGAGGTGAGTTTGTCATAGATATGAGTACCATTACAAACCTAGACATGGCAGGAACTGATGGGGCAGAAAACCTAGAAGGTCACTTAAAAGCACCTGATTTTTTTGACATTGCTGTGTATCCTACCTCTAAATTTGTAATTACCAAGGTAGAAGAAACTGAAGGGAAATTAGCAGTAACAGGGAACCTTCAAATTAAAGATGTTACCAAGAGCATTACAATTCCTGCAATGATTTCTACAGAAGCAGGAGTAACTTCTTTTAAGAGTGATGTTTTTAATGTGGATAGAGCAGATTTTAATGTAAAATATGGGTCTAAAAGATGGATTGAAGGATTGAAAGATAAATTTATAAATGACTTAATGGAGATGTCTTTTGTTGTTGTTCTTAGATAACGAATACTAATTTTAAACTATAAAAAATATGGAATCAACTAAAATCGATAGACCAACTTGTGGATGTGGTAATACGTCAGACCCCAATGGATATTGTGATGGATCGCATTTAAAAAAATAGCTTGCCATCAAACTGAAAGAATAATTTAAAAAACCCAAAACCTTTGTTTTGGGTTTTTTTATTATATTGCAGTGCTATAAAAAAGAAAAACTTCATGAAATACCCTACAAGAATTTTATTTCTAATATCATTATTTACCTGTAATTTAATTTTTTCCCAAGAAAATATTTACGCTTCAGCTTTGATTTCCAATGAGTTGACAAAGAATGCTAATGCAGTTATTAGAAATAGTACTACAGAGATTACTATTGAAGCAATCGACAAAATGGTTGTGTATGAAAAAAAAGTTGTAACAGTTCTTAATGAATTAGGAAATGAATACGTAAGAATAGTAAAAGGGTATAATAATGATACTAAATTAACAAAACTTTCTGCTAAAATTTATGATGCTTTAGGAAGGGAAATAAAAAAATATTCAAAAAGAAAATTTTCAGATGTAAGTGCCATAAGAGGTGAAACCCTATATTCAGATGCAAGAGTTAAATATGTAACGTATACTCCTGTTGCTTATCCCTACACTGTTGTGTTTGAATCGGAATATAAAAACTCTTCTACAGGTTTTATTCCAAGATGGTTTCCGACAGAAGGATATTATGTTGGGATAGAAAAAAGTCAGTACAAACTGAATAATCCCTTAAAAATTATTGTTAGAACAAAAAAGAAGAATTTTAAGAATTACCCTATTCAAGATAAATCTTCAGAATTTAATTTACATTATATCTTTGAAAATCAACGAGCAATAAAACCAGAAGCACATGCAATTCCTTCGAGAGATTTCATGCCTAATTTAATGGTTGCTTCAAATGATTTTTCATTAAAAGGAGTAAAAGGATATGTTTCTAATTGGAAAGAATTTGGAAAATGGCAAAATGATTATTTAATATCAGGACGAGATATTTTAGAGCCAGCAACGGTTACAAAAATAAAAGACTTGGTAAAAGATGTAGATAATCCCATAGAGAAAGCAAAACTTGTTTATGAGTTTGTGCAAAATAAAACACGATATATTAACGTAAGTATTGGTATTGGGGGTTGGCAACCAATTGCTGCAAATCAAGTTGACAAAGTAGGTTATGGAGACTGTAAAGGACTAACAAATTACACAAAAGCATTGTTAGCTGCAGTTGGAATAACCTCTTATTACACCCTTGTTTATGCGAAACAAAAAAGAAATATAGACAAAGATTTTGAAACTTTTCAAGGGAATCATGCCATACTAAATATTCCTGCTTCTGAGCTTACTGGAGGAAATGATATCTGGTTAGAATGTACCAATCAAACCATTCCATTTGGTTTTTTAGGAGATTTTACAGATGATAGAGATGTGCTCGTTATAACTCCAGAGGGAGGGATTATAAAAAGAACACCCTCTTATAAAAATGAAACAAACTTACAAACCACAAAAGCAACGATTCGATTAGACGAAAAAGGGACCATACAAGCAACTCTAGAAAGGGTATCAAAAGGATTGAATTTTTATAATAGACATAATTACGATAGGTATCCAAAAGAAACATTAATTAAATATTATAAATCTGAGGATTGGAGCTACAATAACAATTTAGAAGTTGAGTCAGTGAAATTAAAAAATGATAAAGAGCAGATTGTTTTTACAGAAGATTTTTCAATTTCAATAGAAGATTATGCAACTGTTACTGATGCAGAAATTCTTTTTAGGGTCAATCTTTTTAATAAAAATAGTTTTATACCTAAAAGATATAGAAATCGGAAATTACCCCTACAAATTCTAAGAGGTTATAAGGATGAAGATGAGTCTATTATTGAAATTCCAAAAGGATATCAAGTAGAAGCTCTGTTTGAAGACAAGTCCATCATCAATAAATTTGGTATGTATCAAATTTCAATTGATAAAATTGACGAGCATCATATAAAATACAAACGTACTTTATTTATTAAAGAAGGATTATATCCTAAAGAGGATTATAAAACTTACAGAGCTTTTAGACGTAAAGTTGCTAAGAATGACAATTTAAGAATAGCATTGATAAAAACTTAACGAAGCCTCAAGATTACATACAATTCTAGTAAAAAAAAGTTATGAAGTTAAAATTAGCATTGGCCTTTAGTTTTGTTGTTGTTTTTTGTTTTGGACAAAGCAAGAAATCGACAACGATGGGCAAAACAACTTTAGAGGAGTTAAAGATGCAAGTATATCAAAAGGATACAACTGCACGTGCCGTCGTTTTATACGAACACGGTAATTATTACATGAATAAAAAAGATAAATTTAAAAATAAATTTACAACCGATTTTTATTTTAGAATAAAAATTTTGAAGACAACTGGTTTTGATAAAGCGACTATTAAAATTCCGTTTTATGATGAAGAAGAAGTGTATGATATTCAGGCGGTAACAAATAATTTAACTGAGAATAATGTCATGCATACAACGAGTTTGGAAAAGGATAAAATTTATACAAAAGATTTTTCTAGAAAATGGAAGGAAACTTCCTTTACCCTGCCAAATATAAAAGTTGGGAGTGTGATTGAATTTCGGTATTCATTAATCTCTCCTTATACACAAATAGATGATTGGAAATATCAATCTGATATCCCAAAATTAAAAAGTGATTTTACAGCAGCTATCATAGGAAATTTTAAGTATAATATTCGACTTGTGGGAAATTTAAAGTTGCATAGAGAAAATTTTCGTGTGAAAAATGGTTGTTTTTACTTGCCAGGAATTGGAACAGGCCCTTGTGGTGTTATAGAGTATGGAATGGATGCTGTTCCGGCATTTAAAAAGGAGGACCATATGTTGAGTCAAGACAATTATGTGTCTCGACTCTCTTTTGAATTAATATCAAAAACCGATGTTGGAGGACAGGTCACCAATTATACAAAAACATGGAAAGCTGCAGATAAAAAATTGGAAACCTATTTTTTATCTGGTCAATATTTAAAAAAGAGATATTTTAAAGAGAATCTATCAAGTGAGGCAAGTTTGAATTCTGAGAATAGCTTAGAGAGGGCAAAGCAAATTTATAAAAGGGTACAAAACCATTATACATGGAATGAAAAATACTGGGTTAACAGAAAAGTAGAGGTTAAAAAAGCATTTAAAAACAAACTAGGAAGTGTTTTTGAGATTAATTTATCATTGTATTTTGCGTTGCAGGCAGCAAATATTGAGAGTAAGTTGGTACTCTTGTCAACAAGAGATCGGGAAATTCCTACAAAATTACATCCGGTAATCTCTGAGTTTAATTACATGGTCGTAAGGACTGTAATTAATAATCAGGTCTACTTTTTAGATGCTGTAAATAAATATTTGGGATTCGGCTTGATTCAATCTGAGAGTTTAAATGGAGAAGGAAGAGTGATGGATTTTAAAAATGGAAGTTTTTGGGAGCAGATTAATCTAAGACAAAAGACATTCAAAACAATTAGGTTGTCTTTGCTTCTTAAAGATGATTCCTTCGTTGGGGATTTGTCAATTAAAAGAACAGGTTATTTTGCTGTACATAAAAGAGTAGAATTTGACGGCTTGTCGGAGGATGATATTTTAGAAGACTTTGAAAATAACTATCCAAATATTGAAGTAGAAGATGTTGCATTGGAAAATTTAGGTGACAATGACAAAGCACTCAATGAATCATATAAAATAACTATTGAAACAGATGTCATGGGGAGTCGCAAGATAAGGTTGAACCCTTTTGTAATTGATAGGATTGGTGTAAATCCGTTTAAATTAAATAAAAGAGATTATCCTGTTGATTTTGGGTATGAGAGAAGCAAAACCTATTTAATGAAGCTCATAATTCCCGAAACATACAAAATTGCTAAGCTTCCCAAAAATATGGGTGTGGCATTGCCTAATAAAGGGGGTAAAATCATTTTTAACACAAGTCAGATAGGGAATACGATCAATATATATTTAAAATTTTCGTTGAATAAAAAAAGCTACTCTGCTGATGAGTACTTTTACCTAAAGCAGTTTTATAAAAAATTGATCAATGTTCAAGATTCTTTTATAGAAATAGAAAAAATTTAAAAACCCAAAACCTTTGTTTTGTATTTTTTTAGACTTGAATCTCAGTCGTGTTTTTAACTTGTTCAATGGCAAAAGTACTATGTGTACTTCCAATATATTTTATAGCGGTTAATTTTTTAACCATAAACTCTCGGTATTCGTCCATATCTTTTACATATACTTTTAAGATATAATCATAGGCTCCACTTACATGAAAACACTCAGAAACTTCCTCTAATTTTAAAACCTCACGTTCAAAAGTAGTGACATGATCTTTAGAATGTTGCATCAGCTTGATATGACAAAAGACCAAAAAAGACTTTTCAATTTTATTCTTATTGACGATTGCTACATACTTTTGAATGACCTTTCCTTTCTCTAGTTTTTTAATACGCTCGTACACAGCGGTCACTGAGAGGTTTAATTGTAAAGAGAGTTGTTTGGTGGTTTGTTTGCTGTCCTGTTGCAATAAATTAAGGAGCTTTTTGTCTGTAACATCCAAGATCATATGTTTAAATTTTTCTAAGATTTGATTTAATTGGGGGTTTGTTTAGTTTTAAAAACTAAAAATACATATTTTTTTAGATTTATAAACTGTATTTATGTATTTTGATTGATAATTTTTCTTTTATATTGTTACTTTGTATTCATAAAATCAATATCTTATGAAATTCAAACCCGCAGACGCTATCCAAGATTTACAGTTTTTTGGCGAATTTGGAGGCGTAAACCCTTCCATTTCAGATACTTCTACCTATACCTTTATGTCGGCAAAAACAATGTTAGATACTTTTGAAGGGAATACTGAGGGTTGTTATTTGTATTCACGTCATTCTACCCCAAGTAATGGATATTTAGGGGAGGCTTTAGCAGCTATGGAGGGCACAGAATCAGCCAATGTTTCTGCCTCAGGAATGGGTGCTATTACTCCTGTTTTGTTGCAGTTAGTTGGTTCAGGAGAGCACATTGTTTCTAGCAGAACGATCTATGGAGGAACTTACGCCTTCTTAAAAAATTTCACCCCAAGACTGGGGATTGCAACTACTTTTGTAGATATTACAAAAGTAGATATTGTAGAAGCAGCCATTACTAAAAACACGAAAGTGTTGTTTTGTGAGACGGTAAGTAATCCTTTGTTGGAAGTTGCAGATATCAGGGCTTTATCTGCTTTGGCGAAGAAATATAATATAAAATTAGTGGTAGATAATACTTTTTCACCCTTGTCAATTTCTCCGGCGAAATTAGGTGCAGACGTGGTATGTCACAGTCTTACAAAATTTATAAATGGTACTTCAGATGCTGTTGGAGGAGTCGCTTGTGGTGCGCAGGAGTTTATCGATGATTTACGAAATGTAAACAATGGCGCAAGCATGTTGTTGGGGTCTACCATGGATAGTCTAAGAGCTTCCTCGATTCTTAAAAATATGAGAACGCTTCCTATCAGAATGAAACAACACAGCTACAATGCTTCTTTCTTGGCGCATAAATTTGAAGCAGACGGATTAAAAACAGTGTATCCAGGATTGGAATCTCATCCTTCTCATCAATTATTTACCTCCATGATGAATACTGCATATGGATTTGGAGGGATGTTAACCATTGATGTTGGTTCTTTGGAGAAAGCGAATGCTCTAATGAAGTTAATGCAGGAGAGAAATATTGGATATTTAGCGGTTAGTCTTGGATTCTACAAAACACTTTTTAGTGCACCTGGAACCTCAACCTCTTCAGAAATTTCAGAAGAAGAACAAAAAGAAATGGGCTTAACCAATGGGTTAATTCGATTTTCTATTGGGTTGGATAATGATATTGAGAGAACCTACGGAATGATGAAATCTTGTATGATAGAATTGGACATTTTATAATGAAAGCTTCTATTGTGTTGTACAATTCTATTGTAGAAGATAGATTTAAATTCCTTTCAAACGAGTGATGAAATTCGTAAAATCTTCTTTTTTGGGAGCGGTTCCAGTAAAAGGAAGCATGTCCCATTCCTTGCCTTTGTAATAGATCGTAAAATTAAAAACACTTGAATTTTGATCCTTGGGGTTTAGCATAGGATATCGTAAATCTACATAGGTATAAGTATCTGTTTCTTTTTGTTTAGAGAGGTTAAAATAACCATTACTAAACCACGATAAGAGTTGTAAATTTTCATCGTTCATCTCTATCAGCGAATGATTTTTGTCTACACTAATAATGTTTTCTGTAATGGGTTTTTTATCTAATAAAGAATAAAAAGTCAGATGGTACTGAGTGTCACTTTCCGCAACAGCATACCATAAAATAGTATTTAATATGGTGGGTTGTGCAGAGAAACGATTGTAAGCAACCCCAGCCTTTTTAAATGATTTTTTAAAGACTGAATCCATATAGAGTTTATTTCCAACCGTAAAAAATAGATAGGCAGAACTCACATAAATTCCTGCTTTTAACCACCAAGTTCTTTGTTGTTTATTCCTCTGATAGAACATCATAATGATCAAACACAACAAAAATGGCATTGTATAGAAAGGGTCTGCAACAGCAATCGTATTAAAAGCGACTCTGTAGTCGGAGAATGGAGTAAATAGCTGGGTGCCATAAGGCGTAAAACAATCTAAAATTGGGTGCGTAAATATCGCTAAAAAGAAAAGCCACCTCCAATTCTGCAGTGTTGTTTTCCCCTTTCTTTTTCCAGTGTCATAGAGTCTGTAAGTGCTCCAGCCAAATAGAAATGCCCCCAAAAAAGCAAATAAAATAGAATGCATGATTCCTCGATGAAACGCCATTGCCTGTATTTCATTATCAAACAAAAACCGACCGACAAAAACATCTAAATCTGGTATTGTGCCACCAATGGCCCCAAATAATAAGGCCTTATTTCCAATTTTTTTACCGAGCACAATTTCTCCACAAGCAGCTCCTAAAACAAGTTGAGTTAACGAATCCATGGGTGCAAAAATAGGGCAACTATTTTGATTTGCATAACCGTAGGTAAAAGCGTAACATTACAGAACAAAATTTTTTAGAATGCAAGACGATAAAAACCGAGTAGAAGTTAACAAAGGAGATCAGAAAATAATTGATAACAAAGAGTTAAATATTTGGGAGGCTTTGTTTCCTATTTTAGCTTTAGTTATAATGTTGGCCTACAATGTTTTTGTTTTTGGGGATGATGCGTTAAGTGGTAGTAATCAGTTTGTTTTACTTTTAGGTGGCGCCATTGCGGCACTTGTAGGTTTTAGAAATAAAGTTTCATATAAATTGATGATTGAGGAAGTTGCAGAAAATATAAAATCTACAGCTGGCGCAATTTTAATTCTTTTAATGGTCGGTGCTTTAGCTGGTACTTGGTTGATTAGTGGTATTATTCCAGCTATGATTTATTATGGGTTACAAGTTTTGAATCCTACAATATTTTTAGCGGCATGTTTGATAATTTGTGCTATTATTTCTATTGCAACTGGAAGCTCTTGGACAACTTCAGCAACCGTGGGTATTGCATTAATAGGTATTGGAGAAGCTCTAGGTATTTCTTTAGGAATGACGGCAGGGGCTGTTTTGTCTGGTGCTTATTTCGGTGATAAAATGTCACCAATGTCAGATACTACAAATTTAGCCCCAGCAATGGCGGGTGCAGATCTTTTTACGCACATAAAATACATGGCTTACACAACCGTACCCACTATTATAATTACATTGATTTTTTTTATCATCATAGGGTTTACACAAAATTCAAATGGCGAGGCAGATACTGTTGTTTTATTAGCCGATATAAATAAGGCGTTTATGATCACACCTTGGTTATTTTTAGTCCCAATAATTGTTATCTTTTTAATCATTAAGAAAACTCCTCCATTGGTTGCATTACTAGCAGGTACTATTTTAGGAGGTATTTTTGCATTACTCTTTCAACCAGAAGTTGTTGCACAAATTACGGGTACTAAAGAACTTACTTTTTCTTCTGCTTATAAAGGAATCATGCAAGCAATCACTGTTAAAACATCCATAGCAACAGAAAATGCAGCACTGGCAGATTTATTTACAGCGGGCGGAATGTCTAAAATGTTAGGTACAATTTGGCTCATCTTATGCGCTATGGTTTTTGGAGGTATTATGGATGCAATTGGAGCATTGGCTAAAATTAGTGCTTTTCTTTTAACGCTTTTTGATTCTATTTTCGGATTGTTTTCAAGTACAGTTTTTACTTGTATCGGATTAAATTTTACAGCATCAGACCAATACATGGCCATTGTAGTTCCTGGAAAAATGTATGTAAAAGCTTATGAAGATAAGGGATTAGCACCCGAAAACTTGAGTAGAACTTTAGAAGATTCAGGGACAGTAACCTCTGTTTTGATTCCTTGGAATACCTGCGGAGCTTATCATTCTGGAGTTTTAGGAGTTGCTGTTTTTGACTATGCTATTTATGCCGTTTTTAATTGGTTAAGTCCTTTTATGACATTAATTTTTGCAGCTTTTAAAATCAAAATTAAGCAGTTGGCAGCCAAGTAAAACAATTCTTTTTGTACTCCTTTTAAGTTAAAATAAGCCAGTAGTTTTTAAAGTCTAACCACTTCTAAAAAGGAGCTGCTTTTTGAATCTTTGTGTTTATAAAAAACTTTAAATAAACCAGTTCCAGACCAATCCAAAACGAATGGTAAAATCTCTGTAAGGATAGTTTGGCGCAGAAAAGTAATTTTTTTCTGTAAATTTAGAAGTTACATTGTCAATTTTAAAATACAAACGTGTTCTTCTTACTTGTGCATTAAAGAAAACATCTACAGAAGGAAAGCCTATTTCCTGTGTGTTTTGAAGCGTAAATTCAGCCAATAAGGGGTTGTAGGCATTTGCTTTGTATTTTGTAAAGTAGTTAAAAGTAGCACCAATATTCACTAACATTGGTTTGCCTTCAAACCAATAATCTTGATAATACAAAGTGTTTCTTGTAAGCATTTCTGGAACTCGAAAAACAGAACTTCCACTACTTACATTTTGAAACATCAATGTATTGTCTAGCGCGAACTTTTTGTATTTAAATTCTCGATGTGCTTTTACTTTTAAATAGGTAATTTGATTTGAAAATTGTTGCGGCAGATTGTTTTGATCGAAATAAGTATAGTTATCAATATTGGTAAAATTAAGGGAGGTATTGATCCATTTAGAACGAAAAGAAAAACCCAGATCTCTTGTATTTTCAGGACTAAAATTATTTTGCCAATTGTAATCATCAAATTTACTTAGATGAAGTAATTTGTTAAAATTTGCAGATTTAGAACTGATTAATAGATGTCCTTTCAATTCAAATAAATCCTTTTTTCTGTAAAGTGCCTCTCCTTTGAGATAGTTTCCAGATAGATTTCCGTTTCCAGGAGTTAGATTTCCAGTTGCATTTAATTGAAAGTTTTTTATAGTAGCATTCCAATCAGCTCCAAAAGAAACGGCATTTCCTTCTAATGTTGTTTTGGTAATATTGCTGTTGGTATTTAAAATGGTATCATACCCGTATGAATAATTTGTAAAATTGATTTTCGCTTTCAATTTTCCTAAAACATATTTAGAATTGAATTCTAAATTGAATTCGTTGTTAGAAATTTTTTGAGTGGCATCATTTTGAGTTGCCCCAGATGCTGAGACATTTCCAAAAATAGGGGAATTTGAAGGTTGAGAAAAACGGTAAGACTTCTTTTCATTGGTAAAAACATGACCAATTTTTAAATTACTAAAATCCTTATTGTTAAGGGTGTCTTTACTTGCTAGTAATTTATAGCTGTGGTCTATGTATATCCTATTCCCATCAAATTGATTTTCAGCATCATTTAAATTTACATCCAATCTCGCTCTTGTTGTGAAATTTTCATCATCACTTTGAAATTTTTCAATTTCACTTTCTGGAAGCCCGCCATTTTCTTGATTAAAGAAATCTTGCCTTGTCAAATGACCACGAATCTCATATTGATTCTTTTTAGTTCTGTAATGAAAAGCGCCTCTAAAATTTCCATTGCTTGCCAAAGACCTTCTATAGGCACCCAAAGATCTCAGGCCTTTGTAGGAGAGCGAAACATTTAATCTTCTAGAAAAGTTGGTTGTAAAAAGGGCATCTAAGACCTGACCTTGTTGCAAACCAGTTCTATATGTAATTTGTGTAGTGGTTGTAGGGACTTCGTAATACTTTATTTCGTCAATGTCTAAGTAGCTAAATTGTTTTGCTGTAAAACCAATATCAGGAAATAATTTAAGGTTGCTAAAATCATAGCCAAGATTCGTAAAAGTTTGCCCTTGATTATGAAAGGCTAATAATTCAAAATTATCAGTTCTTAGGTAGTTAAAGGTATAGTCTTTTTGAATGGTTAGGGTTGTATCTACAAATGTAGTATCTCTCTTATGAGAAAAAATTTTATAATCTGTATAGGTTGTTTTTCCAGATAATTTTACGGAGACTTCTCCAGAATTAAGATTCGCGTTATCTTGATTATTACCTCTTGAATTAAAACCGTTAAGTTTTTGACCTAATTCCATAGGTCTTTGACAAAACAATATGCTTACTGTAAAAAGAGTAAGTATTACAGAGAAAAGTAATGATTTATTCATAGTTAGTCGCTCTATTGGCAAATGTAAAATAATAAAACGAAAATAATTGTTAATAAGTACCACGAAAAACAGGAATCATAAAAAGCTTCTTAAAACAAGTTTTAAAACTCTTAGAATCAATAGCACGATTATCCAAACAGTACTCTAAAATATTTTTTCTTTTCTTTGTAAAATGTTAGCATCTAACTATAGTGGTTTTTCTTTGGAAGCGGGCACAGATGAGGCTGGTAGAGGCTGTCTTTCTGGCCCTGTTGTTGCAGCAGCAGTTATTTTACCCAAAGAGTTTACCCATCCCTTTTTAAATGATTCTAAGCAGTTGTCTGAAAAAAAAAGAGAGGAATTAAGGCCTTTTATTGAAGAAAATGCCATTGCTTATGGGGTTTCTTTTGTGTGGCAAGATGAAGTTGATAAAATCAATGTTTTACAGGCCTCTATCACAGGGATGCATCGTTCTATAGGTTTGCTTCAGGTTCAACCAGAATTCATTATCGTTGATGGGAATAAATTTAGCAGTTATAAAGAGATTCCTTACAAAACTATTGTCAAAGGAGATGCAAAATACCAAAGTATTGCAGCGGCATCTGTATTGGCAAAAACCTACAGAGATGCATACATGGAAAAAATTCACAAAGAATTTCCAATGTATAATTGGAAAAAAAATAAGGGATATCCTACGAAAGAACATCGAGATGCAATTCGTGAATTTGGTGTAACAAAATACCATAGAAAAACCTTCAAATTATTACCAGAACAATTAACGTTAGAATTATAGTCTTTTCTTAAAATCATCGTCAAACTTTTTCTATTTTTACCCACTCAATTTAAGATAATGATTAAAAAAGCCAACGCAGAAATTACCAAATGTATCTTACACAAAGTCGCGAATAAATTTAATAGCGGACAGAATGTTTTTTCTGAAGATTTAATTCGTTTTGACCAAGAAAGTTACGATGTAATGAAGAGTTTTTTATTGAAGCCTTTTGCAGGGGTTTCGCAGAGTTATCGATTTTCACATCATGCCGATGTACGTTTGAATGAATTGAATAATTATGCCTCTAAAATTTTTAAAGAAGAAGAGGTTTTTATTGAGTATTCTAAAAACATTGTAAATCATTTGTATGAGCAGTCTAATTCTGCACAAATAAAAACAGGAGATGTATTAGTTGTTCTTATAGAGGGCATCGAATTTAATGGGATTTTAACAGAAGCTTTAGGGGTTTTTAAAATTGAAAATAAAGTTGATTTTTTTCAAACATATTTGGACGATAACGAAAATTTTGATGTGGTTGTTCAAAAAGGGATTTCCACCAAAAAAATGGATAAAGGATGTCTGATTTTGAATACAACAGATACACAGGGGACTGTTGTATTCTCCATTGATAATAATAATTATGATGCTCAATATTGGATCAAAAACTTCTTATCAGTTAGGTTAGCTGATGATTATAATTCCCATACTCAGAATTATTTAGAATTGTGTAAAGATTTTTCTGAAGAGGTTATAAAACCTGAATTAGGAATGCATGAACAAGGAAATTTTTTAGCCAATACAGTAGATTATTTTAAAGAAAATGAAGCGGTTGATTATACTGATTTTAAAGACGAAGTTTTTACTGAGGAGAAACACAAAGAGTTATTTGACGATTATAAAAAGCATTTCGAAACCTTAAATGATGTCTTGATTAGAAATAATTTTGATGTTTCTGGAGTCGTATTAAAAAAAGAGAAAAACAAGCTTAAAACGGAGATCAAGTTAGACACAAATATTCGCATAAAATTAGATGTAGATGCGCCAGAAGCGGCATCAGAATATCTTGAAAGAGGATATGATGAAGATAAAAAAATGAAGTATTACAAGGTGTATTTTAACGAAGAGAAGTGATCAAGTTCATTGTGAATGTTACCTATGGTTTTTTAAGAAATGATGAACTTTTCCACTTCAAAGAGGGTCTTGAAATGAGTTAATATTTTTTGCTTCACTTCTTCTAAGTCTATCTTTCTGTTCAATTCAGCTTCCATTGAGGTCACTGATTTTCCTTTAATTCCACAAGGGATAATATGGTCAAAATACCCTAAGTTCACATTTACATTTAAGGCAAACCCATGCATGGTCACCCAACGAGAGGAGCGAATTCCAAGCGCACAAATTTTTCGAGCAAATGGTGTACCAACATCTAGCCAAACTCCAGTTTCCCCGGGACTTCTTGATCCTTTTAAACCATATTCAGCGATGGTTAAAATAATTGCTTCTTCTAAAAAACGCAAGTATTTATGAATATCTGTAAAGAAGTTTTCTAAATCCAAGATGGGATATCCAACAATTTGTCCAGGGCCATGATAGGTAATGTCACCCCCGCGATTTATTTTATAAAAGGAAGCTTCTTTTTGTTGAAGTTGTTTTTCAGTGAGCAATAAATTACTCAAATCGCCACTTTTTCCTAACGTATACACATGAGGGTGTTCTACAAATAAAAAGTGATTTTTAGTAGTTTCTTGAAACGTACTTTTTCTATTTTTTGTTTTTGTTTCTACAATTTCTTGAAGTAACTGAGTTTGATAGTCCCAGGCTTCTTTGTAGTCTATTATATTTAAGTCTCTTAAGAGTATATTTCTGTTCATGAGCAAATTGTAAAGATAATTATTTCATTATATTTACTTTATCTATTATTAAAAAATTATGTCATGAAAATGTATCCCCTAATTGTTGTTTTTTTTCTTTTCTCTTTGGAAGGAATTAATGCACAAGATTTCTTCAGGAAACTTGATGAAGATAAGATCAATATTTTGCAGAATGATGGCTATTATGAGAAGAATTTGCCCTCTAAATATGTGTTGATGTCTTTTGAAATAGACCGTTTTAAAAACAATATCAGTTTACAATCCAATCTCAAAAAACGACTTATAAAGATTCCGAATGCAACGGGTAGTTATTCTCGATTTTTATTGGAAGAATCTTCAAATTTTGAAACAAAATTAGCTCAAAAATTTTCAATGATAAAGTCGTACTCTGCTCAAGGAATAGATGACCCAACATCCGTTGCAAAGATCAGTATTGGATCAGATGGCTTTCATGCAATTGTATTTTCTGGAAATGAAGAAACCTTATACATAGATCCTTATTCAAAAGATAGTAAAACCTTAATAGTTTATAAAAAATCTCATATAGTTAAAGATAAAGACGATTTTACTTGTGAAGTTGAAGGCCTATCACATAAAAAAATTGGACAAAAAAATACGTCACAAAACACGAATGATGGAAAATTAAGGATATTTCGTCTGGCACTGGCTTGTACTGGAGAGTATGCGCAATTTCATTTGGCAAATCAAAATGTATCAGCAACAGCCACAGAAGAAGGAAAAAAAGCAGCTATTTTATCTGCAATGAATACTACAATAACCAGAGTGAATGGTGTTTTTGAAAGAGATTTGGCTGTAAAAATGGTTCTTGTTGAAGAGAATGATAAAATTATTTTTCTAGACGCATCCACCGATGGATTCTCAAATGATAATGCCGATGATTTAATTGATGAAAGTCAAACGATTTGTGATACAACGATTGGTTCCAATAATTATGATATTGGTCATACTTTTAGTACAGAGGGAGGAGGTCTGGCTGGTCTTGGAGTTGTATGCGTTGATGGGCAAAAGGCAAAAGGAATTACCGGTAGTAGTTCGCCCATAGGAGATTCTTATGATATCGATTATGTTGCACATGAAATCGGGCATCAATTTGGAGCGAATCACACTCAAAATAATGATTGTAATAGAAATTTATCAACAGCGGTAGAACCAGGAAGTGGATCTACAATAATGGGATATGCGGGTATTTGTTCTCCAAATGTTCAAAATAAAAGTGATGCTTATTTTCATGCAGTAAGTATTGCAGAAATGTGGAGTACAATTCAGAGTTCTGCAACCTGTGCAAGTATATCAGCGATAGATAACGCCTTGCCAACTGCAGATGCTGGAGCAGATTTTAGCATTCCAAAAGCGACTCCTTTTGTTTTAAAGGGAGAAGCTACCGATACAGATGGCACCGCTTCTTTAACCTATAATTGGGAGCAAATAGATAACGAAATTGCACTTACAATGCCTCCGGAGGCTTCGAGTACTCGAGGTCCAATGTTCAGATCTTTACCATCAAAAGCCTCTCCAATTAGATACATGCCAGCTCTGGAAACTGTTGTTGCAGGTTCCAATTTTTCAACCTGGGAAGTACTGCCTGATGTAGTAAGAGAATTAAATTTTTCTTTTTTTGTAAGAGATGATTATTATGGAGGTGGAGGTACAGCAAGAGACAATATGAGAGTATCTGTAGAAAATTCTGAGACATTTAGGGTTACAGCGGCGAATTCAGCTGTTATTTGGGATACAGGGACTACCCAAACAATTACTTGGAATAAAGGAACTACAGATGTTGCTCCCATCAATTGTCAAAATGTAAATATCAGATTATCAATCGATGGGGGGGCTACTTTTCCAATTATTCTGAAAGCAAATACTCCTAACGACGGTTCAGAATCGGTAGTGATTCCGGATACCCCTTCAACTACTTCCAGAATTATGGTGGAAGCGGCGGATAATATTTTTTACAATATCAATGCCACAAACTTTACAATCAACTCCTCAGCGCCTTCATTTATTATTACGAATTTAAGTGGAGAACAGTCTGCATGCAATTCAGGAAATGAATCAGTAAGTTATGTGTTGAATTTTGATTTTATCAATGGTTTTACAGAGTCAGTATCATTGTCAGCATCAGGTTTTCCTGAAGGAGCTTCAGTAACATTTAATCCATCAACGATAAGCGATGATGGGAATGTTACGATGACAATTTCAAATTTTAGTGAGGCTTTAGCTCAAATGTATACAGTGAATATTGCTGGAAGTTCGAGTGAAAATAAAAATATTGATCTTCCCTTCAAACTTTTTTCACAAATTACTGATGCAAGGATGTTGTTAATTTCACCTATAAATAATGCAACTGGGATTTCTTTATCTGAGGTTTTAAGGTGGGATTCAATCATTAATGCGTCTAGTTACGATGTTGAAATTGCTTCTGATCAAGAATTTACAACAATAGTTTCTAGTGGAAATGTACCTACAAATTCATATACTGCTACAAGTTTAGAAGCAAACACCACTTATTATTGGAGAGTTAAATCGAAAAACCCCTGTGGAGACGGAGCATATTCTGTGACTTTCAGCTTTACAACATTAACACCTGACTATTGTGTATCTACCTTTACAGATGAAGCAGATCATATTACCAACGTTACTTTCAATACGATTAATAACGATTCTGGGAATGATTTGATAGACGGTTATGAAGATTATACATCGATTCGTACTAATTTAAAAAGAGGAGGAACTCATCAAATGAGTGTCACTTTTGATACAGATGGGTATCAAGACAATTGTACTGTTTTTATTGATTGGAATCAAGATTATGTATTCGATGTTGCAACAGAAAGGTATGATTTGGGAATTGGTTACGATAATCTAAGTACCAAAACCCTTGCTATTACTGTTCCCGAAACTGCACAACTTGGTGCGACAAGAATGAGAGTATTAGTGGAATATACAGGGAATTCATCTCCTCATGGAGAGGGAGCTTGTGATGCAGACCATAATTCTGAATATGGTGAAACGGAGGATTATACCCTAATTATTGAAGATTCAACAGCATCTGTCGAAGATCAGAGTTTAGGTAATTTTAAGTTATATCCAAATCCTACAAAAGGAGTATTTACATTAGCTTTAAACCTTGTTCGTTCTGATAAAATTTTGGTTCAATTGTTTGATCTTAGAGGAAGATTACTTGATGAAAAAAAATACATTCCAAGGTCTTCAAATTTCTCTGAAAAAATTTATTTTGAGGAGGCCTCTGCTGGGTTATATTTTTTAAAAGTAACAAGTGGAGATACACAAGTCATTAGAAAATTAATGATAAAATAGGTTTTTTTGTTAATCAATAAAAGCCTCATCTACTATTAGTAGGTGAGGCTTTTAAATTGACTATTTAAGTTTAGTCTAAGAAAGGATATTTGTAGTCTGTTGGAGAGACAAAAGTCTCTTTGATCAATCTAACAGAGGTCCAACGTAACAGGTTTTGAGCAGAACCAGCTTTATCATTAGTTCCTGAGGCTCTCGCTCCACCAAAGGGTTGCTGACCAACAACAGCTCCTGTTGGTTTGTCATTGATGTAGAAATTCCCAGCTGCGTTTTCTAATATTTTAGAAGCCTTTTCCACGATATATCTATCTGTTGAGAAAATCGCTCCTGTTAGTGCAAATTCTGTAGACTCGTCTACTAATTTTAAAGAGGTTTCCCATGCTGCATCTTCGTATACATATACCGTCATTACTGGGCCAAACAATTCCTCTGTCATTGTCGCATATGTAGGTAATTTTGTCAAAATTACTGTGGGTTCAATAAAATAACCTACAGTTTTATCATGATTTCCACCCACAATAATTTCTATTTCTTTGTCTGCTTTGGCAGCATCAATATAACGAGCTATTTTATCAAAAGAACCCTCATGAATTACTGCATTGACAAAGTTTGATGGATCTTCTGGAGAACCCATTTTAATTTCTTTTGTTTGAGCGATTACATGTTTTTTTACGTCTTCCCATAATGATTGAGGAATGTATGCTCTCGATGCGGCAGAGCATTTTTGTCCTTGATATTCAAAAGAACCTCTTACAATTGCCGTTGCAACTTGCAAAGGATTGGAAGAATTATGAGCCCAAATAAAATCTTTTCCTCCTGTTTCTCCGACAATTCTTGGATATGTCTTATAGAGGTGAATATTATTTCCTATTTGTTTCCATAAATTTTTAAAAACATGGGTAGATCCAGTAAAGTGCAATCCAGAGAAATCACGAGAAGCCAACACAGTGTCAGAAATCATCACAGGATCTCCATATACTACGTTAATTACTCCATCTGGCAAGCCAGCTTCTTTAAATAAATCTACAATCACTTGTGCAGAATACGCTTGGTGATCAGAGGGTTTCCAAACAACAACATTTCCCATTAACGCTGCTGCTGCAGGTAGATTTGCAGCAATAGAGGTGAAATTAAAAGGTGAAATTGCATAGACAAATCCTTCCAAAGGCCTGTATTCAACTCTATTCCAGATTCCAGGAGCAGATGCTGGTTGATCTTTGAAAATATCGGTCATGTATTGTACGTTAAAACGAAAAAAATCGATCATTTCGCAAGATGCATCAATTTCTGCTTGATGTACATTTTTAGATTGTGCAATCATGGTTGCAGCATTCATTCTTGCTCGATAAGGCCCTGCTAATAACTCTGCAGCTTTTAGGAAAATTGAAGCACGTTCCATCCAGCTTACGCTAGACCAAGCTTCTCTTGCTGCCAAAGCAGTAGAAATAGCAATGTCTATGTGAGATTTATCTGCAATGTGATATTGCCCAACACTATGTTTGTGATCATGAGGAGGTCTAATATTTTTGGTATTTCCTGTTCTTATTTCTTCCCCGTTTATGTGCATGGGAATATCCATGTTGTCTTGAAACATTGCTTTGTAAGTAGCTAATAATTCCTTTCTTTCAAGAGAGCCCGGAGCATACGCTTTTACAGGTTCATTGACTGCCTTGGGAACATTAAAAAATCCTCTTGTCATTGGTTTTTTTTTAGTAATTAATAATTGGTGTTTCAAAGTTACAATTTTTGTTTCAATAAATTTGATAGAGTTTTCATGTATTTTTTTACAGGAAATTCAATAATTACAACACAAAATATAACTTATCGCAAATAATTGTAAAGCAATGTTCCCTATGTTTTATATCTTAGAAGTCATTATTTCACAACACAGAATTTTCTTAAGAAACTAAATTTTCAATTTTTGAGTTGGTTGGAAGATGGCTATTTTAGTTTGATAATAAAGGTGTTACAAGTTGAAAAGTGGGAATGATTACTTTAAATTGTTCAAAAGTAGTCAGATTTATCATTGTGTAAAAACCTTTCATCGCACCTATATTAGAGATTAAAAAACATCCAGAATTATAGGTGTACGTTTCCGCAGGTTTTAAAATTGGAGTTTGTCCCACAACTCCTTCGCCACTCACGATTTCTGTAGGGCTTAGTGTATCGTAAATTTTCCAAAATCGATCGGTAAGTTTTACCGTTTCTGAAGAAGTATTTTCAATGCGAATTGTATAGGAAAATACATGGTAAAGTTTCGAGTCCCTGTGACTTATACCCTTATATTTGGTATCAACAGAAATTTTTATCCCCTTTGTAATTTGATATATCATTCTCTGTTTCTCTATTTTTTATAAAAGTGATCGATAATTTTAAATGATTACCTATTTTGATTGAAAATTCCTGTTCCTACTCCCACTACTCGTTCAAAAAAACTTCCAAAAGGTTTGTAATAAACGATGATGGTGTATTCATTTTCAGTTTCATAAAAAGAACCATTTATATAATTGGTATTGATGCTGCCATCCGCCTCTTTTGTTGCAAAAGTATAGTTGTAAAAACCCTGTTTTAAGAGAATGTTTCCTTTGTATGTATTCTCTTCAGAATCAAAATACATTTTATTTTCCTCTGTAATTTTAAAATCATTAAAAGCACCATAAACGTATACTTCTTTTTCGGGGAACCTCTCATCGACAGGCATCGAGAAATGTATCATAGCATAATCTGCTTCTGTTTTTGAGTCGCTACCTTCTAGGGTTCTAATTACAAATTGGCCATTGATATCTGGGTTGTAACTGTATTTTCGAAAAGGAGTAAATTCAAAGGGATATAAATAATGATGGAAAACATCTTTTTTTATGATTTTTACGATATTGAAACTATTATTTCTGAGGTATTTATTATCAAAATTCAGATATTCATTTCCACCCCAGAAATTTGTGCTGTTCGTGTAGGTGTACGACAATTGATTTGGTCTAAAAAAGGTAGGTTGTAAGTCGGTTATTTTTTCATCCCAATTGTTGTTTTTTAGAATAACAACGTGTATTTCTTGAGCAGGATTATTTATTTTTATTCTAGGATGGTTTATAAAAAACTCAACAGTTTGCTGTGTGTTTTGCGTCTTAGAATTTCTACTTCTCTCTACAGTCACTCCCACAGTTGCTAATGGTTCATAAAACACAAACCGTCTCGTAAAAATTACATCATCGTTAAAATTTAAAACAGATAAAAGATAATTTCCACTTTTGGTAATCACCGTATTTACATTTGGTATTCTTACAGAATAATGAGTGTAATTTTGCAGGGTGTTAAATGAATTCGTGACATTGATGATGGTGTTTTGATCAAAGCCATCAATAAATTGACTTGAAGAGAGTCTGCTAGATTTCCAATCATGCGTCATGTGCTCAATTTTGTATTGATAGTTTTTATTATCTGCCTCCAAATCATCAAAAGATAATTCTAAAGAAGTCCCCAATGGAACTATTGTTGAAAAATTGTTTTCTTGTAAAGGTCTAAGTTGAATAGACTTTATGTTTTGCGAAAAAAAATTAGTGGAAATAAATAAAAAACAAAGGATTAATTTTCGAGACATATTTTTTCTTTTATGCCTTGTAAAAGTAGTGATTTTTTTTAGGAAGTAATTACGATATTATCAAGACAATCGTATTGGATATCTGTTTTTTAGAGTTCCTTTTAGAAGGGCTTAAAAGAGTTCTCTAAAATAGTTATTTAGAATTATTATAAATAATCATATTAACTTAAGATAACCTTTAAATTATATCCATCATAATTGACAAAAACCCTAAATTTGCATGATTTTTTTAGATAACTAACAATTCCATTTACTATGTCAAAAGACATTCGTATTAAAAAAGGCTTAGACATTAAGCTTGTTGGCGGTGCAGAAAAAAGAACTAAAGAGAGCTCTTTAAGTAGTATTTATGCTGTTCAGCCAGAAAATTTCCACGGAATTACACCCAAACTTATTGCCAAAGAAGGAACAGAGGTAAAAACGGGAGACACACTTTTTTATTCCAAAAGTGAGGAACGTATTTTATTTCCAAGCCCTGTTTCGGGAAAAGTTGTAGAAGTGGTTCGTGGAGCAAGAAGAAAAGTATTAGCAATTAAAATTGCAGCAGATTCAGTTCAAGAATTCAAAGATTTTGGATCTAAAGAACCTTCAAATATGTCTGCAGACGAAGTAAAAGATCATTTGCTTGCTGCGGGTTGTTGGCCTTTTATAAAGCAACGCCCTTATGATGTGGTTGCCAATCCAAACGATACACCCAAAGCTATTTTTGTTTCTGCGTATGCAAGTGCTCCTTTGGCAGCAGATTTAGAGTATACACTCGCAGGCAAAGAAGCTGAATTACAAGCAGCACTCAATGCGGTAGGGATGTTAACCGATGGGAAAGTACATGTTTCTGTTGGGAAAAACGCAATTTCACCTTTTAATAACATCAAAGGAATAGAACTTCATAAAGTTTCTGGGCCTCATCCCATTGGAAATGTTGGAACACAAATTGCACACATAGACCCAATTAACAAAGGGGAAGTTGTTTGGGTAATTTCTCCACAAGATTTGTTAGTCATTGGAGAATTATTATTAACAGGAAAGTTAAACTTATCGAGAACCATTGCATTAACAGGATCTCAATTTAGTACTCCTCAATATGTAACTGCAATCGCTGGGGCTGCTATTGCAGATGTAACGGCAAACAACCTTAGAAATGACAATACAAGAATTATTAGTGGGAATGTACTTTCTGGGACACAAGTAAAAGAAGAGGGTTTCTTAGGATATTATGACAATCAAATTACAGCCATCCCTGAAGGAGATGATTATGAATTTTTTGGATGGAATAAACCGGTTTTTAATAAAATATCTGCCTCAAGAGCATTGACTTTTTCTTGGTTAACTCCAAATAAAAAGTACGATTTAAACACAAATACAAATGGAGAACACAGAGCATTTGTAGTAACGGGTTCTTATGAAAATGTATTTCCTCTAGACATCTATCCAATGCAATTGTTAAAAGCATTTATGATCAAAGATTTAGATGAAATGGAAGCTTTGGGAGGTTACGAAGTAGCTCCAGAAGATTTTGCACTAACAGAATTTATTTGTGTATCTAAACAACCTCACCAGAAAATAATTCGTGAAGGTTTAGATTTAATGAGAGAAGAATTAGGATAAAGTTATGAGCTTAAAACAAAATTTACACAATTTAAAAGAAAAGTATAAGGGAACTAAAATGGCCCCTGCATTCAATGCAATCCATACTTTTTTATATCTGCCAAATGAAGTCACTCATGGAGGAACTCATATCAAGGCAGCAGACGATTTGAAACGTACCATGAACATTGTTATCATGGCGTTAATCCCTTGTTTATTCTTTGGAATGTTCAATGCAGGATACCAGCATTATGCAGCGATCGATGGTTCACTGAGAGATAATGTACTTGCAAACTTTTTTACTCTAGAGAATCTTTGGATTGGAATTATAAAAGTATTGCCACTGGTAATTGTTTCTTATGGAGTGGGTCTTATTGTGGAATTTATTTTTGCAGTAATTAAAGGTCACGAAGTAGAAGAAGGATATTTAGTAACAGGAATGCTAGTGCCCTTAATTGTGCCTGTTGACACCCCTTTATGGATGTTAGCTGTTGCTGTAATTTTTGGAGTGGTAATAGGTAAAGAAGTCTTTGGAGGGACAGGGATGAATATCTTAAATCCAGCCTTGACCATTAGAGCCTTTTTATTCTTTGCCTATCCAACTTGGATGTCCGGGGATAAAGTGTGGGTATATGATGCTGTCAATAGAACAGGAACTGCAGATGCTATTTCTGGAGAAACTATTCTAGGAAGTTATGCGCAAAACCAAGATGTTATTTATTCTAACTGGGATAAATTTATGGGTTTCATTCCGGGTTCTGTAGGAGAAACGTCTACCTTACTAATTTTAGTAGGAGCTGCCATTTTAGTTTTTACAAAAATTGGAAGCTGGAGAATTATCCTTTCAACCTTTTTAGGAGCCGCTGTAATGGGAATTATTTTCAATCAAATAGTTGCAGCAGAGATCATTACAGAATCTAGCAAATTCTATGGATTGATGAATACCGTTTGGTGGGAACACTTAATGATTGGTGGTTTGGCCTTCGGAGCTGTATATATGGCAACAGATCCAGTTACAGGCTCACAGACCAATAAAGGAAAATGGATTTACGGTTTTTTAATCGGATTTATCTCCATCATGATTCGTGTATTCAATCCGGCCTATCCAGAAGGAGTTTTCTTGGCCATTCTACTAATGAATGTATTTGCGCCAACAATTGATCACTACGTGGTACAAGGAAATGTAAAGAAAAGACTAAATCGTACCAACGTTAAAACTGCCTAATTATGAGTAAGAGAACAGATAGTAATAGTTATACAATGATTTTCGCCGTAATTATGGTGTTAGTGGTTGGTTCTTTATTGGCTTTTTTAGCCTCTTCTTTAAAGCCCTCAATTAAAGAAAATGAACGTATCGAAAAGCAACAAAACATTTTGTATGCGATGGGTGTGAACGAAAATGATGAATCTAGTGCAAATTTTGTTTCGACATCAGTTGCCGGAGACGAGTTTAAAAAGTTCATCAAAAAACAATTAGTGATCGAAGGAGATAAAATTTCTGAAAGTGATGATGCCTATTTAATTGATGTTAAAAAGCAACAAGCCAATGCAAAAGCAGGGAAAGTAAGAAAACTACCTTTGTTCATTGGAGAAAAAGAGGGGAAAACATTTTATGTAGCTCCCATAAGAGGGAAAGGTTTGTGGGATGCTATTTGGGGATATATTTCTATGGATGAAAATATGGTTGTTCAAGGAGCGTATTTTGACCATAAAGGAGAAACTCCTGGTTTGGGAGCCAACATTAAACAACGCTACTTTATGGATGATTTTATTGGGGAGCATCTAATGTCCGATGCAGGAGTTTTCAAAGGAATTAGAGTAGCCAAAGGAAACAACGATCCAAAGAATGAAGAGAAAACAGATTATGAAGTAGATGCAATTGCGGGTGCAACCATTACCGGCGATGGTGTTTCTGCAATGATCAAATCTGATTTAAAATTATACGTACCTTATTTTAAATCATTAAAAAAATAATTTATGGGACTTTTATCAAAAAAAGACGCAGCATTAATTACAGATCCACTAGCGGACAATAATCCAATTACAATTCAAGTACTAGGTATTTGTTCTGCATTGGCAATTACAGCAGAATTAAAAGCATCAATCGTAATGGCAATTTCCGTGCTATTTGTATTAGGCTTAGGAAATGTGGTGATATCATTGATGAGAAATATCATCCCTTCAAAAATTAGAATTATTGTACAGTTAATCGTGGTAGCAACCTTGGTAATTATTGTTGATTTAGTGTTAAAAGCATTTGCCTACGAATTGAGTAAAACACTTTCTGTTTTTGTTGGATTGATTATCACCAACTGTATTATTATGGGGCGTTTTGAAGCTTTTGCTTTAGGAAACGGACCCTGGAAATCTTTTTTAGATGGTGTTGGAAATTCTTTAGGATATGGCGTTGTTTTAATCGCCGTTGGGTTCTTTAGAGAATTGTTAGGATCAGGTACCTTATTAGGATATAAAGTTTTAGGAGACCCTATCGAAAAAACAGGATTGTATGCCATAGGATATGAAAATAATGGATTTATGTTATTATCGCCTATGGCACTAATCGTAGTAGGAATTATCATTTGGATTCAACGCAGTAGAAATACCGCATTAATAGAAGAAAATTAAACGCGAAGCGTTTTTAATAGAAAGCACATGGAACATATAGAATTATTTTTCAAATCGATATTTATAGACAACATGGTATTTGCAACCTTCTTAGGAATGTGTTCGTATCTTGCTGTTTCTAAAAAAGTAGCGACTGCAGTTGGTTTGGGAGCTGCTGTAATTTTCGTATTGGCAGTAACGGTACCTTTAAATTGGTTGTTAGATCAATATATTTTACAAGAGGGTGCATTGAGCTGGTTAGGTGAAGAATATGCAGCCTACGATTTAAGTTTTTTATCTTTTATCATGTTTATTGCCACCATCGCAACCATGGTTCAGTTGGTAGAAATCATTGTTGAAAAATTCTCCCCTTCATTGTACAACTCATTAGGGATTTTCTTACCCTTAATTGCGGTAAACTGTGCAATTCTAGGAGGAAGTTTATTCATGCAATCTCGTGAAATTCCCTCTTTAGGATTAGCACTTACTTATGGTATTGGATCTGGTATTGGATGGTTTTTAGCCATTTTAGCCATTGCAGCCATTCGTGAGAAAATTAGATATTCGAGTGTGCCACCTGCATTAAGAGGTTTGGGAATTACTTTTATCATTACCGGTTTAATGGCCATTGGTTTCATGAGTTTTGGTGGAATGCTAACTGGAGGAGATGACGCAGAAAAGACTGCTCCAAAAGAGGAAGCTACCATTGAAAATAAAAAAGTAGAAAAAGAAGACGCTATAGAAATTATAGCCGATAATACAAATACAAACAAACAGTAATATGATATTAGCAGCAGGTACTACAGGAACTATTCTAGCAACAGTAGCAGCTTTTTTAGCTATTGTATTGTTATTAGTCACCTTATTATTATTTGTAAAACAAAAATTATCTCCATCCGGTCCAGTAACCATTACAATTAATGGAGAAAAGAAAATTGAAGTTGGTTCTGGGAGTACACTTTTAACCACTTTAGGAGATCAAAAAATATTTTTACCCTCAGCCTGTGGTGGAGGTGGTTCGTGTGTGCAATGCGAATGTCACGTGATCGACGGTGGAGGTGAAGCATTACCAACAGAAACTCCACACTTTACCAAAAAAGAGTTAAAGTCAGGGATTCGTTTGGCATGTCAGGTAAAGGTAAAACAAGATATGAATATTACCATTCCAGAGGAAGTCTTCGGAATTAAAAAATGGGATGCAACGGTGGTAAGAAATTACAATGTAGCTTCCTTTATTAAGGAGTTTGTAGTAGAGATTCCTGAAGATATGGGATACAAAGCCGGTGGGTATATTCAAATAGAAATTCCACCTTGTGAAGTTAAGTTTGCAGATATGGATATTACCGCTCATCCAGAAGAGCATGATACTCCAGACAAATTTAAAGCAGAATGGGATAAGTTTAAGTTGAGACCTTTGGTAATGAAAAATACTGAAGTTATAGAAAGAGCTTACTCAATGGCTTCCTACCCAGCAGAGGGAAGAGAGATCATGTTAAATGTTCGTATTGCAACCCCTCCTTTTGATAGAGCAAAAGGTGGATGGATGGATGTAAATCCTGGAATTGCTTCTTCTTATATTTTCAATTTAAAGAAAGGAGATAAATGTGTTATTTCGGGTCCTTACGGTGAATTCTTCATCAACGAATCTGAAGCCGAGATGCTATATGTAGGTGGTGGAGCAGGAATGGCACCAATGCGATCGCATTTATATCACTTATTTAGAACGCTGAAAACTGGTAGAAAAGTAACTTATTGGTATGGAGGTCGTTCAAAAGCAGAACTGTTTTATATTGAGCACTTTAGAGCCTTGGAAAAAGATTTTCCAAATTTCAAATTTTATATTGCATTATCGGATCCTTTGGAGACAGATAATTGGAAAGTTAAGAAAGATATCAACGATACAGAAGGGGATGGCTTTGTTGGATTTATACACAATAGTGTTATTGAAAACTACCTCAACCATCATGAATCTCCAGAAGATTTAGAATTGTATTTCTGTGGACCACCACTAATGAATAATGCGGTTCAGAAAATGGGTGAAGATTTTGGAATCGCAGACGAAAACATTCGTTTTGATGATTTTGGAGGATAAATTTCAATCCTTACATACGTATACAAAACCGACACAGTTAGTGTCGGTTTTTTTAGTGTACTAAATTTAGTAGCTTCGTATAAAAAATTAATTGCAATGAACCTGGTCAATTTTCTTCTTGTTCTTATAGTTATTCTAGTAGTAAGTGGTTTTGTACTGTATTATTTTCAAGATAAATTTATTTTTATCAATGGAAAAAGAATACATAAAAGTAAACCCTATCAATTTGCTAATACTTTTAAAGAGGTTTTTATAAAAACTTCCAACAATAATGAAGTTAATGCACTTCATTTTACACTTTTAAACCCCAAAGGGATAGTGTTGTTTTGTCACGGGAATAAGGGTAATTTATCTAAATGGGGGCATAGAGTTTCTTATTTATTAGCCTATAATTATGAGGTATTGGTCTTTGATTACAGAAGCTATGGAAAAAGTACAGGGAATTTTAACGAAGAAGGAATGTATGCAGATGCAGAAGCGGTGTATAATTCGATAAAAAATCAGTACAAAGAAGAAAATATCGTCGTCTATGGGTATTCACTTGGAAGTACTTTTGCAACTAGAATTGCCTCTAAAAACACTCCAAAAGAATTGGTCTTAGAAGCACCGTTTTATAATTTGAAAAAAGCCGTTCAGTACTATTCAAGAATTGCACCAACTTTTTTATTGAAGTATGCATTTCGAACTGACAAAGACATTGTAAATGTAACCGCACCCATTACATTATTTCATGGAAATCAAGATAAAACGACCTCTTTTAGGCAATCTAAAGACTTACTAAAGCGCAATTCCTCCATTCAAAATCAATTTGTTGAACTAGACATAGGAACGCATCATAATTTGAGAGATTTTCCTGTTTATAAAGATAAATTGAAAGAAGTTTTAGTGCGCTAATATTTTTTTAAATTGTATTTTTGAAATAGATAATGAGCAGCTCCATGAAGCATTTAGAGGATTTTTTAAAGAATAGAAATTATCAAAAAATTAAACTAACTAAAATTGCGACCAATCATTTAGAATTGAAAGCAAAAATAAATGGAGTCAAAGGAAAATTTATTTTAGATACTGGTGCTTCCAATTCATGCGTAGGATTAGATTTAATAGACTATTTTAAGTTAGACGCTCAGGAAAGTGAAACCAAAGCAGCGGGAGCAGGTGCCATAGACATGGAAACAAAAAAATCTGAAAACAATGCTCTAAAAATTGGAAAATGGAGAACCAACAAATGCCATTTGGTATTGTTTAACTTATGTCATGTAAATTCGGCCTTAGTAAAACACAATGCAAAAGAAGTACATGGTATTATTGGTGCAGATATTTTAGAAAAAGGGAAGGCAGTCATCGATTATAACAAGAATGTCTTATATTTAAAAAAGAAAAAGAAGTAGTTAATTTAAATTCAAAAAGAATGAGTTTACAGAAAGAAGTAATGGATCAAATGAAAGCTGCAATGAAAGCAAAAGACACCGTCGCCTTACAAGCCTTAAGAGCTGTAAAATCTGCTTTTTTATTAGCAAAAACAGCTACTGGTTCTCAAGAAGAATTAACATCTGAACAAGAAGTTAAAATCATTCAAAAGCAGGTCAAACAACGAAAGGATAGCGCTGCTATTTTTATAGAGCAAGGAAGAGAAGATTTGGCAGCTCCAGAATTAGCTGAAGTAGCGATTTTAGAACAATTTTTGCCGGAAGCACTATCTGAAGAGGACATTGAAAAAGTTGTGCTGGAAACAATTGCGAAAGTTGGTGCAGCTGGAATGAAAGATATGGGTAAAGTAATGGGAATGGTCTCAAAACAATTGGCTGGTCAAGCAGACGGCAAAACCATTTCAGGAATTGTTAGAAAAAATTTAGTATAAACCAAAAGGCCTCGTGGCGCAACTGAATAGCGCACTGGATTTCGGCTCCAGCGGTTGTAGGTTTGAATCCTACCGGGGTCACGAATAAATAGTTCAATCAAAAAAACGCCAAGCTTGCTTGAGCGTTTTTTTGATTGAACTATTTTCAAAGCGGAGCTTTGTTAGGATGGGCGTAGCCAATCCTATTTGGTGGATATTCAAAGCGGAGCTTTGTTAGGATGGGCGTAGCCAATCCTATTTGGTGGATATTCAAAGCGGAGCTTTGTTAGGATGGGCGTAGCCAATCCTATATCGTGTATTTTGGAGAGTTTCTGTTTTCAAAGCGGAGCTTTGTTATGATGTGCGTAGCCAATCCTATTTCGTGGGTTTTCAGCGCGGAGAGCTTAGAGGATCAGTGCAGCTAATCCTTTATGTAAAGCTTGTTTTTTTATTTCTATCCTAAGAAATTTCAATTCTTTTTTTTTGATAAATCATTTTTATTTTTAAATTGCAAAACAAAACTAATTTAAATAATATGAAGATAATTAATTTAATAGCCTTTTTCTCAGTATTTTTAATTGGATGTACAGGGACTACTTCAAATGATATGTCAACAACGGCAAGTGGTGGGAAAATTCTTAATGGCCCAAAAAAAGGAGCAACTTATTCATTTTCCAGTGATGAGGTTGGACAATTAGCAATCGATTTTTCTGATGCTTTTGTTCGAAAAGATATAGATTTTCTTTCAACCGAACATTTTACAGATTCAATCTTTTTCTATCCTGAGAAAGGTTTGGAGAAAGTAGTAATGGACCTAGAAACAGGTAAAAAATTAATAAAAGCCATGCATGAACCCTATGACTCAATAACGCGTTGGGTCTATGATGTGATGCCTGTGATTCCATCCTACGATAAAGACTTAACAATTGTTATGTTTCCTTTTAGTGAGAAGCGTTACAAAAAGGACGGAACAATCGAAAAATATAGGTTCTATGAGCGACACTACATTAGAAATGGAAAAATTACAGGTGTTAGAAAATGGAGTCAAGAAGAGTAAGTATTCAACTACATAAAAAATAAATCAAAACATATTTAACCTTTAAATAACGAATAATGAAAAATCAACTATTGTTAGCAATTTTTGCTATTACAGTTCTGGCGTGCTCAAATAATAACGAAAAAGTAGTATCTATGGATGCTAAATCGTTAAAAGTTAAAAGTCATATAGACGCCTACATGAATAACGATTCGAGTGTAGCTGAAGCCCTATTTGCAGAAGATTTAGAACTCTACGATCAGTTTTCCAATAATCAAAAAAATGGGGAAACTGTTTCCAATACTGGGGGGAATAAGGGTTTAATTAAAGCTGATAAATTGACACATGCTTTGTTTAGTGGAATTAAATGTACTACTGATAACATCAAAACATATACAGACGCCAATGGGCATGTATACACAGCTTTTTGGTCAATGTGGTCTGGTAAAGGTAATTTTACAGGAGCAGAGACGACTATACCATTTCATTGTGTGAGCTTGTGGGAGGGAGATAAAATTTCTAAAATATGGCGTTATATGGACCCATCTGCTTTACAAAAAGAAATAAAAGCCTTTGAAGGAGTGAACAATTCATCAACAAAAGTGATGGGTTTAGCAGACTTGAAAGTCAATGATGGTTTTGCTAGAAATGACGTTAAAGAATTTATGATCAACTTTACAAAATTTGTTAGAGAAACTGAGCCAAATACATATGATTTTGGATATTTTATTTCTGCCGATGGAAAGCATGTAAACTTGGTTGAGAAGTATTATGATTCTGCCGATTTTGTTCATCATCTTAATAATTTTGAATCAAGTGAATTTGCTAAAAAATTCATGACTATTTTTAGTTTAGAACGTGTCCTTGTAGTAGGTAATAGTTCAGATGCATTAAAAGCTAAGGTAAAAGGTTATGGAGCTGAGCTTCGCGAGAACATCGGTGGTTGGATTGACTAGGTTACAAAATTTTTAAATATTCATTTTGTGTTTTTTTTTCACAATAAATTAAATTTGATACACTCATTCTAATTTCTCAAAAAGTTCGAACTTCCACAAGTTTGGGTCAGGAATGAATCAACAAAAAAATGAAACAAAGCATCATTTAAAATCCCTCTAATCTTGTTGAAATAATGTGCTATTTTATTAATTTATGAATGTTTTTATAGTGAGGTGAATATTTGAATTGTAGAAATTACAAAAGGGTATTGAATATCTTAAAAATGATTGGTAAATTGCATACTAAAGTTCGATAATTGTATTTAAAAAAATATCCCAAAGTAATATCCTTCTTATTCCTACTTTTTTTAGGTCTATTCTCCTTTGTAGCCTATACATCCTCCTCTAAAGAGCTAATAGTAAATGAACAATTACCTCCTAAAAAGTTAAAAGAAGTAGCTCCAAATTTAATAGTTCATTATCCAGAAAAGCTTACAAAAAATGTTCATCATAAATTAGATTCATTATTAAAGCGTATTCATAAAAGGCATGATTTTCATGGAGCAGTATTAGTTGCAAAAAATGAAAAAATAGTATATGAAAATCAGATAGGGACTGCAGATTTTAAAAAGAAAACACTCTTAAATAAGGAGTCTGTATTTCAATTAGCTTCAGTAAGTAAGCAGTTTACTGCAGCAGCCATTATGTTATTAAATGAAAGAAATCAAATTAAACTTACAGATACTGTAAATACTTATTTCCCCGACTTCCCTTATGAAGCGGTAACGATTAAAAATCTTTTGAACCATACCGCAGGCTTGCCAAAATATTTTTGGATAGCAGAGCATAAGTGGCAGCAAGAAAAGGCCCCTACAAATAGTGAAATGATGGAGTTTTTGGCATCGACTGATGTAAAGCGGTATTTTAAACCTGGACGTAATTTTGATTATTCCAATACGGGTTACTTTGTGCTCGCTTCTATTGTTGAAAAAATTTCTGGCACTTCTTTTAGCTCTTTTTTAAAAAAGAATATTTTTGAACCACTACAAATGAATCATTCATATGTATACAGTTTTGAGAATGATTCTATTAGAGAGCATCAATTAGATGGTTATCGATTGTATAAAGGATGGAGACATATAAAAATTCCAAGTACTGTAAATGATGCTATTGTGGGCGATAAAAACGTATATACTACTGCAGAAGACTTGTTTAAGTGGACAAAAGGACTAAATTCAGGTAGTTTTCTCACAAAAAAATCATTAGCGCTTATGTATTCAAAAGGAGAAAGTGTGTATGGTAGAAAAATCCCTTATGGATTTGGTTTTAGAATTGATACTAAAGAAGAAAATAGTATTTACCATTATGGCAAATGGAATGGATTTAGTACCGGACTTACGAGGTATTTAGAAGACAATCTAGTTGTGATTGTTTTAGAACATACCAGCTTTAATGCTTTAAAATCATTGAACAGAAAAATAAAGAAAATTGTTATTGAAAATTTAAGCGTTTAACCCTCTATTAAGAACTTAATTCATCTACAATAATTCCATCTTGCAGGGTTCCAATAACCCCCATGGCAGCTCTTTCCCCCGAAATCATTGCCGCATTTAAAGACCCGTTTAAAAGTTGGTCTCCTGCCAAAAATATCGAAGAAGTTAGCTTTGTTTCAGTACTTGAAATTTCATATTGGAGGTCGTCTAGTTTTGGCAAGGCCTTCTTAATTTGGTATCGTTTTATGAATGTTGTATCTGTTATTCCACAGAGATCTTCTAATTCTTTAGTGATTTTTTGAATCAACTTTTTTTCAGAAAGGTTATGATTTTTCACAATGGTAACCGACAATAATTCTCCTTTTCCTTGGGTTGCAGTTTTTATTGATGTATGATAAAATAGATTGTTCATCAATGCCTTTTCATCAGCAATTAACCCTATTAAGGGTCTTGAAATGATTCTATCCGAAGTTTCAAAGTATAAGGTATCACAAGTTTTCCAAAGAGTTTCTTGGTTTTTTAGATTGGCAACTAACGGACTTGCTTCTGTGGCAATAATGGTAAAATCACTTTCAATTTCTGAACCGTCTTTCAAAATAATACCCTTATCTTTTAACGATGCTACTTCAGAGTTTAAAAGAATTTTTGTGTTTTTTAAGTTGTCTTTCAATTGATCTGAAATTGCCTGAATTCCAGCTTTTGGCAGTACGGCCAATCCCTCACCAAACATTTTATAGACAAACTCAAACATTCTACTTGAAGTGTCTAAGTTGGGTTCTAAAAAAATACCACTAAAAAAAGGCTTGAAAAAAGTTTGAATCATCTCTTCTGAAAAACCAATATCTTTTAGATACTGAAAGGTGGTTTTTTCGTCTTCTTTAAAAATGGTGTCAACATTTTTTTTCTTTAAAAGAGTATTCAGTTTTAGAATTTTTAGTTTATCAGAAAGGCTTCCAATAGAAGAAAATAGTGTTGGTATCAATAAAGAAATGGAACGCAAAGGGTCTCCAATCGTTTGTGCTTTTCCGTTTTTAAAAATAACAGCACCGGGCAATAACTTTTGTAAGGTAAGGGTTTCAAAATCTAAATATTTTTTGGCTGCTGGATACGAAGTTAATAAAACCTGAAAACCGCGATCTAATGAGTACCCATTGACAAGGTCAGATTTTACTCGTCCTCCAACAGAACTAGTGGCTTCAATAATGGTTGGTTGATAGCCATAATTTTCTAAAACTTGGGCGGCAATTAATCCACTAACCCCTGCGCCAATAATATGAATTTTAGAGGATGTCTTTTTCATTTTCGAGTTCTTTAAGGTTCTTTTTTTTCTTGAGATAAGAGGAAATAATTCGCTGTACATCTCGGTTGTCTTTTTGGAGTTGTACAAAAAATTGATATTCTTCTGGATGTTCTAGTTGTGATTCTTGGTCTTTATCTACATAGCCAAAACCTAAGTATATACCATTCAAAATTAAGACAAATCCAATTTCATTTTCGGTTCTTCCTTTTTCTCGAATCACTAAATTTTTGGCACCTATCCCAACAGATTTTATGGCTTTTTTTACGCGAATATTGTAGGATTTTACAGATTCTTTATCACAACAGATACCTTTGCATTCTTTTAGTTGGTAATGAAAACAACTCGAAACATTGGTTTGTAAATGACAATATTTTGGGCACAGGTCAAATTCGCTGCACAAGTATTCTAAATGATTTCTACATTCTGCTACAGTATAATACTTTCCAATTGCATTTGGAGCTAATTTAAGCCGATTGTACGCGAGGTGAATAATTCCTTTTTGATCTTCGTACCAAAACAATCCTACTGCTTCACCAGCTCGGCGTTGTGCTCGATTAAATTTTGGATATCGTTTTTTTATTTCTGATGATTCATGTAAAAGAGCAAGTATTTCACTTCCAGTTTCTGTATACGAAATATCAGCAGTTTCCAAACACATCGAGATTTCTTTTTTCTTTTTGTCGTAAAAATGACTGATCACTCGCTGTTTTATATTGTTTGCTTTACCCACATAAATTACCTCTTTTTTTGTGTTCTTAAAGTAATAAACACCGTGTTTTTCTGGTAAATTATCAACTACAGATTTGTCTAAAAGTGGCGGTAAGGTAGCTTGTCTAGATTTTGGGTTTAAAAAAGAATTGATGGTAAAGTTGTCATCTCTTTCAATGAGTCTTCGAAACAATTCTACAGTTGCCTCTACATCACCTCTTGCTCGATGTCTTGCTGAAATAGAAATCCCTTCATGAGCACAAATATTTCCTAAACTGTACGATTTTAATCCTGGAATTATTTTTCTTGACAAACGAACGGTACACAACTTTTTCCGTTTAAAATTGAATCCTAAACTTTTAAATTCTGCCTGAATAATGTTGTAATCGAAGTTTACATTGTGAGCAACAAAAATAGTGTCTTTGGTAATTTCTTCAACCTTTTTTGCAATTTCATAAAACTTAGGTTGATTTCGAACCATTGCTTGATTAATGCCTGTAAGGTTGGTAATAAATGTTGGGATGGGTGCTTCTGGATTAACGAGAGTTGTAAATTCGTCAAGTACGTTTTCTCCATCAAAAATAAAAATGGAGATTTCGGTTATTTTTTGACCCTTGTATCCATTGCCTGTAGTTTCTATGTCTACAACAGCATACAATCTATGCAACGATATTTTTTAAATTTGCAATTGTATTAATAGGGTCTTCTGCACCAAAAACATAACTTCCTGCTACGAGAACATTTGCCCCAGCTTCTATCAAAGCATTGGCATTTTTATCGGTAACACCCCCATCAATTTCTATATGACAACTAGAGTTCGTAAAATCAATTAAATGTTTGAGTTGAGATACTTTTTTGTAGGTGTTTTCAATAAAAGATTGACCTCCAAAACCAGGATTTACACTCATAATACAAACCAGATCTAAGTCTGTAATGATGTCTTCTAAAACTGCAATTGGTGTGTGAGGGTTTAAGGCAACACCCGCTTTCATTCCTGCAGCTTTTATAGCCTGTATAGTTCTGTGCAAGTGGGTGCAAGCTTCATAATGTACCGTTAAAATAGTAGCCCCTAATTCTGCAAAAGTCTGAATGTATTGGTCAGGATTTACAATCATTAAGTGAACATCAATCGTTTTTTTAGCATGTTTTGTGATGGCTTTTAAAACAGGCATTCCAAAAGAAATATTCGGTACAAAAACCCCGTCCATAATATCAATGTGAAACCAATCGGCTTCACTTGTGTTTACCATTTCTATATCGCGTTGTAAATTGGCAAAATCTGCCGCTAAAATTGAAGGTGCTATTAAATTGTTCATTATGATGTTGTTGTATCTTTTTTGTAAAAATAAGGATATAAAATAAAAAACTCTCGAAATTACTTCGAGAGTTTTACATCTTTTATTTACAATAAATTATCCAAGATAGGTCATTAAAATCTTACTTCTAGACGTATGCTTCAGTCTTCTTATTGCTTTTTCTTTAATTTGACGAACACGCTCACGGGTTAAATCAAATGTTTCTCCAATTTCTTCTAGGGTCATTGGTTGGTGTTCTCCCAAACCGAAATATAATTTTACGACATCTGCTTCTCTGGGAGTCAAGGTTTCTAACGCTCTATTAATTTCGATTCTTAGCGATTCGTGTAAAAGTTTTTTATCTGGATTCGGAGATTCTCCTGAATTAAGAACATCATATAAATTAGAATCTTCTCCTTCAATTAAAGGCGCATCCATAGATACATGACGTCCAGAATTTTTCATAGATTCTTTAACGTCATTGACTGTCATGTCTAATTTCTTTGCAATTTCTTCAGCACTCGGTGGGCGTTCATTTTCTTGCTCTAAGAAAGCATACATTTTATTAATTTTATTGATCGAACCAATTTTATTTAATGGCAAACGTACAATTCTAGACTGTTCTGCGAGTGCTTGTAAGATCGATTGACGAATCCACCAAACAGCATAAGAGATAAATTTAAAACCCCGTGTTTCATCGAAACGTTTTGCAGCTTTAATCAACCCTAAGTTTCCTTCATTGATTAAATCGGGCAATGTCAATCCTTGGTTTTGGTATTGTTTGGCAACAGAGACTACAAATCGTAAATTTGCTTTGGTTAATTTTTCTAAGGCTCTTTGATCACCAGCTTTGATTAACTGAGCTAATTCTACTTCCTCATCAGCTGTAATTAAGTCTACTTTTCCTATTTCTTGTAAATATTTGTCTAGTGATGCAGTTTCTCTGTTGGTAACCTGCTTGGTAATCTTAAGTTGTCTCATCGAATTCTCTGTAACTATTGAAAGGTTTATATAAGGGTTGCATATGATTATACGAGAGTATGCAAGTGAATGTTACAAAATTCTTTTTTTTTATGAAATAAAACTGTTTTTCAGTGAATATTTTTTGTGAATGAGCGTAAATAATTATTAAAAAAAATATAGGAACTGTCCACTATTCATCGGTGTAAATTAGTTCAAAAAAAAGAGACTGTTTGATTAAGTCTCTATGAATTGATATGTTTTTTGGTTTTAAAAAAGGCCATTTATTTGAGCGTCTATTCGATCGACGATATAACCCAAATCTTCCTGGTTATCGACAAAGTCTAGCTTGTCTACATCAATTATTAATAGTTTCCCTTTTGTGTAGGTAGATACCCAAGCTTCATAACGTTCATTTAACCTACTTAAATAATCAATGCTGATAGAGTTTTCATATTCTCTACCACGTTTGTGAATTTGCCCAACTAGTGTGGCAATATCTGCACGTAGGTATATCAATAAATCTGGAGGTGTTACTAGATTTTCCATTAAATCAAATAAAGAACTGTAATTCCCATAATCCCTGTTAGTCATTAGCCCCATTGCATGAAGGTTAGGTGCAAAAATATGGGCATCTTCGTAGATAGTTCTATCTTGAATAATGTCTTTCCCAGATTGTCTCAATTCTAAAATTTGACGAAATCTACTATTTAAAAAATATACTTGTAGGTTAAATGACCAACGTTCCATTTCTGCATAAAAATCATCTAAATAGGGATTTTCGTCAACAGCTTCATAGTGGGGTTTCCATTTATAATGTTTGGCTAATAATTTGGTTAGTGTGGTTTTACCGGCACCAATATTTCCTGCAATTGCAATGTGCATATCTTTAAGTTGTAGAGATTAAAATCGGGGGTTTAAAGATAATTAAAATTTAGAAATCTAACCTAACTAAATTGTAAGTTTATATCCAAAACCTCTCACATTGATAATTTTAATAGTTGGATCTTTTGAAAGCTTTTTTCTGAGTTTACTAATAAAAACATCCATGCTTCGTGCATTAAAAAAATCGTCATTTCCCCAAAGTTTTTTTAAAATGAAACTTCGATCCAAAACTTCATTTTGTTTTTCTGATAAGTAAAATAGTAATTCTGATTCTCTATGAGTTAGCACAACTGTTTCGGTTGCGAAATGGAGACTTTGTTTTGTGTAATTGAAAATATATTTCCCAAGTACGATATGGTTGTTGTTTTTTTTTATTTTTACGCGATCCAGAAGTGCTTGAATTCTAACAATCAACTCCTCCATAGAAAAAGGTTTTTTTAAATAATCATTTCCACCATGTTCAAAACCTTCTAAAACATCTTTTGTTTGAGATTTAGCTGTGAGAAATAGGATAGGAATAGCGCTGTTTTCTTTTCGTATTTCTTTTGCCAATGTAAAACCGTCTTTTAATGGCATCATTACGTCTAGGACTAATATATCTGGACTTTCTTTTTGGTAAAAATCATATGCGATCTTACCATTGGGAGCATGAAATACTTCAAAACCTCTACTTTCTAGACTTTCTTTAAGGATATGTCCCAAACTAGGCTCATCTTCTGCTAAAACAATTTTTATATTACTCATTAGGAAGTACTAATTTAAAGGTGGTATTCTCAAAATTTGAGATCACTTTGATTTGACCACCATGTTTTTCAATAATTTTTTTTGTGTAATACAAACCAATTCCAAATCCTTTTACATCATGAGTGTTTCCTTTTGGAACTCTATAAAATTTATCAAAAACTCTTTCTTGTTGGTTCTTTTCAATTCCATTTCCATTATCGGTAACAGAAATCTCTAGTGTATTTAGAACACTATGAAGATTAATCTCTATGTTGTCTCCACCATATTTGATGGCATTGTCAATTAAATTTGAGATGGCATTTTCAAAGTGAAAGAGATCTATTTCTAAAATTATGGAATCTATATGAGTCGTAAAACTGATATTTTTTTTGGTCAATAGTTCGTGTTTTTTTATAATTTTAAAAATGAGTTCAACAAGATTTGTTGGCTCCTTCTGTAAGATCAAGTTTTCAGAATCTAAGGTGGCTGTCTCCAATAATTTTTCGACCATTTGATGTAATTTTTTTAACTGAAATGCCGAAATTGAGGCGTATTTTTTAGTTTTTTCTTTATCGTCGATTACATTAAAGCTTTCAATGGCTTCAATTGCTGTAGAAATTGTTGCTATAGGAGTTTTAAATTCGTGGGTGATATTATTAATTAAATCATTTTTGATTTCTGATAGTTGCTTTTGTTTTTTAATAATTTGAAACAAGTAAAATAAAGAGTAAATAATAGTTAGCGAGAGTATAAGTGAAAGTAAAATTTCAATAGAACTCTTTTTTAATGCTAATATTGTGGGGTCTTGGTAATATACACGTAAACTTTGATCTGGTCTTAGAAATGTAGATTTTGAAGTTAAAAACAATGTTAATTTTGTTTTATCAATGTGATTACTAGTTCCAATTTTTTTCTCCTTGTCTATTAGATTGAAATAATGAGGTGTTTCAATTCCTTTTTTGGAAAGTTGATTGATAAAAATAGAATCTAGTTTGGCAAAATTGACACTATCATTTTCAAGAGCCACAGCAACAGATTGAATTCCTTTCAGTAACTTTATGCTATCTATTTTGTGTTTTAACTTTCGTATTTCTGGTCTGGTTTTGATGGATTCTCTAGGAGTGATTTTATTGGGATTAAATATAGAGTTTAGAGGGCTGTCGATTAAAATGGAATCTAATAATTTTGGTATTTTTTTGTACTCCTTGGGGTCATCAGTTTTTATTTCAATAGTGGAAATACTGAATTCTTTTTTGGAAGAATCAATTCTTCTATTCCAAAATTTCTTAAAAAAACCATTTTTTTTAGTGTCTCCACGGTAATTAATAACAGCAAAAAAATTCGATTTAGAAATATCAGTGTAGTATTCGTCAATAGCAATATCTAGGCTATTCTGAATTTCATTTCTAACCTGTTGCTTATTTTCTAAGTAATTATTGTAATTCCAGTATAACTGAACGAAAATAGTTAAGATAATGGTCGTGGTGATCAAATATAAAATCCAATGATGATTTTTTGCATTCATACTTCAAAAGTAAGCAAGAACTACATGATATAATAATAGATTAACACACGTTAACAGAGATTAACCTTCTGTATCATATTTATAAACCATCTTTGTGTCATCTAAAATATTATTATTAAAAAAAATATAAAATCGATGAGTACTAAAATTTTTATTTTGTCTTTGTTTATTTCAGGATCATTTTTTGCACAAAATTTTTCAGGAACCGCGACCTATAAAACTCACAGAAAATCACCTTTAATGAAATTAGACAGTACCTCTATGCCTGGTAATCTTGGAATGCAAGAAAAATTACAAGAACAACTCAATGCGCAAATGAGAAAAATGTTTCAAAAAACATTTACATTAGATTTTACAAGGACAGAATCCATGTATAGAGAGGAGCAAGTTTTAGACGCACCCAGAGTACCCCAACAAAATGGTGTTACTATTACTTTTGAGGGTTTATCTGGAAGTACAGAAGAATTTTATAAAAATATCAATGAGAAAAGAATCACCAATAAAAAGGAATTAATGGGCAAAACGTTTTTAATAAAAGATGCCTTTATTGCCTATGATTGGAAACTAACAGGGGAAACAAAAAATATAGGAATTTATACTTGTTATAAGGCAGTATTTGAAAAAGAGGAAGAAGCTGTAGAGCTTAAAATCATTGACGGTGAAGCTAAGGAAGAAAAAGGAACAAAAACAACAACGGTTATTGCATGGTATACTCCTGATGTTCCAATCAGCAATGGTCCCGGAAATTATGGAGGTTTACCAGGATTAATTTTAGAAGTAAATGACGATGGTTTAACAATTGTTTGTACTGAAATAGCTTTGAATCCGTCTAAAACGATCGAGATCAAGGAACCCACAAAAGGAAAACAGGTCACTCGCAAAAAGTTTTCAGAAATTTCTTTAGAAAAATCCAAAGAAATGATGAATCGTTATAGAAGTAGAGATGGTAAAGGCATAGAGATTATCATAGGTGGTTAACAGATCCTTTTGGAAAAATAAATTTTTAAGGTTTTTTTAAGTTAGTTAGTTTTTATTTAAAACTATTTTTACACAAAATTAATTCAGTAAAAATTATGAAACAATTATCCATCGTATTAATAGTATTGTTTAGTGTTGTAACTTTCTCACAAAATAATTTTCAAGGGAAGGCTACCTATATGTCCAAAACTTCCATGGATATGAGCAGGTACGATAAGATGTCTGAACAACAAAAGAAACAAATGATCGCTCGTTTTAAGAGTTTTTTAGAAAAAACATATACACTGACTTTTAACAAAACTACCTCCTCTTTTAGAGAAAATGTTCAGTTAGAGGGGCCAGGAGCTTCAGGTCCAAGTTGGTCCCGAAGTAATGGTCAGGGTTCTATTTATAAAAATATCTCAGACAAAAGCATGATTGAAGATGTAGAAATGTTTAGCAAGAGGTTCTTAGTTTCAGAAAAAATGGAACCACTTCAGTGGGAAATGGGAATGGAAACCAAGAAAATAGGGAATTACACTTGTTACAAAGCAACCCTAGTTAAGGAGGACACAAAAGTAGACTGGGGGAGTATTTTCAGCAGAAGAAGAAATAACAAGAAAAAAGATTCTACTGCTACCTCTGAAAAGCCAGCAAAAAAAATGGTAACGGTTACAGCTTGGTATACCCCTCAGATTCCAGTTAGTTCTGGACCTGATGTTTATTGGGGGTTACCCGGTTTAATTTTAGAGTTAAATGCAGGAAGAACGACAATGTTATGCACAGAGGTTAGTATTGACGCTGATAAAACTATAGAAATAAAGGAGCCTAACAAAGGAAAAAAAGTCACTAGAGAAGACTATACGGAAATAGTAAAAGTGAAAACTCAGGAACTAAAAGAGCGTTTTAAAAATAGAGGAAATCGAAAAAGATCCTAAAACAAATACTAGTTAACATAAAGTTTTTAAGATAAGTTACAAATGAAACAAATCGGATATATTTTTATTTTATTCATTTCTTGTGTGTCATTTTCGCAAGTTAAAATAACAGGGGTTGTAAAAGATTCTATTGGGAATCCCCTAGAAATGGCAAATGTGATAGCCTTAGATACTGTTGCTAAAAAAATTGCTTCTTTTGGTTTTACAGATGCCAAAGGAAATTTTAAGTTAGATTTAGAGAGAAATACTACTTATAATGTGAAGATTAGTTACATTGGTTTCACAGAAATAAGTAGATTCGTAAAGACCAAAGAAGCTGACATATCGCTCACTTTCTCAATGAAAGAAGATCAAATGTTAGATGGGATCAGTATTGTTTCAAAAATGCCAGTCGTCATAAAAGGAGATACCATTATATACAATGCAGATTCTTTTAAAAATGGTTCTGAGCGAAAGTTAGAAGATGTCTTAAAGAAATTGCCAGGTGTAGAAGTGAATGATGCAGGTGAAATTGAAGTAGAGGGAAAAGCGGTCGAAAAAATTACCGTAGACGGGAAAGATTTTTTTAGTGGTGACACAAAATTAGCGTCTAAAAATATTCCTTCCAGTGCGGTAGATAAAATTCAGGTTTTAAGAAATTACTCTAGCGTTAACCAATTGAGTAGTGTTCAAAATAACCAGGACAGAGTTGCGATCAACATCAAATTAAAAGAAGGTAAAAAGAACTTTTGGTTCGGAGATGTTTTGGCAGGTGCTGGATCAGCACCTGATGAGTCTTTGTATCTTTTTCAGCCAAAATTATTTTACTACACTCCAAAATATACCCTGAATGTTATTGCCGATGTGAATAATATTGGTGAAGTTGTTTTAAGTAGAAATGATGTTAGAGGGTTTAGCGGTGGTTTTGTAAGTCAAAGTCCTTCCAACGGTACAAATATCAATCTTGCCAGTGCTGGGATAGGTTTTTTAACCGCGAACACACGTAATGCAAATAGAATTGAAACGAAACTATCTGCTCTAAATTTTAGTTATTCTCCCAATCCCAAATTAGATCTAAGTGGTTTTTTAATTTGGTCCTCCAATAAAAATGGGCAAAAAAACAAAAACCTTATTGACTATACAGATCCTAACATACCAGATGATATTACAGAAAGTACAACAGACCAAACGAGTAATACTGGTTTGGTAAAATTTGGAAGCATATATAGGAAAAACATCAACAACCAAATGAACTATGATTTTATTGGCCGTTTTTCAAATGAATTTAGAACAGACAATACAAGTTCTCAAGTAGTGGGTAATAATATCAATGAAAATGAAAATGTTACCCCTTTTAGAATCAATCAGAATCTAAGTTATTTTTACACAGCAAATGAAAAAAATATTTTTGCTTTAGAGGTACAACATTTACTTCAAGATGAAGACCCTTTTTATGCTGCTTCGTTGGAAAATAATCCAGATAGTGATCTAGATGGATTTGATCCTGTTGCAGAAGAATTAGGTTTTGATACCAATGTGCAACATTATTTATTTCATCAAGATAGAAGAGTAAAATCTAATCAACTAGATGCAAAATTAGATTACTATTACATTCTAAACCAGAAAAGTAATTTAAACTTTGTAGGGGGGACAATCTTAAGTAAACAAAATTTTGACTCTAAATTCTATCAGGTTTTAGACAACAGCTCAGAATTTGACCCAAATCCGAATATTCCAGGAATTGCGAATCCGAATACTACCAACGATACAGAATACAACTTTACAGATATTTATGCTGGGATTCGTTATCGTCTAAAATCTGGAATTTTTACATTTACCCCAGGTTTTACCGCTCACGCATACAACATCAACAACACTCAATTTGGAGGTTCAAAAAAGTTTGAAGATGCATTTCAAAAATTTTTACCAGAGTTTGAAACGATCCTGCAATTTAAAAGAAGTGAGAGTTTGACTTTTAGATACAAACAAGAGGTGAATTTTACAGATGTAAATCAACTCGCCGAAGGATTGGTGGCCAATAGTTATAACAACTTCTTTTACGGGAATAATAATCTAACGAATGGTACAAACTATACTACTTCGTTAAATTATAGCAACTATAATCTATATAATGGTACGAGTATGTTTGCGCTTCTAAGGCATACAAAATCTATTGACCAAATAGGAGGTATTGCTAATTTTATTCGAGGTTCTAATGTGTCTACTCGAACCAACCAAAACTTACCCTTCAACACAGAAAATATATTTGCGATAGCTAGTTTTAGTAAAAGTTTTAAGAAAATAAGAGCTAAAATCTCAGGGAATTATAATAATAATATTGGGTATCAATTTTTTGGAGACAATCAAAACAAAATACAATCTAATTCTTACTCTATAAGACCCTCCATAAACACCAACTTTACAAAAGCACCAAATATAACCTTAGGGTATAATATGTCATTTAACGATCAGGATAATACCAGTTTATTAAACAATACTACAACTAATTTTAAAACGGCAACATTTGTACCCTCAATCAGTTTTGATGCATACCTATGGAACTCCTTAACTCTGAGAACAGATTACAAGTATACTGAAGTAAAGCAAGAAGGGGAGGTTCAAAATTCTTTTGATGTGTTGAATTTTACAATGGCATATCGTAAAAATAGAGATGCAAAATGGGAATATGAATTGGTAGGGAGTAATCTATTAGGGACAGATTCTCTTACAAATGTTTCTATTGGTAATATTTCCAATAATATTAGAGAAACCTTTGTTTTACCGAGGCTGTTAACCTTTAGAGTTCGCTATCAGCTTTAGCGATCAAAAATAAATACAAAAAGGCTCATGATTATTGAGTCTTTTTTTTGTTCTTAATTTTCATCTTTTAAAACAAGGATGAAAAATTATAAACGTTTTATTTATAAAAGATTTTTTCGGTATTTATATAATTTAAATTACATTTATGACATGTCTATAAACGTATCTTCCGTTTCTAAATTTTATAAAAATCAAAAGGTATTAGATTCCGTTTCTTTTTCTGCAGGTAAAGGACAAATTATTGGGTTTTTAGGTCCAAATGGAGCTGGAAAGTCGACCATGATGAAGATCCTTACTGGGTTTATAAAACCGACGAATGGGGAAGTTTTTGTTGATGATATAAATGTATTGGAAAACCCATTAGACGCACAGAAAATAATTGGATATTTACCAGAACACAATCCTTTGTATGAAGAGATGTTTGTGCGTGAGTATTTGCAATTCCAAGCCTCAATTTTTAAGGTTGATAAAAATCAAATTGAAATTTGTATTGAACAGGTTGGTTTAATGGCAGAAGCACACAAAAAAATACATCAACTTTCTAAAGGGTATCAGCAAAGAGTTGGGATCGCTGCTGCTATTTTACACAATCCAAAAGTGTTAATTTTAGACGAACCAACCACAGGGTTAGATCCAAATCAATTGGTGGGAATAAGAGAATTAATACAACAATTAGGAAAAGATAAAACCGTCTTGTTCTCTTCACACATCATGCAAGAAGTAGAAGCCATTTGTGATCGAGTAATCATTATCAATAAAGGTCAAATAGTTCGAGACACTGCCCTTTCTGAATTACAAGATAAGCAACATCAAAATATCAATATTGTTTTTGATAGTAGTGTTACCTCTTCAAAAATTAATCAACTCAACAACCTTATTTCATCTAAAAATATTGAAAACAATACCTGGCAACTTCGATTTACAAATGAGGAGGACATGCGTCCCAAACTGTTTGATTTTGCTCAAGAAAACAAGGTGAAAATTTTAGAACTAACCGCTCAAAATAAAAATCTAGAAACTCTTTTTAGAGAGTTTACCAATTAATTAGATTTTTACTCAAATAACTTAGTTCAATTTATAATCAAATTGTTGCTGTTTTAAAGTAGCTAAGAACTCTGATGAAATTTTTATTTTAGTATTTCTACTAGGTAAACTTAGTTCAATTTTTTCTTTTGCATCCCAAATATTAAAATGTAAAGATTGTTTTCCAGGATTGTTTTTTAGAACAGTTTCAAGATTTAAAATTGTATGTTCTTTAATTTCTTGTAATGAAAGATTGATTGTAATTTTTTTGCAAAGCTCGTCCATGATGTCATGTAAAAGCTTGATTTCTGTAAATTTTAATCGAGGTTCCCCTGTAACTCCTTCTTTGTTTGTCCACCCTGGTTGAATCATCGTACGAACAAATAAGAAAGAGTTTGGAACTAAAAAGTGTTTCATCTTTAAGTATTCTTCCCCAAAAATTCGAAATTCATGGCTGTCATTATAATCTTCAATCGTAAACAAAGCCCATCCTTTCCCCGCCTTGGAAACTCGGTGCTGAACATCAGAAATGATTCCAGCAAAAGATAAATTCATTCCTACATATTTTCCAATATCATCTTTAAAATGCTTCAGAGATGCATTGCAAAAGATCATTTCGTTTTTAAAATCATCTAAAGGATGTGCGGAAATATAAATACCAATGACTTCTTTTTCTTGAGATAAAAGCTCCATTGTTCCCCAAGTTTCGCATTCAGGAATCTCTGGTTCTGGAAACTGCACTGAAGAGGTTTCGCCAAACATAGAAACTTGAGCAGAATTTTTATTTTCCTGATACTTACTCCCAAATTTCATGGCACGTTCTAAAAATGTAAGACCTTTTTCATCTGTTGAAAAATATTGAGCTCTGTGGGTATCAGTAAAAGAATCAAAAGCTCCGGCTTTTACTAGGCTGTCAAATGATTTTTTGTTGGCTGCACGTAAATCTACCCGTTTTGCGAGGTCAAAAATTGAAGTAAAATTTCCGTTTTCTTTTCGTTCTTTAATTATGGCTCTTACAGCAGCAGCACCAACACCTTTCACTGCAGCCATTCCAAATCGAACAGCCCCTTCTTTGTTTACTGAGAATTTCAGATATGATTCATTCAAGTCTGGACCTAACACTGCTAATCCCATTCTCTTACATTCTTCCATGAAGAAGGAAACAGACTTGATGTCATTCATGTTGTTGGATAATACCGAAGCCATATATTCTGCAGGATAGTGTGCTTTTAAATAGGCAGTTTGATAAGCAATCCAAGCATAACAGGTAGAATGAGATTTGTTAAAAGCATAACTTGCAAAGGCTTCCCAATCTTTCCATATTTTCTCTAATTTTTCTGGATCATGACCATTAGCAGCAGCTTGTTCAATAAATTTTGGTTTCATTTTATCCAAAACTGCAATTTGTTTTTTACCCATTGCTTTTCGTAAAACATCGGCTTCACCTTTCGTGAAATCTGCCAGTTTTTGAGAGAGTAACATCACCTGCTCTTGGTATACGGTAATTCCATAGGTTTCTGCCAGATATTCTTCCATGGCAGGCAAATCATATTCAATATCTTCTGTACCGTGTTTTCTACTGATAAAGGAAGGTATGTATTCCATTGGGCCCGGTCTGTACAAGGCATTCATTGCAATTAAATCTGCAAAAACAGTTGGTTTTAACGAGCGCATATGCTTTTGCATCCCTGGAGATTCATATTGAAAAATACCGACTGTTTCTCCTTTTTGAAAGAGTTCATAGGTTTTTTCATCGTCTAAGGGGAAATTCTCTGGGTCTAGGGTTACCTGATGTTTCGCTTTTACGATTTTTACAGTATCTTTAATTAGCGTCAATGTTTTTAATCCTAAGAAATCCATTTTTAATAACCCTGCAGATTCTACGACAGAATTATCAAATTGTGTCACATACATATCAGAGTCCTTCGCAAGTGCCACAGGAACATAGTTAGTGATGTCACTTGGGGTGATAATTACACCACAAGCATGAATTCCTGTATTTCTGACAGAACCTTCTAGAATTGTTGCTTTATTGATTGTTTCAGCATCAACCCCCATTCCTAGAGACATTGATTTCAATTCTTCTATCATGACCTTTTCTTCTGATCGAAGACCCGCAACTTTCCCTTTACTTTTAGCATCTTCACCAAAAATATTTTTTAGTTTGATGTTGGGAATCAATTTCGCAATTCTATCTGCTTCAAAGAGTGGTAAATCCAAGACTCTGGCAGTATCTCTGATAGAAGATTTTGCGGCCATGGTTCCGTAAGTAATAATTTGGGCAACCTGATTTGAGCCATATTTGTTGATGACATAATCCATGACTCTTCCTCGTCCTTCATCATCAAAATCGATATCGATATCTGGCATGGAAACACGTTCTGGATTCAAGAAACGCTCAAAAAGTAAATCATATTTAATGGGATCAATATTGGTAATCCATAAACAGTAAGCAACTACAGAACCTGCTGCAGAACCTCGTCCGGGCCCAACAGCAACATCCATATTTCTTGCCTCTCTGATGAAATCTTCAACAATTAGGAAATATCCTGGATAACCTGTTTTTTCTATAACTGAAAGTTCAAAATCCAAACGCTCTTTGATAGCTGCAGTTATTTCTCCATATCTTTTTTTTGCCCCAACATACGTCAGGTGTTTTAAGAAATTATTTTCACCTCGTTTCCCCTTATCTTCAAGATCTTTGCTGTCTTTAAACTCATCTGGAATATCAAAAGCGGGTAATAAAACATCTCTGGCTAGTGTAAAAATTTCAATTTTATCTACAATTTCTTGGATGTTAGTGATGGCCTCAGGCAAGTCTGCAAACAAAGTTTTCATTTCGTCCGAAGACTTGAAATAATATTCATCGTTGGGTAAACCATATCTGTAACCACGTCCTTTCCCTTTGGGAGTCGCTTGTTTTTCACCATCTTTTACACACAATAAAATATCATGTGCATTGGCATCTTTTTTTTCTAAATAAAAGGTATTATTGGTGGCAACAATTTTTACATCATGTTTTTTTGAAAATTTTAGGAGGGTTTCATTGACAATGGTCTCGTCTTGTTGATTGTGACGCATTAATTCAATGTATAGATCGTCCTTAAATTCTTCTTTCCACCAAAGTAAGGCATCCTCCGCTTGTGTTTCTCCTAGATTTAAAATTTTACTTGGAACTTCCCCATATAAATTCCCTGTTAAAACAATGATATCCTCTTTATACTTTTTGATGATTTCTCTATCGATTCTCGGAACATAGTAGAAGCCATCAACAAAAGCAATCGAAGACATTTTTGCCAAGTTGTGGTACCCTTTTTTATTTTTTGCCAACAAAACAATTTGATACCCATTGTCTTTGACAGATTTGTTTTGATGATCTTCACAAACATTGAACTCACACCCAACGATTGGTTTCATTGGGGTTTCTGAAGTTTTATTGTGATTTAAAATGGCACTTACAAAATGAAAGGAAGCCATCATGTTTGCAGTATCTGTCATGGCAACTGCCGGCATATTATCTTTAGCAGCTGCTTTGATGATATTGCCAATTTGCATTGTAGATTGTAAAACAGAAAATTGTGTATGATTGTGTAAATGCGCAAATTTTACATTTTCTAGAGCAGCTAATCCTTCGGAAGTAGTTTGTGTTGTTTCAACATCTTTTAATTTGTCTAAACGTTTGCGAATTGCATCACTTTCTTTTTTAAGATTGATGTGTTTCAATCCAATAACTTGAATTGGTGTTGGATTTTTTTCTGAGAAATCTTTAAAATAATCCGCTTCAACATTAAGTTGCTCTTTTGTAAACTCCCCGATTCGAATTAATTCTAAAAAACATCTCGTAGTTGCTTCCACATCAGCAGTCGCATTGTGAGCATCTCCAAAACCAACGCCAAATAAATGGGTATGCAATTCGGTTAAGGTGGGGAGTTTAAACTTCCCTCCACGACCTCCTGGGATTTTACACATGAATGCTGTTTTTTCAGTACAAGTGTCAAGAATTGGAAGTGAAGTTAAGTTGTTTTGAATTCCCAGCCTATGAAATTCACAGCCCATAATATTCAAATCAAAATTTAAATTTTGACCGACAATGAATGTCGTTTTTTGTAAGGCCTCATTAAATAGTTTCAAGCCCTTTGTTAAGGAAATTCCTTGTTCTTCGGCTAGTTCAGTAGAGATTCCATGAATTCTCTCTGCATCATAAGGAATGTTATATCCGTCAGGTTTTATAAGGAAATCATTGTGTTCAATAACAGCTCCCATTTGATCATGTAATTGCCAGGCAATTTGAACACATCTAGGCCAATTGTCAGTATCGGTAATTGGTGCATTCCAGCTTTTTGGTAAACCTGTGGTTTCTGTATCAAAAATTAAGTACATGACAATGTATATTTGTTGCTGCGTTGGGTTGTATAAACGAATTGTAAATTTACATTTTTTTGTGTGAATTTTGATTGGAAGTTATCAACGATTGTTGATTGTTTAGTGTCTTTTTAGGATTTGAAAACATAAGAATATCATGTTTATTTGTGGGGTGATTTTTTTTCAAAATTAAAGTGATAGTTCAAAAAGGTTTTGTATTTTTGCGCCCACTTACCACGAGATGGTAAGATTTTAATAACCAAGGTCGAGCACCTTAAAAAATTAATAAATTATGTCTGTAAAAATCAGATTACAAAGACACGGTAAAAAAGGGAAACCATTCTATTGGATCGTTGCCGCAGATGCCCGTGCAAAAAGAGATGGTAAATACTTAGAAAAATTAGGTACTTACAATCCAAATGTAAACCCTGCAATTATCGATTTGAATATTGATAAAGCTGTAGAATGGTTACAAAATGGTGCACAGCCAACAGATACTGCAAAGAACATTTTATCTTACAAAGGGGCGATGTTAAAGAATCATTTGGTTGGAGGAATTCGTAAAGGAGCATTGACGCAAGAACAAGCAGATGCAAAATTTGCTGCTTGGATCGAGGAAAAAGCTGCAAAAATTTCAGACAAAGAAGCAGGATTATCCAAAGCTCAATCTGAAGCAAAAGCGAAGGCTTTGGCGGCTGAAAAAGCAGTGAACGAAGCAAGAATTGAAGCAGCCAAACCAGTAGTTGAAGAGGTTGTAGAAGAAGTAGCTGAAACTGAAGCAGAAACTACTGAAGAGACTCCAGAAGCAACTGAAGCAGCCCCAGAAGCAACTGAAGCGGCTCCAGAAACACCTGAAGCAGCAGAAGAAAAAGCAGCAGAGTAAATTATAAATTTCTACGGCAATGCGTAAAGAAGATTGTTTTTATTTAGGCAAAATCGTAACGAAATATAGTTTTAAAGGTGAGGTTGTTATCAAATTAGATACAGATGAGCCTGAGTTGTATAAAGAAATGGAATCAGTTTATGTCGAATTTGGCAGCAACTTGGTTCCATTTTTTATTGAAAAAAGTTCTCTGCACAAAGGAAATCAATTGCGTGTTCAATTTGAAGACATCTATTCGGAGGAAGCAGCAGATTCCATTTTAAAATGTGAGATCTATTTACCCTTAAATTTGTTGCCAAAACTCACTGGGAATAAATTTTACTTCCATGAAGTAATTGGCTTTACGGTTGTTGATGCAAATTTTGGAGAAGTAGGACAAATTGTTCATATCAATGACAAAGCTGCACAGCCACTTTTTGAAATTGATCGACAAGGAGCAGAAGTTTTTATTCCGATGGTAGATGATTTTATCAAAAAAGTGGATAGAGAAAAAAAGATAATAGAAGTTGAAACTCCGCAAGGATTAATAGATTTATATTTATAGAGAGGTGGCCGAGTGGTCGAAGGCGCACGCCTGGAAAGTGTGTATACGGCAACGTATCGAGGGTTCGAATCCCTTCCTCTCTGCTAAACAAATAAAAATTCTATGTATAGTTTGCATAGAATTTTTTGATTTAAAATATCACTTAATCGTGTCTAAACCCTTCCAATTTAAAGAATTTACCATCCATCAGGATGCTTCTGCTATGAAAATAGGAACAGATGGCGTTCTATTAGGTGCGTGGTGTTCCGTAAAAGATTTCCCAAACTCAATTTTAGATATTGGTGCAGGTACGGGGGTTGTATCATTAATGTTGGCACAACGATCTGATGCCATGACTATAGATGCAGTTGAACTCGATGAAAATGCATACAGCCAAACCGTAGAGAATTTTGAACGATCAAATTGGGGGGATCGTTTGTATTGTTATCATTCTTCTTTTCAGGAGTTTGCGAATGAAATTGCTGTAGATGATGAAACCTACGACTTAATCGTTTCGAATCCTCCATTTTATACAGATGGTTTTGAAACCAAAAATACTGCAAGAAATAAAGCCCGTTCTACCTCGTTTTTACCCTTTGAAGAATTGGTTGAGGGGGTAGTTAATATTATTTCACAAAACGGAAAATTTGTGGTGATACTTCCTTTTACAGAAGAAGACAATTTTATCAATTTGGCGGCTAAAAACAAGTTATTTTTAAATCGAGTATGCAGAGTTCAAGGAAATGTATCATCAGAAATAAAAAGAAGCCTCTTAGAATTTTCTCTCAAACAAACAACCATAAAAGAAGAACATTTAATTATAGAATTGGCTCGTCATCAGTATACAGAAGCTTATGTGAATTTAACAAAAGATTTTTATTTAAAAATGTGATGATTCAACAGGAGGATTATACCCCAGATATGAGGTGTTTTTTTCTGAGAATTGAACACCGTACTCTTTTAATTCTTTTAAAATTGGCTCGTATATTTCTTTGCTAATAGGTAATTGAACTCCTGGAGTTTTAATTTCGCCCTGTAAGATTTTTAAAGCAGCGATAGCAACAGGTAATCCCACTGTTTTTGCCATAGCGGTATAGTTTTGATTTTCTCCCTTTACAATCAAGCTGCTTTCAATTTGTTTTTTTTCTCCATTCATTTCATAGCCCAAAAGATGCTGCATTACAATCATGTCTTTATCCTCCTCTTCTAGGGTCCAGGAACTTTCTAATATCTTTTGGAGTATTTGAGCCGGTGTCGCATTTTTCAAGGTTATTTTTTTTGTAGGATTAAAAAGATCTAGTTCTATTAATTTCGCCCAGACCACATCGTCTTGGTCAATTTTGAGGTAAGATCGTAATTTCAATTCTACAGAGTCAGAGGGAGAGTAGGCTAAAAATAAATTAACAAAATCGCGATAACTCATCCCTTCTGAATTTTGTATTCTGTATGAATCATCTGTCATTCCTAATTGAACAAAAATATCCCACGCTCTTGAAAAACCTACTTTTCTGATAGTTCCTCTATACATTGTTGGAATATCCTCTAGTCCATAGATACTTCGGTATTTAAGAGAGTCTCTATTGGCATAGGCTTCAAAATTACCGCTTCCGTCAATGTTTAAAAATTCAGTTCTTCTAAATAATTTATGATACGGAATGTATTTGTAGGTCCCCTCTTGTATAAACATTGCAGCGCCACCTTGCCCGGCCAAAACTACATTTCGAGGATTCCAAGTAAATTTATAATTCCATAAATTGTTGTCATTTTCAGGAGCGACTAATCCACCTGTAAATGATTCAAAAAGTAACATTTTACCACCACTTTCTTTAATTTTGTCAATAAGCTGCATAGCACTCATGTGGTCAATGCCTGGGTCCACTCCAATTTCATTCATGAACACCAATCCTTTGGTTTTTGCAGCGTCATCTAATGTTCTCATTTCTTTTGAAATGTAGGAAGCAGTGACCATGTGTTTGTTATAGGTAATACAATCTTTCGCCACTTCAATATGAAACCTTGCGGGTAACATAGAAATAACGATATCTGACTTTTTGATATATTCTTGACGTTTTTTTGAATCAAAAACATCGAAAAGGAAACTTGTTGCATTTTGATGATCCCCAACAATCAATTTTATATTCTTTGTGCAAATATCTCCAATATGTAGATGTAGGTTTTCTTTGTCAGATTTTTCAAGTAAATATTTGATGAGATACGAACTCGATTTTCCTGCACCAATAATTAGTATATTTTTCATTAATAATCACTTATTTTTGTATCTCTACGAAGATACTATTTTTGTTTAAAATTTAACAAAAACCATATAAAATGTTTAAAAATTTAATTATCGCTAGTTTCTTGGCATTGCTTGCCGTTGTTTTGGGTGCTTTTGGAGCACATGCTTTAAAGGAGATCTTGTCTGTCGAAGAATTATCTAGTTTTGAAACTGGAGTTCGCTATCAAATGTACCATGCAATTGTACTACTATTTGTAAATGGGTATGATCAATTTACCACTTCACAAAAAAATAACATTACTTATTTCTTTGTTGCAGGGATTCTTCTCTTTTCAGGGTCTATTTATATACTACATCTGACATCAATTTCAGCAAAATCTATTTGGTTTTTAACTCCTTTAGGAGGTGTTGCTTTTATCTTGGGTTGGTTTCGTATGATAGGATCATTTTATACACTGTATAAAAACAATTAGTTCACTAATTTTGAATTGAATAGGAATAGTTTATTAAATAATTATGTAATATTGTGTCAGTAATATAATCGACATACAATTAAAAATTATCAAATGGTAGATCACACAACGAAATCGATTTCGTTAACTGCTTTAGGAATTAAAAGTGCGCTGGTTCATTATCAGTTAACATCAGAGGAGTTAGCCAATATAACAATTAAAAAAGGGCAAGGGGCCCTTTCTTCTTCAGGGGCAATTGCCATCAATACCGGAGAATTTACAGGGAGATCTCCTAAGGATCGTTTTATCGTAAAAGATGAAGTAACTAAAGATGAGGTTTGGTGGAGTGAAATTAATTTACCCTTCGATTCTGATAAGTTTGATGTATTGTATAGTAAAGTAACAGCCTATCTTTCCAACAAAGAACTTTTTGTAAGAGATTCTTATGCCTGTGCCGATCAACATTACAAATTAAATATTAGAGTTGTCAATGAATATCCTTGGAGCAATCAATTTGCTTACAATATGTTTTTACGACCTACTAGAGAAGAACTAAAAGATTTTTCTCCAGAATGGACCGTGATCAATGCTCCAGGATTTATGGCAAATCCAGAAGAAGATGGAACGCGTCAACATAATTTTGCGATTTTAAATTTTACTAAGAAAATTGCTTTAATTGGAGGGACAGGATATACCGGTGAAATTAAAAAAGGAATTTTTTCTGCTTTAAACTTCCTCCTTCCGGTCTATAGAAATACCTTACCAATGCATTGTTCTGCAAATATTGGAAAAAAAGGCGATACCGCAATTTTCTTCGGATTGTCAGGTACTGGGAAAACTACGCTGTCTACCGATCCTGAAAGAAGTTTGATAGGCGATGATGAACACGGATGGACGGCAGAAAATTCAGTTTTTAATTTTGAGGGAGGCTGTTATGCCAAAGTGATTCATTTATCACAAAAACAAGAACCAGAAATCTTTGCTGCGATCAAAAAAGGAGCCATTCTTGAAAATGTAATTATGGATGCGAATGGAGTTGTAGATTTTAAAGATACTTCCATTACTCAAAATACAAGAGTGAGCTATCCAATTCATCATATAGAGAACATACAACAACCTTCCATCGGTAAAAATCCCAAAAATATTTTCTTTTTAACGGCAGATGCATTTGGTGTTTTACCTCCGATTTCTAAGTTGACTCCTAGTCAAGCCGCCTATCATTTTATTTCTGGATATACAGCTAAGGTTGCTGGAACTGAAGCTGGAGTGAATGAGCCCACACCTAGTTTTTCTGCGTGTTTCGGGGCGCCTTTTATGCCTTTGCATCCAACAAGATATGCAGAGATGTTAAGTGAAAAGATGCAAGAGGCAGGGGTAAATGTTTGGTTGGTAAATACAGGTTGGTCGGGAGGCCAGTATGGGGTAGGCAAAAGAATACCACTGAAATATACGCGGGCAATGGTTACGGCCGTTTTAGAGGGGAAATTAGGAGATTACACCTATGAAGATTATCATATTCATTCTGTATTCGGGGTTGCGCAACCAAGAAGCTGCCCTGGTGTACCTGCAGCCTTATTAAGTCCGAGGACTACCTGGAATAATGATGAAGCATATTATAAAACAGCCTTCAAATTATCGAATGCATTCAGGCTAAACTTCAAACAATTTGAAGAGCTTGCTAGTGAGGAAATTCGAAGAGGAGGACCCCAACGGTACGCATTTTAGAATATTGATAGCATAAAAAAAACACCTCAATGGAGGTGTTTTTTTGTACTAATAAATAGATTTATTTTTTATCAACCTCTGGTACTTCAGGTACAGCGGGTGTGTTAGGTACGGTGTTCGCTTCCAATTGAACTATTTTCGTAGTTTCATTTTTTGAAGCCTCAACTTTTACCTCCAAAGAAATTTCTTTTTTGAGTTCTTTTGTAGCATATTCTTCAACAGCATGTCCTCCTAAAATAGGAGCAATGACCAAACCGATCAAACACGTTAATTTAATCAAAATATTCATTGAGGGTCCCGAAGTATCTTTAAAAGGATCTCCAACTGTATCACCAGTGACTGCAGCTTTATGTGCTTCAGAACCTTTAAAAGTCATTTCTCCGTTAATCTCAACACCAGCTTCAAAAGATTTTTTAGCATTATCCCAAGCTCCACCAGCATTATTTTGAAAGATTGCCCACAATACACCAGAGACTGTTACTCCTGCCATATAGCCACCTAACATTTCGGCGATTGCTAAATTGTCCATTCCAAAGAGCATCGGTACAAAGGCAATAACTAATGGAAATCCAATAGTCAATAAACCTGGTAACATCATTTCTTTTAAAGAGGCTTTCGTAGAAATTGCCACACATTTATCGTATTCTGGCTTTCCTGTTCCTTCCATAATTCCTGGAATTTCTTTGAACTGACGACGTACTTCTTGTACCATTTCCATAGCAGCTTTACCTACAGCATTCATGGCCAAGGCAGAGAATACTACTGGGACCATACCTCCTACAAACAACATGGCCAAAACTGGGGCTTTAAAAATATTTATTCCGTCAATTCCTGTGAAGGTTACATAGGCAGCAAATAGCGCCAATGAAGTTAAGGCTGCAGAGGCAATAGCAAATCCTTTACCAGTTGCTGCAGTTGTATTTCCAACAGAATCTAAAATATCTGTACGTTCTCTAACGATTGGTTCTTGTTCACTCATTTCGGCAATCCCACCTGCATTGTCAGAAATTGGTCCAAAGGCATCAATTGCTAATTGCATAGCAGTAGTCGCCATCATTGCAGAGGCAGCTAATGAAACACCATAGAATCCTGCAAAAGCATAAGAGGCCCATATAGCACCAGCAAATAAGAGTATGGAAGGAAAGGTAGAAATCATTCCAGTAGCTAGACCGGCTATAATATTTGTTCCTGCTCCTGTAGAAGATTGTTGTACAATTTTTAAGATTGGAGATTTTCCTAATCCAGTGTAATATTCAGTTACTGAAGAAATGACTGCACCCACAACCAACCCGACTAGAGTTGCATAAAATACACTCATCGAAGAAACTTCTTGAAGACCCTCACCAAAGAATTCCATATTCATGCTAGCGGGTAACATCCAAGTTACTAAACCATAGCAAGAAATTGCGACCAATGCTATAGAGGTCCAGTTCCCTAGGTTTAAGGCTCCCATTACTTGAGCTTCTTTAGCATCATTACTTTTGATTTTTACCAAAAGGGTTCCAATGATAGAAATGATAATCCCAGCACCTGCAATTGCCATTGGTAATAAAATAGGACCAATTCCTCCAAAAGCATCTGTAATGCTTCCGCCCATATCTTTTATGACATAGTTCCCTAAAACCATGGCAGCCAATACTGTTGCTACATATGAACCAAATAAATCGGCTCCCATTCCTGCTACATCTCCAACATTATCTCCAACATTATCCGCAATCGTTGCTGGATTTCTTGGGTCGTCTTCTGGAATTCCTGCTTCTACTTTTCCTACCAGATCAGCTCCTACATCGGCAGCTTTGGTGTAGATACCTCCACCAACTCTAGCAAACAAGGCAATAGACTCTGCTCCTAAAGAGAAGCCTGCTAATGTCTCTAATACAATGGTCATGTCCATCGTATTGGTCCAGCTACTGTCCATAAAGTACCAGAAGAAAAAGATAAAAAAAGCAGTGAGTCCTAAAACAGCTAAACCTGCTACACCAAGACCCATTACAGTTCCTCCTCCAAAAGATATTTTCAATGCATTTGGTAAACTCGTTCTTGCAGCTTGAGTGGTTCTAACATTTGTTTTGGTTGCTATTTTCATTCCAATATTTCCAGCAAATGCAGAAAAAATAGCTCCGAAAATAAAAGCAATCACAATTAGATAGCTCGTTGTTTCTACAAAACTTGCGACGATTGCTAATAATATACTGACAGCAAGAACAAAAAATGTTAATAATCTATATTCAGCACTTAAAAAAGCCAATGCTCCTTCATAAATATGATCAGAAATTTCTTTCATTTTTCCATCACCTGCATCTTGCTTCATTACCCAAGATTGTTTAATCCACATATAGATTAACCCTAAAATAGCCATTGCAATTGGCATCCAAATCATCATTGATTCCATATAAAATTTTATTTTTATTAATTTAAACGGTCGTAAAAGTAAGAAATTCAAATAGAACTAAAAAACCTCTTAAAACAGAACATTTTAAGAGGTTGATAATTTATTGATGGGTACGTTATTAAATTGTAAAATCTCCGTTTGTTTTGTGTTCACTTTCTTCATATCTAACAACACATGCGTCGTAAATATCTCTCGCTTCTTTAGCGTCTCCCCAGCCACCGACATCAACTCTTTTCTTTTCTAAGTCTTTGTAAACTTTGAAAAAGTGTTCAATTTCTTTTAATCTGTGTGGGTTTAAATCAGACAAATCATTCTTTTTATTCCAAACGGGGTCAGAAACAGGAACACAAATTACTTTTTCATCTTGCCCTTTTTCGTCTGCCATATGAAATACACCAATAGGTTTTACTTCTACAACACACATTGGAAATGTAGGCTCATGGCCTAAAACCAATACATCTAGTGGATCACCATCTAATGCCAATGTTTCAGGGACAAAACCATAATCTGCAGGGTACATCATCGAAGAAAACAACATTCTATCGAAACGAATTTTATGCAAGTCAAAATCGTATTCGTATTTATTTCTACTTCCTTTGGGAATTTCTATTAAAACATCAAAAGTTTTTGCTTCTTTTTGAGTCATTTGTTTTTTTTTAATTGCGTGCAAAAGTAGGAATTATTATAAGTTTTACCATTAAAAATTAGTAGGAATTTACGCAATGCTTTTCGCAATAATTTGAGGGAAGTTAGATGCTAAAAAATCCTTTTTTCAACGAATGAAAAAAGGATTTTTTTGAGTTTTAAAATGTGTTGTATTTTACAAATACATGACCTCTTTTACAGCATCAATTACATTTTTATAATTTGGAATCCATTTTTCAAATAAAACAGGAGAATAAGGAGCAGGTGTGTCTGCAGTTGTAATTCTCTTAATAGGAGCATCTAAATAATCAAATGCTTCTTCTTGTATTCTATAGGTTATTTCCGAAGAAACACTTGCAAATGGCCAAGCCTCCTCTAGAATTACCAATCTATTTGTTTTTTTAACAGAAGCAATTATTGCTGCGTGATCCATAGGACGTACCGTTCTTAAATCTACAATTTCAACAGAAATATTTTCTTTGGCTAATTCTTCTGCAGCTTTGTAAGCTTCTTTAATTATTTTTCCAAAAGAAACAATCGTTACATCTGTTCCTTCTCTTTTAATATCTGCGACTCCAATAGGAATGATGTATTCTCCTTCTGGAATTTCCATTTTGTCCCCATACATTTGCTCAGACTCCATAAAAATTACTGGGTCATCATCTCTGATGGCAGCTTTTAATAATCCTTTTGCATCATATGGGTTTGAGGGTACTATAACTTTTAGACCAGGAGTGTTTGCAAACCAGTTTTCAAAAGCTTGGGAGTGTGTTGCCCCCAATTGACCAGCAGATGCTGTGGGTCCTCTAAAAACAATTGGACAATTGAATTGTCCTCCAGACATTTGTCTGATTTTTGCGGCATTGTTAATAATTTGATCAATTCCAACCAAAGAAAAGTTAAACGTCATGTATTCAACAATTGGTCTGTTCCCATTCATTGCCGATCCAACAGCAACTCCTGCAAATCCAAGTTCGGCAATAGGAGTATCGATCACTCGTTTTGCTCCAAATTCATCTAACATTCCTTTGGATGCTTTGTAGGCACCGTTATATTCAGCAACTTCTTCTCCCATTAAATAAATGCTTTCATCTCTTCGCATTTCTTCACTCATCGCCTCGCAAATTGCTTCTCTGAATTGAACTGTTTTCATCTCGTATTTATCATTAAATAATTTCTGACGCAAAAGTAAGGAAATAATTCACATTTTTTTAATCACATTCGTACAAACTAGTAGAATAATTTTAATTTAATTCGCAATCGTTTTCGTAAAATGAAAATAATTTAAAAATTACTATGCATGCATAGTAATTTTTTGAGAAAAAAGATGTAATTTTGTAATCTACAAAAGATAAAAAATAAAATATCATGAAAATATTAGTCTGTATAAGCCATGTCCCTGACACTACCTCTAAGATCAATTTTACAGAAAATAATACAAAATTTGACACCAATGGAGTTCAGTTTGTAATCAATCCTTACGATGAGTTTTGTTTAACGAGAGCAATGTGGTTTAAAGAAAAACAAGGAGCTACTGTAACGGTTGTCAATGTTGGAGGAGTTGAAACAGAACCGACATTGCGCAAGACGTTGGCAATTGGTGCAGACAATGCAATACGTGTAAATGCGAACCCAGTAGATGGTTTTCAGGTAGCAAAAGAATTGGCAGAAGTGGTAAAAAATGGAGGGTATGATTTGGTGTTGGCAGGAAAAGAATCTGCAGATTACAATGGTCAAATGGTGCCTGGAATGTTAGCAACTTTAACCAATTTTAATTTTATAAATGGTTGTGTTGGGTTGGATATAGATGGGACAACGATTGCTGCCTCAAGAGAAATCGACGGAGGAAATGAAGTGGTTTCTTCAGCCTTTCCAATTGTAGTTGCAGGACAAAAAGGAATTGTAGAAGAAAAGGATTTGCGTATTCCTAACATGCGAGGAATTATGATGGCGCGTAAAAAGCCCTTACAAGTCCTAGAGGCAACCACTACAGATGCTGCTACGAAAGTTCAATCTTTTGAAAAGCCAGCGCCAAGAGGAGCTGTTAAATTGGTTGATGCAGATAATGTAGATGAGTTAATTAACTTACTTCATACCGAAGCAAAAGTAATTTAATAAAAGAATAAGGTCAAATTACACGCAAGGTCGTTTTGTGGTGTAACATAAAATAATAAAAATCTAAATAAAATTATATGTCTGTTTTAGTTTTTGCCGATTCATCGGATGGAAAATTTAAGAAAACTGCTTTTGAAGTCGTTTCATATGGTAAAAAAGTTGCAGAGCAACTTGGAATAAATATGGTTGCACTTACTATCAATGCAAACGATACTTCAGAATTATATGCCTATGGAGCAGAAAAAATTATTACTGTTTCTAATGATTCTTTGAGTACTTTTAACGCAAAACAATATGCATCGATAGTTACTGAGGTAGCTAAAGAGAACAAAGCTTCAGTAGTGGTCATTGATTCGAGTATAGATGGGTTGTATTTAGCTCCAATAGTAGCCGTTAATCTAGAGGCTGGATATGTTTCAAACACAGTAGATCTCCCCTCTAGTTCAAGTCCCTTTACTCTAAAAAGAAAAGCTTTTTCGAACAAAGCTTTTTCTGAGACAGTTGTTTCTACAGAGATCAAAGTGATCGGATTGGCCAAAAATTCTTTTGGTGCTCATGAAAACAGTACTGCGGGATCTACCGAAGCCTTTGAGCCTAGTATTATAGAGACAGGTGTTTTATCAGAAAAAGTAGAAAAGGTCTCTGGAACAGTAACCATTGCAGATGCAGATATTGTAGTTTCTGCAGGAAGAGGTTTAAAAGGTCCTGAAAATTGGGGAATGGTCGAAGAATTGGCAACAGTTTTAGGAGCAGCTACTGCTTGCTCAAAGCCGGTCTCAGATTTGGGATGGCGTCCACATTCGGAGCATGTTGGTCAAACAGGAAAACCAGTAGCTTCAAATTTATACATTGCTATTGGAATTTCTGGGGCGATTCAACATTTGGCTGGAGTCAATGCATCCAAAGTAAAAGTAGTAGTGAACACAGATCCTGAAGCTCCTTTCTTTAAAGCCGCAGATTATGGTATTGTAGGGGATGCTTTTGAGGTTGTGCCCAAACTAATCGAAAAATTAAAAGCTTTTAAACAAGCATAAATCTTTGCAAGGGATCATTAATTTAGTGATGCCCACAATATTCAAAAACCTATCAGAATTCATTTTTTGATAGGTTTTTGAATTGGTCTATGTTCCAAAAGAGTAAACAAGATCCTATATTGATAGTTCATTTTTTTGATTTAATCTAGAAAACAAAAGGACTTTAGTAGCTGCCTCAACCCTTGGGAAAGAATCTTTAATAATTTCAAAAAATATCAATTTTAAGCTATTATTTTTATTAAATTGTACCCCTGAAAGGCGTGTGAAAAGTGAGGTGATCATTTTTTAGCTTTAGCTGCGTAAATTATGAGTTTAATACAATTGAATATAAAGGGTATTTCCTACAGCCAAACTCAAAGTGGAGCATACGCTTTGGTTTTGAGTGAAATTGAAGGAAGTAGAACATTGCCAATTATTATTGGAGCTTTTGAGGCGCAATCTATTGCGATTGCCCTTGAGACCGAAATCAGACCCCCAAGACCGCTTACCCATGATTTGTTCAAAACATTTTCGGATCGCTTTTTAATTAATGTAAAAGAGGTGGTCATTCATAAATTAGTTGATGGGGTTTTCTTTTCTAGTTTAGTCTGTGAAAGAGATGGAGTTGAAGAAACCATAGATGCCAGAACTTCAGATGCGATAGCAATTGCTGTTCGTTTTGAAGCCCCAATTTATACGTATGAAAATATTTTAGAAAAAGCAGGTGTTTTTCTTAAAATTGAGGAAGAGTTAGGTTTGCAAAGCCAATCTGATCCGAAAGAAGATTCATCAGAATTAGAAGAAATAGCAATTAAAAAAGAAACTTCATTTTCAGAGGTTTCTTTAAAAGAACTTCATCAACAATTAAACAATGCCGTTGTTGATGAAAAATACGAGCTCGCTGCGAAAATTAGAGACGAAATAAGCAAACGTTCTTAAATAAAATATTTTTAAATTATGAAAAAAAGATTGGTCATACTTTGTTGTTTATTTTCTATTTCAATTTTTTCTCAACAAACAGAGCTCGTTCCTGTAGTTGGCGAAATTTTACCAAGTCAAGGATTCTCTTTTGGTAGTTTGTGGAGAGGAGTATTGGGGATGGTTGCGTTAATTGTGATCGCTTTTTTATTCAGTACTAACAAAAAAGCAATCGATTGGAAAAAAGTAGGAATTGGTCTTTTATTACAATTATTGATTGCTATTGGGGTTTTAAAAATTGAATTGATTCAGTCTGTTTTTGAGTTTATTGGTGGTGTATTTATTGAAATATTAGATTATACAAAGGCGGGTAGCGAGTTTTTATTTGCTGGAATCGTTGCAGACATGAATAAGTTCGGATATATTTTTGCTTTTCAAGTACTCCCTACAATTATATTCTTTTCTGCCTTGACTTCACTGTTCTTTTATATGGGTATTATTCAAAAAGTTGTAAAGGTTTTGGCCATTGTATTGTCGAAATTTTTGGGAATTTCTGGGATGGAAAGCTTGTCTGTTGCAGGAAATATCTTTTTAGGACAAACAGAAGCTCCCTTATTAATCAAAGCTTATTTAGAAAAAATGAATAAGTCAGAAATGTTGCTGGTAATGATTGGGGGGATGGCCACTGTTGCAGGTGCTGTGTTGGCGGCCTATATTGGGTTTTTAGGAGGTGGAGACAAAGCCTTAGAGTTGGTTTTTGCCAAGCATCTTTTGGCTGCTTCGGTAATGGCTGCTCCCGGAGCTATTGTCATTTCAAAAATTTTATATCCTCAAACAGAAAAGGTAAATACCGATGTTACTGTTTCTCAGGAAAAAATAGGGGCTAACATTTTAGATGCTATTGCAAACGGAACCACAGAAGGGCTGCGTTTGGCAGTAAATGTTGGAGCAATGTTATTGGTTTTTGTTGCTGTGATAGCCATGTTAAATGGTCTTTTAGGTTGGGTTGGAGATGTGACAACTTTAAATACGATGATTGCAGAAAATTCAGCGTATAAAGCCCTGTCATTAGAATTTCTTTTGGGATCTATTTTTGCACCATTAATGTGGTTGATTGGAGTCCCTACTCAAGATATTTCAATGATGGGTCAGTTACTTGGAATCAAATTAGCTGCAAGTGAATTTGTGGGTTATATTCAATTGGCAGAGCTTAAAAATGTAGCAAATGCGACTCATTTAACATTTAATAAGTCTATTATTATGGCCACCTATATGCTGTGTGGTTTTGCAAATTTTGCCTCGATAGGAATACAAATAGGTGGTATTGGATCACTAGCTCCGGGGCAACGTAAGGTATTGTCAGAATTTGGGATGAAAGCACTCATAGGAGGGACGATTGCTTCTTTAATGTCTGCAACAATCGCCGGGATGATTATAGGGTAATTCCTTCCTTTTGGTTATCAAAAAAAGTTGATAACTTTATAATATTAATTTGAGCTTCAATTTTGTAAGATTGAAGCTTTTTTTATTTTTGATAAACAAGAAATGAAGGAATTATGAAGCAATACCACGACTTAGTTAAGCATGTTTTAGAAAACGGAAACGAAAAAGGAGATCGAACAGGTACCGGAACAAAAAGCGTTTTTGGGTATCAAATGCGGTTTGATTTGAGTGAGGGTTTTCCAATGGTTACGACTAAAAAACTACATTTGAAATCGATTGTTTACGAATTGCTTTGGTTTATAAAAGGAGATACAAATATTAAGTATTTACAAGAAAATGGAGTAAGAATTTGGAACGATTGGGCAGATGAAAATGGAGATTTAGGACCTGTTTATGGGCATCAATGGAGAAACTGGAACAGTGATGAAGTCGATCAATTAAAGGAGGTGATTCACGCTATAAAAAACAATCCAAATTCAAGAAGAATGTTGGTTTCTGCTTGGAATCCGTCTGTTTTACCAGATACCTCTATTTCATTCTCTGAAAATGTAGCGAATGGGAAAGCCGCCTTACCTCCCTGTCATGCATTTTTTCAATTCTACGTTGCTGATGGTAAATTGTCTTGCCAATTGTATCAAAGAAGTGCAGACATATTTTTAGGAGTTCCTTTTAATATTGCTTCCTATGCTTTATTTACCATGATGATTGCGCAAGTTTGTGGTTATGAAGCAGGAGAGTTTATTCATACTTTTGGGGATGCACATATCTATAATAACCATGTAGAACAATTAGAATTACAGCTGTCTAGAGAGTTAAGACCACTTCCTAAAATGAAAATAAATCCGGAGGTAAAAAGTATTTTTGATTTTACTTTTGATGATTTTCAATTGACAGATTACAATCCTCATCCACATATCAAAGGAAAAGTTGCTGTATAGATAAAAATTGTTTTACACCCCTGTAGAATTTCAAATTTCAAATTTTATGATTACAATTATTGCTGCCATAGGAAATAATAATGAATTAGGAAAAGGCAACGATTTGATTTGGCACCTACCTGCCGACTTACAACGGTTTAAAAAAAGAACGACGGGTCATGCGATTATTATGGGAAGAAACACCTTTGAGTCTATTGGGAAACCATTGCCTAATAGAAGGTCTATTATTATTACCCGAAATACATCCTATCAAAAGGAAGGTTGTGAAATCGTTCACAGTTTAGAAGATGCAATAAAGTTGATAGAACCCCAAGCCGATGCTTTTATTATAGGAGGTGCTCAGATTTACAAAGAAGCCATGGAGAAAAATGTAGTAGATCAACTAGATATTACAAAAGTTCATCAAGATTTTGAGGCGGATGTTTTTTTTCCAACGATAGATTCAAAGACCTGGAAAGAGGTTTCAAGAGAGGATTTTTCGCCAGATGAAAAGAACCTATATACCTATAGTTTTATCAACTATAAGAGCGCTACATAGAACTTGCCGCGCTACCGCTTTTTTTACTAATCAATGGATCGTTGTAAATGCAAGTAGCCGATATACCTCATTCAATACGATTATTTTATGAAGATAAAGATACAGCATCGATGTTTTTGGGTCACTGACAGTGATTTGTATAAAAAGTATCATGACCAAGAATGGGGGGTTCCTGTTTATGATGATGCAATTTTATTTGAGTTTTTGATTTTAGAAACTTTTCAAGCAGGCCTGAGTTGGATCACAATTCTAAAGAAAAGAGAAAACTTTAGAAAAGCGTTTGATAATTTTGACTACAAGAAAATTGCAGTATACACCCCTCGTAAGTTTGAAGCATTGTTAGAAGATGAGGGCATTATCAGAAATAAACTAAAAATTAGAAGTGCCATTATAAATGCACAACTTTTTATGGAAATTCAAAGAGAATTTGGTTCTTTTTCAACATTTCTTTGGAGTTATGTCAATGGGAATCCAATCATCAATGAATTTGAAAACAGCGCAGCGGTTCCAGTAACAACTCCCTTATCTGATAAGATCTCTAGGGAGTTGAAAAAGAGGGGATTTAAATTTACAGGCTCAAAGGTAATATACGCCTATATGCAAGCAGTTGGCATGGTAAATGACCATACTAAAGACTGTTTTAAATATTCCAAAAGGTAAAATCAATGAGGGTTCAATAATTATTGACCCCATAAAAAACGAATGGCAATAAAAACGGCAATAATGAGCCCTCCATAAATGACTACCTTTTTAACAGCTCCCTTATAATATCGCTTGTGGTTCTTGAGATCTTTCTTATAGCTGTAGATCATTAAAGCAATAAAAGAAATGATGAAAAAAATCATGAAAATAATCCTTCCTGTTGTAAAATAAGCGCCTAAAAACATCCTGTATATTCTTTATAAGTTGTGAATTATTAGCAAAGAAGAAGACTTTATTTTTAAGAAAGTTTCTATATATTGTCTAACAATAAATTGATTTTGTAAAATTACAAATTAAATGAAGAATGTCATTGTTTTTGGAGCAACTTCTGGGATTGGAAAATCGTTGACAGAGATTTTTCTAAAAAAGGGATGCAACGTGGCAATTACGGGGAGAAGATTAGAAAAATTAGAAGCGATAAAAAAGTTGTATCCCAAACAAGTTCTCGTAAAACAAAACGACATTCAAGATGTTGCTGAAGTAGAGAAGGTGTTTCATGAAATTGTGGTAGCGTTTAAAACGATAGACTTGGTCATTCAATCTTCGGGAGTCGGCTTTGTAAATCCTCAATTAAAATGGGAGTTACAAGAGCAGACAATCCATACAAATGTTTTAGGTTGTACAAAATTATATGCATTGGCATATCAATTGTTTAAAAAGCAGCAGTTTGGTCATCTAGTAGGGATTTCATCCATAGCATCGATTCGAGGAAATCGGTCAGCCCCAGATTATTTTGCCTCAAAATCCTATCAGAAAGCCTATTTAGAAAGTTTGTACATCAAAACTAAATCGATCAAATCAGAAAAGGTTTTTATTACAGAAATAAGACCTGGTTTTGTAGATACCGCAATGGCTTTAGGAGATGCGATTTTTTGGATGGTCCCTTTAGAAAAGGCGTCAAAACAAATTTATTCAGCAATCCAAAATAAAAAAAGAGTTGCCTATATTTCAAAACGTTGGTTTCTTATTGCACTCGTTTTAAAAATAATGCCGGCTTGGGTTTTAAAGAAAATACTATAACAATCAAATAGATAAAAAATGAAAAATAAAATAGCAGCAGTCACCGAATTTCACACTGCTTTTAAATTGAATATGAACCAACAACCCATTGCAGATATTGGTGAAGATAGAAATACACTTCGTTTTAATTTAATGAAAGAAGAAAATGAAGAGTATTTAGAAGCAGCACAAAACAATGATTTGGTAGAGGTGGCAGATGCATTGGGGGATATGTTGTATATTTTATGTGGTACTATTATAGAGCACGGAATGCAAGATAAAATTGAAGCGGTTTTTAATGAAATCCAACGAAGTAATATGAGTAAACTTGGCGAAGACGGCAAACCAATTTATAGAGAAGACGGTAAAGTTTTAAAGGGACCAAATTATTTTAAGCCAAATATTTCTGATATTTTGAAAGGGTAAACATTATAAGAAACGACGATACCAACTCTCTTCAATAGGGATTTCCCAATTGTTTTCGAAGTCATTTTTTGTAGTTACTAAATTATCAAAAATGATGCTCTTTGCAGTAATGGCTTTGTTTTTAAGTAATTTTTTGAAATCTTTTAACTGTTTGTATTGTACAAATTCACCTTGCTTAAAGCAGGCGTTCATTTTGTCCAATAATTCTACTTGATATTTTTCTTGTAACTCAAATATAAATGAAACAGAGGCGTCAATATCTGAGTTTGTTAACGATGAATTCTCATCCGCAGCAAAAAGGATGATGAATCTGTTGTATAGAAATTTGTAGGATGCTTTAAATTCTTCGTTATCTGCTTTCCAACTTTCTAAAAAGGTTTTTATTTTGGTTTCTAGCTCATCAATTTCGGTTGCATAGAATTTTCTGCTGGAAGGGTAAATCCAAACTTTTGCATCTTCTGGAATTAGCGCGTAATCTACAAACATCTTTTTTTTATTTACGCCTCAAAGATACAAAAACAACAAACGAAAATAAATTTATTAATAGCGGGTATTGCATGTGCATAATGATCAACCCTGACAATTTGATTTTCCGTTTTGAACGGTTTATACTTTCCCTTTTCCTATTCTTCAGTCAGATTCGATTTTTTTAAATTCCTAATAATTTCCTCTGTCATCGAAGATAAATTATGGGTATGTTTCCAATTCCAATCTTTTCTAGCTTCAGAATCGTCAATAGTTTCGGGCCAACTGTCTGCAATTTGTTGTCTAGCATCTGGGGCGTATGAAATTTTAAATTCAGGAATGTGTTTTTTTATTTCCAAAGCAATTTCTTCAGGGGTGAAACTCATGGCTGTTAAGTTATATCCTGTTCTATTTTTAACATTTTTGCTATCTGTTTGCATTAATTGAATGGTGGCATCAACAGCATCTTCCATATACATCATTGGTAATCGGGTGTTTTTTGATAAAAAACATTGGTAGGATTTTTTTTGAATGGCCTCAAAGTAAATATCTACAGCATAATCGGTAGTTCCTCCTCCAGGTTTAGATTTCCATGAGACAATTCCTGGATAGCGAATGCTTCTGACATCTACTCCATATTTTTCGTGGTAATAATTGCACCAGAATTCGCCGGCAACTTTGCTAATTCCATAGATAGTTGAGGGTGCCATTAGGGTATTTTGGGGGGTATTTTTCTTCGGTGTAGTGGGGCCAAAAACAGCAATTGAACTAGGCCAATATACTTGTTGTATGTGTTTTTCTTTTGCTAAATTTAAAACCGCTAGTAATGAGTTCATGTTTAAATCCCAAGCCTTTAGAGGTTGCTGCTCTGAAGTTACAGACAGCATTGCAGCTAATAAATACACCTGAGTTATCCTGTATTTTTCGATAACTGCTAATATGGAAGCTTTGTCGGTAGCATCGATAATTTCAAAAGGACCAGAAAGCGTCATGTTTGTAGTACGTTCTCTTATATCGGAAGCAATTACGTTGTTGTTTCCATAAATAACTCGAAGCTTTTGCGTGAGTTCTTGTCCTATTTGTCCGCATGCACCTAAAATTAAAATTTTTTCACTCATCCTTATATTGTGATTTTAATAAAAACAAAGGTACTTAATTTAAGTATTCGTAAATAAATATCTTATTCATATTTATTCAGTAAAAAAAAGTTGTTTAAAAGGTGATTTTTTTAATTTTTATGAATCAAATAAATGCTCCTGTTAAAATGTGTATTTTTACCAATATATTTCAAAGACGTGAAGCAACTTATCTATATATTTTTATCAATTCTTATCTTCTCTTGTGCAAATAAAAGAAAAGATGTGTCTTCAAATTTTCAAGACAGATCTAAGCTTAGTATTGTTGTAGCTCATGATTCTCTTGAGAATATATACCCTACTTTTGAAAAGGAAGTAGCAAACTGGCAAGAATTTAAAACGGTAGGCTCTTTCATACAGAAATTTCAAAAAGTGTCTCCTAATGAGGCTTTGAGCAATGCCTTAGAATTAAGGGATTTAGTTATGAGTTTAAAAGATAGTCTCACACCACAAAATTTTGAGATCCCTTCTTTTCATGCAAGAGTAAATGTTTTGTATAATGAGACCCTACGATTAGCAGATCTAACCCTCATACCGGCAATCACCTATGAAGATGTTAACCTTCAGGTAGATAAAACTTTGGTAGCTTTTTCTTCTGTTACTTCTAAAATTAATAGCATTCTTTCTAAAAAACGTTTTGAAGATGCCATCGAGGTTCGAATAGATGCTATTGGTATAGATCCCTCAAAAATGGATAGTATCTCTAAAAAAACAATTCAATTAAAAGATAAAAAGCGATTATTAAAAAGGCAGAAAAGCACCTCATCAAAAGTGCCAAAACTTATAAATTTTGACAATAAAAAAACATGAGAAATTATCTGATAATTTTCGTCTTATCTAGTTTCTTTTTAGGGTGTACTTTTAACAAAGAATCAAGGGTGCCGACAAAAAAAACAATAGAAACAATAATCAACCAATTTTTAGATGAATGGCATGCAGCTGCCTCCAATGCAGATTATGAAGCTTATTTTGGTAAAATGGATTCTATTTCTGTATTCATTGGAACAGATGCCACAGAAAACTGGAGTAAAAAACAATTCGAAAAATTTAGCAAGCCCTATTTTGATCAAGGAAAAGCATGGAGTTTTTCTGCTATAGACCGTAACATTTATGTAAATGAGGCTGGTAATTTTCTATGGTTTGACGAGTTGTTGGATACCTGGATGGGAACTTGTAGGGGTTCAGGTGTCTTAGAAAAGAAGCAGGGGCAATGGAAAATAAAACACTATGTGTTATCGATAGAGATTCCAAATTCGGATGTTCAAGCGGTTATTTCGGTGAAGAAAAAAAGTGATTCTATTTTTTTAAGCACTCTAAAAAAATAACTTGATTATAATTTTTGTTTCCATTTAGTGACATAGGATTCATCGATGATATTTCCCTTTGAATCATACACTGCTGTTTCCAAATGTGCGTAGAGTGCTAACAAAACTGCAAATACTCCATAAGCTATAATAAATTTATATTCCATTGTCTTTTGATTTAATTGGTTATTTTTTTATTGATATAATATAAAATATTAGATATGATTTCTTTAAATTTTTAAGTAAACTACCTAATAATCAAATAAATATATAATAAACAATCTCATTAAACAAGTAATATTGTGTGAATGGATTTAAATAATGTATGAATGGTTATTATACATTGTTTTTTAGGAATGGGGCAAGTATTGGAAAATTATAACTAGGTAGGTTGCTAATAAAAAATACTTAAGCAAGCTCTTTATAAACAAACAGGATTAGCTTCGCTGATCCTATAAAGCTCCGCTTTGAAAATAGTACAAACAAAAAAACACTCAAGCAAGCTTTTATGAAGGATTAGCTTCGCTGATCCCTAGCGCTCCGCGCTGAAAATCAACAAAAGAAACTTCAGCATTACTCAAAATAAAAAAGCAAGCTCTTTATAAACAAATAGGATTAGCTTCACTGATCCTATAAAGCTCCGCTTTGAAAATAGTACAAACAAAAAAACACTCAAGCAAGCTTGGTGTTTTTTTTAATTGTACTATTTATTCGTGACCATGCTAGGATTCAAACCTAGAACCTCTTGAGCCGTAATCAAGTGCGCTATTCAGTTGCGCCACATGGCCGTTAAACGGCTGCAAATATAATGGCATTTTTTTAAAACCGAAAGTCTATGGCTGTTTTTTATGAATTTATTTCGTCTTTAAAAGAATCTACAATAGGTTGTGCTTTTTGTAGGTTGCTATTCAAAACAAATAATGCAACGGAATTTGAAGGGATTCCAAAACCACCGAGCCTCGCAGATTCTACATTGTCCGATAATCGACAAGAAATGCCTGCCTCATTTAATAAAAAATGGAGTCTTTTGACAAGAATCGCAGTATCCGTAAATACTTTTGTATAGTGTTCTTTCATTTTTTCTTATTGTAAAGCTCTTTTAGTTACATAAGCTCTCCATCCAATAATCGCGAGTTGAATTTTAGAGGCTTTAGAAATGTCTAACCTTTTTTTAGTGTAGGAGGGGAGTATTAATTTATTTGTTTTTGCGAGAATTTTAAAAGCTTGTTTTTTCATGAATCAAAATTTACCCTCAAATTTACTAAAATAAATACTGTGGTCATTTTTTTATGATTAAATTGTAGGTATATTAGTATTCATAAGCTTTTAAGTCTATTGGCGAGATACATCACATTGGTAAATAGTATATCTTCGCATAAAATAAATAATAATGAGCATCTTTTTTTTAATCGTTGGTTTTGTGCTACTGGTTCTGGGAGGAGAATTCCTTGTAAGGTCTTCTGTAGCCTTGTCTTTAAAACTCAATTTTTCAAAATTAGTGATTGGTATGACCGTTGTTTCTTTTGCAACTTCAGTACCAGAATTATTGGTCAGTCTAAATGCTGCTTTGTCTGGAGCTCCAGCAATTGCAATTAACAATGTGGTGGGTTCTAATATTGCGAATATCGGTTTGGTACTTGGTATTACCGCTATTATTGGATCTATTGGGGTAGATACTTCTTTTTACCGCGTACATTGGCCGGTAATGATGGTGTTTTCTGGGATGTTGTATTATTTTTTATGGAATGATCATCAATTGTCTACCGTTGAGGGAGCGGTATTGTTTATTGGTTTAATATTTTTTGTAGTGTATTTAATTCAAAACCAAAAAACAGCGATAGATTCTATCAGTGATTTGGAAGAGGTAGATGATGCTCTAGTGAAAGTCTCTGGATCTAAAATTGGTCTTTGGTTGCTCATAGGGGCAACTGCTTTGTATTTTGGTAGCGAGTGGTTGCTAAGAGGAGCAACAGAAATTGCGTTAAAAGTAGGGGTTAGCGAGGCTGTAATTGGGGTTACCATGATTGCAATTGGTACAAGTATCCCCGAATTAGCAGCATCTGTGATGGCAGCCGTTAAAAAAGAAAAAGCAATTTCATTGGGAAATCTTATTGGATCGAATATCTTTAATATAGGATCTGTTTTAGGGATTACTTCCATGATTAAAACCATTCCTGTAACAGCACCTTCAATATTGTCTAGAGATATTTTTTGGATGCTTTTGTTTGCAGTAAGTATTGCTGTTTTGGCATTGTTGCCAAAACGAAATCAAATCAATCAAATAAAAGGCTTCGTATTGGTGGTGCTGTATGGAGTGTTTATATACATCGCTTTTAAAGGATAAGAACAAAAAAAAACGTTTTCTAATCTAGAAAACGTTTTTTTGTATGAATAATGCTTGGAGAATTAATCTATATATCAGCAGACTTTACCGTCTTGATAATTCTACCAGCAATTTTGTATGGATCTCCATTAGAAGCAGGTCTTCTGTCTTCTAACCAACCTTTCCAACCTTTCTCAACAGTAATAATTGGAATACGAATAGAAGCTCCTCTGTCAGAAATTCCCCAAGAGAAATCTGTAATAGCAGCAGTTTCGTGATCACCTGTTAAACGTTGGTCGTTAAATTCACCATATACATCAATATGTTCTTTAACTACAGGTCTAAACGCTTCACAAATCTTCGCATACACTTCTTTGTCTCCGCATGATCTTAAAACTTCATTAGAGAAGTTTGCATGCATACCAGATCCGTTCCAGTCCATGTCTTTCCCTAATGGTTTTGGATGATAATCAATGTAGAAACCATACTTTTCTGTTAATCTGTCTAATAAGTAACGTGCAATCCAAATCTCGTCACCTGCTTTTTTAGCTCCTTTTGCGAATAATTGAAATTCCCATTGTCCGGAAGCAACTTCTTGGTTGATTCCTTCGAAATTCAATCCAGCATCAATACATAAATCAGCATGCTCTTCAACTAAATCTCTACCATGTGTATTTTTACCACCCACAGAACAGTAATACATTCCTTGTGGAGCAGGATATCCACCAACAGGGAATCCTAATGGCAATTGAGTTTTTGTATCCATGATGAAGTATTCTTGCTCAAAACCAAACCAGAAATCATTATCATCATCATCAATAGTAGCTCTTCCGTTAGAAACGTGAGGTGTACCATCGGCGTTTAAAACTTCAGTCATTACTAAATAACCATTAATTCTTGCTGGATCTTTGTAGATCGCAACTGGTTTCAATAAACAATCAGAATCTCCTCCTGAAGCTTGCTTAGTAGATGAACCGTCAAAAGACCAGTTTCCTAATTCTTCAATTGTTCCTTGAAAATTTTCATGCTCCTCCACTTTGGTTTTACTTCTCATATTCTGAGTTGGAAAGTATCCATCCAACCAAATATATTCTAATTTAATTTTTGCCATAATAAATAATTGTTTTTGGTAATGTTTCTCTTGCAAAATTCAAATATTTTCTCTTAATATCAAAAAAAAGAGGGGTGAAATGTTTAAAATGTTTAAAAAATAATTTTATCCCTAATTTTGAAAGGGTATCTTTGTTTAAAATTAAAAATAAGTAGATAATATTAGTAATATGTCAAGGATCAGATTCAATGCTTTACAAGAAACACTCCACAGGACCCCTGTAAAAGTGGTTCAAAATGAAAAAAGATCAACTCTTTTTGGTCAAAATGTTTTCAACAAATATGCTATGCAACAGTATCTTACGCGCGCAGCATACGAAAGTGTTATGAACGCAATAGAACACGGAACGAAAATAGATAGAAAGATTGCAGATCAGGTTGCAGTTAGCATGAAAGATTGGGCGATGTCTAAAGGTGCCACACACTATACACATTGGTTTCAGCCACTTACAGGAGCTACCGCTGAAAAGCATGATGCTTTTTTTGAATCGATCAATGGAAGTTTGGCGATGGAAAAATTTGATGGAGAACAATTGGTTCAACAAGAGCCAGATGCTTCTAGTTTTCCAAATGGAGGTATCAGAAATACTTTTGAAGCGAGAGGGTATACCGCATGGGATCCAACTTCGCCTGCATTTATTTATGAAACTACCTTGTGTATTCCTACCATTTTTGTAGCCTATACAGGGGAAGCTTTGGATAATAAAACACCGTTGTTAAGAGCTTTACAAGCCGTTGATACCCATGCAACTGCAGTTTGTAAATATTTCGATAAAAATGCAAGTAAAGTTAGTGCTACACTAGGTTGGGAGCAAGAGTTTTTTTTGATTGATGATGCATTGGTACTTTCTAGACCCGACCTCCAGCTCACAGGAAGAACCTTATTAGGTCATACTCCTGCAAAAGGACAGCAATTAGACGACCATTATTTTGGAATCATTCCAGCCAGAGCCATGCACTTTATGCAAGATTTAGAACAAGAATGTATGTTGCTTGGTATTCCGGTAAAAACCAGACATAATGAAGTCGCTCCAAATCAATTTGAAGTCGCTCCAATTTTTGAGGAGGCAAACTTAGCGGTAGATCACAATTCTCTGTTGATGGATGTCATGCAAAAAGTTTCCCGCAGGCACAAATTTAAGGTCTTATTTCATGAAAAGCCTTTCGTAGGAATCAATGGTTCTGGAAAGCATAATAATTGGTCTTTATCGTCAAATAATGGAACCAATTTATTGAGTCCCGGGAAGACTCCCATGAAAAATTTACAATTTTTAACTTTTTTCATCAATACCATCAAAGCAGTGCATGATTATGAAGAATTATTAAGAGCTTCTGTTGCTTCTGCAAGTAATGAATATCGATTAGGAGCAAATGAGGCTCCTCCTGCGATCATGTCGGTTTTTATTGGGCGACAGTTGTCTGCTGTTTTGGATGAACTGGAAAATGTTACCAAAGGGAAACTCTCTCCAAAAGAAAAAACAGATTTGAAGTTGAATATTATTGGTAAAATACCAGAGATTTTATTAGATAATACCGATAGAAACAGAACATCACCTTTTGCATTTACTGGAAATAAATTTGAATTTAGAGCCGTTGGTTCTTGGGCTAATTGCGCCATCCCAATGACTGTTTTAAATACAATTGTTGCCAAGCAATTAAAAGAATTTAAGGTTGAAGTTGATGCGTTAATTGATACAAAAGGGCTAAAAAAAGATGAAGCGGTCTTTAATATTTTAAGAGAGTACATCAAAGAATCGAGAGCCATCCGTTTTGATGGAGATAGTTATGGTGAAACTTGGGAAAAGGAAGCCAAAAAACGAGGACTGAGCAATAATAAAACGACTCCCGAAGCACTGAAAGTAAAAATCACTAAAAAGGCGATCGACTTATTTGAGGAGATGGATGTGATGAATAAGATAGAGCTTGAGGCAAGGTATGAAATAGAATTAGAACTATACACCAAAAGAGTTCAGATAGAAAGTAGAGTCTTAGGAGATATTGCCAGAAACCACATCGTTCCAACGGCAATAATTTATCAAAACACCTTGTTAGAGAATACCAAAAATATCAAAGAAATTTTTGGAGATGATTTTAAAAATATTGCAAAAGAGCAAATAGAGCTTATCATGGTTATTTCTAATCATATTACAGAAATTAACAGTTTGGTAAATAAAATGATTGATGAACGTAAAAAAGCAAATAGGTTGAGTGGTTTAAAATCTGCGGAGTATTATTGTCAGAAAGTACAGCCTTTCTTTGAACAAATACGATACCACTGTGATAAACTAGAAACCATGGTAGATGATAATTTATGGCCACTTACAAAGTATCGAGAATTATTGTTTACCAAGTAAGTATAAAAACATCCTACTTTTCGGTAGGATTTTTTAGTGAAAAGATTAAATTTGCATCATACAATACAACCACATGAGTCAAGAAATTTCTAAGAGATACGCACAGAGAGGTGTTTCTGCATCGAAAGAAGATGTACACAATGCGATTAAGAATATAGACAAAGGTTTATTTCCAAAAGCATTTTGTAAAATTGTTCCAGATTATCTCACAAATGATGAGGAGTATTGTTTGATCATGCATGCCGATGGAGCAGGAACCAAATCGTCTTTGGCCTACATGTATTGGAAAGAAACAGGAGATGTTTCTGTTTGGAAAGGGATTGCTCAAGATGCTTTGATCATGAATATCGATGATTTGCTATGTGTAGGAGCAACAGACAATATCATGTTGTCTTCTACCATTGGTCGCAATAAAAGTAAAATTCCTGGGGAAGTTTTATCGGCAATCATCAATGGAACCGTAGAGATTATAGAAGACTTAAAAGGTTTTGGAGTTACCATTCATTCTACTGGTGGAGAAACTGCCGATGTAGGTGATTTGGTAAAAACCATCATTGTAGATTCTACCGTAACTGCTAGAATGAAACGCTCTGATGTCATTGATAACGCCAACATCAAGGCGGGGGATGTCCTTGTTGGATTGGCCTCTTATGGGCAGGCAAGTTATGAAACGGAGTACAATGGAGGAATGGGTTCTAATGGGTTAACTTCTGCTAGACACGATGTATTCCACAATTACCTGGCAGACAAATATCCAGAAAGTTTTGATGCTGCTGTTCCGGCCGATTTGGTGTATTCTGGAAACACAAAACTAACAGACCGTGTAGAAAATGCTCCTATTAATGCAGGGAAATTAGTATTGTCTCCTACAAGAACCTATGCGCCTATTATTAAAGAAATTTTATCAAAGTTTGATGCTAAAACAGTGCATGGAATGATTCATTGTTCTGGAGGAGCGCAAACAAAAATTTTACATTTTATCGATCACTTACATATTGTAAAAGACAATATGTTTCCAATTCCACCTTTATTTAAATTGATACAAGAACAATCTCAAACAGATTGGAAAGAAATGTACCAAGTGTTTAACTGTGGACACAGAATGGAAATCTATGTTTCACCAGAAATTGCAGAAGATATTATCAATATTTCGAAATCCTATAACGTGCCTGCTCAAATTATTGGAAGGGTAGAAGCATCAGCCTCTAAAAAACTAACGATTAAAAGTGAGTTTGGAGTTTTCGAATATTAATTGATTCCTTCTTTTTTCTCTAACGAGAAAAAGTCTTTTCCGTTTTCTTGAATAATTTTAAGCGTTACTAAATCTCAAATAGTTTAACTTTCCGATAAAAATTGTAAATTCGCATTCCAAGAAAAGATAGTAGATGTTAGATAAATTAAGAATTGTTAAGCAGCGTTATGATGAGGTTTCTGATTTGATTATTCAGCCAGAGATTATTATGGATCAAAAGCGTTATGCGCAATTAATGAAAGAATATAAAGACCTTGGAAGTGTTGTAAAAAAGGGAGATGAATATCAAACTTTAATCAACAACATAGAGGAGGCTAAAGAAATTATTTCCGACGGTTCTGACCCTGAAATGACCGAAATGGCAAAGATGGAAATGGAGGAGGCAAATACGAGAATTCCTCAATTGGAAGACGAAATAAAATTTTTACTAATACCCAAAGATCCTGAAGATTCTAAAAATGCAGTGGTAGAATTGCGAGCGGGAACTGGAGGAGATGAAGCTAGTATTTTTGCAGGAGATTTATTTAGAATGTATTCTAAATATTGTGAGAGTAAGGGATGGAAAGTATCTACAGTAGATTATTCTGAAGGAACAAATGGGGGATTCAAAGAAATTCAGTTTGAAGTAACTGGCCCCGATGTTTATGGGACCCTTAAGTTTGAAGCCGGAGTTCACCGTGTACAACGCGTTCCACAAACAGAGACACAAGGTCGTGTTCATACCTCTGCAGCAACCTGTATGGTCTTTCCAGAAGCAGAGGAGTTTGATGTAGAAATCAATCCAAAAGATGTAAGAATTGATTTTTTCTGTTCCTCAGGTCCAGGAGGTCAATCTGTAAATACCACCTATTCAGCTGTTCGTTTAACACACATACCTTCTGGTTTGGTTGCACAATGTCAGGATCAAAAATCCCAACATAAAAATAAAGAGAAGGCTTTTAAAGTATTGCGATCTCGTTTGTATGACATGGAATTGGCTAAGAAAAATGAAGCAGATGCTTTAAAGCGTGGTTCTATGGTTTCTTCTGGAGATCGAAGTGCTAAGATCAGGACTTATAATTATTCTCAAGGGCGAGTTACAGATCATCGTATCGGACTAACATTATATGATTTGTCCAACATTGTAAACGGAGATATCCAAAAAATAATAGACGAATTAATGTTGGCTGAAAATACACAAAAATTAAAAGAGCTAGGTGACGGAATCTAGTTTTTCTCAATTCAATATTAAAAAAAGCCTCAAAATTTTATTTTGAGGCTTTTTTACTATTTAAGTTTAAGACAGTATACAAGTTTGTGAATATTTTTATAAGATTACCAATCATAGTTTTTATGAGCGTCTAGCCGTATGAAAATAAACAGTAAGATGGTGAAGCCCCAAAGAGAAGAGCCCCCATAACTAAAAAAAGGAAGTGGGATTCCAACAGTGGGCATCAATCCAATAACCATTCCCAAATTGATTACAAGGTGAAAAAATAAAATAGCGGCTACTCCATAGCCATAGATTCGGCCAAATTTATTCGTATGCGTTTCTGCCAAATAAACAATTCGATATAACATGAGCATGAACAGAAGAATGACAATACTACTTCCTATAAAGCCCCATTCTTCTCCAACAGTTGTAAATATATAATCTGTATGCTGTTCCGGAACAAAATCTCCTTTGGTAATGTCTCCTTTTAAAAATCCCTTACCCGTCCAACTTCCAGAACTAATGGTTAATTCCGACTGATACGAGTTATATCCGATATTCTTGGTGTCTGTTTTCAGGCCTAAAAGAATTTCAAAACGATCTCTGTGATGTTGTTTAAAAACACTATTGTAGGTAAAGTTTGTTCCAAATGTAAAAAGGAGGGTCATCAAATAGATCATTATAACCTTGTGCCAATTAAAGCGGATAAATCTTTTTCCACCTCTGTAAATAGCATACAACAATCCAATAGATATTATGCTAATTAGCCAGAGTGAAACTGAAATGTGTCCAAAGAGAATGATCAATATAAAAAGAAGTATTACAAGAGCTCCAAAAAGAATATAATTTAAAGTTAAGCCCTCTCTATTTAGTACCAAAAAGAAGGCTAAATAAACCAAGGCAGAACCAGCATCTGGTTGTAAGATGATTAAAATAGCAGGGATAAAAACAATGATAAACGCTTTTATTTGATTCTTGATTAATTTTAAGTTGTATTTCCGATCGCTCAATAGTTTTGCAATTGCTAAGGCTGTGAAAGCCTTCACAAATTCTGATGGCTGAAGACCAATTGAACCAAAATTATACCAAGAGGTAGCACCATTAATTGTTTTACCAAAAGCAAATAGACCCATTAGGGAGGCTATCGCAATTAAATAAAAGAGACTTGAAAACTTTTCATAAAATGTTGAGTTAAAAAAAAGAATTAGAATAATTAGTGGAATTGTTAGGCATATAAAAACAAATTGCTTGCCATGTCTTGTCGAAAAATTTAGTAATTCTGCATCTTCTGTTGTTCTGGAGGCTGCGTAAATATTCATCCATCCAAATCCCACTAAAAATAAAAAGAGAAAGACTAAAAGCCAATCGATTTTTGCAAAAATATTATTTTGTTCTTGACGCAATTTGTTGAGATTTTTAGTTTAATTGTTTGTAGGTTTCCTCCAAACTTAAATTGAGCATTCTTTGTTCTCGTGATTTATTTGCCTCTGAGATTGTCCCAGTTATGTATTTTTCAATAAGTAAACTAGAGATAGGAGCTGCAATTGAAGATCCGTATCCTCCATTTTCAACAAAAATAGCCAAGGCGATTTTCGGATTTTTTTTGGGAGCAAATGCAATTAAAATGGAATGATCTTTGAGCTGTATTTTTTTTCCATCAATCTTTGCGAAATTTTCTGCAGTTCCTGTTTTACCACAAATTTCGATTCCTTTTACTTGGCTCCATTTTCCTGTCCCTGTTTTAAAAACTTCGTGCATGGCTTCAATAATTGGCGAAAAGTGTTGTTCATCAATAGTTGTTTTTTTTGGGACTGTAAATTTGGGGTTGTCGATTGGGTTTTGATCGATTTGTTTTAAAATATGAGGAGTGTAAAAATAGCCTTTATTTGCAATGGCAGCAGTAAAGTTTGCCAATTGTATTGGTGTAGTTTCAACATCACCCTGTCCTATAGCATTGGAAATTACAGAAGAAGCATTCCATCGATAGTTAATTCTACGGTCATAAAAATTTCCTGTAGGAATCCTTCCTGCAGCACCTGCAGGCAAATCATAGCCTAAGTAGTTTCCTAAACCAAAACTTTTTACATGCTTGCTCCAGTTATTCAGCCCATCCGAAGGGGTATTGTCTTTTTCTACAATCTGTTTAAAGGTCTTTGAAAAATAACTATTACAAGATTTTGCAATTGCTGTTTTCAAATGGATAGGTTTGCCTATAATACCACAATGACATCCCATGAATTCCTTTTTTCTTCTTCCATAGCGATATCCTTCATAGCATTTGAAATGTGTATTCGTATTAATAACGTTTTCTTGTAACCCAATCAAGGCATTCATCATTTTAAAAGGAGATCCTGGGGCGTATTGCGCCATCAAAGCTCTGTCATAAGTTGGTTTATCTGGATTATCAGGATCCATTAAAAAAGTCGAATTTACAGATCGTTTTCTACCCACTAACATGTTAGGATCGTAGGAGGGGGCTGTTACCAATGTCAGAATTTCTCCTGTAGCGGGTTCTATTGCCACAATTCCACCTCTTTTCCCAGACATTAATTTTTGAGCATAGGTTTGTAATTTGATATCTAAAGTTAAGGTTAGATCTTTGCCATTGTGAGACAACGTATCATAGCTACCTTTTAGATAGGGACCGGTAACGGTGTTAAATCTATTTAAACTTAAGAATTTTTTTCCTTTTTTACCCCTTAATAATTTTTCGTATTGCCTTTCTATTCCGTCTTTACCAATTAACTCCCCTTGTTGATAATAGTTATTTTTTGCAGCCATGCTTTCATTGACTTCTCCAATGTATCCAAGAACATTGGCAGCTACTTTTACAGGGTATTCCCTAATAATTCTTTTTTGAATATAAAAACCTTTGAATTTTTGAAGTTTTTCCTGTAAAAATGCAAAATCTTCTTTTGCTAATTGTTTAAGAAACACAGAAGGCTTATAGGTCGCGTATTTTTCCGCTTTTTTAAATCTTTTTAAGAAGTATTGTTTGTTGATTTTTAATAGGTTGCAGAATTCTAAAGTGTCTAGAGGGGACACTTTATTGGGTTGTATCATGATATCATAAGAAAGTTGGTTGGCAACCAAAAGATTTCCATTTCTGTCATATATATACCCCCTCTCTGGATAATCATATTCAATTTTTACTGCGGAATTTCGAATCGGGTCGTAATTTGCTCCTCTAATTACCTGAAGTTGAAAAAGTCTTGCAATAAAAATAATTCCAATGACTGTGATTAAAAAATAAAGTAAAAAACTTCGTTTCATTATTTGCTTTTCTTAAAAATATAGGTCCCTAGAAAAAATAAAATCAATGTAAAAGTACCAGAGTACAAGGTGTTCAATAGAACGATTGATAAATTTTGAAAGCTAAAACTAGCAAAAGAAAAATAGATAAAATGATGAATTAGGGTTAAAGTTACTACATAGTTAAAAACCTTACCGATAGATTCAGATTTTAACTTGAAAAAAGGATAGTCTGAAGGAATTTTTCTAAAATAAACTCTAACAAAAAACAGTCTAGTATAAGCAATAAGTATTGTTGAAAAGGCATGGATTCCTCCAGAATCTGAAAAAAAATCAATAGAGATTCCCAAAATAAAACTCAAAAATAACAATGGAAACTTATTTTCTTCCAAAGGGTATAAGAAAATAAAAGCGATGTAGAGATAGGGGTTGATATATCCCAAAAAGTTAATGTTATTTAAGATGAATACTTGTAAACACAACAAGAATAAAAAAAATAAACCTTGAGATAGAATTTTATTCATTGCTAAAGTTTTCTAAGGATTGTATTTCTTGTTTGTGTAAATTTTTAACAACATACACATGTTCAAGATTGCTCATATCATTAAAAAGAGTTACGTCTATATTACTATTGGCTGTATTTCTCTTGTTTATTTTTGAGACTACGCCGATTGGAATTCCTTCTGGGAAAATAGTAGATTTACCCCCAGTTTCAATGGTGTCTCCTAACTTTAGTGGGGCCTGTCTTGGGATATCATGTAATTGAACAGTGTTGTAATCAATCCCATTCCATTTGAGAGTTCCAAAGTAAGCGGTATTTCCTTTGAGGCGAGCATTAATATTGCTATTTTTATTTAAAATAGATTGAACTCGTGCGTAATTGTTTGTTAGGTTTTCAGTAATTCCAATAATTCCCTTACTATTAATTACAGCCATTTCTTTAGAAATTCCCTTATTTTGTCCTCGATTAATCGTCAAGAAGTTATAGGGATTGGAATAATTATTATTGATAATTTTAGCTTGTGTATAGGTGTATTTTTGATGGTATTTTATGCTGTCTACGACCGTGGTGTCTTTAGAAAACACCAACCTATTTTTTTCTAAGTCATTTTTAAGGATTGTATTTTCCTCCTGTAAAGATTGGTTTTTGGCTCTCAAGCTCATATAATCTTTGTAGTTGGAGAAGGTTGCATAGAAAGTTCCGGTAATACCGTTTGCAGAGTTTACAAATTTGCTTTTATGAAAATTAAGATTGTTGAACGTTAATGTAAGCGCTATGAACTCCAAGAATAAAAAAAACAGAAAATATTTAAACTTCTGAAAAAAATAGATAATTTGCTGCATTGTTAGAACTTAAAAATCGCTACTTCATTAGAACGTTTTTGTATTTATTAAGTTCTTTTAATGCAATTCCAGTTCCTCTTACAACAGCCCTTAATGGATCTTCAGCCACATATACGGGTAAATCTGTTTTTCGAGACAAACGTTTGTCCAATCCTCTTAACATAGAGCCTCCTCCAGCTAAGTATATTCCAGTGTTATAAATGTCGGCCGCTAATTCTGGAGGTGTTTTAGAAAGTGTTTCCATCACCGCATCTTCAATTCTTAAAATAGATTTGTCTAGGGCTTTGGCAATTTCTCTGTAAGAAACTTGAACTTGTTTAGGTTTTCCACTTAATAAATCTCGACCTTGAACAAGCATTTCTTCTGGAGGTGTTTCTAAATCTTCCGTAGCAGCACCAATTTGTATTTTAATCTTTTCAGCGGTAGAATCTCCGACGTGAAGGTTGTGTTGTGTTCGCATGTAGTACATAATGTCACTTGTAAACAAATCTCCTGCGACTTTTACAGATTGATCACATACAATCCCTCCGAGGGCAATAACCGCAATTTCAGTGGTACCACCACCGATATCAATAATCATATTTCCTTTGGGTTCCATAATATCAATACCCACACCAATTGCGGCAGCCATGGGTTCAAAAATTAGGTATATTTCTTTTGCATTCATGTGCTTTGCAGAGTCGCGAACTGCTCGCTTTTCTACCTCTGTAATTCCTGAGGGAATACAAATAACCATCCTTAATGCTGGAGGAAACAATTTCTTTTTAATTGATGGAATTTGCTTTACAAACTCCTTTATCATTTGTTCTGAAGCTTCAAAATCGGCAATAACTCCATCTTTTAAAGGACGAATGGTTTTAATATTTTCATGGGTTTTTCCTTGCATTAGGTTGGCTTCTTTACCAATTGCAATGATGTGACCAGAAATTCGATTTCTGGCTACAATAGAAGGACTGTCAATAACCACTTTTCCATTGTGGATTATTAAAGTATTTGCGGTACCTAAATCTATCGCAATATCTTCGGTCATAAAATCGAAAAAACCCATGAACTATCTTTATTGAATTATTTTTTATGTCTCCTTACAAACTTACTAAATTTATGAGTGTAATTTACATTTTATTTATTAATGTTTAAAATGCCTTGTTCCAGTCATTACCATAGAAATATCGTGCTCATTACAGTAATCAATACTCAATTGATCTTTAATAGAACCTCCAGGCTGTATAACACTTTTGACACCTGCTTTGTCTGCTATTTCTACGCAATCTGGAAAAGGAAAAAAAGCATCACTTGCCATGACAGATCCTGCTAAATTGAATCCGAAAGAAGTGGCTTTTTCAATTGCTTGATTTAATGCATCAACTCTACTTGTTTGCCCTGTTCCACCCGCTAATAATTGTTTGTTTTTTACAAGTATTATGGTGTTTGACTTTGTGTTTTTACATAGTTTTGAAGCAAATAGTAAATCATCTATTTGATTCTGGCTAGGCTTTGTATTGGTTGCATATGTTAAGTCTTCTAAACGATCTGTGATGTTGTCCTTGTCTTGAATCAAAGAGCCATTTAAACAAGTTCTTACACTTTTAGTTGGTAGTTCTACTTCTTTTTGAATTAAAATGATTCTATTTTTCTTTCCTTTCAGAATGCTCAAAGCTTGGTCTGAATAAGAGGGAGCAATTACAACCTCGCAAAATAAAGAATGAATTTCTTCAGCAGTCTCTTGGTCTATTTCAGTATTTGCAATTAAGACTCCTCCAAAAGCAGAAACAGGATCTCCAGCTAATGCATCTACATAGGCTTGTTTGATCGTTTCTCTTTGTGCAAAGCCACAAGCATTGTTGTGTTTTAAAATGGCAAACGTTGGCGCTTCTCCTTTAAATTCTTCGATTAAATTAACAGCGGCATCGACATCTAGTAAATTGTTATAGCTTAATTCTTTACCGTGAAGTTTGTCAAACATTGCTGCTAGATTTCCAAAAAAATATCCTTTTTGATGTGGGTTTTCACCATAACGTAGGACTTTTGCATTTTGTTCGCTTGCTTTGTATACGATTTCTTCTTCATTGAAATAGTTAAATATAGCAGTGTCATAGTGAGAAGAAATATTAAAAGCTTTGGCAGCCAATTTTTTTCTTTCTGATAAAGTTGTCAATCCTTTCTTTTCTGATAGTATATTTAGAAAAGAGTCGTATTGTTCCATAGAGGAAACAATACATGTGTCTTTAAAATTTTTTGCAGCTGCTCTGATCAAGGAGATCCCTCCAATGTCAATTTTTTCTACAATATCTTGTTCAGTTGCTCCTGAAGCAACTGTTTTTTCAAATGGATATAAATCCACAATCACTAGATCAATTTGTGGAATATTAAATTCGGCTAATTCTGCAACGTCATTTTCGTTTTCCTGTCTGTTAAGAATACCACCAAAAACTTTTGGATGAAGTGTTTTTACCCTGCCACCCAGAATAGATGGGTAAGAGGTGACATCTTCTACAGGAATTACATTGATTCCTAAGTTTTTAATAAATTTTTCTGTTCCTCCAGTAGAATATAGAGTTACATTTAGCTCATTTAATTTTTTTACAATTGGCTCTAAGCCATCTTTGTGGAATACCGAAATTAATGCGGATTTAATTGTTTTTGAAGTGTTCATTTAGTGTGGTCTTGTTAAGAGTCACAAATTTAATAAAAGCAATCTTGCAAGACAATAAAAAGATAGTAACAAAAACTGTAAATAGTTAACAACTATTAAGATTTTAGTTTCAATAGTTGTACCATAGAAAGTTTTTTTGGACGGTTCTTTATTCCGACACCAGAAGACGCTTCAAAAAGAATAATTTACATTATTCTGCATTGTCAATAAAATTTCGAAACCAATCTGTAAATTGGGTTAAAAGTGTTTTTTTTGTTTGAGGATAATTTTCATTTTCACTGCTCGATTTAGAATCGTAGTTTTCATTTTTCATAATTAAGGGGTTGATTAGCAATTTATTATGATTCAAATATAGAAAAAATTAATTTAAAATAAGAGCTATTTTCTGACAGGTATATTCTAAGAGGCGTTCGTCTTCTTCGTTAAAAGTATTTGCAGTATGGGAGTCTATATCTATTTGACCGATGTTTTCTCCGCGTAAAAAAATTGGGACTACAATTTCTGATTTTACTTTCCAGCCGCAAGAAATATAATTTTCTTGCTCAGAGACATCTTGTACAACAAAATTCTCATTACTGATGGCAACCTGTCCACAAATTCCTTTTCCAAAAGGGATGATGGTATGCACTGTTTCTTCACCGGTGTATTGGGCTAGTTTTAGTTCGTTTTTAGTACCATTTTTAAAATAAAACCCAACCCAATCATAATAGGGTACTGTTTTTTCTAGATAATCGCATATTTTTTGCAATTTATCATCATTGGAGTTCTCAGATGAAATAATACGATCTATTTGTTGTTTTAAACTATTTAGCTCCATTTTTGTATATTAGTTAAAAAAAAAGCTAAGTTAAATTAAATGTTGCTGTGAAAAAACACAAAAAGAGTCTAATTTTTTTAATTAAATTTTTTGTTACCTACTTTATTTTAGTTGCCATCTATGACTACTATTTGACTGGGTCACAGCAAAAATCCCCCTTCTTCAAAACCTCTTCAATAACAACTTTAGTCGCCAATCAATCAAAAGATGTATTGACTTTTTTTGGGTATCATGTTCAAGCGATTCAGCATGAACAAGAGATGTCTGTAAAAATTCTTTTTGAAGAGCGATATGTTGCCAAGATCGTTGAAGGGTGTAACTCGTTGAGTTTGATTATTTTATTTATCTCATTTATTGTCGCTTTTAAGGGTCCCCTAAAAGCCACTGTTTTATTCGGCTTTCTAGGGGGGGCTTTTGTATATTTTATCAACGTGCTGCGAATTGCATTATTAGTGGTGCTGATAGATACCTATCCCTCTCAAATTCAGTTTTTGCATAATGTGGTTTTTCCGGGAATAATTTATGGAACAATATTGATACTTTGGATTATATGGACTGCTAATTATTCTACTTATCGGAAATGAAATATTTCGTAAAAATAGTATTTTCTTTATTTTTTCTGTGGCTGTTATTTTTAATCAGAGCATTTGAAACAACATTGTTTTATGACCCACTAATTGACTATTTTCAAAATGATTATTTGCATCAAAAAATTGATGACATCGATTCTTGGCGTTTGCTAGTAAATTTATTTTACAGATATCTATTGAATTCAACAATATCACTAGGACTGATTTGGGTATTATTTAAGAGGCAAGATTATGTGAAGTTTTCTGGAGTTTTCTTTGTATTGGCTTTTGTGATTTTGATAATTGCTTTTCTTTTTTTGCTAAAAGATAATCTTCAAGGAGGATATTTGCTGTTGTTTTATGTGCGAAGATTTATCATCCACCCACTATTTTTATTGCTGTTGGTCCCTTTGTTTTTTTATCAAAAATCATCTGATACGTAATTTAACAAATAATTAGAGTTTCTTGTTGTAAATTTGCAATATCAATGAAAGGATTAGCTTTTAAAATAGGATCTTTTGTATTAGCGATTTTAGTCTGTATTTCAACGCTTTCTTTTACCGTAGAAAAACACTATTGTGGAGATTTCTTGGTAGATGTTTCTTTTACAGGTGATGCCTCCGATTGTGGAATGGAAAAGGGCACTGTTCCAAAGAAGAACTGTTGTAAAGATGAAGTTCATCAGGTAGAAGGACAGCACGAATTGCTTCAATCTTCTATTGATGATTTTACAATCCAGAAAGAACAATTATTGGATTCTTTTTTGATCTCCTATCGCGATTTTTTCAGCGTCAAGGAATCCACAGAACTCATATACAACGATTTATCTCCACCTGATCTCCCTGTTGATTATCAGGTTTTATACCAATCTTTTATAATTTGATTTTATAATTATTTTTTCAAAACTGTTTGCAAAAACAGATCGAGACTTTATAATTATTAAATTCAACAAACCATGAAAAAATACATAGTAAGTGGTTTTTTACTGCTTAGTTCGTTGTTCTCTTTTACACAAACATCTTTTAGTGGAATCATAATGGACCCTTCCAATCCCAAGGATAATATCGGGATAGAGGGAGTTAGTGTTCATTGGTTAGACACGAACATTAGTACCATTTCAAACTCCAAAGGGAGGTTTACAATACCTTATAAAAAAACATATAAAAAATTAGTTGTAAGTTTTTTGGGGTATCGAACAGATACCATTACAGTTCTGAATTCAAATTCAATATCTCATTTTTTAACCCCACAAAGTGGGTTGGATGAGGTAGTTGTTATCACACGGAAAAAAGCAACCTATAAATCGTTCTCCTCTACCACCAATCAATTTACTGTTAATTCTGACGAATTGTTAAAAGCAGCTTGTTGTAATTTAGCAGAAAGCTTTGAGACAAACCCATCGATAGATGTTAGCTTCTCTGATGCTTTGACAGGTACTAAGCAAGTTCAAATGCTAGGACTAACGAGTCCTTACTTGTTAATATCCCAAGAAAATATTCCTTCTGTTAGAGGAGCTTCTCAGGTTTTTGGGCTTACGTTTACTCCAGGGACTTGGGTAGAAAGTATCCAGATTACCAAAGGAGCAGGAAGTGTAGTCAATGGATATGAGAGTATTTCAGGGCAAATCAATGCAGAATTGGTAAAACCCTTTTCAGATCGTAATTTCTTTTTAAATCTATACAGTTCTCTAAACGGAAGATTAGAACTAAATACGCATTTTAATCATGTAATTTCTAACAAATGGCAAACAGGATTATATGTTCATAGAAATTACAGAGGAGAAAAATTTGATCAAAATAAAGATCAGTTTTTAGACAACCCTCTCGCTGATCAAATTAATATCATGAACAGATGGCAGTTTACAGATGTTGAAAAAGGATTTGTTAGCTTCATCAATGTGCGTTTTTTAAATGATGAAAAACAAACAGGAGAAATGAATTTTAATCCAGCAAAAGATAAAGCAACCACCAATGCTTGGGGAAGTGAAATTGATACCAAACGCTTTGAAACTTCTGCGAAATTAGGCTATGTTTTTCCGGAGTTGCCTTTTCAAAGTGTCAGTTTTCAAATAGCCTATAGTCAACATCAACAAGACTCTTATTTTGGACTAAATAATTATGATATTGAACATCAAAGTATCTACTCCAATATCATCTTCAATTCGATTATTGGAGATACTAGAAATAAGTTTAAAACAGGAATTGGGTATACCTATGATACTTATAACGAGCTTGTAAATACAGATTCTTTTGATAGAAAGGAAGAGTCTTTGGGAGCTTTTTTTGAATATGCTTTTGACAATTTAGAAGATGTTAGTTTTACTGCCGGTATTCGAATTGATGTGCATAATTTATTAGGAACTTTTATGACTCCACGGTTTCATTTAAGGTATGTTCCATGGGGAAATGGTGTTTTTAGAGCCTCTTTTGGAAGAGGGAAGAGGAGTGCTAATATTTTTGCCGAAAATCAGCAATTATTTGCAAGCTCACGACAAATAAACGTACAAGATGTCGGTGGAAGTATTTATGGATTACACCCGGAAATTGCTTGGAACTATGGAATTTCATACATGCAAAAGTTTACTTTATTTGATAATAAAGGAGATCTTACCTTTGATTTTTATCAAACAGATTTTCAAAATAAAGTAGTAGTAGATTGGGAAACACCACAAGAAATTTCTTTTTACGACTTGGTAGGTTCAAGTATTGCAAATAGCTTTCAAATCGAAATAAATTATAATCTCGCGGCATACTTTAATTTAAGAATGGCTTATAAATATTTTGATATTGCCACAGATTATAAAAGCGGTAACTTCCAAAAACCAATGCAGCCTAATAATAGGTTTTTTGTAAATTTATCATACGAAACACCTGTGGCCGAGGAAGGTTCTCAATGGAAGTTTGATGCTACTTTTAATCACATCGGAAAACAACGTTTACCAGATACAAGTTCAAATCCAGTTGTGTATCAATTACCAGGATATTCTTATGCTTATGAATTATTACATACACAGGTAACAAAAGTGTTTTCTGAGAAGTTTGAAGTATACTTAGGTGCCGAAAATTTAACAAACATTCGGCAGAAAAATCCTATTTTAGCAAGTGACGATCCCTTTGGTTCGTATTTTGACACGACACTTGTTTATGCTCCAGTATTTGGGCGTACCCTATACGCAGGTTTGCGTTTTACAATTAATTAGAAAAAAATAAAAGATGAAAAAAATAGTATTTATAATGAGTCTGTTATTGATCGGTATATCAGTTCAATCACAAGAAATAAAAAAGAATAAAAACCTCCAAGTTACTTTTGAAGTAGACGGCGTCTGTGGCATGTGTAAAAAGCGTATTGAAACTGCAGCTCTAAAAACAAAAGGGGTTAAATTTGCTCTTTGGAATCTCAGCTCACATCAACTGAATTTAATTGTAGATGAGCGGAAAACAACGATTACCAAAATTCAAAAAAATATTTTAGAAGTAGGTCACGATGTCTTTGGTTTTGATAGCCAAAAAATAGTAGCTCCCAATGAAGCTTATAATGCTATTGACCCTTGTTGTAAATATAGAGACGAGGAGGTTGTATCTGGCCATAATTGAGGTATGAAATACAACTTAAAAAACGAATCATAGTTTTTTCTTACACATAAAAAATCCGTTAGCATTGCTAACGGATTTTTTATGTTTCTTCAGAAATAGAAGAAGAATTGTAGTTGTAATGCTATAGATTACATCATTCCTGGCATACCACCACCCATCGGAGGCATTCCTGCAGCAGGAGTTTCTTCTTTGATATCTATCAACGCACACTCGGTAGTTAAGATCATTCCCGCAACAGAGGCTGCATTTTCTAGGGCAACTCTGGTTACTTTTTTAGGATCTATTATCCCCGCCTCTAGCATGTCTACATATGCATCGGACTTTGCATCATATCCAAAGTCTTTTTTACCCTCTAGAATTTTATTAAGGACTACTGAACCTTCATTTCCAGCATTTCCAACAATAATTCTTAAGGGTGCTTCAATAGCTTTATTGATAATCTGAACACCTGTGGTTTCGTCTAAGTTTGCTGTAGTTATTTTTTCTAATACTTTTTTAGTACGAACCAATGCAACACCACCACCAGCGACAATACCTTCTTCTACAGCAGCTCTAGTTGCATGTAAAGCATCATCCACTCGATCTTTCTTTTCTTTCATTTCTACTTCAGAAGCAGCACCAACATATAAAACAGCAACACCACCGGCCAATTTTGCCAAGCGTTCTTGTAATTTTTCTTTGTCGTAGTCTGAAGTTGTTGTTTCAATTTGAGCTTTAATTTGATTGACTCTTCCTTTAATGGTAGTCGCATCTCCAGAACCATTTACGATGGTTGTATTGTCTTTGTCTATCGTTATTGTTTCTGCAGTTCCAAGAAGATCTAAGGTTGCATTTTCTAATGAAAATCCTCTTTCTTCTGAAATGACAGTTCCTCCTGTTAAAATGGCGATGTCTTCTAACATTGCTTTTCTTCGGTCTCCAAACCCAGGAGCTTTAACAGCTGCAATCTTTAATCCTCCACGTAATTTATTTACTACTAAAGTGGCCAATGCTTGACCATCTACATCTTCTGCAATAATTAATAAAGGTCTTCCTGACTGAGAAACAGGCTCTAAAATGGGAAGAATTTCTTGTAAGTTAGAAATCTTTTTATCGAACAATAAAATGTAAGGGTTTTCTAAATCAGCAATCATTTTGTCTGCGTCAGTAACAAAGTATGGAGAAAGGTATCCTCTGTCAAATTGCATTCCTTCTACAACATCTACATAGGTTTTCATTCCTTTGGCTTCTTCAACAGTAATCACTCCTTCTTTTCCTACTTTGGAAAAGGCAGTCGCGATCAATTCGCCAATTGTATCATCATTATTTGCTGAAATTGCAGCGATTTGTTTTATTTTTTCTGAGGAATTCCCCACTTTCTTTGCTTGTTTCTCTAAGTCTGAAACAATCGCTGAAACAGATTTGTCAATACCACGCTTTAAATCCATAGGGTTTGCACCAGCAGCAACATTTTTTAATCCTTCTTTTACAATCGCTTGAGCTAAAACAGTTGCAGTTGTTGTTCCATCACCCGCCAAATCATTTGTTTTGGAAGCAACCTCTTTGACCATTTGAGCTCCCATATTTTCTAGCTCATTTTCTAGTTCAATTTCTTTTGCAACAGAAACACCATCTTTTGTTACTGTAGGCGCACCGAAGGACTTCGAAATAATTACATTTCTTCCTTTAGGACCTAATGTTACTTTTACTGCATTCGCTAGAGCATCAACTCCACGTTTTAAACCGTCTCTTGCTTCAATATCAAATTTTATATCTTTTGCCATATTTTTATTTTTTAACTTTTAGCTAATTTGTTGTTATCTAAAATTAATTATTTTATTACTTATATTGTGCTAGTGGCATAAAGCCAAAAGCGTTTTTTTAAATGATTGCTAAAATATCAGATTCGCGCATCATTAAGTAGTCGACACCCTCTAATTTTAGATCTGTACCGCCATATTTTCCATACAATACGGTATCACCAACTTTTACCGTTAAGGGTTCATCAACTTTTCCCTTACCAACAGCTACTACCGTTCCTTTTTGAGGCTTTTCTTTTGCGTTGTCAGGAATGATTAATCCGGAGGCTGTTGTAGTTTCTGCGGGAGCAGGGGCGATCAAAACTCTATCTGCTAGTGGTTGAATATTTATTGCCATATTTTATTTTTAATTAATTAATATTTTTGAAATAAAATTACAGAAATTATGCCATTTGTTAAAAACTGACAATTTTTCTACGATTGATAGGATTCTCAAATATGTAAGTAAAAAAAATGCCAACGTGTCATTTTGTTGGCATTTTTATTTTTTTAAACGGATAATTATTGCAAACTATCGTTGGTAAGCGGGATTGTATTTTCTGCTGGTAATGTAGTTTCAATACCGTCCAATGTGTTTTCCAATTCAAAAGTATTGTCACTGTTTCTAGGGATTGCAAAATTTGCTAATAAAATTAAGGCAAATAAGGCAATTGCTAGGGTCCAAGTTGTTCTGTCTAAAAAGTTGTTTGTATTTTGGACACCTCCTAGAGATTGTGCACCGCCTCCACCAAAAGAAGAAGACAATCCTCCACCTTTAGGGTTTTGAACCATTACGATTAATATCAATGCAATGGCAATAATCAAAATTAGGATTAAAAACGCTGAATAACTCATGATTTATTTTTTTTGTAAAATTTGTATTCTCTTAATTTGGTCTGCAAAGAAACCACTTTTTTCTGGATATTTCAAACTTAAAATTCGGTAGGCTTGTATGGCATTTTCAAACTTTTCCTGCTCTAAATAAACTCTTGCCAGCGTTTCTGTCATTAAAGAGGAATCTTGTTTGTTTTTTTTGATTGCAACAGAGCTTTTATGATCTTTAGATAAAGGCGCTATTTTAGGGTTGTTTTTGATAAAGGTATCGATTAACTCTTCTTTTTTTATTGGTTTTTTTGTTTGGTTTGTAACCTCTCGGACTATGGGTTTCTTTGTTGAAATTTGGAGCCATTCATTAAACGAGTGATGTTCTACTGAAGTAAATGAAATTGGTTTACCGATTCCTAATTCTTTTTTTATTTCAGTATTTTTTTCTGAAGGGTTTTTAGATATTTCAACAGGGGCTTCTATATCAGTTGTTTCTGATAATTTATCAGATATTTGTTGGTGAATATTTTGTTTTTGTGTGTTAAAATTGGTCGAAGTAATATATTTGAATAAAATAGTTCTATCGGTAGTGTGGGATGCTGTTATTTTTAATTCAGTATTGTATTTGAAACTATCGTTATTTTTTAGCCCTTTCAAATACAGAGATCTAGCTGCCTGAAAATAAGGGTATTCTTTAACAATTGCTTTTAATTCAGTAGTTTCAACTTGCTGAATATGTTCTTTTTTTTGTAAAATTGTTAAAAATTTTGAAGCTACCATTTTGCTACTGAAGCGTTAAATATATCTTGTGTAATTCTTTCTAAAATCTCATCCAAAGCAGCTTCCAGAACTCCTCCAGTAAGCTGCGCATTTGCATCAAAATCTGAATAAAAAGAAAATTGTTTTTCAAAATTATCTTTTTCTATCAGTTTATTTATAAATCGAACATTTACAGTAACGGTAAGTCTATTTTGGGCTGCAGTTTGAGCTGCAGTAGCACTCATCGGGTTTACTCTATATCCTGTTATTTCTCCACTAAAATACAAATCACCATTAGATTTTGTGAGTGTTAAGTTTGTTTGACGTGTAAATAAATCTTGTAAATCTTGCGTAAAACTTTGGCTCAAACTTGGTTCAACTAAAGGAGCTTGATTTGGGAAAAAATCTATTTGAAGTGTCTTTGCATCGCCAGTGCTTCCACCTGTAAAAGAATAGGCACCACAAGCTACACACAGAAGCATGCTTATGAAAACAAAGATGATGGATAGATGTTTCTTCATAAATTACAAATTATATTGTTTGATTTTTCGATACAGCGTTCTTTCTGAAATCCCGAGCTCTTTGGCAGCTAATTTACGTTTATTACTGTTTTTTTCTAAAGATTTTTGGATCATTTCAATTTCTTTGTCTTGTAAAGATAATGATTCATCCTCTTCAATAGTTTCAATAAATTCATACTCTTTTTCGGCAGAGGAATTTTGAGAAATATTCAATACTTCAACACTATTGTCTTGCCTTTGTTTGTCTCCGTATATTTTTTCAATTAATTGGTGATGTTTTTCTTGGATTTCTTCTACATTCCCCTTTTTTATGAAGTCTAGTGTTAGTTTTTTTAGGTCGTTGATATCATTTCGCATATCAAATAATACTTTGTACATGATATCTCGTTCCGTAGAAAAATCAGTATCTCTTTTACGTCCAACGATCGCAGGTAAATTATCTTTATCATTTGGGAGGTATTGTTTAAGTTTGGAGCCAGAGATATTTCTTTCTTCTTCAATTACAGAGATTTGTTCTGCCAAGTTTTTTAATTGTCTGATGTTTCCGGGGAAACGATAGTTCAATAATATGTTTATGGCATTTTCATCCAATCGAATAGATGGCATTCTATATTTTTGTGCGAAGTCTGAAGCAAATTTTCTAAACAATAAATGAATGTCTTCATTTCTATCTCTTAAAGCAGGTAAATGAATTTCTATGGTGCTTAACCGGTAATACAAATCCTCTCTAAATTTATTTTTTTCAATAGCAGCCTGCATATCGATGTTGGTAGCTGCTACAATTCTAACATTTGTTTTTAATACTTTTGACGAACCTACTTTCATAAATTCACCATTTTCTAGAACACGTAATAAGCGAACTTGAGTAGTTAGAGGAAGTTCGCCAACTTCATCCAAAAAAATAGTTCCTCCATCGGTTACCTCAAAATAGCCTTTCCTGTCTTGTGTTGCTCCAGTAAAAGCCCCTTTCTCATGACCAAAAAGCTCACTATCTATCGTGCCTTCAGGAATTGCACCACAATTTACGGCGATATACTTTGCGTGTTTTCTGTGCGATAGAGAGTGTATTATTTTTGGGATACTTTCCTTACCAACTCCGCTTTCTCCTGTAACTAAAACAGAAATATCAGTGGGAGCGACTCTTACCGCTTTTTCTAAAGTTCTGTTAAGGTGAAAATCGTTACCGATAATCCCAAAACGCTGTTTTAATGTTTGTAAGTTTTCCATTTTTATTTATAAATATATAGAAAAAAAGAATCCTTTTTTAATTATTATCAGAATATCCAACTGCAGTACCTTTTAGGGTTGCAGAGGTACAGTCTTCAACTTTTACCATCACAAAATCTCCCATTTTGTAATGTTCTTTGGGAAATACGATGACCGTATTTTGAGTATTTCGCCCTTTCCATTCGTTGGGGTTTTTCTTTGAGGTTCCTTCTATAAGTACCTCTTCTGTTTTTCCCAAGTGTTGTTTTGTTCTATACAAGGAGTGTTCTTGTTGCAAGTTAATTACTTCTTGTAATCTGCGTTTTTTTACAGAATGTGGAATGTTATCTTCCATTTTTTTTCCAGCTAGGGTTCCTGGTCTCTCAGAATAGGCAAACATAAACCCAAAGTCATATTTTACATATTCCATTAACTCCAGCGTGTCTTTGTGGTCTTGTTCTGTTTCTCCACAAAAACCAACAATCATATCTTGTGACAATGACATTTCTGGAATTATTTGATAAATATGATCTACCAGTTCCATGTACTCTTCACGAGTATGTTGTCTGTTCATTGCTTTTAGCATGGCATTACTTCCACTTTGTACAGGCAAATGAATATACTTGCAAATATTTTTATGTTTTGCCATGGTATGAATTACATCCAGGCTCATGTCTTGTGGGTTAGAGGTAGAAAAACGAAAACGTGTTTTTGGAAATTTAGTTGCACAGAGGTCTAATAATTGTGCGAAATCTACTGCGGTGGCTTGCGCGATTTCTGATGCTTTTTTGAAATCTTTTTTCAATCCGCCACCAAACCATAAAAAACTGTCTACATTTTGACCCAATAGGGTAATCTCTTTAAAGTTTTGATCAACCATCGATTGAATTTCTTCGATGATACTTTTTGGATCACGACTTCTTTCTCGTCCTCGAGTAAAAGGAACTACACAAAAAGTACACATGTTGTCGCAACCTCTTGTTATTGATACAAATGCAGAAACTCCATTGGAGTTAAGTCTCACAGGAGCAATGTCGCCATAGGTTTCTTCTTTAGATAAAATAACATTTACGGCGTCTCTACCTTCATGAACTTCTTGAAGTAAATTAGGAATGTCTTTATAAGCATCTGGACCAACGACCAAGTCTACTATTTTTTCTTCTTCTAAAAATTTTTCTTTTAGACGTTCTGCCATACATCCTAAAACACCCACCTTCATGTTTTTGTTCTCTTTTTTTACAGCATTGTATTTCTGTAATCTTTTCCGAACCGTGGTTTCTGCTTTTTCTCTAATAGAGCAAGTATTTACCAAAACTAAATCTGCTTCTTCTAAAATTTGAGTTGTATTGTACCCTTCTTTATCAAGAATAGCAGCAACAATTTCACTATCATTCATATTCATTTGGCATCCGTAGCTTTCTATGAATAACTTTTTGGTGTTTTGTTTGTTGTTTTTCGTGACAAGGGCTTTCCCTTGTATTTTTTCGTCTATGATTTTTTCTACGTGTTCCATCTATCAATTAATGAATCTAAGCGTCTACAAAGATACAACCAAATTTGAATTAATATGACAATTTGGCAGAAAAATTATAGGCCAAATTTGAATAATAATTCATTGAAAATTGATGAAAAAATTTTTTTTATAAAAAAACTAACTACTTTTGCAAAGAAAAATAATCGTTTTTAGCTACAAAAAAGAAATAAAATGGCAAAGAATTTAGTAATTGTAGAGTCTCCGGCAAAAGCAAAAACCATCGAAAAATTCCTTGGGAAAGGTTTTCAAGTAGCCTCTAGTTATGGTCACATAGCAGACCTACCCTCCAAAGAATTAGGGATAAATGTAGATGGGGATTTCAGTCCTAAATATATCATATCCGACGATAAAAAGCCCGTTGTAAAAAAGTTAAAAGCATTGGCTAAGAAAGCAGATGTAGTATGGTTAGCAAGTGATGAAGATAGAGAAGGAGAGGCGATTGCATGGCATTTAAAAGAACAGTTAAATTTAAGTGAAGCAAACACAAAACGGATTGTTTTTCATGAAATAACCAAGAAAGCCATTTTGAAGGCTGTTGATCATCCAAGAGCCATTGATTATAATATGGTAAATGCACAACAGGCTCGTAGAGTTTTAGATAGGCTTGTTGGGTACGAATTATCTCCAGTTTTATGGAGAAAAGTTAAAGGAGGTTTATCTGCAGGGAGAGTTCAGTCGGTTGCTGTTAGGTTAATTGTTGAAAGAGAAAGGAGTATTCAAGCATTTAAAGTAGCCTCTTACTACAAGGTAGCTGCAGAATTTTCTAATGACCAAGGAAAGACATTTAAAGCCGCCATCTCCAAGAATTTTGAATCGAAAAAAGATGCTGAAATCTTTTTAAATTCGTGTTTAAATGCCAAATTTTCAATAACAGATTTAACTAAAAAGCCGGCAAAAAAATCACCCGCAGCACCCTTTACAACCTCAACATTGCAACAAGAAGCATCCAGAAAGTTAGGCTTTCCTGTTGCCAAAACAATGCAGGTTGCACAACGTTTGTATGAAGCTGGACTCATTACTTACATGAGAACGGATAGCGTTAATTTATCTGTTGAAGCAAGAGAGGCAGCAGCAGCTGAAATTACCAATTATTACGGAGAGGAATATACAAATCAACGTGTTTTTAAGTCGAAAGCAAAAGGAGCTCAAGAAGCCCATGAAGCAATTCGACCTACCAATATGAAAATGCATACGGTAGATGTAGAATACGACCAAAATAGATTGTATGATTTAATCTGGAAAAGAACACTGGCCTCACAAATGAGTGATGCGCAACTAGAAAGAACAAATATTAAAATTCAAAACTCCAATAATTCAAAAATCTTTACAGCAAAGGGAGAGATGATCAAGTTTGATGGGTTTTTAAAAGTCTATCTAGAAGGGAATGATAATGAAGAGGAGGAGCAAGCTGGAATGTTGCCAAATTTGGAGGTTGGTGAAAATTTAGAGTATGCTTATATCAATGCAATTCAAAGGTTTTCAAGCCCACCATATCGTTTTACGGAAGCATCTTTGGTAAAGCAGTTGGAGGAACTAGGCATCGGTAGACCCTCTACCTATGCGCCAACGATTTCTACGGTTCAAAGAAGAGGTTATATTGAAAAAGGTCAGAATGAAGGAGTTGAAAGAGAGTACGAACAGCTTATTTTGGCTGGGGGGTCAGTCAAAACTCAAACGTTAACAGAAAAAACGGGATCTAATAAAAACAAATTAATTCCAACAGATATTGGTAATATTGTTAATGACTTTTTAGTGGCTAATTTTTCAAATATTCTAGATTTTGGATTTACTGCCAAAGTAGAATCTTCTTTTGATGATATTTCAGAAGGTGATGAAAATTGGACCGAAATGATTAAAAACTTCTATAATGAGTTTCATCAAACCGTTGAAGATGTTAAAGAAAATGCCAATAGAGAAAGTGGAGAGCGTATTTTAGGAAAGCATCCAGATTCTGGTAAAACGGTATTGGTTCGTTTGGGTAAATTTGGACCTATTGCCCAAATAGGAGCTCCAGAGGACGAAGAAAAGCAATTTGCAAGTCTAAACACTACTCAAAATTTAGGAACGATTTCTTTAGAAGAAGCATTAGAATTATTCTTACTTCCCAAAACATTGGGTGTTTATGAAGCTGAAGAAGTGGTGGTTTCTAATGGTCGCTTCGGACCTTATATTCGCTTTGGAAAAATGTTTGTTTCTTTAGATAAAGGTGAGAATCCTATGGAAGTAGATTTGCCAAGAGCTACAGAATTAATTGTTGCAAAACAAAAAGCTGATGCCCCAATTGCACATTATGAAGACTTGCCTGTTCAGAAAGGAGTAGGACGTTTTGGGCCCTTTATCAAGTGGAATTCCATGTTTATCAATGTTAGTAAAAAGTATAATTTTGATGCTCTTTCCGAAGAAGATATCACAGAGTTAATTGAGGTAAAAAAACAGAAAGAAATAGATAAGGTAATTCATCATTGGGAAGATGAAGGGATTCGTGTTGAAAAGGCCAGATGGGGTCGATTCAACGTTTTAAAAGGTAAAATTAAGATAGAATTGCCAAAGACCACCCAGATCGAAAAACTCTCTAAGGCTGAGGCAATAAAAATGATTGAAGCAAAAATGCCAAAGAAAAAAGTTGTAAAAAAGAAAAAAAACACAAAAAAGAAATAAAAAGGTAGTATATTGCTACTTATTTTAAAAAATTGATGAATCAAGAATTTTTATCCCCTGTAAAAGATTCGGTACTAGTCCATCTGGACTTGCAGTCTTCCCTGTGTTTAGGGAATACACTTAAAATTCATACTCAACAAAAAGGTTTTCCTGATTTAGAAAATGTTCAGATTGCTATCATAGGGGTTGATGAGGGTAGAAATTCTGAAAATAATTTTGGTTGTGGAGAAAATTTGCATTTTATCCGAACAAAATTATATGAATTATATCCTGGAAATTGGAATACTCAAATTGCTGACTTAGGAAATATTCAAAAAGGAAAGTCAGTTCAAGATACTTATTTTGCGGTATCAGAAGTCATCACAGATTTACTCAAACAAAATATTACACCCATCATTATCGGTGGAGGTCACGACATTACTTATGCGAATTATAGAGCCTATGATTCTTTAGAGCAAACTGTCAATATTGCGACTGTTGATAGTCGTTTTGATTTAGGAACTTTAAACGATCAATTGACCTCTCATTCCTACTTGAGTAAAATAATTATGCAAGAGCCAAATAACCTGTTTAATTTCAGTAATGTTGGATATCAGACCTATTTTAATTCACAAGAAGAAATACAATTATTAGATCAGTTGTTTTTTGACGCCTATCGATTAGGGGAAGCCAAAGAATTGGAAAATATTGAGCCCGTGTTTAGAAATGCAGACATTGTTTCAATAGACATAGGATGCATTAGGAAAAGTGAAGCACCGGCCAACAGCAATGCCTCTCCAAATGGGTTTTATGGCGATGAAATTTGTGCCATTTCCAGATACGCAGGAATAAGTGATAAGGTATCTTCATTTGGAATTTATGAGTACAATTCAAAACATGATGATCATTGTCAAACAGCACATTTGATAGCTCAAATGATTTGGTATTTTATTGAAGGAGTTAGTTCTAGAGTGAAAGATTATCCATTTTCAGGAAGAGAAAATTATCAAAAGTTTACTGTTTTATTGGAAGAAGATGACCCCTTAACATTTTATAAAAGTCATAAGTCTGGAAGATGGTGGATAGAGATAAATATTTTGTCAAGTAATAAAAACAAAAGACATGCGTTAGTACCATGTACTTACTCTGATTATGTAGATGCAACCAAACAAATTACTCCAGAAAGATGGTACAAAGCAATGCGCAAATTGGTCTCGTAAATAGGCTAAAAAAACGTTAAAAATTAGACTTAAAATTGGTTTTTATCAAAAAAAACAATAGGTTTACTAATAATAAAGAAATGAGATTACAGAACATGAATAAACCACTAATATTTGCAATATTTGCAATGTTTCTTTACAGTTGTGGCTCTAACGATAGAGGTGAATTAACTGGAGTAAAATATAAGAAAAAATGGTTTGCAGAAAAGCCATTTGGTATGGCTTATATCCCTGGAGGATCCTTTACCATGGGAAAACAAGATCAGGATTTAATTGGTACGATGAGCACTCCAACTAGAACGGTTTCGATAAGGCCTTTTTATATGGATGAAACAGAAATTACAAACAATGAATACAAAGAATTTGTATTTTGGGTAAGAGATTCTATCGTGAGAACCCAACTGGGTATTCAGCAAGAGTTTGCCCAACTATTATCGTCAACTCCTGAGGGTGAATCTGGGTTGTCAGGCGGTATTCATGATTATGCCTTTGCTACCGTTGACACAACAGATTCAAGTCCATACCAGAAATATATGTATGAAAATTATTACAGCTTTGGAGATGGAATAGACTCGATTAAGCCATTAAGTTGGGAAACTGACATTATTTGGAAAAAAGAGGATTTTCCAGATGTTGATTACGTTGAGGTGATGGATTCTTTATTTATTTCAAGAGAGGAAGCTGTGGATGGTGTTCCTACTTTCGATGTAAAATTATTAAATTACAGATATTCTTGGTTCGATAGAGACAATGCAGCTAGAAAAGGTGGAGGCAGAAAAAGTTTTTTAAAAACAGAAATATTAAATATTTATCCGGATACCACTGTTTGGGTGAAAGATTTTAATTATTCCTACAATGATCCAATGCATCAAGATTATTTTTATCATCAATCTTACGGAAATTATCCTGTAGTTGGTGTTTCTTGGCAGCAAGCAAATGCTTTTTGCAACTGGAGAACTAAAAAGAAAAATGATTATTTACGAGGTAAGAAAAACCAAACTTCAGTTCCAGACTTCAGATTGCCTACAGAAGCAGAATGGGAGTATGCTGCCAGAGGGGGGCTAGAATATGCAACCTATCCTTGGGGTTCAGGAGGGACTAGAAGCGATAGAGGGTGCTTTTTAGCTAATTTTAAACCAGTAAGAGGAGATTATGCTGCAGATGGAGCACTCTATACCGTGGAGGCAAGATCTTATAATGTGAATGATTATGGGTTATATAACATGGCTGGAAATGTTTCTGAGTGGACAAACACATCCTATAGATTATCATCTTATTATATGGCTTCCACTATAAATCCAAATGTTGAAGACAGAAAAAACAAAAGAAAAATTATACGAGGAGGATCATGGAAAGATACAGCATATTTCTTAGAGGTAAGTTCTAGAGATTATGAATATGCTGATACTGCTAGAAGCTATATCGGTTTTAGAACTGTCCAAAATTATCTCGGTAGAACCAATTAATAAAATTTCACTTATACAATATTATGGCAAAGACAATCACTTATAAAAAAAGAATGAATTTTGTTTATGGAATCGGAGCAGCAATAGTAATTATTGGAGCCCTTTTAAAAATTCAGCATTGGGATCTAAATCTCTATTTCTTTAAAATTCCAGGAGGAACAATGTTAACTATTGGTTTAGTTGTAGAGGCTATTGTTTTTGGAGTATCTGCGTTTGATGCACCAGAGGAAGATTTAGATTGGTCCAAAGTATATCCAGAATTAGGCAAGGATGGTCATGAAGGGAATCAAGGCGCTGCTGGAATGTTGTCTGAAAAATTAGATAACTTACTAGCAGAAGCAAATATCGATGCAAGCTTAATGGAAAATTTAGGAAATAGTATGAAGAATTTTCAAGGAGCTGCTGAAGGACTGTCTGCAGCATCAGAGTCTATATCTGCGACAAATAAATACAATGAACAAGTATCTTTGGCTGCTGCTCAAATGGAATCATTAAATGACTTATACAAGGCACAATTGGAGCATTCAAACAAACAAGCAGCATTAAATTCAGCTGTTGTAGAAAATACAGAGAAATTAAAAGAACAAATGGAGTCCTTGTCTAAGAATTTATCTTCTCTCAACGAAGTTTATGGAGGAATGCTCTCTGCGATGTCTAAATAATAATTAGTTACAATGAATATAGAAACCAAATTTAACAACTAGTTCTTATGGCAGGAGGAAAAATGTCCGCAAGACAGCAAATGATTAACTTAATGTATCTTGTATTTATTGCAATGATGGCAATGAATATGAGTAAAGAGGTGTTATCTGCTTTTGGATTTATGAAGGAAAAGTTAATTGAAAATAATATTTCGACCACACTGAAAAACAATGAGGCCTATGACAATCTTGCCACCAAAGCCAGAGAGCAGGCTGCGAAATTTGATACATTGAATAAGCAGGCGGTTCAAATTAAAGACTATTCCCTAGATTTTTACACCTATTTAGAGGAAATCAAGGATAAAATGAGTTCAGATGTTGAGGACAAGATCGATTACGAAGCGATGGACAAAACTGTTTATTTTGATGAATATTTTTTCAAAGGCAATAAATATACTACCGAAGGAGAAGCGTTCATAAACAAAATAAATGGGTATAGAACTAAGGTTTCAAATGTTTTAGGAAAAGAAAACAAGTTTTCTTCAATACTTTCAAAAAGATTTTCCACAAAGGATGTAATAAATAGGGATGGCAAAAAGATCAAGTGGTTGGATTATAGATTTAAAGAATTTCCTCTAATCGCTTCGTTAACTTTTTTAACTCAAATGCAAGCTGATATTAAAAATACGGAAGCTGACATTGTTGCCGATTTATTAGGAGGCAAGCTAGAAGAAGCTCTTTCTCTAGATAACTACGAAGGAATCGTAGCTTTAGATAAAAACGCCTATTTTGCAGGTGAAAAAGTTACGGGTAAAGTTGTGTTAGGTCGTTATGATGCCACTATGGTTCCAGATAAAGTAACCTTGAATAAAAGACCTTATACCAATATTAAAGACGGTCAAGTAATCATTGATTTACCGGCAGGGAATGTTGGAAATCATGATATTAAAGGACAGATAACTTTTACTCAGAACGGGGATCCGGTCAATGTAGATTTTGAAAGCTCCTATTCTGTAATTCCAGAGCCAAGTACCGCTGTAGTTTCCGCGGATAAAATGAATGTTGTATACAGAGGTTTGCAAAATCCAATTTCTGTTTCTTTACCAGGAGTAAGTGATAATAACTTAGATGTTTCTGTAGACGGAGGTAGTTTTTCTGGTAAAAATGGCAAATTTAGTTTAAGTCCAGGTTCTGGTAAAATAGCCACGATTAATGTTAGAGCAACATTAGGTAGTGGAAAAAAGATAACTTCAAAAAAAGAGTTTAGAATTAAAGACATTCCTGCTGCAATGGCAAGTGCAAGAGGGCAATACGGTGTTGTAAGAATGCCCAAAACCAGTTTAGGTAGAACTCCAATAGGAGCTGGCCTACCGGATTTTGTATTTGATTTAAAATTAAAAGTAAATAGCTTTAAAGTGAAGGTCCCAGGACAAGTGACGGTTCTTGTAAAAGGAAATGTTTTTAGTGCTCAGGCAAAAAAAGCTTTATCCAAAGCTAAAAGAGGAGATGTGGTTACTATTTTTGATATCAATGCTTCAATCATAGGAAATTCTTCTTATAAATTACAAAAGGTATTACCTGTTAGCATTGAGATAACGAATTAGAAATAAAAATAAATACTATGTTTAAAAATTGTTTAATAGCCTTTTTTTATTTTATTGTCAGCGGTTCAATTTATTCCCAAGCAAACCTGTTGAATTCAAAAACAGTTCAACAAATAGGAAAAAAAACCGACCAACAATTATTGAATGATCAAAGTACCCCAATTCCCTATGGATATATTGATGATAGAGATGTTCTGTGGTCCAAAGTAGTTTGGGAATTTATTGATTTGAATCAAAAGATAAATTTTCCTTATTATTTTCCGATCGATACTACAAATATTTCTTCAAACAGAAGATCTTTATTTGATACATTGATAAAAGGAATCAAACAAGGAAAAATTGAAGAAGTGTATTCAGATTCCTACTTCACTTCTAAAATTACTCAAAAAGAAATAGAGAATCGATTGGTTAATATTCGTGATGAAAACGGGTATAAAGATACTTTCAGAATTCAAACAGAAGATGTTGAAGGTTATATGATTAAAGGAATGTGGTATTTCGATAAACGTCAAGGAGAATTAAAATACAGATTGTTAGCATTAGCACCCATGGGTAAAGATGTACAGACTCTTGGGGTTTCAGAAATAGATGATGAAAATTTGTATGAGTTGTTTTGGATTTTCTACCCATCTGCAAGAAATATTTTGTTTAAATCAAAAATCTTCAATCCAAAAAATGCCCTTCAATCTATCTCTTTTGATCATCTTTTAAATGCAAGAAGATTCAGTGCTACCATAGTAAGGGAGGAAAATGTATATGGTGATAGAGCAATTTCAGACTATATCAAAGGGAATTCTTTACTCCAATTGTTTGAAGCCAATAAGATTAAAGAAGAAATTAGAAACAAAGAAATCGATATGTGGAACTACTAAAGCACATAAGACATACAAAAAAACGCTCCAATATTGGAGCGTTTTTTTGTTTTAAAAGTACTATTTTTAACCTGTGAAAGTAGATTATATAATCATTGGTTTAGGATTAGCCGGGTTGGCCTTTATAGAAGAATTAATTGCCGCTAAAAAGACATTTGTGGTTTTTGAAGATGATTCTCAAACTTCCTCATTAGTAGCTGGTGGAGTTTATAATCCCGTTATTTTGAAAAGATATACTCCCGTTTGGAATGCTAAAGAACAATTAAAAATTGCACTCCCTTTTTATCAAAGTTTAGAAAAAAAATTATCTATAAAAGTTGATGAAAAGTTTGTAATAAAAAAAGCTTTTAAATCAATTGAAGATCAAAATAATTGGTTTTCGGCCACAGACAAACCAAGCTTATCAGGTTTTTTAAATCCAGTATTAGATTCTCAAAACTATCCTGGTGTAATGGCTGATTTTGATTTTGGTAATGTTAATGAAGCCGGTAGAATCGATACCAAAAAGCTTGTGCAATCTTATAGACAATACCTTAAAGATATGGGATCGATTTATTTTGAAAGCTTTCAATATGATGGCATTGATTTTCATGTAGATCATCTAACATATCACCATATAATTGCGAATAAAATTGTTTTTTGTGAAGGGTTTGGCATGGTGAAAAACCCATTTTTTAATTACTTACCACTGAATGAAGCGAAAGGGGAATTACTTACCATACATGCTCCAGAATTGGAGATTAAATTTTTATTAAAATCATCGCTATTTATTTTACCCCTAGGGAATCATCATTATAAAGTTGGTGCTACTTTTAATTGGACTGATAAAACCTCAAATCCATCTAAAGAAGGGAAACAAGAGTTGGTAGATAAGCTAAAGAATGTGATTAATGTTCCCTATCGTATCGTCTCTCAATCAGCTGGAATACGCCCTACAGTAGCGGGAAGAAGACCTTTAGTTGGTAAACATCCAGTACATTCACAATTAAGCATTTTAAATGGACTGGGAACTCGAGGAGTTATGATTGCTCCAACGGTTGCGAAAAATTTATTTAATCATTTGGAAAATGAAGAAGAATTAGATGCAGAAATAGATATTAATCGTTTTGATTAGCATATTTTTTTTCATACGTAACAAAGAGATGTATCCATATAATTCTTGATAAACGTAAATTAACAGGAGTCAAAAGGATTAGTGAAACAATGATAGTAATAAAACTTTGTAATAAAGACCCATCAAAAATTAGTTTAGAGATCAAAAAAACAAGTATTGAAAACCCTACTGTAATCCCATAATTAACATACATTGCTCCATAAAAAAAGGAAGGTTCTAACATGTATTTTAAATTACAATTCGGACAATTGTCATGAATTTTGGTAATCTTGCTCAGATGATAACTATGTTTGTATTTAAAGAATTCTCCTTCGTGACATCTCGGACATTTTGCCTTAAAAATACCGTATAACTTGCCCTCCTTTTTAAACATATAGAATATAAATTTGTATACTTTTGTAAAGATAAACTTTTTTAGAAAAATTATTATTGTAGATGCTAAACGTACATAACTTAACAGTATCTTTTATGGGTACTGATTTATTTTCAGGAATTACTTTCAAACTAAACAAAGGAGATCGAATTGGTCTTATTGGTAAAAATGGAGCGGGAAAATCTACACTTTTAAAAGTGCTTTCTAAAGACATAGAAAGCAGTGGAACATTGGCTTTTGATAAAGATGTACAAATTGGATTCTTAAGACAAGATATTGATTTTGTGGAAGGAAGAACAATTTTACAGGAAGCCTACCAAGCTTTTGAAGAAATCAAAGAAATTGAGTTAAAGCTTGATGTAATTAATGAACAACTTGCAACTAGAACAGATTATGAGAGCGAAGCATACAGTCAATTAATTCTCGATTTAACAGAATTAACAGAACGATACGAACTTCTTGGAGGGTATAATTATCAGGGTGAGACAGAAAAAATATTACAAGGTTTGGGTTTCCAACGAGAGGATTTTGATAAGCTTACGGATACTTTTTCTGGAGGATGGAGAATGCGAATAGAATTGGCGAAGTTGCTCCTGCAGAATAACGATATTTTATTATTGGATGAACCAACCAACCATTTAGATATTGAATCTATCATCTGGTTAGAAAATTTTTTAAAAGCGTATTCAGGTGCGATTGTGTTGGTTTCTCACGATAAAATGTTTCTCGATAATGTAACCAATAGGACGATAGAAATTTCTTTAGGTCAGATATATGATTATAAGAAACCTTATTCCCAGTTTTTGTTATTAAGAGCAGAAATTAAAGAAAAGCAATTACAGGCTCAAAAAAATCAAGCTAAAGAAATCAAACAAAAGCAACATTTAATTAATAAGTTTAAAGCAAAAGCGAGTAAGGCTTCTATGGCACAATCTTTAATGAAACAACTTGATAAAGTTGAATTGATTGAGGTAGATCAGGATGACAATCAAGCAATGAATGTTCGTTTTGCAATTTCCAAAGAACCAGGAAAAATTGTTTTTGAAGCAAATAAATTAAGTAAAAGTTACGGTGAAAAACAGGTGTTAGAAAATGTAAATCTGTTAATTGAGAGAAATAGTAGGATTGCTTTTGTGGGTCAAAATGGACAAGGAAAATCTACCTTGGCTAAAATGATGGTGGGTGAAATTCCTTTCAAGGGTCATTTAAAGCTGGGGCATAATGTAGAAGTAGGATATTTTGCTCAAAATCAATCGGAACACTTACCTCCTGAAAAAACAGTATTAGAAATCATGGAAGACGCTGCAACAGATGGTAATAGAATGCGTGTTCGAGACATGTTAGGTTCTTTCTTATTTGGTGGAGATGCTGTCGATAAAAAAGCAAAAGTACTTTCCGGTGGAGAAAGAAATAGATTGGCATTGTGTAAACTACTGTTAGCACCTTTTAATGTGTTGATAATGGATGAACCAACAAATCACTTAGACATTGCCTCTAAAAATGTTTTAAAAGAAGCTTTACAAAGCTTCAAGGGAACTTTAATTTTGGTGTCTCATGATAGAGATTTTTTACAAGGATTGACCTCAACAGTTTATGGTTTTAAAGATAAAGAGATCAAAGAGTATATAGGAGATATTGATTATTTTTTGGAACAACATCAAATTGAAAATCTTAGAGAAGCAGAAAAAAAGACTGTTGTAAAAGTTGATAAAATTAGTAATAAAAAGGAAGCTTATCAAATATCCAAAGCTCAAGAAAAAGAATTAAAAAAACTAAACAATAAACGATCAAAAATAGAAACGGAGATTGCCGATTTAGAAGCACAGATTACAGCCCTAGATTTAGAGTTAGCTCAAAATTATGAGGAGGTTTCTGCAAGACCAAATTTCTTTGAAAAATATAAGCAAAAGAAAAAATCATTGGATAGTTTAATGGACGATTGGGAAACCTTAGAGGACAGCATCTCTAATTTTTTATAGCGAGTATTTTTATTTTGACGATGGTGAAATTTCAATTAAATTCTCATGATGATTGCGTGATTTGTTATGAATTTTGACTTAAAAATAGAAACTAAAAACCAGCAAATTTTTCTTCCAATTCTAGAAGAAAAAAAGATAACGCTGTTTCTAAAAAGAGAAGATGCTATTCATCCTTTTGTTTCAGGGAATAAATTTAGAAAATTAAAATACAATATTCAGGAGGCAACAAAGCTCAAAAAAAATGCATTACTCACTTTTGGAGGAGCATTTTCGAATCATATTGTTGCAACTGCGGTAGCGGGTAAATCATCTGGATTTAAAACAATTGGAATTATTAGAGGTGAGGAGCTAAGTCAAAATTTTAACAAAACCATACAAGAAAATGCAACCTTAAGAGAAGCGCATAATAACGGAATGAAGTTTCAGTTTGTTTCGAGAGCTCAGTACCGACAAAAATATTCTCCAGAGTTTATGGAAAATATAAATAATAAATGGGGTGATTTTTATTTAATTCCAGAAGGAGGAACAAACAGTTTAGCAGTTAAAGGTTGTGAAGAAATTTTAAAAAAAGGAGATCAACAGTTTCATTATATATGCCTGCCAGTTGGTACTGGAGGTACTATTTCAGGATTGATACATGCTGCAGAAAAACACCAGGAGGTAATTGGTTTTCCTGCTTTAAAAGGAGGGTTCTTATCAGAAGAAATTAATAAATATGTCTCTAAGAACGGTAATTGGAGTTTGATAGAAGACTATCATTTTGGTGGGTATGCAAAATATAACGAAGATTTAGTGCGTTTTATTAATAGTTTTCAAAAGAAAACGACTATTTTACTGGACCCTATTTACACAGGTAAAATGATTTTCGGAATTTTGGATTTAATTGAAAAAGGACGATTTAAAGAAGGGAGTAAAATTTTAGCAATTCATACAGGAGGGATACAAGGGATTGAGGGTTTTAATCAAAAGTTAAAAGAAAAAAAACAGCCAATAATTAAGATTTTATGAAGTTAAAAATTATAATTTACGCACTCGTATTGTTTGTTTTACAGAGTTGTGGTTCTCGTAAAAAAGTGCGTCACCATTCTAAAAATCCAGGAGTTGTTTTACATGAATCTAAACCCAAAAAATTACCATCTGTAAATCAAAAAGAATTTACAAAAAAATTACTCAAAAAAAATCCTAAATTAAACAAACAAACTCTCGCATACATTAGAAAATACGCTCCGATGGCTGTCAATGAAATGCATAAACATAAGATTCCTGCAAGCATTACATTAGCTCAAGGAATTTTAGAATCTGGAAGAGGAAGAAGTACATTGGCTGTCAAATCTAACAATCATTTTGGAATAAAATGTCATGCTAAATGGAAGGGTGAAAGAGTCTATCATGATGACGATGAAAAAGGGGAGTGTTTCCGAAAGTACCAATACGTGGAGACTTCTTATAATGATCACTCAGAGTTTTTAACCAAAAGGAAAAGATATTCTTTTTTATTTGATTACAGGTTAGAGGACTATAAGAAATGGGCGAAAGGATTGAAGAAAGCTGGGTATGCAACAGATAAAAAATATCCAAATAAGCTAATATCTATTATAGAAAATTATAAATTATTCAAATTTGATAAGATCAAAGCAAAGCACTTTACATTTAAAAAAGTTCCAAAAAAAGAGGGGAAACCCAAGTACACTATTGGAAAATATTATCAGGTTAAAAAAGGAGATACACTATATTCTATTGCCAGAAAATTTGAAACTACGATTGCTATTCTCAAAGAATTAAACGGTTTAAAATCCAATATAATTTCTGTAGGTCAGCATTTATTAACACAATAAGTATCTATTGTACTCAGTTGTATTTTTTAAAAACAGGTGATTAAAATTGATTAATGTTCCGTATTTATCAGAAATCATTATCCCTGCTTGAGATAATTTTATGGGAAAATAAATAATTTTAAAATTATAATATTTTTTTAGTAGAATTTCTCTCTACTAAGTCTGTTTTGACAACAATTGTTTTTGGTTTCTTTTTAATTTCAGATTTGTCTTCTAATCTGTTAATAAGCATTTCTGCAGCAGTTTCTCCCATGATTTTACCATGCTGGCTTACGGTAGTCATTCTTGGACTAGAGTGCCTTGCTAAAATTCCATTTGAAAAGGAAATTACAGAAAAATTTTCTGGGATTTTATGCCCATTTTTAATAGCAACTTTCATTGCAGCAATAGCAGACGATTCGTCGGTTGCAATTACGCTATCGATTGTGTTGTTCTTAAAAATAGGTTCTAAAATTTTTTCGTAGTTTTTATAATTGTCATCGATATTTATGATGAGATTTTTTTCGACTTTTAAGTTGTAGTCCTCCAATCCTTTTAAATATCCTAATTGTCTTCTTCTTCCAATTTCTAGATTATTGATAGTAGAGATAAAAGCAATATTTTGATGTCCTGATTTCACCAAATAACCCACGGTCCTTCTAGCACTGTCAAAATTATCTGTAACAACTTTATCGCATTTTAAACTGTCGGCAACTCGATCAAACATAACAATCGGTGTCCCATTATCCAATACCTCCTTGAAATGAGTAAAATTATTTTTAGAGACAGTTTCTTCTGCTAAAGACAAAATAAAACCGTCGATACTTCCGTTTGATAACATCTCGATGGTTTCAACTTCTTTTTTAAAAGATTCATTGGAAATACATGAAATTATTTTATAACCTCTTTTGTTAGCCACTTTTTCAATACCGTTAAAAACCTGAGCAAAAAAATAGTTTAGCATATTAGGAATGATAATTCCGATGGTTTTTGTTTGTCTGTTTTTTAAGCTTAACGCATTAAAATTGGGTTTGTAATTATTAGTCTTGGCATACTTTTGAATCTTTTCTTTTGTGCTCACACTAATTTCATAACTATCGTTTAGCGCTTTGGAAACCGTAGATATAGAAACATTAAATTCTTTTGCAATGTCTTTTATGGTAAGTCTTTTCATAATTTACTTCAAAAATAGATGCCTAAAATACAAAAATCTCTTTATATAAGAGTGAAAATAGATGAATTATAACGTTATCTTATTGGATGTTTTTCGAAGTTCGAAAAGAAGAAAACCATACAGTATTGAATACTCTAAACTTACCCACCATAAGTTTTCTTTCGTTGGTATGTGAATATATGCTTGATAACTAAAAATAATGATCAGGGTCCAAACCATTGGAAAGCGATATTTAGTGAAAATCGATAAAACTAGTGGAGTTGCCAGATACCATGGGTGGACAGTGGTTGACATAAAATAATAAAAACACAATCCAAATAATGATACAGTAATTAACTGAGTCATAGAATTGTTATTTCTAAAAAAAGTGACTATTATTAAAAATATAATAGTGATAACTGCTGTCAGTTTTCCGAGAATAGCAATTTCGTTATAACCTCTAAATAGGTATCCGATTTCTCTGAAAACATAGTAAAAACTTGCATTAAATTCAAAATCACGAAACCATAAACCCAGAGAATTACTGTAGTTTTCTAGAAATCCTTGGGTGTAAAAAGGCAAGAATAAAAGGAGTAACGTTGAGATAACAATGATGTAAAATAAATGTAATTTGAGAAAGCCTCTGAACCAATTTTGATTGTTCTTTACAAACCATTGATAATATAAAGGCAAAAACAATAACGGGATTAATTTAACTGAAACTGAGCAAGCTAGAAGAATTGCAGCCCAAATCCATTGTTGTTTGTGCAACATATATAAACTCCAAATTAAGAAAAAAATCATCACAGGTTCAAAATGTAAATTCCCGGTCATTTCTATGATTATAAAAGGATTTAGAGCATACCAAAAAATATTTTTTATGGGTAAATCTAGTCTTTTTAAAAGTTTTGTTCCAAAATATAAAATCCCAATATCAGCGGTAATAATGATGACTCTTAAAACAATTATACTACCAAAAATACTTTTACCAGCAAACAAAGCAGCAACCAAAAAACAAAGTTGATTTATAGGGGGATAATTTGTGTAATGACTTGCGTTCAATTCACCCATGCCCTTGTAAAGTTGGTATGCATCGTGAATGGGTTGTATGCTTTGTTTGATAAATGTTTTAGGAAATGACAAATAGGGATTGATTCCCTCTAAAATCATACGTCCATCCCAAATAAATCTGTAAAAATCTTGTGATAAATTGGGGGTCGAAAAAAGAAAAATGAATCTAAAAAGAATGACTAATCCTACTAAATATGGGATACTAATCGATTTATTTTTCAATAAGAGATAAAAACATCCAAAAAGTGAAAACCACAAAAAAAGTAGTTTATTGAAGGATGTTTTTTCTAAGTCATAGGCAAAAAAAACATATAATATCGTACTTGTTAGTATGAGTAGTTTGTTTCTGTGTTTTTCAAAAAAAGACACTAGGCTTTCGAAAAAATTGATTTGAAAAAAACATAACTAAAGCCAATAAAAAGCATCAAATGAAAAGGAAATAAACCAAAGTCTCCACCTTGATTTCCTACAATAAATGCACTGTACATTCCAAAGACAAAGTAAAGTGCGAGTAGCCCTTCTAAAACAACGTGAATTGAAGGCTTTTTCTTAATGTATTTGTTTCTTTTCCATTTGTCTTTAATCGTACTAATATTAAATTTTGGAGTCCTTACAAATTCACTTTTTTTCCCAAAATGTCCTTCTAAAACAGCTATTGTATTATGCAATGAAAAGCCCATTGCAATAGAAAAGAATGTGAAAAATGATCCAATATATTTGATGAACTTTAGAAATCCTCCTCCATAAATATTTTTAAACATGTGCCAATAACATACAAAAAAGATCAAAGAACTAATCACAAAAAAACTCATCATATAGAAGTAGTTTTTTAAATGAGCGTATTCGTTTTTAATATATAACATAGGGATGCTTAAAATAGCCACTAGTAGAATGCAAGTAAACATAGAACTATTAAGTAAATGTAATAAACTATGAATTTTAGTTCTAAAAGGAACCGTTTTAGAACTGATAACTCGTCTCATCATTTTTTGAAAATTCTCAGCACCGCCTTTGTTCCATCTAAATTGTTGAGATCTTGCAGCACTTATGACTACAGGAAGTTCAGCGGGTGTCTCTACATCCAATAAGTATTTAAATTTCCAGTTTTTTAATTGTGCTCTGTAACTTAAATCTAAATCTTCAGTAAGCGTGTCGCCTTCCCAATTTCCAGCATCATAAATACATTCTTTTCTCCAAACACCTGCAGTACCATTAAAATTAATAAAATGACCTTTGCTATTTCTTCCAACTTGCTCTAGGGTAAAATGTGCGTCCAAAGCAAAAGCTTGAATTTTTGTAAGAGTTGAATAATTTCTGTTAATATGACCCCATCTGGTTTGGACAACTCCAATTTCAGGATTTTTAAAATAGGGGATTGTTTGAAATAACCAATCAGATTTTGGTAAAAAATCGGCATCAAAAATGACAATAAATTCTCCTTTAGCAGTTTTCAACCCTTCTTTTAATGCACCCGCTTTAAAACCTTGTCTGTTAGATCTTCTGATGTGTTGAATGTCAATTCCTTTTTCTTGAATTAATTTTACCTGTTCTGCGGTAGTTATTAGGGACTCATCTGTAGAATCATCCAGTACTTGAATTTCTAATTTTTCTCTTGGATATTCTAATTTGGAAATATTTTTTAACAACCGTTTCATAACATATAATTCGTTATATACCGGAAGCTGTATGGTTATAAAAGGGATTTCTGAAGGATTGCTAAAGTCAAACTTTACCGAGTTATCTTCTCTTTTTCTTGCTTTCAAATAATTAAAAAGCAAGTTTAATTGCGCAATTGCGTACATGAAAATAAGCAATAATGCGATTGAATAAATTACGATGATGATGTATTCTAGAATCACTATTTAAAACTGTATTTAAAAATCCAACCTAATATTTTCACTCCTGCAAATATAGTTCCTTTTATGGTACCTGAAACTTTTGAAATGCCAATTCTGTTTTTATATTTTACAGGGATCTCTTTATAGCTTAATTTTTGTTTTAATACCTTTAATTGCATCTCTACAGTCCAACCATAAGTTTTATCTTCCATTTGTAACTGAACTAATTTAGGATACTTGATCGCTCTAAAGGGTCCTAGATCGGTATATCTTGCTCCAAAAAACAAGTTCATTAAAAAGGTAGCTAACCAATTTCCAAATACTTGTTGAGGTGTCATTGCACCTGTTTCTCTTAATCTTTTTACTCGAGAACCTATCACGAAATCTATATTTTCATGAATGATAGGATGAATAATTTCTGTCAATTGCTCGGGGTAATCAGAATAATCACCGTCTAAAAATACAATAATAGAAGGTTGTTTTATTGGGTCTAGGCCAGCAATGTATTCCATACCTTTTAAGCAAGCATAGCCATATCCTTTTCTAAATTCTTTTAGAACAGTAGCTCCAGCTTTGATGGCATTTATTTCAGTATTATCGGTAGAATTATTACTAACAACAATTATTTCATGTACAATTGTTGGAATGTCTTTGATCACTTTTGCTATAGCATCTTCTTCATTATATGCAGGAATAATTACCTTAATGAGTTCTTTCATTTTTTAAAACTTTTGGTTTAAAAGAAAAGAAATGGAACCAAAAATAAACCCTTTGATTTTAAATTAAGGAGTTATTTTTAATTCTTTTTGCTGTTCGGGTACAATGTATTTGTCAAAATACCAAGAAGACCATTTTTCTAGAGTGAGAAAAAGACCCACCCCTAGAATAAGAATTGTTAAGCTTAAGATTATCAAATTAGTTCGCTTTCTCTCTGGTTTGATTGAACATTGATTTTGTTTTTTTCTAAAGGAGTAAATTCCATAAATTCCAATACAAAAAGCAATGATTTTAAGAATGAATGATCCGGTACCAGAACTTCCATCTTCCTCATAGAAAAAATCAGCAAAAGAAATGGCATAGACACCCCCCATGAGCCCAAACATAAATAAGACAGCAGGAGCTACACAGCAGAGAATTCCAGCCAAAGCTGCAGTTAAAGAATATTTTAAACTCCATTTGATAAGGTTTGGTTGTTTTTTTTGTGACATCTTTTAATTTATTTGAATGATGATTTATATGTTTTAGCAACAACCTCCACCATCATAATGATAGGTAGATTCACTAATAAAAATATCGTTGTTGCCTGATTGTTTTAGTTGCTTGGCTGTTTTATCACAAATAGCCAAAGGTTGATTTTTTAATAAGATATGTCCAGCCCCATCATCAAAATAATCTTCATTACCATAATAAATTGCGGCTTTTCCTGTAAAAACACAAGGACCATCTTCTGGCATTGGGTCTTTAATGGCAGCTACCTCTATCGATTCTATATAGATGAGTTTATCTGTTGGATACTTCTTTGGGTCTAGGATTCTATAGGGTTTACGAGCTCTAATTTCAATGGTTCCAAAACCTGCATCTGTTAAGGCTTTTACATAATTTGAAATCGATAAACTTCCACTCAAACATAAAGCACGAAGCCGTTCGTCATTTCGCAATTCATCATTCATAGGTTGTTCACAGGTTGGATCACTCATGACTAATCTACCATGTGGTTTTAACACTCGATACATTTCTGAAATTGCTTTTTTTAAATCGTCAGATTTGAAAATATTAAACAAACAATTTTGAGCTGCCACATCAATAGAATTATCTTTAATTGGTAAGTTCATTGCATCGCCTTTTAGAAGGTCTACAAATTCACTTTTAAACCACGAATTCATTTGTTCAGCTTCCACAAAGTTTTTACGAGAGGCTTCCAACATTTCATCAACAACATCCAATCCAATTACACCCCCTTTTTGACGATTAAAATATGAAAATTGCAACAACTCCATACCACCGCCAACACCCACATACAACATTTTAGGGTTGTTTGTTAAATCGCGGGCGTGTACAGTAGAACCACAACCATAATTCATCTCTTGCATGATTCTTGGAATTTTTAATCCTGGCAATTCCCATATAGGATTGGTTGTACAACATAAGCCTACATCTGGAGTCAATGCTGCTTCTTTATATACGTTATGTGTTGTTTCTAGATAACTCATAAATTTTTTATCAATTCTTTAAATAATAGGAGCATTTTGGGTTCTGTTTTCTCAGCAATTTGAATTATTTCACGAATATTTACCGGAGCTAAATTTTTTGGATCACATTCATCTGTTAATACTGAAATTGCAGCACATGGTAAATTCAAATGCTTTGCTACAATTACTTCGGGGACAGTACTCATTCCAACGGCATCAGCCTCTAAAATTTGTAACATTCGATACTCTGCTCTGGTTTCTAACTGAGGGCCATAAACTCCTGCATAGGTTCCTTCTTGTAATTGAATATGATTCTTTGTTGCGATTGATTTTAACAGAGAATTCATTTTTTTTGAATAGGGAGCTAACATATCTGCAAAACGTTCTCCAAACTCATTTACTTCAGCAAATGCAAGAGGAGATCCTCCCTGTAAATTTAGATGGTCTTCAATAAGCATTAAATCTCCTTTCTTATAAGAAAGGTTTATGGCTCCTGCTGCATTAGATATTAATAAGTGAGAAATCCCTAAGCGTTGCATGGTTCTAATTCCATAGGTTACTTCCCATTGATTGTATCCTTCATATAGGTGAAATCTACCAGACATGACAATTACTTTTTTCCCTGAAAGTGATCCTAAAATTAATTTTCCAGAGTGGAATTCTACAGTTGCTTTTGGGAAATGCGGAATGTCTGAATATGCGACTTCTTGTTCAATATCAATTTCATTTATTAATTGACTTAAGCCAGTTCCTAATACAATTCCTATTGCGGGATTTTGAAATCCTTTGGAGATTAAAAAATTAGTAGTTTCCTCTAATTGTAGTTTTTTCATGTTTGCAAGTTTACTGTTTTTTAAATTTATTTCTCATCTCAGGTTGAACATCCCCTTTAGAGTGATAGAAATTTAGTAAAAGCAGGATGATGTTTGATGTCTTCGATTACATCAACATCATTTAATATTGGTAACAAATGTACATTAACTTTTTCTAAGTTCTTCATCGTATTTTTTCTTACAGTAGCTGTACCCCAATTTTTATTCATGAAAATTTTTGGATGCATTTTTTTCAACCCTAATAAATAATAACCACCGTCCAGTGCTGGGCCGATGACAGCATCATTTTTTTCTAACTTTTCAAACGCTTCACGAATATGAAATTCCTCTAGATCGAATAAATCACTTCCAATCAATACGACTTTCTCATAACCATCTTTAAAACAAGTTTTAAACGCATTGCTCATTTTAGCACCTAAGTCTCTCCCTTTTTGAAGCTCCTTTTTATAGATAGTTGCATCCCAAATATCTTTATTGGTGATTTCTTCAGAGTAAAACACTACTTTATCAGCTGGTATATTCAGTGTTACCTCTTTCGTTTTATTCAATAAAAACTGGTAGATTTCCAAAGCGATTTCATTTCCTACTGATTTCGCTAAGCGTGTTTTCACTTTTCCTAATATAGGATTACGAGTAAAAATAATAAGACTATTTTTTGAACTCAAATTTTTAGATTATGCAATAATTAAGAAGTTTTTTTTAACGTTGTTTAATTTTAAAGTTAGGCAACTACCCCTTGGCAGCTACTCCCTGCTCCTGCAGTACACCCATAACAATGTTGATTGACAATGATATTCCTATTTTGGATCAATTCTTCATCATATGTTGAGATGTGTTTTACTTTACTGGCAACTTTTAAATGTAACATTTGATTGAAGTCACAATCATACAACCAGCCATCCCAACTTACAGAGAGTGTATTTGTACACATTACATTTGCCACTGCACCAGGATTGTATGCCTCAACCAGAGAAATCATATAGTCTTCATAATTTTCTGAAGCAATCAAATAATCTAAAAATCGACTTATTGGTAAATTTGTAATGGCAAACAAACGATGAAAATCTATATCAAAATCATTTTTTAATGCTTTTTTAAAATCTCTTTCTAATGCATTTTGATCTCCCGGTAAAAATGCTCCTGATGGATTGTATACCAAATCTAATTTTAATTCAGAGCCCTGTATCCCATACCCAATTTCATTTAACATTTTCAGTGCTTTTATGGAGTTGTCAAAAACTCCATTTCCACGTTGTTTGTCTGTTTTTCCACGGGTCCAATGCGGCATCGAAGAGACTACATGTATATTGTATTTTTTGAAAAATTCTGGTAAATCATGAAATTTTTTGTGAGCAGTGATAATTGTTAAGTTAGAACGAACAATAAAATCTTTAATCCCTGCTTTGGATGCTTCTTCCACAAACCATCTAAAATTAGGATTCATTTCTGGTGCGCCCCCCGTTAAGTCTAGCGTATGTGCTTTTGTTTTTTGAATGACGTTTAGACATTGATTCATCGTCTCTAGCGTCATAATTTCTTTCCGATCAGGTCCTGCATCTACATGGCAATGTTCGCAAACTTGATTACACATATACCCCAAGTTTATTTGTAGAATTTCTAATTTTTTTGGGCGCAATGGAAACTGCATTGTTTCTTTTATTTTTGAGACAAAAGTGGGTAATTCTCCATTTGCAAAAATTCCATTTGAGAGAATTTCTAGTTGGCGAGCTGTATTTGCGATGTCCTTATTTCTTGCTAAAAGAGATTTTGTAGCCATGGTTACATTTCTAACTTATTCACTTTATTCATCATTTGAACACCATGAACCAGGGTTGCACCACTTTTTATGGCTGCACCAACGTGAATAGCTTCCATCATTTCTTCTTTAGTAATTCCACGTTGTAATCCATCTTTTGTATAGGCGTCTATGCAATAAGGGCATTGCTCAGTATGTGCAACAGCTAGAGCAATTAACGATTTTTCACGAGCAGTTAAAGCGCCCTCTTCAAAGACTTTTCCATAGTAGTCAAAAAACATGTTTCCAAGTTCTTGATTCCATTCTGTAATATTGCCAAATTTTCTTAAATCGGCAGGATTATAATATGTTTTTGACATTGTTTGTTGTTTTTTACGATAAAAAATAAAGGTAGTGTTTTTCGGTTAGTTTTTTGTTAAATTTTAACCAATGAATGAGGATGTTTTGATGGATTATCCTATAATTTCTTCACCAACTTTCAAGTTGAATTTTTTTCTAAAAAGAAAAACCATTCCATATAAGATAGGAGTGTCCAAAGCTGCAACAATCACTTTAAAAACAAAGCCACTAATAAGCAAGCCATTAAACATGTTCCAAGGTAAAATTTTAAAACAGCACAATAAAAAGAGTACCGTAAAAGTATCTATGAATTGAGATGTGAACGTAGAAAAGTTATTGCGCAACCATAAGTGTTTTCCTTTGGTAAGTTGTTTCCAAAAGTGAAAAATTTTGATGTCTATGAATTGAGCAAATAGATAGGCAACCATTGATGCAAAAACAGCAATTGCAGATAAGCCAAATACTTGATGAAAGGTTTCATCATTAATTGGTGAGTTGTCTATAGCTGGGGTAAAATCAGCAACCAAAATAATGAGCATTGAAAAAAAGGAGGCAAAGATTCCTGCAATGACTACTTGATTTGCTTTTTTCTTTCCATAGATTTCTGATAAGATATCTGTGATTAGAAATGTAATTGGATAGGGTAAAATACCTACAGATATTTCAAAACGATACCCACCAAAAGGCTCCCAATAAAAAAATTTTTGAAAGATTAAATTAGAGGCTACCAAAGAAGCAATAAATAATGCTGCTAGAATTAAATAGATCAAATTTGCGAGTTGCTTATCTTTCGTAGTCATAAAGCAAATTTAGTAAATATTCTATCATTTTTTTTGAAAAGTTATTGATGATCTACTTTGTTTGTGATCAGTTTTTTGTGTTTGAATTACTTGTTAATTTTCTTTTACTAGAGTTTAAAAGTGATGATAAAAAGTAGGATTGGCTTCGAATAAAATGTTTATTTTTGCCAAAAAAACGATAAATAACAATTAAATGAAAGCATATATTTTTCCGGGTCAAGGCGCCCAATTTACAGGTATGGGGTTGGATTTGTATGAAAACTCTCCATTGGCACAAGAGTACTTTGAAAGAGTAAATGATATTTTAGGCTTCTCGATAACAGATATTATGTTTGAAGGTACTGCAGAACAATTGAAGGAAACAAAAGTTACACAACCTGCAATTTTTCTTCATTCTGTAATTTTAGCAAAAGTTTTAGGGGACTCTTTTCAACCAGAAATGGTAGCGGGTCATTCTTTGGGAGAACTCTCTGCTTTGGTTGCAAATAATGTGTTGTCTTTTGAAGACGGATTGAAACTAGTTTCCAAAAGAGCTTTGGCAATGCAAAAAGCATGTGAAACTATGCCCTCTACAATGGCTGCAGTTCTTGGATTGGAAGATCATGTTGTTGAGGAAACTTGTGAAGAAGTAGACGGGGTTGTAGTGGCAGCAAATTATAATTGCCCAGGTCAATTAGTAATTTCTGGGGAGATTTCTGCAGTTGAAAATGCATGTGAGGTTTTGACAAACAAAGGAGCAAGAAGAGCTTTGTTGTTACCTGTTGGAGGTGCGTTTCATTCACCAATGATGGAGCCGGCAAGAGAAGAGTTAGCAGCTGCAATTGAGGCAACTGAATTTAGGAATCCTACTTGTCCTGTGTATCAAAATGTAACAGCAAGTGCGGTTATGAATCCAGATGAGATTAAGAAAAATTTAATGATTCAGTTGACTGCACCAGTCAGATGGACACAATCCATACAGGCAATGATTGCAGACGGAGCTACTGAATTTATTGAGGTTGGACCTGGTAAAGTTTTACAAGGTTTAATGCGAAAAATAGATAGAAGCGTTACTGCGTCTGGCGCATCGCTATCTGTATAGTTTAGAATATTTTTCCTAAAAAATCCCGCTAATTATAAGCGGGATTTTTTGTGTTTTATACGCCATTTTGTTGTTGCCATTTCCAGGCAGCTTCCAAGGCCTCTTCTAAAGATTTTTCTGTTTTCCACTTTAACTCTTTATTAGCAATCGTTGTGTCGGCAAAAGCGGCGGTAATATCTCCTTCACGTCGACCAACAATTTTATAGTTTAGTGGTTTTTTAGTTATTTTTTCAAAAGTTTTAATTACATCTAAAACTGAACTACCTTTACCTGTTCCAATATTAAAAAATTCAAAATTTTCTTTATTAGTTTTATCAAGTAGACGCTTTAAGGCAGCAATGTGAGCTTTTGCTAAATCTACAACATGGATGTAATCACGAATAGCAGTTCCATCGTGAGTATTATAATCATCTCCAAAAACAGATAGTTCTTCACGAATTCCGGCAGCAGTTTGAGTTACATATGGAATTAAATTCTGAGGAATTCCCAATGGTAATTCACCAATTTTTATAGAGGGATGCGCTCCAATCGGATTGAAGTATCTAAGGGCAATACTATTTAAATTGTGTGCTTTACAAGTATCTTTCAATATTTCTTCACCAATTTGTTTGGTGTTTCCATAGACAGATTCTGCTATTTTCACAGGTGCGTTCTCTGTAATAGGAAGTTCATCTGCTTGCCCGTATACCGTGCAAGACGAAGAAAAAATAAAGTGATCTAATTTTCGGTCTCTCATTTCTTTTAGGAGATACACAAGAGCGCCAATGTTATTTTCGTAATAGTCTAGTGGCTTTTGCATGCTTTCACCAACAGCTTTAAAAGCTGCAAAATGAATGATTCCATCAATTTTAGTTGTATCGAAAAAGTTTTTTACGTCCTCTTTTATTCTTAAATCAATTTGATAAAAGTCAGGTTTTTTTCCGGTGATTTCTGTGATTTTATCCAAAACTCCAATGGAGGTATTTGATAAATTATCAATAATCACTACTTCAAAACCTTCGTTTTGTAGTTCAACGACTGTATGGGAACCGATAAAGCCTAACCCTCCTGTGACAAGAATTTTTTTCATAGCGAGCTTTTAGTTTACAAAATCTAAAATTGTTTTTGTTATAAAATTTAATTGTTCTTGGTCTAATTCTGTGTGCATTGGTAAAGAAATGACCGTTTTTACCAAGTTGTTTGTTACAGGGAAATCACTTTCGTTATATCGAGAATCTGCATATGCTTTTTGTGAATGCAAGGCTACAGGATAATAAATGGCATTTGGAATTCCTTTATCTAATAAATGTTTGTGTAAATCATCTCTTTTCCCATTTGTGATTTGTAGGGTATATTGATGAAAAACATGGCAATCACAAATAGCACAAATTTCTTTGCAACTATTTGTTGCATTTGATTTAGTGGTGGGGGTTATAATATTGGAGTTGTTTGAAAAAGCATTGTTGTAAAAACGTGCAGCCGTTCTTCGAGCATTACAATAGGAATCTAAAAACGGTAATTTTGCTTTTAAGACTCCAGCTTGAATCGAATCTAAACGAGAATTTACACCTACTACATCATGATAGTATCGAGTATACATTCCATGATTTACAATCCCTCGAATACGATGAGCTAGTTCGTCATCATTCGTAAAAATTGCACCACCATCGCCATAACAACCTAAGTTTTTAGAAGGAAAAAAAGAAGTTGTCCCAACATTTCCAATAGTTCCTGCTTTCTTTTTTGTACCATCTTTAAAGGTGTAATTTGCACCAATAGCTTGCGCATTGTCTTCAATTACAAAAAGGTTGTGTTCCCTTGCGATTTCCATCACGGCTTCCATGTTAGCTACCTGACCAAACAGATGAACAGGGACAATTGCTTTTGTTTTGGGGGTTATTGCTCTTCTCAAAGCTTGAATATCTATGTTGTAAGTTTCTGGATCAACATCTACCAAAACGGGAGTCAGTTTTAACAATCCAATTACTTCTACGGTTGCTGCAAAGGTGAAGTCTGCTGTAATAACTTCGTCTCCTTGTTCTAAGCCTAAGCCCATCATTGCAATTTGCAATGCATCTGTTCCATTGGCACAAGGAATTACGTGTTTTATCCCCAAGTATTTTTCTAAATCTGATTGAAACTCATGAACCAAGGGACCGTTTATATAGGCCGAAGAATTCAATACTTCTTCTATTGAGGTATTTACAGTTTCTTTGATGTGTTGGTATTGACCTTGTAAGTCAACCATTTGAATTTTTTTCATACATGAGATTTTATACTCCAAAAATACAAACTAACTTTCATTTTCTTTACACATATTTATAAATATTAATTCTATTATCTTTGATAAAAATATTTTTCATGAGGTTTTTAAGAGGCTTATTTAAATTAGTATCACTTTTCGTTTTATTAATAATTTTTTGTGGTTGGATCTATTCTATAGTCTCTCAACCTCAATATTCAGGGGAATTAAAATTAAATCATCTTTCCAATGAGGTTACCGTCTATTTTGATGACATTGGTGTACCTCATATCAATGCCCAAAATCAAAAAGACGCCTATATTGCCTTGGGGTATGTACATGCTCAAGACAGATTATGGCAAATGGAATTAATGCGGAGAATTGCTTCTGGAAGACTTTCTGAAATACTTGGAAAAGACTTGGTGAGCTTAGATCAGTTTTTTACTGGACTGGGAATTGAAGAAGCTGCTCATAAAACAATTGCATCTCTCGATAAGAACGCTGAATCTTATATATTAATGCAGGCCTATTTAGAGGGTATAAATCAATTTATTGAAGAAGGAAAAACACCTCTGGAGTTTTCAATATTAGGTATCAAGAAAGAAATGTATACCGTTCAAGATATTTATAATGTTTTCGGTTATATGTCTTTTAGTTTTGCAGTTGCTCATAAAACAGATCCGTTACTAACAGAAATTAAAGAAAAGTTAGGGGATGCTTACTTGAACGAATTATTAGGAGCTACAAACCAAAATTTAACGATTAATAAAAATAGTATTCCTGTCAAAATCAATGCGACTATTTCAAAAAGAGTTGCTTCAATGATGGATAATCTGCCAGTTTCGCCTTTTATAGGAAGTAACTCTTGGGTTATTGGATCGGAAAAAACTAAAAATGGAGAAGTGATTTTTGCGAACGACCCTCATGTGGCATTTGCGCAACCTTCAGTTTGGTATCAAAATCATATCAAAACTCCAAATTTTGAAATTTATGGATTTAATATTGCTCTAATGCCATTTCCTTTACTAGGTCACAATAGAGATTATGCCTATGGATTAACAATGTTGGCAAATGATGATCTGAATTTTTACATAGAGCAAGAGAATCCAGAGAATCCTTTAGAATATAAAACTGAAAAAGGGTATCAGAAGTATGAATTGTTAAATAAAACCATTCGTATAAAAAATGAAAAAGACTTTACTTTTCAGGTAAAGGTGAGTAAACACGGACCAATCATGAATGATTTGATTGCACATGTTACTGATGAAAGACCTATCGCAATGAATTGGATCTATACTCAGTTACCAAACGAAATGTTAGAAGTCTCCTATGGAATATCTCATTCAAATTCTATCGGAGATTTTAAAAAAAATGTTGCTAAAATTCATGCGCCAGGATTAAATGTTATGTATGGAGATGCTAAAAAAAATATAGGTTGGTTTTCCTCAGCAAAACTATATAGCCTCAGAGACGGTTTGTCTTCCAAAACTTACTTAAATGGTGCTTCAGGAAAAGATGAAATTATTGAGTTTTTGCCTTTTGATGAAAATCCTCAGGCAGTAAACCCAAGCTGGAATTATGTATATTCTGCCAATAATCAACCAGATTCTGTGAGAGGTAGGTTATATCCCGGATATTATCAACCTCAGGATAGAGCAAAAAGAATTGTGTCATTATTAGAGCAAAAAGATGATTTTAGTAAAGAGGATGTTTCAAAAATGATTTATGATGTAAAATCGTCTACAGTTTCAAGCATAAGTAAGCATTTATTAAAATGTGTGGTGCAATCGAATCTAACAGCATCTGAAAGAAAAGTATTTTCAATTTTAGAAAACTGGGATGGATCTTATTTAAAAACATCGGTAGGACCTACGATTTATAATCGCTTTTTGTACGAATTTTTAAAAGCCACCTATAAAGATGAATTGGGGGATGGTTTTGAATTGTTTATCAATTCACAACTACAAGATAAGGTGCTGTCTAGTCAGGTAAATAGAGAGAATTCTATTTGGTGGGATGATGTTTCTTCTGAGGGGAAGGTAGAAAAGAGAAGTGATATCATAAGTATAGCATTTAAAAGATCGATTGTCTTTTTGCAAAATCAATTGGGTGAAAATATAGATAATTGGACTTGGAATAGAGTTATTTCTGTAGAACACGAGCATACCATTGGAAAAGCAGGAGGCTTATTGCGTTCATTTTTTAATGTGGGGCCTTTTGAAACTATTGGTGGAAATGAGGTGATTAATAATCAGATTTTTAAATTAGACAGTACAGGGTACTATAAAGTAACTGCAGGACCTTCCACAAGAAGAGTTATCGATTTTTCCGATATTGAGAATAGCCAAGCAATTCTTCCAACAGGACAATCAGGGAATGTGTTTAGTGAGTATTATAAAGACCAAACTCAAAAGTATTTAGAGGGTAAATTTGTCAAAATGATGCTCAATCAACAAGAAATAGAAAATAGTGAGAATGTATTGATCATAACACCCACAAAATAGAAGTAGGATAAACTATTTACGATTTTGTTGTCCCCTTTTTTATAGGTTGTTTTAGATCTCTGTGTAAATTTTTTCAAAAGGGATTCTAAAACGGGTGCCATAGACCCCTTCGGGTTTTCTGACTCCACAAGAGACAAGCATATTTATTTCTGCGGTTGAAGGTAATCCTAACAGCTTTTTAATACGCCAGGTGTCTGTACCTTCCATTGGGCAGGTATCATAGTCAATAGCTGCCATGCTTATCATAAAGTTTTGGGCTGCCAAACCGCATGTTTTGTGGGCTACTATGCGCATGTCTTTATTTCTAACTTCTCTATATGTTGGTTTGAATAGACCAACAATTAAAATAAGTAGATATTTTAACCAACCGAAAATTCCCAGAACATCAAAATAAGCAAATGGGATTATTTTACCGTAATAATTTCTGGAGACTCTTTCCCTTCCTGTTTGCTTAGATTTTGGGGTGTTTTTTTCAAAAAGGGTATCTATAAATGCCAAATTAGCTTTTGCTCTTTTTCTCCAAAGATCTTTCCGTACGACAAAGACTACTAATTGTTGTGCTGTTTTTGCAGCATTTTGATTGAAACACAATGGTGCAATTTTGTCAATGATTTCTTTAGAAGTTATGTGGACAAACTCCCATAACTGCATATTACTACTGTTCGGAGCAAGCGCTGCTTGTTCGATGCATTTTTTCACCAAAGAAGTATCAAGTGGTTTTTTTTCATCAAATATTCTTACGGAGCGTCTGTAGTGTATTGCTTCAGAAACTGTTTTTTCTTTTGTCATAAGTATTGTTCTTTTAAATTATATGGTTTCGAAAAGATTACTAAAGTAAAAAAATTACAAGCAAGCATTCCATAAAACTTCTTCTGGGAGTGGTGCATTCACATGGATTTCTTCTTTGCTAACCGGATGGATAAATTCAATCTTTCGTGCATGTAAATGAATACTTCCATCTTTATTACTCCTGTCAAACCCATATTTTAAATCTCCTTTTATAGGGCTTCCAATAGCTGCTAATTGAGCTCTAATTTGATGATGTCTTCCTGTTTCTAATAGGATTTCTACCAAAGAATAATGATCTAGTTTTTTTAGTAACTGATAATGGAGAATTGCCTTTTTACTTCCCTCAATTTCTCGAGGATATACAGAGGATTTGTTGTTTTTTGGATTTTTCTTTAGGAAGTTAATCAGGGTGTCTTGTTCTTTTTTTGGCTGATTTTTTACGATTGCCCAATAGGTTTTGTGAATAGTTTTATCACGTAGCATTTTGTTAAGACGTTCCAAAGATTTGGAGGTTTTTGCAAAAATGATGATTCCAGAGGTTGGTCTATCTAACCTGTGAACTACTCCCAAATACACATTTCCTGGTTTGTTGTATTTTTTCTTAATATATTCTTTAACAACTTCACTCAAGGGTTTGTCTCCTGTTTTATCTCCCTGTGTGATGTCTCCAGCTCTTTTATTTATAATGATAATATGATTGTCTTCAAATAAGATTTGTATATTTTCTTTGTTAGAGTACATTGGAAACTATTTAAAATCTTTAGCAATATTATGATTCACATTGTCGATAAAATCTAGAAATTCTTTTCGTCCAAGCCCGTTTGAAGAAGAAGTAATAAATGATGTAGGAATCGTTTCCCAAGTATTGAGTAATTTTTTTTTATAAGAAGTGATTTGTTTGTTGAGTTTAGAACTTCCAAGTTTGTCTGCTTTTGTAAAAACAATACAGAAAGGAATTTGATTTTCTCCCAAAAACTTCATGAAGTCCAGATCAATTTTTTGAGGATCATGTCTAGAATCTATCAAGACAAAAGTACAGACCAATTGTTCTCTTTCTTTAAAGTAGTTTTCAATAAAAAATTGAAAGATTGTTCTTTTCTTTTTTGAGACTTTAGCGTATCCATAGCCTGGTAAATCTACTAAAAACCATTCTTCATTTATTTTAAAATGATTGATTAGTTGTGTTTTACCTGGTTTTCCAGATGTTTTTGCCAAATCTTTGCGTTCCATTAACATGTTAATCAATGAAGATTTTCCAACGTTGGAACGCCCAATAAAGGCATACTCAGGAATCCTGTCTTTGGGAGCCTTCATAACATTGCTATTGCTCATTATAAACTCTGCAGATCTAACTTTCATTACAGGATGTATTCTTTGTTGAAATTGGATTTTAAGAGGATTGTATTTCTCTAGAGGCAAACCAACTAAAAAGAATCTTGTTGAATTCTTTTGGTTTTTCCATCATTGCTGCATGTCCACACTTATCAATCCAAAATAAATCAGAATTTGGTAACAATTTATCAAAGTCTTCGGCAACTTCTGGAGGGGTAACGGTATCTTGTTTTCCCCATATAATACAAGTTGGTTGATTTATTTTTGGCAAGTCATTAGACATGTTATGTCTGATGGCACTTTTTGCAATTGCAAGTGTTCTAATAACGGAGTTACGGTCATTTACAATTTTAAAGATATCATCCACCATCTCTTTTGTACCAATTTCTGGATCGTAGAAAACGTTTCTTGTCTTTTCTCTGATATATTCATAGTTTCCTCTTTTAGGAAAGCTATCTCCCATTGCTTTTTCGTACAAACCAGAACTTCCTGTTAGCACCAAAGCGTTAACTTTTTCAGGGTAATTCAAAGTAAAATATAACGCAATATGTCCCCCTAGAGAGTTTCCCAGTAAAATAGCGTCGTCTAGTTTTTTAAAATCCATAAAGTCTTTTAAAAAGAGCGCTAAATTTTTAACATTCGTCTTTAAAAGAGGAAGTTTGTATAAGGGTAATTCGGGAATTAATACTCTATATCCATTCTCAGAAAAATAATTAAAAGTATCTTCAAAATTACTCAATGTACCCATCAATCCATGTAGAAATACAATTGTAGGTCCCTCTCCAGCTTCTGCGTATGTGAAATTTCCTTCAGTTTTTAAATTATCAGTCATTGATTTATCAATTGGCTTAACGACAAATGTAATTCTTTTTTATGAAATAGGTGAGATTTTCCTGCTTCCTGTTTTTTAAAAAATGCAAATACAACGGTAATGAATTGTTAATAAATAATCTATTTATCAACAATGTGGTAAAATGTGGTAAAATGTGGTAAATTTTATATATTTTTGAGTTCAGGTATTAAATCTATTACAGTGATAAATCTAATTGGAACCCATGAATGTAAAGCCGATGCTAAGGGGAGATTGATGTTCTCATCAGCCTTTAAAAAGCAGTTGTCTGATGTATTACAAGATGGATTTGTTGTGAAGAGAGCTGTTTTTCAACCATGTCTTGAGTTGTACCCTATAAAGGAGTGGAATTTGATGATGGAAAAAATAAACACCCTAAATAGGTTTAAAAAAAAGAATAACGATTTCATCAGAAGGTTTACCGCAGGGGTTAAATTGGTAGAATTGGATGCGACAGGACGAATTTTAATTCCTAAAGATTTGTTTGCATTTGCAGGAATAAAAAAACAAGTAGTCATGTCTTCTTCTGTAAACATTATTGAGATTTGGGATAAAGAGAAGTATGAAAAAGCCATAGATGATGCAGCCGATGATTTTGCTAGTTTGGCCGAAGAGGTGATGGGAAATACTGCTACAGATGAACTATCATAATCCAGTATTGTTAAATGAAAGTATTGATGCTCTTTCTATTAAGGAGGAGGGAGTGTATGTAGATGTGACCTATGGCGGTGGCGGGCACTCCAAAGAAATTTTAAGAAGACTAGGAAAGAACGGAAGGTTGTTTGCTTTTGATCAGGATCCAGATGCACAAGAAAATGCAATCGATGATGAGCGTTTTGTCTTGATACCAGAAAATTTTAGATACATCTCAAGATTTTTGAGATTTCATGGAGTTCGAAAAGTAGACGGAGTTTTAGCAGATTTAGGAGTTTCTTCACATCAATTTGATGAGGCCGAAAGAGGTTTTTCTACACGTTTTGATGGTGATTTGGATATGAGAATGAATCAGAAGTCTAAAATATCAGCGAAAGAGATTGTCAATGATTATTCAGAAGAAAAAATTGCAGAAATATTATTTCTATACGGAGAATTGAGGAATTCAAGAAATATTGCAAAAACAATTGTTGAAAAAAGACAAGAAGAACGAATTGATACAAGTTTTCAATTAAGAAAAGCCCTGCAGAGGTTCTTGCCAAATGCAAAAGAACATAAAATAATAGCTCAGATATTTCAAGCAATTAGAATAGAGGTAAATGAGGAGTTGGATGTTTTAAAAGAGTTTTTAGAACAGCTTCCAAAGTTGTTAAACGACCAAGGAAGGTTGAGTATCATCTCTTATCATTCTCTGGAGGACCGATTGGTGAAAAGATATTTTAGAACGGGTTTATTTATTGGTGAGCCTGAGAAAGATTTTTTTGGAAACGTCAGTGTGCCCTTGCAAAAAGTAGGAAAGTTAATTGTACCTACTCCGCAAGAAATTAAGTTAAACAACAGAGCGCGTAGTGCTAAATTAAGAGTAGCAACATTAAAAAAATAAGATGTCTAAAGTTAAAAAAGGAGTGTATGATTTTCTGAGAGGGAGTTTCCTTACAGATGCAACTGCTTTTAAAAATTGGCGAATTTTCATATTTGTGGTGCTGTTATTATTAATTACGATAACAAGTGCGCACAGAGCAGATAAAAAAGTAATTCAGATTTCGAGTTTGAATAAAGAGAAAAGAGAATTAAGAGCTGAATATGTGGATACGGGTACTGTTTTAATGCAAATGAAAATGGAATCCAATATCAGAGCAAAAGCAAAAAAAAGAGGTTTAAAACCCTTACAATCTCCTCCAAAAAAAATAACAGTAATTATTAAAGATTAATAAATTGGCAACTCATAAAAAAAGCATTCTTACAAAATTCTACTTCGTTGGTGCTTTTATGACGTTTTTTTTATTGGCAATTGTATTTCGTGTATTTACGATTCAGTATTCCGAGGGTGAGAAGTATAGAAAACTATCAACTGAATTAACCATAAAGCAGGATACTATTTATGCAAACAAAGGAAATGTCTATGCTGCCGATGGGAATTTATTAGCAACTTCCATGACGAAGTTCACAATTCGAATGGATGTTGTTGCTGTAGATGAAATTATTTTTGAAAAAAATATAGTAGCCTTATCGGACGAATTATCTAAGATGTTAGGTAAAACATCTAAATTTTATCAAGAGAAAATAAGAAGAGCAAAAAAGAAAAAAAATAGGTATTTATTGATTGCTAGAAACGTTGGATATACAGATTATCTGAAGATGAAGCAATTTCCTATTTTTAATAAGGGAGTATATAAAGGAGGATTTATTGCCGAACAGAAAACCGTTCGAGCTCACCCTATTGGTAAGATAGCCGAACGAACTATTGGGTATGATGATTATAGAGGAGGGGCAGGTATAGAAGGGGCATTTTCTGAGTATTTGAAAGGAAATAATGGGTTAAGATGGAAACAAAAAATAGCAAAAAATCAATGGAAGCCTATTAACGATGTTAATGAAAAAGAACCAGTTGATGGACACGATATCATTACAACAATAGATGTAAACATTCAAGATATTACGCACCATGCTTTGCTAAGTAAGTTAGAATATTTTGAGGCAGATCACGGTTGTGCTGTCGTAATGGAGACGGCAACTGGAGAGGTTAAAGCAATTTCTAATTTGGGGAGAACAAGCAAGGGGACCTATTATGAAAAAAGAAATTATGCTGTTTGGGAGAGTAGTGAGCCTGGATCTACCTTTAAGTTAGCAAGTTTAATGATTGCTTTGGAAGATAAAGTAATTGACACTTCAACCGTCATAGATACAGAAAAAGGAAAAATATTTATCCACAATAGAAAAGTAGAGGATTCCCATAAGGGTGGACATGGTAAAATTTCTGCTGCGAGGGTTTTTGAGGTCTCTTCTAATGTTGGAATTGTGAAAATGATTAAAGAACACTATGATCATGAACCACAAAAGTATTATGAAAAAATTAAAGAATATGGTTTTACGAAGCCAATTGGTTTTCAAATCAAAGGTGAGGGAAAGCCGTATGTGCCTAATCCCGAAGATAAAAAAAATTGGAATAAAATTTCGTTAGAGTGGATGTCATGGGGTTATGGAGTTTCAGTAACACCAATGCAAACACTCATGTTTTACAATGCTGTTGCCAATAACGGGGTGATGCTAAAGCCAAAGTTTATCAAAGAGTTGAGAAGGCAAGATAAGACCGAAAAAATTTTTGAAACCGAAATTATACACCCAAAAATAGCCTCCGATCAAACATTGAGTAAAGTAAAAAAAGTTATGGAGAATGTGGTAAAAAAAGGAACTGCAAGTACTATTTATTCTTCTAATTTTTCAATGGCAGGGAAAACAGGAACTGCAAAAAAATACATTTCTAGAACTAAAGATGATCAAGGGGAATGGCAAGGAGGATACTATTCAACACAAAAATATATTGCTTCTTTTGTAGGGTTTTTTCCAGCGAATAAACCAAAGTATTCATGCATTGTCGTTATTCATGATCCAAAGAAGGAAAAAGGATATTATGGAGCAACTGTCGCTGCACCTGTCTTTAAAGAAATTGCTCAAAAAATATTTACAACGACTCCAATAGATATTCAATCTGTAGATGATGAATTGGCATTGGAAGTAATCGATATCCAATACCATAAATTCGATCAAATACAAAATAAGAAGTATTCGGAAATCCCAGATGTTAAAGGTATGGAGGGAATGGATGCTTTGTCTTTATTGGAAAATATTGGATTGAATGTAAAAATTTATGGAGTAGGAAAGGTAAAATTTCAGTCCTTGAGAAAAGGAGAGAAACTGATAAAAGGAACAACGATTATTCTAAAACTATCATAAACTGAAAAATTTAAGAGACATATTGTATCAAGTTTCTGTCAATCAAGTATTTGGTGAGACCAATATTGAGATCCATAATCTTGTTTTTGATTCTAGAAAAATTGAACAGAACGATGTGTTTTTTGCTCAAAAAGGATATTCAGTTGATGGTCATTTATTCATTGATAAGGCAATAGAGTTAGGAGCCATAGCAATTATATGTGAAGATTTACCTCAGGAGATAAAAACAGGAATCACATATCTTCAAGTTGCTGATGTAAACGAAGTTTTGGCTATTATGGCAGCAAATTTTTATGGAAATCCATCAACAAAAATGGTGCTTGTTGGGGTTACTGGGACCAATGGAAAAACAACGATCGCTTCCTTGTTGTATCAACTATTTAAAAAGGCAGGCTACAGCGTTGGATTGTTGTCAACTGTGAAAATTTTAGTTGACGATCAAGAGTATAAGGCCACGCATACAACGCCAGACTCTCTGACAATCAATTCCTATCTAAATAAAATGATGATTGCTAATGTAGCGTATTGTTTTATGGAAGTAAGTTCTCATGGAATTCATCAAAAAAGAACGCAAGGATTGGCTTTTAATGGAGGTGTTTTTACCAACTTAACCCATGATCATTTGGATTACCACGAAACTTTTTCAGAGTATAGAGATGTAAAAAAATCCTTTTTTGACAATTTATCAAAATCGGCTTTTGCCCTCACAAATATTGATGATAAGAATGGCAACTTTATGTTGCAAAATACCAAAGCAAGAAAGAAAACTTACGCTTTAAAAGGTGTTGCAGATTATAAAGCTAAGATTTTGGAGAAGCAATTTTCAGGGACTTTATTAAAAATGAATGCATCAGAAGTTTGGGTAAAATTAATAGGGCAATTTAATGCTTCTAATGTTGCAGCGATTTATGCAGTTGCAGAACTATTAGGATTAGAAAAGCTTCAAATACTCACCATTATAAGTCAGTTAGAAAATGTTAGTGGGCGTTTTGAAACTGTTATTTCTGAGGATGGGGTCATTGCCATTGTAGATTATGCACACACCCCAGATGCGTTAAAGAACGTCTTGGAAACGATCAATGAGATAAGAATAGGTAATGAACAATTAATTACCGTTGTTGGTTGTGGAGGTGATAGAGACAAAGCAAAAAGACCTAAAATGGCTCATATTGCTTCACAGTTAAGTAGTCAGGTAATTTTAACATCAGACAATCCACGAACAGAAAATTCACAAAAAATCATTGAAGAAATGGAAGTTGGTATTACTGCTGAAAACTATAAAAAAACACTGTCAATTATAGACAGAAGGCAAGCGATAAAAGCAGCTTGTAAGTTTTCTAACAGAGGAGATATACTGTTAATAGCAGGTAAAGGGCACGAAAATTATCAAGAAATAAATGGGGTTAGAACTCATTTTGATGATTTAGAAGAAGTGAAAAATTGTTTTAATCAATTAAAAAACAAGTAACAATGTTGTACTATTTATTCGAATATTTAGAGAGTCAATTTAGTTTTCCAGGAGCGAGTGTATTTCAATTCATCACCTTTAGAGCTGCTGCTGCATTTATTTTGTCTTTATCAATTTCAACAATTTATGGAAAGAGAGTCATTCGTTTTTTACAAAGGCAACAGGTAGGAGAATCCATCAGAGATTTAGGTTTAGAGGGGCAGGTTCAAAAAGCAGGGACCCCTACTATGGGAGGACTTATCATCATTTTTGCAACTCTAATACCTGCTCTATTATTAGCGAAGTTAGATAATATTTACATCATACTTCTTGTCATAACAACCCTTTGGATGGGGCTTATTGGTTTTTTAGACGATTATATCAAAGTATTTAAAAAGGACAAAGAGGGCTTAAAAGGGAAGTTCAAAGTTTTGGGTCAAGTTGGTTTGGGGATTATTGTTGGTTCCATGCTTTATTTTAATGAAGGAGTTACTATTAAAGAACAGCTTCCAAAAGAACAGCAAATAGTAAATGCTGACGGAAGAAAAATTGTCTTTGGAGAGGCACATAAGTCTACAAAAACAACAGTTCCTTTCTTTAAAAATAACGAGCTAGACTATTCAAAAGCACTATTTTTTCTGGGAGATGGGTATGAAAAATACGGATGGATCGTTTTTATTTTTATCACTGTTTTTATTGTTACTGGAGTTTCTAATGGAGCAAATCTTACCGATGGAGTAGATGGCTTAGCTGCAGGTTCTTCAGCAATTATGGTGCTAACATTAGCGGTTTTTGCATGGGTTTCTGGTAATATCATCTTCGCAGATTATTTGGATGTAATGTATATCCCAAATTCTGGAGAAATGACTGTTTTTATTTTGGCATTTGCGGGAGCATTAATAGGTTTTCTATGGTATAATACCTTTCCTGCACAGGTGTTTATGGGCGATACTGGGAGTTTAACAATTGGTGGAATTATAGCGGTTATTGCTATCGCTATTCGTAAAGAATTATTGTTGCCAATTTTAGCAGGAATTTTTGTTATTGAAAATCTTTCGGTTATTCTCCAAGTATCCTGGTTTAAGTATACCAAGAAGAAGTTTGGAGAAGGAAGAAGGATTTTAAAAATGTCTCCATTACACCATCATTATCAAAAACTGAATTATCATGAAAGTAAAATTGTGGTTCGTTTTTGGATTGTTGGAATTTTACTAGCAGTATTTGCAATCGTTACTTTGAAGTTGAGATAAATGAAAAGATTGGTCATTCTTGGTGGTGGAGAAAGTGGTGTGGGAACCGCGCTTTTAGCAAAACAAAAAGGATTTGAGGTCTTTGTCTCAGACAAGGGTGAGATATCCACAAATTATAAAGAAGTTCTTTTACATCACGAGATAGATTTTGAGGAGAAATGTCATACAGAAAGTAACATTTTGAATGCCAGTTTGGTGATGAAAAGTCCTGGAATTCCAGATCATATCCCATTGGTTCAAAAAATAAAAGAAAATTTAATTCCCGTGCTCTCAGAAATTGAGTTTGCAGCTCCATATACCAATGCTAATATCATCGGAGTTACAGGATCAAATGGAAAAACGACCACTGCATTATTAGTGCATCATATTTTAAAAAATGCAGGTTTGAATGTTGGAATAGCAGGAAATATAGGAGATAGTTTTGCACAACAAGTTGCAGAAAAATCTCATGAGCATTATGTGTTAGAGTTGAGTAGTTTTCAATTAGACGGAATAGAAAATTTTAACAGTCATATTGCGATTTTAACCAATATTACTCCCGATCATTTAGATCGTTACGAGTATGACTTTGATAAATATATCGCCTCAAAATTTAGAATCACAAAAAATCAAGAGATAACCGATTATTTAATCTATGATGCAGATGACAAAGTGATCAATAATTGGTTAAAAGATCATAAAATAAGAGCAACATTGGTGCCATTTTCAATCGAAAAAGAGTTGGAATATGGGGCTTATTTAAAAGACAATACGATTATTATTAACATACATAAAGATATACTTACTATGCCATTATCAACTTTATCAGTTAAAGGAAAACACAATACGAAAAATGCAATGGCAGCTGTAATGGCTGCAAAATTATTAAAGTTAAGAAAGCAAACAATAAAAGAGAGTTTAGAAAATTTTGAAGGTGCAGAACATCGACTAGAAAATGTTGCGAAAATTAAAGGGGTTACCTATGTAAATGATTCCAAAGCAACAAATGTAAATGCAACCTTTTATGCGCTCGAATGTATGGATAAAACCACAATTTGGGTTGTAGGAGGAGTCGATAAAGGAAATGATTACAATGATTTATTACCATTGGTAAGAGAAAAAGTAAAAGCCATTATTTGTTTGGGCTTAGATAATGAAAAAATCAAAAACATGTTTGGAAATGTTGTCGATATTATTGTTGAAACTGCCGGTGCAGAAGAAGCGGTAAAAGTTGCTGATAAATTAGCTGAACGAGGAGAAACAGTATTGTTGTCTCCAGCGTGTGCAAGTTTTGATTTGTTTGAAAGTTATGAAGATAGAGGTCGCCAATTTAAAACAGCTGTAAGAAATTTATAATAAAATTTCATGAAAACTATTTTTCAACATATAAGAGGAGATAAATCTATTTGGGCAATTGTTGCTGTCTTGGCAATCATTTCATTTATGCCTGTCTATAGTGCAAGCACAAACTTAGTATATGTTGTTGGTTATGGATCTACATTAGGACATTTGGTAAAGCACATCGTGTTATTAATTATGGGATTTGCGATTATTTATGGTGTACACAAAGTACCTTACAGGTATTTTTCTGGGGTTTCAGTGATCATGCTTCCTGTAGTAGTGGTTTTATTAATCTTTACCCTTGCACAAGGGACAGTAATTGGGGGAGCAAATGCAAGTAGATGGATTCGTATTGGAGGAATTGGTTTTCAGACGTCTACCCTCGCAGGTCTCGTCTTAATGGTCTATGTATCAAGGTATTTGGCTAAGAATAAAGAAAAAACAATTCATTTTAAAGAAAGTATCCTGCAACTTTGGTTTCCGGTTTCACTGGTATTAATATTAATATTGCCTGCAAACTTTTCTACGACCGCCATCATTTTTGTAATGATTTTAATGATGACTTTTATAGGGGGATATCCAATCAAATACTTAGGGTTTATTTTTGGTGCTGGAATCGTAGTATTCTCAATTTTTATTTTAATTGTAAAAGCGTTTCCAGACGCAATGCCAAACAGAGTTCAAACATGGCAGAGTAGAATAGAAAACTTTTCACAAGAAGGAGGTAGGGATTCGTATCAAGTAGAAAAAGCTAAAATTGCAATTGCAACTGGAGGAACTTTTGGAGTTGGACCTGGAAAGAGTGTACAAAAGAACTTTTTACCTCAATCTACTTCGGATTTTATTTTTGCCATCATAGTTGAAGAATATGGCTTAGTAGGCGGAGTTATTATTGTGTTTAGTTATTTTTTATTGCTATTTAGAATTTTTGTGATTGTAAATAAAACGACGACAATTTTTGGGGCTTTACTAGTACTAGGTGTTGGTACTCCAATTATTTTTCAAGCCATTATTAATATGGCAGTAGCCACTCATTTATTTCCAGTTACAGGGCAAACCTTACCCCTAATTAGTAGTGGAGGGACCTCAATTTGGATGACCTGTTTTGCCTTAGGAATGATTCTCAGTGTAAGTGCTTCGAGCGCAGATACAGAGGAAGATATTTTAGATGATAACCCTTTAGAAATACTTCATGAAACAATCGATTAAAGTCTTAATTTCTGGTGGCGGAACAGGAGGTCATATTTATCCTGCAATTGCAATCGCAAATGAATTAAAGTTGCGATATCCAAATGGAAGCTTTCTATTTGTTGGAGCGAAAGATAAAATGGAAATGGAGAAAGTTCCAAAAGCGGGTTTTCAAATTAAAGGATTGTGGATTTCTGGAATTCAAAGAAAATTAACAATTGATAATTTATCTTTTCCTCTTAAAATGCTCCATAGTTTATGGAGTGCGTCAAAAATTATTAATGACTTTAAGCCAGATATTGCCATTGGTACAGGAGGGTTTGCAAGCGGACCAACATTAATTATGGCTAGTAGAAAGGGGATTCCAACTTTAATTCAAGAACAGAATTCGTACCCAGGAATAACAAATAAATTATTGAGTAAAAGGGCCCATAAAATATGTGTTGCTTATGATTATTTAGAACGGTTTTTTCCTCGAGAAAAAATTGTAAAAACTGGGAACCCTGTTCGACAAGATTTGTTAACTGTTCATTCTAAGGAAGAGGAAGCTAAAACTTTTTTTCGTCTAGAGAGAAAACAAAAAACGATTCTGATTATAGGAGGTAGTTTGGGTGCAAGGAAAATTAATCAGTTAGTAGAGAAAAATTTAGAATTTTTTAAAAATCAACAAGTTCAAGTGATTTGGCAATGCGGTTCTATGTATTATAACGAATATAAAAAGTACAATATCAGAGAAAATATTCAAGTTCATCAATATTTAAATAGAATGGATTTTGCCTATGCGGCTTCAGATATCATTATTTCTAGAGCAGGAGCAAGTTCCGTCTCAGAGTTATGTATTGTAGGAAAACCAGTAATCTTTATTCCCTCTCCAAATGTGGCTGAAGATCATCAAACTAAAAATGCAAAGTCAATTGCTGATCAACATGGAGCAATTTTGTTGAGCGAAAATGAGTTGGATACATTCCCTATTATTTTTGAAACCTTACTAAAAGATAAAGGCAAACAGGAGCATTTGTCTGAAAACATACATGAATTAGCTCTTCCAGGAGCAACAACAGCGATTGTTAATCAAATAGAATTATTATTAAAAAAGTGAATTTAAACGCGATACATAAGGTTTATTTTATTGGAATTGGTGGTATTGGCATGAGTGCAATAGCGCATTACTTTGCTTCCAATGGAAAACAAGTAGCGGGTTATGATAAAACACCTTCTCAGGTAACAAAAGCATTAGAAGCGAAAGGTATTGAGATTCATTTTGAAGATGCTTTAGATAAAATACCCATTTCTTTTTTTAAAAAAGAAGAAACTTTAATCGTATATACACCAGCAATTCCAGAAAATCACGTGGAATTAAATTATTTTATTGAGCACAATTTCACCGTATTAAAAAGAGCAGAGATTTTAGGGATGATTACAGAAACTACTTTCTGTTTGGCTGTTGCTGGGACACACGGTAAAACAACAACTTCTTCGATTTTAGGTCATATCATGGCCCAAGTAGGTGCTACTTCTTTTTTAGGAGGAATTGCTGAAAATTACAATTCAAACTTAATTTTAGGAGATGATAACATTAGTGTCGTTGAGGCTGATGAATATGATCGGTCTTTTTTACAGTTAAGTCCAGACATTGCGTGTATAACTTCCATGGATGCAGATCATCTCGATATTTATGGAGATTCAGATTCATTGAACACTTCTTTTATAGAATTTGCAGCAAAAGTTTCGCAAACATTGATTGTAGCAAAAGGATTGCCTTTAAAAGGGATAACCTATGGGATTAATGAGCCTTCAGATTATAAGGCTTATAATTTAAAAATTGAGAGAGGAAAATATATTTTCGATGTAAAAACACCCTCGGCAGAAGTGAATAATATTGAGTTTCATTTGCCTGGTAGACATAATGTGATGAATGCATTGGCTGCGATAGCAATGGCAGATATTTATGGGATTTCATTAGAAAACATCAAACACCGCTTGTCTACTTTTATGGGGGTGAAACGAAGATTTTCGTATAAAATTAAAACAGATAATTTAGTATTGATTGATGATTATGCACATCATCCAGCAGAAATAAATGTTGTAGAAAGTTCGATAAGAGAAATGTATCCTAATGAAAAAATACTGGTAGTTTTTCAACCACATTTATTTACAAGGACAAGAGATTTTATTGATGATTTTGCCTTGGCACTTTCCAAGTTTGATGAAGTTTTATTATTAGACATATATCCAGCAAGAGAAACTCCTATTTCAGGGGTTAACTCAGAATGGCTATTGAGTAAAATTACCACCAAGTGTAAAAAACAAACCCAAAAAAATAATTTAGTAAAAGATATTAAGAATTCATCAGCTAAAGTTGTTGCGATGTTAGGAGCTGGTGATATAGGAGTAACGATTCTTGAGGTCACAAACCAACTTTTAAAAACAGTAGAAAATGAAACTTAATAGGCTTTTAAAATACATAGGATTCCTTTTGTTGGTGGGTCTTTTAGCCTTCTTATATTCTTTTTCTGTAAAAAGAAATATGAGTAAAACTGTAAAGAAAGTGGTTGTAGAATTTAGCGCTGGAGACAATAATTTTTTGACACATTCAATAGTTAATAAATTGTTAATACAAAATGACTCAAGTGTGAAAAACCAAGCGAAATCTGTAATAGATTTATACAAGTTAGAAAAAACGGTGTCTAAAAACTCATATGTAGAAAATGCGGCAGTATTTCTGACTATTGATGGTACGTTGAAATCGATTGTTAAACAACGAGTTCCCATTGCAAGAATTACTGATGTTAATGGTTCGTATTATATTGATAAACAGGGGGTAAAAATTCCTTTATCTACTAGTTATTCTCCAAGAGTTATGCTAGTTTCAGGAGTCGAAACCGATAAAGATATTGATGAGATATTGCCTCTAATATCATATATTTTAGAAGATAATTTCTTGCATAAAGAAGTTGTAGGGATTAAGAAATTTGCCGACGCTGAATACCAATTTTCGGTTAGAAGTGGAAATTATAAAATTGATTTTGGTAAATTAATTGAAATTGATCTTAAATTTAAGAAGTTAAAAGCATTTTATAATAAAACATTTAAAGATCAAACAATTCAGAATTATAAAATGATTAATGTAAAATATCACAACCAAGTTGTGTGTACAAAATAAATCAAAATGGAAAATAACAAAATAGCTGTTGGTTTAGATATTGGTACAACCAAAATTGTTGCTATGATTGGTCGTAAAAATGAATACGACAAGATTGAAGTGGTGGGTATTGGAAAAGCAAAGAGCTTGGGAGTAAAGCGTGGTGTTGTGAGTAATATTACTCAAACTATTCAATCTATTCAACAGGCCGTAGATGAGGCAGAAAGTGTTTCTGGAGTTAAGATTGAAGAAGTTGTTGTTGGAATTGCGGGGCAACATATTCGCAGTTTACATCACAGTGATTATATTACCAGAGCGAATGCCGATGAAGTTATCGATGAAAACGATATTGATAATTTGGTCAATCAAGTTCACAAATTAGTCATGTTGCCCGGAGAAGAAATTATTCATGTCTTACCACAAGAATTTAAAGTCGATTCTCAAGCAGATATCAAAGAGCCAATAGGGATGTATGGTGGCCGTTTGGAAGCAAATTTTCATGTAGTTGTTGGTCAAGTTTCTTCCATTAGAAACATTGGTCGTTGTGTAAAAAGTGCTGGTTTAGACCTCAGTGAAATTACCTTAGAACCCTTAGCATCCGCCTCTGCTGTTTTGAGTCAAGAAGAAAAAGAAGCTGGAGTTGCATTGATCGACATAGGTGGAGGAACAACAGACTTAGCCATTTTTAAAGATGGGATTATTAGACACACAGCTGTGATTCCTTTTGGAGGAAATGTAATTACAGATGATATTAAAGAAGGCTGTTCAATTATAGAAAAACAAGCAGAATTGTTAAAGATCAAGTTCGGCTCTGCCTGGCCAGGTGAAAACAAAGAAACTGAAATTGTTTCCATTCCTGGTTTACGAGGAAGAGAGCCTAAAGAGATTACATTGAAGAATTTATCAAAAATTATTCATGCAAGAGTTCAAGAGATTATTGAACACGTGTATTTAGAAATTAAAAATTATGGACACGAAACTGCAAAAGGAAAGTTAATTGCTGGAATTGTTTTAACCGGAGGAGGTTCCCAATTAAAGCATTTACGTCAATTAGTAGAATATATTACGGGTATGGATGCTAGAATTGGTTTTCCTAACGAGCATTTAGCAGGTGATTCTGATGAAGCTTTATCAAGTCCGTCCTATGCAACTGCTGTTGGATTATTAATGGAAGGATTAGAAAAAGATTCCAAAGGAGATCCATCTACAGAGATGGATGAGTCAGCTATCAACGAAAACCAAGAAGGGGATTTGAAAGGAACACAGATGGAGAACGATGAAAAAACAACATCACATAAAAAGACGTTTTTTGAAAAGTTTACTGAGGGTCTAAAAGATTTTTTAGACAATGCAGAATAAAACGATAGAAGTAAGAACAAAAAGAACAAAACAACATTAAACAATAGATAGGTTATTATGAGCGCAGAATTTGATAACATTTTATTTGAAATGCCTAAAACGCAGTCCAACACAATTAAAGTAATTGGTGTAGGTGGTGGTGGAAGCAATGCAGTAAATCACATGTTTACGCAACAGATTAAGGGGGTAGATTTTGTCATCTGTAATACAGATGCACAAGCTTTAGAAAATAGTCCTGTACCTAATAAGATTCAATTAGGGGCTAATTTGACCTCTGGTTTAGGAGCAGGAGCCAATCCAGAAATAGGAGCGCAAGCAGCTAAGGAAAGCATGCAAGAGATTCAGCAGATGTTAAACAGCCAAACAAAAATGGTGTTTATAACAGCAGGAATGGGAGGAGGAACCGGTACTGGAGCAGCACCCATTATTGCGAAGATTGCTAAAGATATGGATATCTTAACAGTCGGTATTGTAACAATGCCTTTTGCTTTTGAGGGAAGAAGACGTTCTAAACAAGCTCAACTTGGAATTGATCAACTGCGACAAAATGTAGATTCTTTAATAGTAATAAATAACAATAAGCTTCGTGAGGTATATGGAAATCTTGGTTTTAAGGCAGGTTTTTCCAAAGCAGATGAAGTCTTATCTACTGCCTCTCGAGGAATTGCAGAAGTAATTACACATCATTATAAGCAAAATATTGACTTGCATGACGCAAAAACAGTGCTTTCTGAAAGCGGAACTGCAATTATGGGGTCTGCAAAAGAAGAAGGAGAAAACAGAGCTAGAACAGCGATTGTAAAAGCCTTAGACTCTCCTTTGCTAAATGATAATAAAATTACAGGAGCAAAAAATGTTTTATTATTAATTGTATCAGGAACGAATGAAGTGACTCTCGATGAGATTGGTGAAATCAATGATTACATTCAAGATGAGGCAGGGTATGATGCAAACATTATTATGGGTATTGGAGAAGATAAAGAGTTAGGAGATGCTATTGCTGTGACAATTGTTGCAACTGGATTTGCTGCAGATCAACAAAGTACAATTACCAATACAGAAGTCAAAAAAATTGTACACACTTTAGAAGATGAGCAAAAAGCCACTTATGATTTTGGTGAAAAAAGAGTGGTAAAGTCTCCAACTTTAAACGAGCCCTTAACAAATAAAAATGACCAAAAAATAGTTCATATTTTAGAGGAGGATACCGAAGCTGTCACCACAAAATCAAATTTAGTAACAACAACCAATGAAATAGCAGAGATGACAGTTCTTTTTGAAGAAGTTCAAATTGAATCCATATCTGAGGATGATTTTGTAATTACTGACAAAACACCAGTTCAAGAAGTGGAAGTTCAGGAAGAGCCTAAAAAAAATCAAGGAGATTTACTATTTGATTTACCTTTGAATTCTTTCACAGAAGTAAAAGCAGAAGAGGAAGTTCGTTATAATTTACAAGAAGATGTGGTATCGACCACTCAGGTGAATGATCTGGAAGTTTATGGAGCTGAGGAGATTGTTTTTGAAAGAAAAGGTATAGAAAAACATTTTGTTTTAGAGGACTTTGATGCGCAGCCAACTATTGGTAAGAGCTCAAGTATTGTCGAAGAAAACCTAGTTGAAGAAGCAATTCATTTTGAACTAAAAACAAGAGAGCCACAGGTAGAAATTAATAAAATTGAAACCCAAAGTGAAGAAGTCTCCCCTTTAGATTTAACAATTACTGAATTGAAAAAAAGAGCTGAAGAAAGACGTAAAAAGATGAAAGGTTTTAACTATAAGTTTAATGATCAAATGAGCAAGAATATTGATGAAATAGAGCGTCAACCAGCTTATAAGAGATTAGGAATTAATTTGGATACAAATACTTCGATTAGCAATGCAAAGACCTCCATAAGTACTGATTCTGAAGAACTAAATTTAAGTTCAAACAATTCATTTTTACACGATAACGTAGACTAAAAAAACGTTCATTAACTCAAAAAAAAACCACGTTTGAACAAACGTGGTTTTTTATTAATAAAATCTTTTACTTTAATAAAAGTGATTTTTAAATATGAGAGTTGTGTTTAATTCAAAGCTTGTTTGATTCTTTTAATGGCCTCTCGGATTTGTGATTCAGAAGCTGCATAGGATATTCGAATACAATTAGGTGTTCCAAAAGCTTCTCCAGTAACAGTCGCTACATTTGCTTTTTCAAGGATAAATAAAGAAAAATCACTCGCGTTTTCTATTTTTACACCATGAATGGTTTTACCAAAGAAAGCTGAGATGTCTGGAAAAACATAAAAAGCACCTTCAGGAACATTTACTTTAAAACCATCAATTTGTCTAAGTAATTCAATAATGATATTTCTGCGAGTTTTAAACTCATCGACCATATATTGTATTTTTGATACCGGTGCTAAAACTGCAGTAATTGCTGCTCTTTGTGCAATACAATTGGTTCCTGAGGTAATTTGACCTTGCATTTTTGTACATGCTTTGGCAATCCATTGTGGAGCACCAATATAACCTATTCTCCAACCTGTCATGGCAAAGGCTTTTGCCAAACCGTTGACTGTAATAGTTCTGTCGTACATACTTTCTATTGCTGCAAAACTAAATGGTTTTGTATTGTAGTTTATATGTTCATAAATTTCATCTGATAAGATAAATATTTTTGGATATCTTTCTAAAACAGCTGCTAGCGCTCTGTATTCAGCTTCACTATAAATGGTTCCACTAGGATTGTTTGGTGAGTTAAAGAAAATCATTTTTGTTTTAGGTGTAATTACTGCCTCTAATTGTGCTGGAGTAATTTTAAAATTATTTTCTATCGAGGAAGGAATTTCTACATATTTTGCTTCGCACAAAGTAGCAATTGCTGAGTAACTAACCCAATATGGTGCAGGTAATAAAACCTCATCTCCAGGGTTTAACAACACTTGTGCAATATTTGCAATGGATTGTTTTGCACCTGTAGAAACGACAATTTGATTTGGTTGGTAGCTCAAATTGTTATCGCGTTTAAATTTCGTACAAATAGCTTCTTTTAGCTCGAGATATCCATCTACAGGAGAATATGAATTGTAATTTTGATGGATTGCTTCAATAGCTGCGTCTTTGATGAAATCAGGTGTGTTAAAGTCTGGCTCTCCAAGACTTAAGCCAATAATGTCTTTTCCTTCTGCTCTTAATTCTCTTGCTTTAGCAGCCATTGCTAGCGTTTGAGATACAGGTAAACTGTTAATTCTGTCCGATAGTGGATGTGTCATTTTTATGATTGGTTGTTGTTGTTATTATGCTAATGTTGGTTTTTTACCTAAAAATCCTAAGTGTTTAAAATGTTCTATAATCGCTTTACGCATTGTTTTGTATTCATTATAGGGTAAATTAAACTCTTTGGCGGTTTCTTTTACAATTTTAGCCAATTTACGATAATGTACATGAGAAATATGTGGAAAAATATGATGTTCAACCTGATGATTTAACCCTCCAGTATAAAAATTTACCAAGCAATTACTAGGGGCAAAGTTAGAGGTCGTATACAATTGATGGACTGCCCAAGTATGTTCTAAATTTCCTTCTTTATCCGGGATTGGCATTTCTGTATTAGGAACAATATGGGCCAATTGAAAAATCAAGCTTAAAATCATTCCCGCTGTGTAATGCATTGCAAAAAAACCAATAAACACTTTCCACCAAACAATATCTAAAGTTAACAGGGGCAAGACAATCCATAGTGAATAATATACAATTTTAGAGAGTACTAGTTTTGTCCACTCTGTTCTTGGATTGGGGAACTTACCATAAGATAATTTTCTTTTTAAATAGCGATGCATTTGTTTTACGTCTGTAGTAATTGCCCAATTGATTGTCAATAAACCATATAAAAAAATTGAATAATATTTTTGAAGTTTATGAATCTTTAACCATTTAGAATGTTTGGAGAAACGAATAATTCTTCCTGCATCAATGTCCTCATCATGGTTTTTTATATTGGTAAACGTATGATGTAAAACATTGTGTTGCACCTTCCAGTTATATACATTTCCCGCTAAAATATAAATACTACTCCCCATTAATTTGTTCACCCATTTCTTGCTGGAAAATGAATCATGATTGCTGTCGTGCATGACGTTCATTCCAACTCCAGCCATTCCAATTCCACTTAAAATTGCAAGCATCAAAAGGATCCATTGCGGAAGAGAAACGGTAAGGATTATAACAAACGGGAGTAAGAAAATTGAAAACATTAAGGTAGCTTTGGTATACAGCTTCCAGTTTCCTGTTCTTTTGATATTATTTTCTTTAAAGTAGCTATTTACTCTCTTATTAAGAGTTCTGAAAAATTTTGCTTTGTTAACTTTCGAAAAGTTGATTGTTTTCATCTAGCTTAAAGATATGGTTACACAAAAATACTGTTTTTTAAAATATCTTTATGCAATAAACTTGGGATTTTGTTGTGAATTGTTAGAAAACAATAAGTATTTTTGCCCTTGAAACTTTTTCCATGCAACTAATACAAAAATATTTTAAAGATTTATCACCTCTTCAAATTCAACAGTTTTCTCAGCTTCAGGAGCTTTATAAAGATTGGAATTTGAAAATTAATGTGGTGTCAAGAAAAGATATAGATGAATTGTATGTTCGACATGTTTTACATTCCCTGGGGATTGCAAAAATCATAGAATTTAAGTCAGGCTCCAAAGTTATGGATGTCGGAACTGGTGGAGGATTTCCTGGAATCCCTTTGGCAATTTTGTTTCCAGAAACACAATTTCATTTGGTAGATTCTATTGGTAAAAAAATAAAAGTGGTTAATGAAGTTGCACAAGGTTTGGGTTTACAAAATGTAAAAACAACCCATGGTAGAGTAGAGGATGTGAAAGACACCTATGATTTTATTGTTAGTAGGGCAGTGGCACAGATGGAAACTTTTGTGCGATGGACTAGAGGTAGAATTGCTAAGAAACAACAACATGAATTGAAGAACGGGATTCTCTATTTAAAAGGTGGAGATTTAACAGAGGAGTTAAAAAAATATACCTCTGCTAAGATCTATGATTTATCAAGGTATTTTGAAGAGGATTTCTATGACACCAAAAAAGTGGTACATCTCGGAATGAAGTTCAAAGGGTAATTAACTCTTGCTTTGGTGATGAATATTTTTTTTAAAAAAACCACCAAAATGTTTACGAATAGAAGTCAAGTGGTTGGTAAATAATTTTGTGTATAGGTACCTGAAAATCTGTGATCTCTGAGTTTTACTTAACTCAACAAAACATTAAGTGTTGTAGTTTTAAAGTGAATACATTTGTTGATATCTATTTTGGAATACTTTCGAAAGGGAGTAAAGAAGAATTTAAAAGTGTCATTATAATTTTATAATTTTGTGATTTTCTTTTTTACCCTTTGAAAATATCTGAACAAAGTAAACTCCAGATTTAAGATGTTCAGTGTTAACTTCTACTTTTCCATTTTTTAAATGATGCGTTCCTTGAAGTATTATTTGAGATCTGTTATTAAATATTCTGTATTGAATGGTTGCTAATTCTTTAGCAGAATGCATTTGTAAGATATTTCTTACGGGGTTTGGGTATACAAACCACTCTTTGTGAGGTGTTTGAGAGTTAAATTCATCGAGTGCAAGTGTTTGACTATAGCAATCTGCCTCAACGGTAAAAGAGCCTTTTATCAGCTCATTAATTTTTGAATTCGTAAAACTTTGGTTATTCGTATGATTAAAGAAAGCTGTATCAATTACAGTATCATTTGAACCCAAAAAATTTTGTAATAAAGTTCCAAAAGTCTGTCTGTAGTCAAATTGAACAGTTTCTAACTGAAAATTATTATCTGAGGTAGCCTCACTTAAATTTACATTATTTCCAGAAACGCCTCCGTTAATTGGTTTTCCAAAAACAAACATTGGAGCAATTTCACCGTGGTCTGTTCCAAAATTTCCATTCTCTTTCGCTTTTCTACCAAATTCAGAAAATGTCAATCCAACAACATCATCTGAAAGAGATTGTGAATCTAAGTCATTGAAAAATATTTCAATTGCTTCCGAAACTTCGGTAAGAAGATCGTTGTGTTTTCCCTGAATTGTATTTGCTCCTTCATTTTGATTATTATGCGTATCGAAACCGCCAATTCTTACGATATAAATTTTAGTTTCTAAGCCTCCACTAATCAATCGTGCAACTGTTTTAAGTTGGTTTGAAAGATCTGTGTCTGGATAAGAACTAGTATTATTTCCTGAGTTAAAAGCGTTTGAAATAGCTTGAGAATATTGATTTGATAACCGATCGGTGTCAATTATATATTGCAATTCTAGGCCATAATCACTATTTGGAATCATAGACGGAGGAGTTCCTCCCATACCATTTAATTCAGAATAAAAACCAGAAGGGTCTTGGCCTGATATATTGATTGCCAAACCATGTTCAGCTTCTCCATGAAAACCTAAAGAAGTTTTATTGGAACCTATTTGAACTCCAAGGGGATATAAATTATTTAATTCGTTCGCATAATATGTTTCCATAAATCTTCCAATCCAACCAGATTCATTACCATTACTCCAACTATTCCCATCATTTCCTGTAGAATATATATCTGTTGAAGCAAAATGACTTTTATTTTGTGCAGGATATCCAACAGATTGTAACACTCGCATCCATCCTTTATCGTACAAAGATTTAAATCCAGTGAGAGCTGGATGTAATCCGACTAACTGGTTGTCTGGTAAAGTGGTATCTAGCGTGAGATAGGAGTTTGTTCCTGAATCTGATATTTTTATTGAGGGCCTTAGATTGGCATAGGTATCATAATCATTAATGGGTATAATTGTATTTAAACCATCATTTCCTCCAGCAAGATTGATAAGTACTAATTTTCTGTTAGAAACATCACAGGAGTCTATATTCACAGACTTAAGCATCGCATTTAATTCCAGAGGGAGTAGACCCATAGCAGAGGTGGTTGCGGAAAGTTTTAAAAAATCTCTTCTTTTCATACTTGCTTTTTTAGGTTAATTGAAATTCTGGAACATTTATCATAGTGGTAATCAGGGCATTTAATCTAGATTCCACAATAGTCTCATCATTAGAGTTGATGTAGGTTAACCAAGCATCTGTCCAATAGTAGTCAGGGTATCCTTCTACTAAGTTTTCTTTAAAATAATCTATTCTATTATTATCGATGCTTTCAGGATATAATATATCGGATAACTCTTTTATTAAAGCAATTGCATTCGAAGGATTTACGATCTGTTGTTTTACATAATTTGTAATATTTAGTTGTGCATAAATTAGATTATTACCCCCTAATTTATTTCTTCCAGAGAGAAAACTTAGGATCAATTTATACCTAGCTAAAACAGTATTTGAAGAAAACCAATGTCTGTCATAACTGGGTTCTTGATAATGAGCTGGGTACCCTGCTACAGAATCGGGGCTAAATAAAACCATACCAGAACTAGTTAAATAAAAATTATGGATGAAATTAAAAAACCTGTAAAAATCATAATTATTTGTTGTAGGATTTGGAATCGAAAGGTCAAAACAAGTAGATATCTCTGAAACTAGTTGTAATGGACTTTTTACCTGTGAGCCATAAATTTCATCTGATTGTTCTTGATCATTTACATCGAAAAAGTGTTTAGAGGATAATAGTTTTTTTACCGTAGGGAGTAGCTCATAATTTTTGTTTTTTAATTCACTGGCTAAAGGACCAATAATATCATTTTCAATTTCATCAGAAATCTCATTTTTTACAAAAAAGCGATAGAGTTTCCTACAAAAAGATTTTGCTGTGGCTTCTTTATCAAAAATCATTTCTACAAATGAATCTAGTTCGCTAATAATACTTGCCTCTGAATTGCCTCCAATAATTGTTTGATTGTTAAATGCTTTGCTAAATGTTTTATTGGTAGTATCATGACTATTAACACGAATCCTACCTTTAGGGAGATTAGTGTCAGGATCAATGATACTCCGATCGATTTGAGTTTTAATTCCAGAAAACACTTTTGCAGCTTGTTGAATATCTAGTTCTGTGTAGTTGGTATAATCATCATCTGAAATTTGTGGCCCTTTTAAAATTGTAAAAAGCTCTAAAAACTCTCGGGCATAATTTTCGTTTGGATTATTTGCATTATTGGTCGTATTGTCTAAATAATATAACATTGAATTATCAAATGTTATTTTTTTTGCTAACGTCTTAATATTACCATAGGCATAAAAATCTAGTAAGCGAAGGTGGTCATAAAAATAGGTAGAGGCTCCAGAACCATCATCTTTAGAGACCGTAAAAGAGGTATGTAGAAAAAAAGTAAGTTTATGTTTTAATGTAGTTTGTTGAAGCGCATTATACCACCACCAACTTGATACAATTCTTCTTTTTCTGCTTTGACCCTTAAATGAATTTGGAAGTTCCGTTGAAGACAACCAATTTCCATCAGGATTATTTGTTGGTATAGGATCATAGGGTTCTTCCCAAGAATTGTCTTTAATTAAAGAAAGCTGATCCATAGCTTTTTCGATTGAAAGGCCTACAAGAGAGTTGATTGCCTCTTTACCAAAAACATAGGATGCTCTTCTCAATAAGTGTTTTGCTTTTCGAAAATCAAGTGTTTCTGTTATGGGTGATAATGATGCCAAAAATTGTTGTTTTTAAATGATCTTATAGTTTAGATCTAAAAAATCAAACAAAGTTTAAAATTTATTTAAAAAAATAAATATAATAAACAATAATAAAAAGAAGATAAAATAATAAAGTTTTATTAGGACACTATTTCAACAAATAAACCTTCACTTGTTTTTGAAACTCTCGCAACCTCTTTCTTAGTCAATCCTTTGATGGTTTTATCCCATTTTTTATTAGACAAACCAGATTGTGTTTTTAGCGTATTTAAATCTATTTTTTCTGCTTTTGTAACAATGGCTAAAACTGCTTTTTCTTCTTCGTTTAATTCAATAGAAGTTGCTTTCTTTTCAGGGCGCATTTGAGGAAAAAATAATACCTCTTGTATCGATTGATTGTTGGTTAGATACATAATTAGTCTGTCCATTCCAATTCCCATTCCAGAGGTTGGAGGCATTCCATATTCTAAGGCACGTAAAAAGTCTTCATCGATAAACTCTGTTGCTTCATCATCTCCTTTTTGGGCTAATTTTAATTGATGTTCAAAACGTTCACGTTGGTCTATTGGATCATTTAATTCTGAATATGCATTGGCAATTTCTTTCCCACAAACCATTAATTCAAAACGTTCTGTCAATTCTGGATTGTCTCTATGTTCCTTACATAGAGGAGACATTTCTTTTGGATAATCGGTAATGAAGGTAGGTTGTATATAATTTCCTTCACATTTCTCTCCAAAAATTTCATCAATCAATTTTCCTTTCCCCATTGTATCGTCAACTTCAATATTCATTGATTTGGCAGCGGCTCTGATTTCATCTTCCGTTTTTCCTGTAATGTCAAATCCCGTAAAATGTTTTATGGAATCCGCCATTGTAACTCTCGCATAGGGTGCCTTAAAGTCAATTTTATGTTCACCAAAAGTTGCTTCAGAAGTACCGTTTACAGCAATCGCACAATGTTCAAGTAATTGTTCTGCAAAATTCATCATCCAATTGTAATCTTTGTAAGAAACATAGATTTCCATGGCGGTAAATTCAGGGTTATGGGTTCTGTCCATCCCCTCGTTTCTGAAGTTCTTAGAAAATTCATAAACGCCATCAAAACCACCAACAATCAATCTTTTTAGGTATAATTCGTTGGCAATTCTCATATACAAAGGAATGTCTAAAGAATTGTGATGTGTTATAAAAGGTCTCGCAGCTGCTCCCCCGGGAATGGGTTGTAATACTGGAGTTTCAACTTCAAAATATCCTGCGTCATTAAAAAAAGAACGCATGGCATTGAATAATTTTGTACGTTTTACAAATACTTCTTTTACGTGTGGATTTACAACAAGATCTGCATAACGTTGTCTGTAACGCATTTCGGCATCTGTGAAAGCGTCATAGGTAACCCCATCTTTTACTTTTGGCATGGGTAGCGGTTTTAATGCTTTTGATAGTAGTTTAAAGCTTTTGACCATCACTGTTTTTTCGCCAACTTTTGTTGTAAAAAGAACACCTTCAATACCCACGAAATCTCCTAAATCTAATAATTTTTTAAAGACAATATTGTATAAAGATTTGTCTTCTCCAACACAAATTTCATCTCTATTAAAATACAGCTGAATTCTTCCTTCACCATCTTGAAGTTGTGCAAAAGATGCTTTTCCTTGTATGTTTATAGACATCAATCTACCAGCTATGGTTACCTGTTTACCTTCAGAGAAATCCTGTTTGATTTCTTTTGAATTTGTATTTAATGGATACAAATCTGCTGGATAGGGATTGATCCCTAGTTCTCGGAGTTTGGATAGCTTTTCTCTTCGTACAACTTCTTGTTCTGATAATTGCATTTGATGTCTTAGTTTTCGGATGTTTAATAAAGAACGCAAAGATACAATCAATTGAATTAATAGACAATTTCACAAATTAATAAAATTCAATAAAAAAATTGCATAATTACGAAATCGTTGTATATTTGCGTACTACTTTTTGTTAGAGTAGTAATTAGTTGTGTTGTTTTGGCACTTTTTTAAAAGTGTCATGGTTTTGTTAACCAATGGAAAGCTTCCCTTAAATGGGACGCTTTTTTTTTTGATCGTAACCCAAAGTTTTTAAGGGTATTTGTTTTGTTTTCAAAGTTGACTATTACTCAATAAAAAATTAGTAAATTCACACTTAAATAGAGACAATGGTTTTTCGTATTTTTCTCCTTTTATTGGTTTTTTTTTTATGTATTTCATGTGATAAATTTTCATTCACAAAAAGAAATCATATGCAAGCCTTAGATACGCTAGTAGATTTTTCTTTAGTAGATACTTTTCCTTCTTTTAAAAATTGTGATTCTATTTTTGATACAGCACAAAAATCTGATTGTTTTAGAAAAACAATTCATTTTAAAATTGGAAAGGAACTTGAGAAATATGCATTTACCATCAAAGACTTCATATCTGAGACTGTGTTTGTAAATTTGCGAATTAGTTCGAAAGGAAACGTTTTTTTAGAAGAAGTACAGTCTTCAGAATATTGTAAAACACAACTGCCAGAATTGGATAGCTTGTTGCTACTTAGCATTCAAAATTTACCAACGATGTATCCTGCTATCAAAAGAGGGATTCCTGTTACAACAAGGTATCGACTGCCAATTTTGATTCAGTTAAAGGAGTAATCCTTCGTATTTTTATAAAATAAATACGCTTATAATGTAATAGATGAATGGGTTAGTTTGTCTTGTTCAATAGTTCCCATAGTTTGTCTTTCAAGACTTGTAAACCTGTTTGCGCAACTGAAGATATAAATAGTGTTTTAACTTCTTTTGGTAATGTTGCTTCTATTTCTGCTTGCAACTCATCATCCAACATGTCTGTTTTAGATATTGCTAATAACCGATCTTTATCCAACAGTTCTGGATTGTGTTTTTTTAATTCATTTAACAGAATATCATATTCTTTGTTGATGTCATCACTATCTGCTGGAATTAAGAAAAGTAGTGCAGAATTTCGTTCTATGTGACGTAAAAAACGGTGACCTAACCCTTTTCCTTCTGCTGCCCCTTCAATAATTCCAGGAATATCAGCTATTACAAAGGTTTTATGATTTCTGTGTTTTACAATTCCTAGGTTGGGTTTTAAGGTGGTAAAAGCATAGTCTGCAATTTTTGGTTTTGCAGCAGTTAAAACAGATAATAAAGTTGACTTTCCTGCATTTGGGAAACCTACCAAACCTACATCAGCTAATAGTTTTAACTCCAAACGAAACCAACCATCTACTCCCTCCATTCCTGGTTGTGCATATCTTGGTGTTTGATTTGTCGATGATTTGAAATTCCAGTTTCCAAGTCCACCTTTTCCTCCTTTTAGTAAAATCACTTCTTTTTGGTGTTCTGTAATTTCTAGGATTATTTCATCTGTATCTGCATCTCTTACAATGGTTCCTAGAGGGACATCTATGTAAATATCTTCAGCATCGTGTCCTGTACTTCTGCTTTTACTTCCAGCACCTCCACTTTCGGCTCTAAAATGACGTTTAAATTTTAGGTGGAACAGTGTCCACATATTTTTGTCACCTCTTAGAATAATATGTCCTCCACGTCCACCATCTCCTCCATCAGGGCCTCCTTTGGTAATAAATTTTTCCCTATGTAAATGCATAGAACCCTGCCCTCCTTTACCAGAGGAAGCGTATATTTTTATGTAGTCAACAAAATTTCCTTCAGTCATTAAATTTAATTTGAAAAAATAGACTTAAAATATCGAACAGCCACTTGCTCTTCTCCTTTTAATTTCAAATTTTCAGTCCTATTTTTTGTGCGTTTATCTTACAAATAAAAAACGATTTATAAAGTAGTAAATACCTCTGAAATTCGTTTGGTAATATCTGAGATGGAACCGACACCATTAATTCCATAATATTTATCTTGGGCTTCAAAATAATCTTTCAGAATAGCTGTTTTTGTATGGTATTCATTAAAACGATTTCTGATTTTTATTTCATTTATGTCATCAGCTCTACCACTTGTTTTCCCTCTTTCTAACAAACGAGTGATCAAGATGTCTTCAGGAACCTCTAGAGCGATCATTCCGTTAATTTGTTCTCCTTTTTCAGCCAAAAACTCGTCTAAGGCAATTGCCTGAGATTGGGTTCTTGGAAATCCATCAAAAATAAAACCGTTTGCTCCTGTGTTTTTTTCTACTTCAGCTTTTAACATATTAACGGTTACTTCATCGGGAACTAAATCTCCTTCATCCATATATTTTTTAGCCAATAAGCCTAATTCAGTTTGATTTTTAATATTAAAACGAAACACATCCCCCGTAGAAATATGAACAAGATGATACATTTCTTTTAAAAATTCTGCTTGTGTTCCTTTTCCGGCACCTGGAGGGCCAAATAATACAATGTTTTTCATTTTGGGTGGTGTTGTTAATTGATAAATTGCGGGATAATTTCTACCTAAATTATTATAATCTAATCCGTAACCAACAATAAATTTATCTTCAATATTTTTTCCGATATAATTGATGGGTAGTTCTTTTCGATATACGTCGGGTTTAAAAAAGAGCGTTACAATTTTTAATTCTTTTAAATTTCTATTTTTAAAAATGGTATATATTTCTTGGAGAGTATTTCCTGTGTCTATAATATCTTCTAATATTATTACAGTCCTTCCTGTCAAATCTTCATTAATTCCTAAAAGTTGTTTTACATTTTCTGTAGAGGAAGTTCCATTGTAAGAAGCTAGTTTCACAAAAGAAGTTTCACAATTTCCTTTAAATTCTCTTACAAAGTCAGCTACAAATAAAAAACACCCATTTAAAATACCGATGAATAGCGGAGTTTCTCCTTTGGGTAAATCTGCTTTCACTTCTGTTGCCAAGCGTTTTACTATAGCCGAAATTTCATCCTTATGAAGATAAGGTTTGAAATATAGATCGTGAAGTTTTAATAGGCTCATTTGTTTACAAATATACTCCCTATAAATTGAATGAAAAAACCGTCTTTTATTCTGATATTCAGAAATCAAAAACGGTTTTACCTTATTTTTAAGTATAATTAACTATTCTTTTCCTCTTTTTTAGAAGTGTCATACATAATTGGAGTTGCCACAAATAAGGATGAATAAGTTCCGACAGCGACCCCGATAATTAATGCAAACATAAATCCTTTAATAGAATCTCCTCCAAACAGAAAGATCGCTAACATTACTAATAATGTTGTTAGGGATGTATTGATCGTTCTTCCTAAAGTAGAGCTAAGGGCTTTGTCTACAACCTCACTGTATTTCCAGTTTGGATGTTTTCCTGTAAACTCTCTAATTCTATCAAAAATTACCACTGTATCATTTAATGAGTATCCTACAACAGTTAAAATGGCAGCGATAAATGATTGGCCAATTTCCATATCAAAAGGCATAAAGCTATAAGTGATAGAAAATACTGCTAAGACAATTAATACATCATGGAAAACTGCAGTTACAGCTCCAATAGAGAATGATACTTTTCTAAAACGTAGTAATATGTATAAGAAAACCACCAGTAATGAGCCAAAAACAGCATATAATGCAGATGTTTTAATATCGTCGGCAATTGTTGGTTCTACTTTCATATAACTCATGATTCCTGCTCCTTGTTTTTCAAAACCAGGTTTGAAGTTTTCGTAAGTGGTTGTTCCTATGTAGGTTTTTAAACCTGTATATAAAGCCTTCTGAACTAGCTCATCTACTTCCTGTCCTTCATCTTCAATTTTATATACAGTTGTAATTTTTAATTGATTATCGGTACCGTATGTTTTTACTTCAGGAGCAGTGCCAAATACTTCTTTCAAACTTCCTGCAACAGCAGTAGCACTCATCGTTTGATCAAAACGAACAACGTATGAACGTCCTCCTTTGAAATCGACTCCTTGTTTTAATCCGATAGAGAATATAGACACGATCCCTGAAATGATAATCGCGCCAGAAATTACATATGCAATTTTACGTTTCTTTAAAAACGATGCATTGATATTTTGAAACCATCCTTTCGAGACTGTAGTATTAAATGTTAGGTTTGTTCCTTTGAGAACAGCTTTATCAATTAATATTCTAGTAATAAATACTGCAGTAAATAATGAGGTTGCAATACCAATCATTAATGTCAATGCGAATCCTTTAATTGGTCCTGTACCAAAAACGTATAAAATGATACCGGTTAATAAGGTGGTAATATTCGCATCTATAATTGCAGACAAAGCTCCCTTAACGGAAAAACCTTCCTCTATAGATTGTTTTAACCCCTTACTTTTAAAGAGACCTTCTTTGATTCTTTCGAAGATAATTACGTTTGCATCTACAGACATACCTATCGTTAAGATAATCCCAGCAATACCAGGTAATGTTAATACAGCATTGAATGAAGCTAAAATTCCGAAGAGGAATAAAATGTTTACGATTAATGCAACATCAGCATACAATCCCGCCTTCCCGTAGTATAAAATCATCCACAGTAATACTAAAATAATCGCGAGACCAAAAGAAAGAAAACTTGCATCAATAGCTTCTTGTCCAAGAGATGGTCCTACTACTTCTATTTGAATAATTCTTGCGGCAGCTGGTAATTTACCCGCTTTTAAAACGGTAGAAATATCTTCTGCTTCAGCGATGGTCATACTTCCACCAGAAATAGAAGTTCTTCCACCAGTAATTGGGGTGTTTACAGAAGGAGCAGTATATACATAGTTGTCGAGAACAACAGCGACAAACTTCCCTTGGTTTTTGGTCGTCATTTTAGCCCACTGTTTTGTTCCAGAGCTATTCATTGTCATACTAACTTCTGGTTTGTTGAGTTGGTCAAATACTTGAGAAGCATCCAAAATAACATCACCTTCAATAGATGCTTTACCACTTCTACTGCCTTTGATAGCATATAAATTAATCAACTCAGTGCCGTCTGTACCTTTACTTGACTTATAGTCCCATAGGAATTTTACATATTTCAATTCTTTTGGTAAGAGCGCTTTGAGTTCATCTCTTTTTAATAAGTTGTTAACTGTTGCCGTATCTATGACTCTAGCTTGAGCAACTAAAGAACTCATTTGTTGTTGAGATTGAGCTACGTTCGGGAATAAATAGGTAAAAAGATTTTTTTGATTGACCTCGGCATCCTCTTTGGTTTCTCCTAATAGGTCGTCAATATCATCTTTTTTAGGAGCCTCTTCTTTTTCTTCTACAACGGTATTTTCTTTTAATAACTCAGCAACTTTACTATTTGCCTCGAAGAAATACCCTTGTACTTCAGCATTTGTGTATACTTCCCAAAATTGTAATTCCGCTTTGCTGGTAATTAATTTGGTAACACGTTCAATATCTTTTGCTCCAGGCAATTCAATTTGAATTCTACCAGAGTTTCCAATTCGTTGGATATTTGGTTGGGTAACACCAAACTTGTCAATTCTACTTCTTAATACTTCAAAAGCTGTCCCAATAGAGCTGTTAATTTCTTTTTGAAGTGTTTCTTTAACTGTGATGTTTTCTTCGTTGAAAGAAATTTTTTCACTTAAGGCTTTTGTTCCAAAAATGGAAGGATCACTTAATTTAGTATCGCCTGCAATTTTTTCGAACTCTTCAAAAAACAAATCTAAATAGTTGGCATTGTCATTTTTTTGCGCTTCTGCAGCAGCGTCTAATGCTTGGTTGAAAGCAACGTTTTTAGAATCGTTGGATAAATTTTTTAACACTTCCTTTACCGATACTTGTAAGATAGCATTGATACCACCTTTTAGATCCAGACCAAGATTCATTTCTTTGTCTTTCACATCATTGTAGCTATATTTTGTAATCCCTAAATCAAGTATATCTTTGTTAGCAACACTATCTAAATACTTTCTTTCAAAAGTAGCTTTTTGCCTCGCATCAGAGTCAGTTGCTTTGATTTGAGCATAGATTTTTGCATCATCTTCAACTTTATTTGCTAAAAATGTAAATGATAATTGATATAAACTCACCAATCCAAAAAGGATTGCGAATAATTTAATAAGTCCTTTGTTTTGCATGTTCTTTAGTTTATGACGACTTCTTTTTTTAAAACGAGCAAATATAGTATTTCAAAGTAGCCTAAACAATTATTTTATCACATTTGTGATTGTGTTTAGTTCTTTTTTTTAACTTATAAAATCACACAAATTGTCAAATTCTGAAATAGAGTGGGTTTCTTTGCTTAATTTGATGGAATTATAAGGCCAATATTGAAAATATACTACTTCTATTTTGAATGGATTTTAAGGGTTTTAAATATAATTAGAGGCAGATTTGAGCGGGTAAGTACACAGAGAGAAGGAGTTTGAATTTGGTAAACTGAAACTGAAATATCTCTTTTTTTGATGTTAAATTTTAAAAAAACCTAGTTCTTAGGTTACTTTAGGACTATAAAAAATCCAGCCTTTTGGCTGGATTTTTTATAGAAATATTTACAAAAAAGATATGTTATAGTTCTAACAACCCGTTGGTCTTAGAGACACCGGCAGCAGATTCTTGCATATGTGCTTTTTCGGAATCATTTAAATTGATTTCTACAATGTTTTCAACTCCATTTTTTCCTAAAATGACAGGAACTCCAATGCATAAATCAGTCAAATCATATTCTCCTTCCAGTAAAACGGAACAAGGAAATATTTTCTTTTGATCGCAAGCTATTGCTTGAACCAAACCACTAACGGCAGCTCCAGGAGCGTACCAAGCAGAAGTACCTAATAAGCCAGTTAATGTGGCGCCACCGACTTTGGTATCCTGTAAAACCTGCTCTAATCGTTCTTCAGAAATAAATTCTGAAACAGGTACAGAATTACGTGTTGCTAGCCTGGTTAATGGAACCATTCCTTTGTCTGAATGACCACCAATTACCATTCCGTCAACATCTGAAATAGGCGCTCCTAAAGCCTCTGCTAATCGATATTTAAATCGAGCTGAATCTAGTGCACCACCCATTCCTATAATTCTATTTTTAGGCAATCCGGTAGTTTTATGAACCAAATAGGTCATGGTATCCATTGGGTTGGAAACTACAATGAGTATCGTATTTGGAGAATGTGCGATTAAATTAGAAGAAACTGTTTTTACAATCCCTGCATTAATCCCTATTAATTCTTCACGCGTCATTCCCGGTTTGCGAGGAATTCCTGAGGTGATTACACAAATATTTGAATTGGCTGTTTTCGAATAATCACTTGTGCTTCCTGTAATTTTTGTATCAAAGCCATTGAGGGAAGCAGTTTGCATTAAATCCATTGCTTTTCCCTCTGCATAGCCTTCTTTAATATCTAACAAAACAACTTCAGAAGCAAAATCCTTAATTGCGATATACTCTGCACAACTTGCACCAACTGCACCAGCACCTACTACTGTAATTTTCATACCTATTATTTTTAAGATTTATAATCAAATTAAATTCCTGCAAAAATACAAAAATAAGATAAGGTTTAACTTCTTGTTTTTAAAAAATAGTCTTTTAAACGAGATTCTCTTTTTTGTTGTATTTTCTAGTGATAGAATATCAAAGAGTTGTTTTTTAGTTTCTTTTTTGAAAAAGTCAAAAAAAAATACACACTTTGAAAAAAGTGTGTATTTTTTTGCAATTGGGAGAAAGTTACGCGTCTATGTTGGCGTATTTTGCATTTCTTTCGATAAAGTCTCTTCTCGGTGGTACTTCATCTCCCATTAACATTGAGAAAACTCTATCAGCTTCCGTTGCATTGTCAATAACAACCTTACGCAATGTTCTGAATTCAGGGTTCATGGTTGTATCCCAAAGTTGTTCAGCATTCATTTCTCCAAGACCTTTATACCTTTGAATATTTACACTACCTCCCATTTTTTGAGCTATCAAATCACGCTGATTATCATCCCAGGCATATTCTCTTTTTTGTCCCTTTTTAACTAAATATAAAGGTGGAGTTGCAATATAGATATATCCTTGTTCAATCATTTCTCTCATATATCTAAAGAAGAATGTGAGTATTAAAGTTGCAATGTGAGAACCATCGACATCGGCATCACACATAATGACTACTTTGTGATAACGAACTTTCGATAAATTTAAGGCTCTAGGATCTTCTTCTGTACCAATAGTAACCCCCAGAGCGGTAAACATATTTTTGATTTCTTCGTTTTCAAAAACTTTATGTTGCATCGCTTTTTCAACATTCAATATTTTTCCACGAAGTGGTAAAATTGCTTGAAAATTTCTATCTCTACCTTGTTTTGCAGTTCCACCAGCAGAATCTCCCTCAACTAAGAAAATTTCACATTGTGCTGGGTCTGTTTCAGAACAATCAGAAAGTTTACCAGGTAATCCTCCAATAGACATGACAGTTTTTCGCTGAACCATTTCACGTGCTTTGCGCGCTGCGTGTCTGGCTGTAGCTGCTAGAATTACTTTTTGCACTATAGTTTTAGCGTCAGAAGGGTTTTCTTCTAGATAATCTGTTAGCATTTCAGAGACTGCTTGAGAGACTGCAGAAGATACTTCTCTATTTCCTAATTTTGTTTTTGTTTGTCCTTCAAATTGAGGTTCAGCAACTTTAACAGAAACAATTGCAGTCAAGCCCTCTCTAAAGTCGTCACCTGCAATTTCGAATTTGACATTTTTAAGTAAACCAGATTCATCTGCGTATTTTTTCAAAGTATGTGTTAGTCCCCTTCTGAAACCTGACAAATGTGTCCCTCCTTCATGTGTATTAATATTGTTTACGTAGGAGTGTAGGTTTTCAGAATAGGAGGTGTTGTATACCATGGCAACTTCAACAGGGATTCCATTTTTCTCACCTTCCATGGAGATTACTTTGGCTGTTAATTGCTCTCTTGTAGAATCTAGATATTTAATAAATTCTGGTAAACCTTCATCACTATGAAAAGTTTCAGAAATGAAATTTCCTTCGTCATCTTTATTACGTTTGTCTGTTAAGGTAATTGTAATTCCTTTGTTCAAATACGATAGTTCTCGCATTCGAGTTGCCAGCGTTTCGTAATTGTATTCAGTGCTCTGAGCAAATATTGATTTGTCCGGTAAAAAAGTTACGATAGTTCCCGTAAAATCTGTTTCTCCAATTGTTTTTACAGGGTATAATGTTTTTCCTTTAGAGTATTCTTGTTGCCAAATTTTACCTTCTTTATGAACGGTAGCAGTTAGATGTTCAGACAGCGCATTTACACAAGAAACACCTACACCATGCAATCCTCCGGAAACCTTATAGGAATCTTTATCAAATTTACCACCTGCACCAATTTTTGTCATTACAACTTGAAGGGCAGAAACGCCTTCTTTTTTATGAATTCCAACAGGAATTCCACGACCATTATCTTTGGTGGTAATAGAATTGTCTTCGTTGATTGTAACCTCAATTGTGTTACAGTAACCTCCCATTGCTTCATCAATAGAGTTGTCTACAACCTCATATACTAGATGGTGCAAACCACGAACTCCAACATCTCCAATATACATAGAAGGACGCATTCTCACGTGTTCCATTCCTTCGAGTGCTTGGATACTCGAAGCATCATAATTGTGTTTTTTTTCTTCGCTCATTATAAATGAATTGTTAATTGTTTACAGAACAAATATATCATCTGATAAAATGGTAATTGCTCTTTTCAAAAGTAAGATTTTAAAAATATTTTTCAAATGGATTTAGGAAATTTAAAGTAAAATTATAAACATTTGTTCATTTCTTGAAACTGCTTTAAATCAACTAAAAATATACTTAAAATAGATGTTTTTGTTTTTTTAATATGGTTTTGAATTCCAAATAGCATAAAATAGCTTAAAGCGGCTATTTTTTCAATTTTTAAAAAGGGATCATTAGTCAAAATATCGGTAGTTTTTGCCTAATGAGCTTCTGAAATCTTCGAAATTATTTTTTAGGATGATTTTTAAATCATTCATTTTTTAATGAATCCAGTTCCTTGTAGAGTTATTTTGATAAATCTTTAATTTATCTTGTTTTTTTTATGGAAACTGTAAAGGCGATATAAAATATTTAAAAAAGAGGTTTTTGTACCGTTTATTCTATATATATTTGCCTTCACAAAGCAGCGTATGATAAATAATAATAACAATCGTAATTTCAATAATCCTAATTTTTAGGGTGGGAAGGTTGTTGTTTAGAAATATATAAAGCCTTCCATTTTTGGAAGGCTTTTTTTTAAATCTAAAAGTAAAGAGATGAGTAAAATTATGACAGTGGACATCTTGTCTAGTATTAAAGGAGCAAAGCCATCAGATACGGTAAACACTTTATTTGAGGTGATTAAAAATGCCAATACTTCAAACAATTCTTTTACCTCTGATCATAATGCAGTCTCTCTAGACGATCTTAGAGATGATGTTGTTTTGGACAGTTCTCCAATAGAAAAACAATTTATTAAAGAGAATTTTCCAAAAGAAAAAAATGGTTTTTTAGTAGTTTCTAAAGTGATTGAAGAATAGTTATGGAGTCACAAATACATAAAATCCATCAACAATTAGTTCGGAAAGAGGTTAGTTGTGTAAAATTAGTTCAAGAAAGACTGGCTTTGTTAAAAAGCAGTGAGCATGCGACTGTAAATTCACTTTTGGAGAAAACAGCTCTGGAACTCGCAAAAAAAGTAGATGCTAAAATTGCTGATGGAAAAGATTTAGGTTTGCTAGAGGGAATCCCTTTTGGAGTCAAAGATGTGTATATGCTTCAAGGAACCTATACTTCAGCAAGTTCGGATTTTCTGAAAAGGTATAGGTCTCCATACACAGCCACTGCCATCCAAAAATTAATAGATGCTGGTGCGATTCCAATAGTTAAGGAAAATTGCGATAGTTTTGGTCATGGATCTTCTTCAGAGAATACCATTTTTGGAGCTGTAAAGAATGCTGTAAATCCAGATTTAGTGGGCGGAGGTTCCAGTGGAGGCTCTGCTGTAAATGTAGCGAAAGATTTGACAGTGTTTTCAATAGGAGGTGATACCGGAGGTTCAATTCGACAACCAGCAGGGTATAATAAAGTATATGGTTTCAAACCTACTTATGGGAGAATTTCACGTTTTGGATTAATGGCATATGCCTCCTCAACAGATTGTGTAGGTCCTATTGCAAAATCGATCGAAGATCTTAGAATTGTATTAAATGAGATCAGTGGAAAAGATATAAAAGATCAAACGACGTATCATTCGGAAAAAATTTCAAAAAAAGCAATAAGCAATGCCAATGAAATAAAAACGGTTGGATATTTTAAAAACTTTTTAGAAACTGACGTTATTGATCCGCAAATAAAATCAGATTTTTATGCATCAATTGAGAAAATCAAGCAAAAAGGAATACAGGTAAAAGCGCTTGATTTTTTTGAGCCAGATACCCTAGTATCTACCTATTATACCTTGGCCATGGCTGAAACAGCTTCAAATCTATCTAGATTGGATGGAACCAATTATGGAAACAGAATTGAAGGCGATACCTTAAAAGACACCTATTCAATCACACGTTCAGAAAATTTTTCAGAAGAAACAAAACGAAGAATTGTGGGAGGAAATCAAGTCTTATCTCAAGGTTTTTCAGATGAAATTTATTTAAAGGGGTTGCGTTTAAGAGATCAAATTGCGAATAATTTTGAAAATGATTTTAAAGAAGTTGACATTATTATATCTCCGGTAACTCCCAATACACCGCCTAAAATTGGAGACAGTTTAAAAGAGCCTTTAGCTATGTATTTGTCTGATGCATATACCGTTGGTTTTAGCTTGGGGCAATTGCCAACGCTTACAGTTCCTCAGGGAACTCAAACTGGCTTACAAGTCACGGCTGCAAAAAATAATGACGAACTCGTTTTTAAGTTTGCTAATTTCTTAAAAGATACAATATAATGGAATTGAAACAGTTACATGACTTATTAAAAAAGCATGACTTAGAGTTGGTCATTGGTTTGGAAACCCACGTTCGATTAAATACCAAAACCAAGTTGTTTTGTTCTTGTGCAAATCATGAAGTAGAGGTTCCAAATCAGAATATTTGTTCAGTTTGTACCGGACAAATGGGAGTATTGCCATCTATTAACAAGGAGGCAGTTAAAAAGGCTATTTATTTTGGAAAAGCAGTCAAATCTTCTTTTAAAAATGAGATAATTTCATGGGATAGAAAGCATTATGAGTATCCAGACAACCCGAAAAATATTCAAATTACCCAATTTCATAATCCTGTAATTCCAGACGGACAAGTTTCTTGTTTTAGAAATGATGGTTCTCAATTTACAGTGAATTTAACACAAGTTCATATTGAGGAAGATGCCGCAAAATTGATACATGAAAAAGAAATTTCATTGGTCGATTTTAACAAAGCAGGAGTTCCATTAATTGAAATAGTCACTGAGCCATGTATTCGTCATATTGAAGATGCATCAACTTATGCGCAGTATATTCAGAGAATTGTTCAAAATTTAAAAATATCTGAAGCCAATCTTGAAAAAGGAGAATTTAAGTCGGATGTTTCTGTATCTCTTCGTAAAAAACATAGTTATCATTTAAATCCACGTACAGAGATTAAAAACTTGAACTCGTTTAAGTTTATGGTAGATGCTTTGAAGGAAGAAGTTGAAAAGCAGCTGAAGTATTACATAACGCACAAAGAATTCAGACCCGAACAAACGACCGTATTATGGGATGCAGATTTAAAGCAAACCAAAACCATGCGAACAAAAGAGTTTGAAGCTGATTATAGATTTATTTCAGAACCAGACTTACCTCATGTAAATATCAAGCATGTAGTAGAAAGTATTGATGTAGATCTTAGCTCATTACCTTTTGCAGTAGAATCTATCCTAATAAAAGGGGGCGTTTTACCACAAGATGCAAAGTTTTTTACGGCAGATTCTCTGCGTTCAAAAACCTTTATCACCATCAATAATGTAATTAAGGATCCGTCTTTTGTTGCGAAAACTTTGGTAAATAATATCGGAGCAGATCAGTATAAAAGTATTCATAATATTGACCATTTAATTGAAATTTTTGAATTGTTTAAGCAAGAAAAAATCACTTCAGTACTGGTTCAAAATGGAATCATGTCTTACTTGAAGGATAGTACTTTTGATTATAAAAAATACTTTGAAGACCATACTATTTCTGAGGACAAAATTATAGATACAGTTCAAAAAGTAATTTCTGAAAATTCAGTGATTGCAAACGATATTAAAGCAGGAAATCAAGGAAAAGCAGGAATTCTTGTTGGGAAAGTAATGGCTATCATAGGAAAAGGAGCCTCAGGAAAATTGATTAGAAAAGAAATTCTAAACAAAATAGCTGGAGACTCTCAGATCTTAAAGAAAGAGGTCAGTACCACAAAGTTATTGGGTAAGAATGTTCAACAAAAAAATAAATTTGAGGAAGAAGTTTTACCTCAAATTCCAATTGTAATTAAAGATGAATATAGAACCCATACAATTTCTCAATTATCAGAAAGTTCTATTACAGAAGAGGTCACTTTATCTGGTTGGGTAGCAAGTGTTCGAGATCATGGGGAATTGATTTTTATTGATTTACGAGACACAAGTAATGAAGTTTTTCAAGTGCGCTTGAGTAGAGAAACCTTTCCTAATTTAGATGAATTGGTGAAGTTAAAGCCAGAAACTGTCATTATGGTTTCTGGAAATGTAGTTCAAAGAAATGAAGATGATTATAATTCAGGTTTAAGAACCGGTAAAATAGAACTAGAAACTGCAAGGTTGGAAATTTTAAATTTATCTAAAACACTTCCTTTTGAAATAAAAAGAGCTACAAAAACAAATGAAAACGTTCGTTTTCAGTATAAGTTTTTAGATCATAGAAATGAAAATGTTCGGAAAGCAATTGTAAATCGACACAAAGTAATAAAACTCATACGGGATATTTTAGATGATGAAGAATTTTTAGAAATCGAAACACCTATTTTAACAGCGGGTACAGATGAGGGTGCACGAGAGTTTATTGTTCCTACAAGAAAGCAGGCAGGTTCTTTCTATACGCTACCTCAAGCTCCGCAACAGTTTAAGCAAATGCTGATGGTTGGTGGTTTTGAGAAATATTTTCAAATTGCACGTTGTTTTAGGGATGAAGATTCTCGTGGAGATCGGCAACCAGAATTTACACAATTAGATCTTGAAATGGCCTATGCTAGTATGCAACAGATTATCGATTTAAACACGAAAATGTTTAATGAAGTGGTTACTAAAATCTATGGTAAAAAATGGATTTTACATCCTTTTGAAGTCATTACTTATAAGGATGCCATGGATAAATACGGTTGTGACAGACCTGATTTACGTTATGGTTTGGAAATGCAAGAGATTACCGATATCGTAAGAGATACGACATTTCAAGTTTTTAGCAAACCTATAGATGAGGGTGGAATTGTAAAATGCATCAAAGTCTCTGCAAAAGAGCAAGGAAACAAAAGAATGTCTAAAGGTCAGATTGAAAATTTAACGGCAATTGCTCAACAAAATGGATTGGGTGGTTTGGCATATATTTTTGTAAATGAAAATGATTTACAATCGCCGATAATTAAATTTTTAGGAGAGGAAATTGCTGCAAACATTATAAAAACAACCCATGCTCAAGTTGGTGATATTGTGTTTTTCTCAGCAGGAAATTATACAATCGCTAATAAGGCTCTAGATGCTGTACGCCAAGAAATGGGTCGCATTTTAAAATTGATCAATCCAAAAGAATTACGTCCAGCTTGGGTCGTAGATTTTCCAATGTTTGAAAAAACAGAAGAAGGTAGGTGGACGTTTACCCACAACCCATTTTCTATGCCCGCTCTATACGACCTAGAAAAACATATGAATGGTCGGGATGATGAAATTGGTACTATCATTGCTCAACAGTATGACTTAATATTGAATGGGTATGAAATTGGTGGAGGATCAGTTCGTGCTCATAAAGCAGAGATATTAGAAGCAACCTATAAGAATATGGGGTATGATAAAGAAGAAATGATGCGAAGTGTTGGAACCATGCACAAAGCGTTTCAATACGGAGCTCCACCTCATGGAGGTATTGCATGGGGGGTAGATCGTTTAATGATGATTTTAGAAAAGAAAGCATCTATCAGAGAAGTGATGGCGTTCCCTAAAACAGGAACTTCAGAAGACTTATTATTTAACGCACCTTCAATACTCTCAGATAAAAAAGTAGAGGAGATGAATGTAAAAATTATGAGGTAAATTCTTAAGATAAAATTTGTTTAATCAAAAATCTATCTTATTTTTGTAGCATCATATGAAAAATAATACAATTAAAACTTGGTGGTGGAGCTCTCTTATCTAATAAGTGAGAAGAACCTATATGTTATTATATAATAAAAAAGGCTTATCTCACGATAAGCCTTTTTTGTTGGTCTTTTTTTGATCAACGAATAAAACAACAACATTCAATTAATTTCATCACAAAAATGAAAAGAATAAAGTTTAAAACAATCTACAAGACAAAAATGGCAGATACAGTGACTCCTGTAGGATTGTACTTGCGTTTTAGAGATCAATATGCAAACACGCTGCTCTTGGAGAGTTCAGACTATCATAGTAAAGAAGAAAGTTTTTCTTTTATTGCGATTGATCCTGTCGTATCTATCAAAGCAGAAGATCATCATTTGAGTTTTTCACATAAAGGGATTGAGTTAGAAAATCAAAAGATTGGAAGAAATTTTAATGCTATTTTTGAGGGTTATAGTCAATCAATTGATTTAGAATGTCCCGAAGAATTAAAACCATTCAACGGATTATACGGATATACAACCTATGATGCTGTTCAATATTTTGAAAATATTTCTTTAGATGTAGCACAAGCACCTTCTTCAATTCCTTTAATGCAATATAGTTTTTATCGATTTGTCATTGCTATTAATCATTTTAATGATGAAATGACCTTGATAGAAAATATAGAAGAGGGCACTGTATCTCGAATTAAAGAGATACAATCGATCATAGACGCGCAAGCATTCAATACCCAGAAATTTGAAATTGTAGGAGAAGAATCATCAAATGTCACCGGAGAGGAATTTAAAGAATATGTAAAAAGTGCCAAATCTCATTGTAAAAGAGGAGATGTTTTTCAATTGGTATTATCGCGTCAATTTCAACAAAAATTCAAAGGAGATGAATTCAATGTGTATAGAGCACTTCGATCTATAAATCCTTCCCCATACTTGTTTTATTTTGATTATGGATCTTTTAAATTGATGGGGTCATCACCAGAAGCACAAATCAAAATTTCAGCAGAGAAAGCAATCATCAATCCCATTGCAGGAACTTTTAGAAGAACTGGAAATATGGTGGATGATATTTTATTAGGAAAAAAATTATCAGCAGATAAAAAAGAAACAGCAGAACACGTGATGTTGGTAGATCTGGCAAGAAATGATTTAAGTAAACATGCAGACAATGTAACGGTAGATGTTTTTAAAGAAGTACAGTATTTTAGTCATGTTATTCATCTAGTATCTACAGTCTCTGGAAAAATAAAAGGAAATCCCATAGAAATAGTAGGAGATACTTTTCCGGCTGGAACTTTGAGTGGAGCACCCAAATACAAGGCAATGCAATTAATTGATAAGTATGAAAATCAATCTCGCGGTTTTTATGGAGGTGCAGTAGGAATCATTGGATTGGATCGTTCTGTAAATTTGGCAATTGCAATCCGTTCTTTTGTGAGTAAAAACAATGTTTTGTATTACCAAGCAGGAGCAGGAATAGTGATCCATTCTGATGAAGAAAAAGAATTACAAGAAGTAAATAATAAGTTAGCAGCGCTAAATAAAGCGTTGGTTTTAGCAGAAAACATTTAGTATGAAAATATTAATTTTAGATAATTACGATTCTTTTACCTATAACTTGGTTCATATGGTAGAAAAAATTACAGGGAATTTTCCTGCTGTTTTTAGAAATGATGAAATCAGTATTGAAGAGGTACAACAGTATGATTTGATTATGTTATCTCCAGGTCCTGGAATACCCGATGAAGCAGGAATTCTAAAAGAATTGATTGGAAGATATGCAGGAGTGAAACCCATTTTTGGAGTATGTCTTGGTTTGCAAGCAATTACAGAAGTTTTTGGGGGAACTATTATCAATTTAGAAGATGTTTTTCACGGAGTTGCTACAGAGATGAAAGTAACGGATGCTGATGCAACTATTTTTAAAGGGTTGCCTGAAAAATTTCTAGCAGCAAGGTATCATTCTTGGGCAGCAACAGATGAAGGATTTCCAAAAGAATTAAAAGTAACCGCAAGAGATGAAGAAGGGTTAATCCAAGCAATTGAGCACACTGTTTACCCAATTTCAGCGGTTCAATTTCATCCAGAATCTATCTTAACAGATGTAGGAGAGCAATTAGTCACTAATTTTATCAATGCAAATTCATAATGAAAGCAATTTTAAACAGGTTATACAAGCACGAAAGATTGTCGAAGTCTGAAGCAAAAAAAATCTTGGTCGACATTGCTTCAGAAAAATATAATGAAGCACATTTAGCATCTTTTATGACTGTTTTTATGATGCGACCAATCACAGTTGACGAACTGTCTGGTTTTAGAGATGCACTCAAGGAGTTATCAATTAAAGTAGACTTGTCAGATTATAATACCATTGATATTGTAGGAACAGGAGGTGATGGAAAAGATACATTTAATATTTCTACATTGACCTCTTTTATTGTTGCAGGAACTGGTCAAAAAGTGGCAAAGCATGGAAATTATTCTGTGTCATCTCAATCGGGATCCTCAGACATGTTAGCCAGTTTTGGGTATGCATTTACAAATGATGAAAGTGAATTGAAAACGCATCTAGAGAAAGCAAATATTTGTTTTTTACATGCGCCGAAGTTCCATCCAGCGATGAAAGCTGTTGGACCAACAAGAAAGGCATTGGCATTAAAAACTTTTTTTAATATGTTGGGGCCTCTGGTGAACCCAAGTTCACCAAAAAATCAATTATTAGGAACTTTTAATCAAGAAATTGCTCGGTTGTACAACTATATTTTACAAAATGAAGAGATCAATTATGGTATTATTCATTCCTTAGATGGTTATGATGAAATTTCGTTAACGAGTGATTTTAAGCTTTTTACAAAGAATGGAGAGCAAATCATACATCCAGAAGATTTAGGACAAAAAAGAATACAACAGTCGGCAATTTTTGGAGGAAGTTCAGTGTCAGATGCCGCTAAAATATTCAGGACCATTTTAGATGGAAACGGGACGGAAGCACAAAATAATGTAGTGCTAACCAATGCTGCCTTCGCCCTAAAAATTGTTGATCAGACGAAGAGTTTTGAGACTGCTTTTTTAGAAGCAAAAGAGTCTCTTTTTAGTTTGAGAGCAAAACAAACATTAGAAAAATTAGTCCGTATTTAGTAACAAAACAATAAAAAAACAACGTCATATTATGACCATTTTAGATAAAATCATCGCCTTTAAAAAGAAGGAAATAGCAAAGATTAAAGCAGAAGTTCCTCTAAAGAAATTAGTGGAAAGCCCAAGTTTTGGTAGAACTGCATTTTCTTTAAAAAAGTCATTGTTAGAAATAGGTTCTACGGGAATTATAGCCGAGTTTAAACGCCAGTCCCCATCCAAAGGAATCATCAATGACAGCGCAACAATTGCAGAGGTTACCAATGGTTATTTGAATGCAAATGTTGCCGCACAATCAATATTAACAGACACTTCTTTCTTTGGTGGAACCATGGCTGACTTAATGGAGGCAAGAGTCCTTAACCAACAAAAACCAATTCTTAGAAAAGATTTTATAGTTGATGGATTTCAAATTGTGGAAGCCAAGGCAATTGGAGCAGACGTTATTTTATTAATAGCCTCTTGTTTGTCCTCTGAAGAATTGAAAAATTATGGAAATCTTGCAGTAGATCTTGGAATGGAAGTTTTGTATGAAGTTCATACTCAAGAAGATTTGGACAAGATTCATGATTTAGATAATAAATTGATAGGAATTAATAATCGAAACTTGAAAACTTTTGAAGTAGATTTAGAACATTCAATTAAGTTGGCGAACCAAATTCCGAATAGTTGTGTTAAAATCTCTGAAAGTGGAATTTCAGATCCCAGAATCATTTCAGGGTTAAAAGAATATGGTTTTCAGGGGTTTTTAATTGGAGAGAGTTTTATGAGTCAAGAAAACCCAGGTGAAGCTTGTCAGGAATTTATCAATCAAATAAGATAGGTATGAAACTCAAAGTTTGTGGGATGAAATTTGTAGAAAATATCGAGCAAGTATCAGGTTTATATCCTGATTATATGGGCTTCATATTTTATGAAAAATCTAAAAGAAATTTTGAAGGAGTCATTCCTAAACTACCAAAATCTATTAAAAAGACAGGTGTATTTGTCAATGAGTACCCGGAGATTCTTGTTTCTTTGGTTGAAGAATATCAATTAGAGGCCATTCAGTTACATGGAGATGAAACGATTACATATATTAAACAGATAAAAACTTATTTACCTTCTGTAGAAATTATTAAAGTTTTCGGAATTAAAGATGAATTTAATTTCGAGTTATTAAAACCTTTTCTACAAGTTGTAGATTATTTTTTGTTTGATACAAAAGGCAAAGAAAGAGGGGGGAATGGATATCAATTTGATTGGTCTATTTTAGAGGCATATCCGTATGAAAAACCTTTTTTTCTAAGTGGAGGTATTGGGTTAAAAGAAGTGGTAGATATACAGAAAGTACTTGATTCAGACTTGCCTATGTATGCGATAGATATCAATAGTAAGTTTGAAATTGAACCAGGATTAAAAAATATAAATGATATAAAAATCTTCAAAAATAAACTATAAAATGAAATCAAAATTTCAACCAGATAAAAACGGATATTTTGGACAATTTGGAGGTGCCTTCATTCCAGAATTATTACATCCAAACGTCAAAGAATTAGCGGATAATTATATTCAAATTATTGAATCTGAGGAGTTTCAAATAGAGTATAAAGCGTTGTTAAAAGATTTTGTTGGACGTCCAACACCTTTGTATTTAGCAAAACGGTTGTCTGAAAAATATGGAGCTACCATTTATTTGAAGCGTGAAGATTTAAACCACACAGGAGCCCATAAAGTAAATAATACCGTTGGTCAAATTCTAATTGCAAAGAAGTTAGGAAAGACTAAAATTATTGCAGAAACAGGCGCTGGCCAACATGGAGTTGCCACAGCTACAGTTTGTGCTTTAATGGGCTTGGAGTGTACTATTTTCATGGGTGAAAAAGACATTGTTCGTCAAGCACCAAATGTTGCAAGAATGAAAATGTTGGGAGCAAAAGTTGTAGCTGCAACTAGTGGTTCAAAAACATTAAAAGATGCTACAAATGAAGCAATAAGGTATTGGATACAGCATCCAGAAACGTTTTATTTAATTGGGTCTGTTGTGGGTCCTGCACCGCATCCAGATATGGTAGCTCGTTTGCAAGCTATCATTTCTGAAGAAATGAAATGGCAATTAAAAGAAAAAACAGGAAAAGAAAATCCTGATACTATTATTGCTTGTGTAGGTGGAGGTAGTAATGCAGCGGGAGCTTTTTATCATTATTTAGATGACGAGGATGTTGAATTAATCGCTGTTGAAGCCGCTGGTTTGGGAGTAAATACTGGTGAGAGTGCTGCAACTTCTCAATTGGGAGAGGTTGGAATCATTCACGGAAGTAAAACCATTTTAATGCAAGACGAATATGGGCAAATAGTTGAACCCTATTCGATTTCTGCAGGATTGGATTATCCAGGTGTTGGTCCTTTACATGCTTTTTTATATGAGAGTAAAAGGGCTCAGTTTATGAATGCAACCGATAAAGAAGCCCTAGTTGCTGCTTATGAGCTTACAAAAATAGAAGGAATTATTCCTGCTCTAGAAACAGCGCATGCGTTGGCAGTTTTACCTAAAATAAAATTTAAAAAAGACCAAGTTGTTGTCATCAATTTATCAGGTAGAGGAGATAAAGATTTAGAAATTTATATCAAACATTTAGAAGCTTAAGCTATGAATTCAATTCAAGAGTTATTCCAGAAAAAAGATCAAAATTTATTATCTATTTATTTCACTTGTGGATATCCAGTATTAGAGGATACAGTGAGTGTTATTCAGGAATTATCAAAGAGTCATGTAGATTTTATAGAGGTAGGCTTGCCGTATTCAGATCCATTGGCAGATGGACCTACGATTCAAGATAGTAGTCAAAAAGCTTTAGAGAACGGTATTAACTTAGATATTATTTTTCAGCAGTTAATGCTTCTCAAAGAAACCAATAAAACACCGTTGGTTTTAATGGGGTATTTGAACCAATTGTTAAAGTATGGAGAAGAGAAATTTTGCCAAAAGGTAGTAGATTGTGGGATTGATACCTTAATTATACCCGATCTACCGATGGTTGAATTTGAAAATCACTATCAAGAATTATTTGATTCCTATGGTCTTACAAATGTTTTTTTAATTACTCCTCATACCTCAGAAGAAAGAATTAGAAAGATTGATGCTTACTCAAAAGCATTTATTTATGTAGTTGCATCAGCATCCATAACAGGAGCAAAAGGTACTATTTCTTCCAATCAAATTTCTTATTTTGAAAGAATTAAGTCAATGAATTTAAACAGTAAACTGATTGTTGGTTTTGGGATTTCTGATAAATCTACTTTTAACACCGCTTGTCGTTATGCAAATGGAGCAATCATTGGTTCTGCTTTTATAAAAGACTTGGGAGTTAATGGCGTTGATCACATCGACAATTTTATTCAACCAATTATTAGTTAAATTTTTCCTAAAGGATGATTTAATTGAGATGAAATGGTTAAGTAAAGTCTAAATTAGTTGCCCAAATACTAAATAACATGAATAAAAAAATACTTTTCTTTTTAGTTCTTTTTAATGTAACTTTTATAGCAGCTCAAAACAGTTTGATAAGAATGCCCTCTATAAGTCCAGATGCTTCCAAGATAGCTTTCAGTTATCACGGTGATATTTGGGTTCTAAATTTAGAGACAAATCAAACAGATAGGTTAACCATTCATCAGGGGTATGAAAGCAATCCTATATGGAATACTAAAAGCAATCAGCTAGTATTCACCTCTAACAGAAGAGGGAGTAACAATATATTTAAGACAGATCTGTATGGTGGTGTTCCAAATCAATTAACCTATTACCCAACCACTGACACACCTAGTCATTGGAATTCTAATGGGAAGATCATCTTTTCTAGTAATAGAATTTATAAAGGAACAGAGCGCGAATCTTCCATTTATGTAGTTGATGAGAATGGAGAAACTCCCAATCGTTTTATGACTGCTCTAGGAAGTCAAGCCTCTATTTCTCCCAATGGAAATTTTGTAGCTTTTGTGAAAGGAACTTGTAGAATTTCTAGAGAGGATTATGAAGGTCCAGCACAAAGAGATATATGGGTTTACAATTTGAAATCCAGGGAGTATCATCAAATAACAACTAGTAAAAAGAACGATCATACGCCTCTTTGGGACCAAAACAATAACTTGTATTTTGTGGGTTCAGAAAGTGGTAGATATAATATTTATAAGACTTCATTAAACCCAGATGGAACCAAAAGGGGTTCTGAGAATCAGTTAACCAATTTAAAAGTTAGTGGCGTATCTTCTTTTTCGATCAGCAATAATGGAACCATCGTATACAATAGCGGCCTTGATGTTTTTCAACTCCAAAAAGGGCTCACTAAAAAACTAGAATTTAATTTATCATCTGATAACAGGTTTGAGTTAGAGGAAACAAAAACAGTGTCTAATGGGATTAAAGATGTAAGTGTTTCTCCCAATGGGAAACTAATCGCATTAAGCATTAATGGAGAAATTTTTGTCAAAGAAAATGACAAAGATAAACCCAAAACGAATAATGTCAGTAATCATCCTTATAGAGATGACAATCCTTTTTGGATAGATGATCATACTCTTGGCTTTTTATCCGATAGAAATGGACATAATGAATTTTTTAAAGTAGTTTCTGAGGATAAAAATGTTTGGTTAAGCAGAAGTCTAAAATCAAAGGTTACTCAATTGACAAAAAGTAAAACAGATGTTTTTGAGCCTTTATTATCTCCAGATAGAATGAAGATTTCTTATAGAGTTGGTAGAGGTCAATTGGTCATTGCTGATGTTAAAGAGGGTAAAATAGTAAAAATTAAAAACTACTCAGATTCCTGGGCACCCGCTGAGGGCGTCTCTTGGAGTCCTGATAGTAAATATATTGCCTACTCTCAAAAAGATTTGAATTTTGACAGTGAAATTTATATTCAATCGGTAGAGAATCCTTCAAATAAAATTAATATTTCCATGCACCCAAGATCAGATTCCTCTCCAGTTTGGAGTCCTGATGGAAAAAAAATCTCATTTGTTTCGAATAGAGCAGGAGATAGAGGAGGTATTAACTATGATACTTGGATGGTATGGTTGCAAAAATCTGATTGGGAAAAAACCAAAGCAGATTTTAAAGACGGAGACTATTATCAGCAAGAGGAAGAAGACGTTAAAGATAAAAAAGAGAAGAAAAAAACAGCCAAAAAAATTGTTGTAAAGATAGATGAAGATAAAATTTATGACCGATTGGTTCAATTGACAAGTTGGGCAGGTAATGAATTTGGAACTCTTTTTAGTAGCGATAGCAAAAGTATTTATATCTCAGCAACAAATCTCGCATCAAATAAAAATAGTTATTATAAAGTTGAAATAATAGGAGGAACTCCAGTAGAGATTAAAGGAGTTTCGAATGTTGGTAGTTATAGTCTAAATAAAGAGACCTTATATTACTCATCAAAAGGAAAATTAAAATCACTGAATTTGAAAACAGATAAGGTTGCATCCTTTTCACATTCAGCAACTTACACAACTGATTTCAATAAACTTAATGAGCAGGTTTTTGAAGAAGGAGTGAGAGCCATCACTGCAGGTTTTTATGACCCTAAATATCATGGATATAATTGGAATAAGATTGTTGAAAGGTACAGGCCTTGGGTATTGTCAGCTACTACAAAACAAGACTATTCTTTTATGTTTAACAATATGTTAGGTCAAATAAACGCAAGTCATATGGGGTACAGAGGAAGTACTCCAGAAAACACTTACAGTGATCAAGTTGGCTTATTAGGATTTGATGTTTCCAATGTAAAAAAGGGTGTGCAAATTAATTTTATTTTGCCAAATTCCGCAGCTACAAAAACAAATGTTTCTCTTCAAGTTGGTGATGTTATCACCGCTGTTAACGGAAAAGAGATTGGAAAGAATACTAATTTCTACAGCCTTTTAAAGAATACTTCTGGAAACGAAATTTTATTGACTTTAGAGAGTGCTAAGGAGGTTGTTGTAAGAACAGAATCTACAAGAACTATCAGAGAATTATGTTATGAAGAATGGGTGAATTCTCGTAAGAATTTAGTAGAAAAATATTCCAATGGACAATTAGGATATATTCATATTCAAGGGATGAATTTACCAAGTTTTGAGCGTTTTGAGCGTGAGTTGAAAGCCAGTGGTTATGGTAAAAAAGGAATTGTTATTGATGTAAGGAACAATGGGGGTGGATGGACTACAGATCGATTAATGGCTGTCTTAACTTACCAGCAACATGCCTATACAGTTCCAAGAGGAGCAACAGGGAACCTTGAAAAAAACAATCAAAAGTACACCGAAAATTATCCCTACAATGAAAGGGCAATTTTATCTGTAAACACGAAACCTCTGGTAGCTTTAGCAAACGAGAGTAGTTATTCCAATGCAGAAATTTTTGCGCATGCTTTCAAGAGTTTAAAGTTAGGAAAGTTAGTTGGTCAACCCACTTTTGGAGCTGTGATTTCTACAGGAGGGCATCGTTTGCAAGACGGTTTTATAAGAATGCCTTTCAGAGCTTGGTATGTTAAAGAATCTGGAATGAATATGGAACACGGTCCCGCAGTACCGGATTATTTAGTAGCTAATAAGCCGGGGTGGAAAGCCAGAGGAGAAGATGACCAGCTTAAAAAAGCGGTTGAAGTTTTATTACAAGAGATCAAATAAAATAGCACAGTATAATTATACTAAACAAGGATATAGAATTTGTGATAAGAGAAGAGCTCGGTAATTTATCGAGCTCTTTGTTATTGTATAGCTTCAACTTATTTTGGATATATACTTCGTGAATTGTGAAATTAGTTAGTTTACTCGAATTAGTTTTACATCAAAAATTAATACCGCTCCCCCAGGGATTGTGCCACGACCATTTGCTCCATACCCTAACTGATAAGGCACCAATAAGATTCCGTCTCCACCTTCTTTAAAATATGTGATCCCTTCTGTCCATCCGGGAATCACCTGATTCAATCCAAAAGAAATACCATTGGCATTACTTTGATCAAAAACACTTCCATCCAAGAAATATCCTTTTAAAACTTAAAACGCTTAAGTATCAACAATTGTCTCATACCCCAATTTTATTAGAGAAATCAATACAATGAATCACAATAAAATGCGTTTTTTAAATAAATGAAATTTCATGTTATTGTTTTTACAATATCTAAATCAAAACATATGTTTTTAAATTTTGTTTGATAAAGCGTACTTAAATGTATGTTTTTTTATTTCAAATTTAAGAATTGTTAGTAATTCATAGTATATAATCGGTAGAAACTTTTAAGTTTGTAGAAACATCTCATTTTATGCAAAAACCAATTTTATTATTAGAAAATGCGGATATCTATCAAAGAGATAATTTGGTGTTGTCTAAAGTTAATTTAACAATACCAAAAGGAGCATTTTACTACTTAATAGGTAAAACAGGTAGTGGAAAGAGTAGTCTTATGAAAACATTGTATGGCGATTTAAAGTTGCGAAGAGGGATTGGAAAAATTGTAGATTTTGATTTAAAAAAAATAAAAGAAAAAGAAATTCCTTTTTTGAGAAGAAAAATAGGAATTGTTTTTCAAGACTTTAAGTTATTAAATGATAGAACTGTTTTTGAGAATTTAGAATTTGTTTTAAAAGCAACCGGTTGGAAGAATAAAGAGCTAAGAAAAGAAAAAATTAATGAGGTATTGAATAAAGTTGGCATGCAAAGCAAATACTTCAAAAAAACCTTTGAACTTTCTGGGGGAGAACAACAAAGAGTTGCCATTGCAAGAGCCCTATTAAATGATCCAGAATTAATTTTAGCAGATGAACCAACAGGGAATTTAGATCCAAAAACCTCCCTAGAAGTAATGGCGCTTTTAAATGAGATTCATCAAAGTGGAAAAACGATTTTAATGGCAACGCATGATTATCAATTAATTGTTAAATTCAAACAGAAAACCATAAAATGTGAAGCTGGAGAATTGTTTGAAGTTACTCAAAAGACAATGGTATAGTTAGGAATTATATGACCTCGAAACCAAAAAAAATTTTTGTAGCAGTAACCAATGATATCTCAACTGATTATAGAGTTCATAAAGTATGTAACTATCTTGTTGAAATAGGCTTTGAAGTTCTTGTTTATGGTAGGGTTTTGCCCAATACTATTGCCGTTAATAGAACCTATGAAATTATAAGAAAAAAACATTTTTTCAACACCAATTTCTTGTTTTATGCAGAGTATAATATCAGATTATTTTTTTTTATTCTATTCAAAAAATTCCATTGTATTCTATCCAACGATTTAGATACCTTACCGGGATGTTTTCTTGCTAGTAAGTTAAAAAGTATTGATTTAGTTTATGACAGTCATGAGCTTTTTTCTGAGGTTCCAGAATTACAGGGTAGAGCATTTGTTCAAAATTTTTGGCGAAAGCTAGAAGATTTTTTTCTTCCAAAAGTTAAAAAATCATATACAGTGAGTCAATCTATTGCCGATTTTTATCATAAAAAATATCAAAATAAGATGGGGGTTATTAGAAATGTCCCTCCAAAAAAAAGTGATTTTTTATCAGCAAAAAAACACTTTCCAACTCAAAGAAAAACAATACTCTATCAGGGTGTTTTGAATCCCGGAAGAGGTATTAAACCCATGGTTAGTGCTTTAAAATATATTAAAGAACTAGACTTAGTAATTATTGGTTACGGGAAAGTTGAACAAGATTTGAAGGCTTTTGTTGTTAGGGAGAAAATGGAAGATCGAGTTCATTTTTTAGGGAGGATAGATAGAGATGTGCTTGTTAATTACACAAAATTAGCTACTTTAGGGATGGTGTTAGAGGAGCCGCTAGGGTTGAGTTTTACCTATTCATTACCCAATAAGTTGTTCGATTTTATCCATGCAGAAATTCCTATTATCGCAGGAAATATGCCCGAAATATCAAGAATTGTAAATCAATATAAAGTTGGTGTCGTTGTAGATGATTACACACCCAAGAAAATAGCAGAGAAAATTAATGAGCTCCTAACAGATCAAACTCTTATGGAAACCATAAAAAAGAACCAACAGGAAACCAAAGAAATTTTATGTTGGGAAGCAGAAGTAAAAAAATTAGATACTTATTTTAAATAACTAAATATCAATCCAAAACTAACCATAATAATTCCTGTTTTAGATAATCTCGAAGGATTAAAAGCAACTGTGCAAAGTATTCAAAGTCAATCATTCAAAGATTTTGAAGTTTGGATTGTTGATGGAAATTCTTCAGGAGAAATGCAAGCATATTTAAAGACACTGTTACCCCCTTTTTATTTTATTTCAGAGCAAGATCGAGGTATTTATGATGCGATGAATAAAGGGATCTCTCAATCTAAAGGGGATTGGCTTTTTTTTCTGGGGAGTGCTGATGTTTTTTTTGACACCGATGTTTTAGCCAATGTTTTTAGCTCAATAAAAGAGGAGCACTCTTTGGTTTCAGGAAACATAAGGTACCTTGGAAACACAAGGCCATTTATATACAGTAAACATAAAACCATAAAAAAACCAATCTGGTCTTCTATGATATGGCTTTGGAATGGTTTGCATCATCAAGGAACATTTTACAGGAAAACCCTATTTTCAGAGACTCTTTATAATTTAAAGTATAAAATTTTGTCTGATTATTGGCTTCATTTATATTTATTTAAGAAAAAAATTCCCTGTGAAATTTTAGAGATAGTAATCACAACCTGTAATTCAGACGGAATTTCTAAAAAAGGACATTGGAAGATGTATCAGGAAGAAATCAGTTTAAAAACCAATCTAAGTTCCGTTTATTTAGCGCCAGTATTTTATATGTTTTCATTAATTAAGTATGCCTTTAGAAAATTATAAATGAATCATAGAAAGCACATAGCGTCTTTAATTTTCAAGAGATTAACCATTGAAAAAGAAACACTGAAGAAGCAATTTTCAGAGACTAAAAATCAAATAGGTTATTTCTACATTGATCGTTTGTTGCCATTGGATTTGGTTGAAGAAATTTATCAAAACTTACCAAAACTATCAGACTCAAAACTGAAAAAAAACATAAGAGAGTACAAATACGTGGCCTATCAAATGAATAAGTATGACCCTCTTTTAGAGGAGGTAATCTATGCATTTCAAGAAGATAATATAGTTGCTATTATTGCTGAAATATGTGGTTTACAAAATGTTGTGCCTGACAAAAATTTATATGCTGGAGGAGTTTCTTTAATGAAAAAAGATAATTATTTGCAACCGCATATAGACAATTCACATGATAAAGATCAACAGCTTTGGAGAGTTTTAAATTTACTTTTCTATGTTTCACCAAATTGGAAATCAGAAAATGGCGGAAATTTAGAATTATGGAGTAATGGTTTGGAACATGCTCCAATTGAAATAGAGAGCAAGTATAATAGATTGGTGGTGATGGCCACACATCAAAAATCTTGGCATGCTGTCAATAAAGTTCAAACCGATGATATAAGGGCTTGTATCTCTAATTATTATTTTTCCAAAATTCCTTTATCATTGAATGACCATTTTCATATTACATTGTTCAGGGGAAGATCTTCTCAAAAAATAACAGATGTACTTTTAAGAATAGATAATGGTTTGAGAAAAACTTTAAGAAAGCTATTTAAAAAAGGAATTAGAGAAAATCCACATCAATACAAAAAATAATTTCTTTGTCCACATGTTATTTCATCTAAATAATTGTTTTTAGCAATTAATTTTTATATTTACTTCATTAACTTAAACTATTTTAATATGAAAAAAATAATATTGTTATCAGCAATTTCATTGCTAATGATCTCTTGTACAAACACTTCTAATAAAGAAGTTACTGAAGTTCCAAAAGAAATTGGATTTGATATGACTCAAGGTGTTAAAACACCTCTTTTTGGAGGAGATATGGAAACAGTTGCGGTTTGGGAAAAATACATCAAAGCGCACAATGAACAAGACATGGAGGCGATCAAAGCATTAAACGCAGAGAAGGGTTTTAAAGCTTATGGACCTAGAGGAGAGTTTATAGATGGTACAGAGGCCCATGCTGCTTTCTTAAAAGAATGGTTTGCAAATAATAATCCTAAATGGGTTACTAAATATGCAATTGCAAACGAATTTACAACCAAAGATGGGGCCCTTAGACAATATGTGACTTCTGGGCATGACCTAACGCTAACTGTTGAAGGGAAAGAAGTAAAAGTAAATCAAGTACATGATGCATTGATAGTCAATGGAAAAGTGCAAACCTTTTTTGTAAATGAAAGAGTATTAATAGAGCAATAAATAATACTAAGCACCTATAAAATCAAAGCCATAACATTTATTGTTGTGGCTTTTTTGTAGTTAAAAAAATGTGATTTTGTATTGTTTAAACATGTTTTGAGAAAGGAAAAAATTTTTCTCGATGATCAAGGGTTAAATTAACTTGGTTATTTTTTTACTCATGGGCTTTGTAAATGAATAGAAAACATCGATCAATTCTCCTTTTTCATCAATTAAATACTTTTGGAAGTTCCATTTTACAGAAGAATTCTTTTTTCCATTTTTACTTTTCATTGTTAACCATTGGTATAACTTATGCTGATTTTTTCCTTTAACCTCAATTTTTGAGGTCAATGGGAAATCAACGCCATAATTTAAGCGGCAAAATGTTTTTATTTCTAGTGCTGTTCCATATTCTTGGTTTCTAAACTGGTCACAGGGTAAGCCAATGATAACTAACTTTTCTTTATAGGTAGTATAAAGCTCTTGTAATTGGTCGTATTGATAAGTAAACCAGCATTTTGAGGCTACATTTACAAATAGTATTTTTTTACCCCTGTATTGATTTAAATCAATTGTGTTTCCGTCAATTCCCTCAATTTTGATATCGTATAAAGACTCATTCGAAGTTGTATCTTCTAAATAACTTAATGAGGTTAGAAATATAAGTAAGGTAAATAATTTCAACACAATTGTAGATTATTTCATGTTTTGATAGAGAACGGAATGTTCGTCCAGTTTCATAAAAACAGTGTAAATATAACTAATATTTTTTTTAAATAACCGTCCATGCGTATATCAGGAATATGAAAAAGGATAGGATTTATACCGATTTTAGTTTGTTTATCACTTAATTTTAGAATATATAATTTCTCAATTTTGAGAGGAGTCAATATGATTATAATAAACGATTGAGCTTCGAATTTATTCTTTAAGCATTAATTGATTCCAATTTAAAATTAACTTTACTATAACTATATTTTAAAGGTCAGGATGTTATTTTTACAAAAAATATTCTTGATGAGAAAAACAATATTACTTTTTATATTTTTAGGTGTTTTTATCAATAATTATGCTCAAATTAACCCTGATGATATTCAAATTATTAGAGATGCCTATGGGGTCCCACACATATACGCGGCGAAAGATTCTGAAGTAGCATACGGGTATGCTTGGGCACAAGCTGAAGATCATTTTAAACTTATACAAAAAGCCTATTTAGCAGGGAATGGATTGCTAGGAAGACGTTCTGGATTGAAAGGAGCTGGTGCAGATTTTTTAACGCAATTTATTCAAGCAGAAAAGACAGTCGATGAACTCTATCATACACTTGATGATAAATTTATCACACTACTGGAAGCTTTTACAGATGGGTTGAATGCATTTGCTCTCAAACATCCAAACCAAGTCCTCGAAAAAAAGTTGTTTCCGATCACACCAAAAAAACTCCTTCGCTATACACAGTTACAGTTATTTATTTCAAATGGTGCTGATAAACTTGTAACAGGTATTGTAAATGATAATATGTCATGGCCCTATGAAATAGAACAAGACACAAAGGGGTCCAATCTAATCGCAGTGAGTCGAAGTAGAACTCATTCTGATCAAACTTTTTTAACCATTAATACACACCAGCCCTTAGAAGGGGCAACTTCCTGGTATGAAGCTCATTTGGTCAGTAAAGAAGGAACCAATATTATTGGGGCTTCATTTCCTGGAACCCCCTGTATACTTACTGGTGCCAATCAATTTTTGGGATGGACACATACCGTAAATTACCCAGACAAAGCAGATGTTTTTGCACTAGAAATGCATCCAAAGAAAAAAGATGTGTATCTAGTTGATGGAGTACCCTATAAATTAGAAAAGTTTAGGGCAAAACTTACGTTTAAATTTCTTGGAATACCTATTCCTATTTACAAAAAATTTTACCGAAGTATTTATGGTCCTACACTAAAGAACAAAACAGGAGTCTATGCTGTTCGAACCCCAAGTACCACAAATATTAATGCCTTAGAGCAATGGTGGCGTATGAATAAGGCAACAAATTTTACATCCTTTTACAGGGCACTAGAGATGAAAGCATTACCAGGATATAATATAGGGTATGCAGATAGAAACGATACAATTTTCTACATTTCGAATGGTAAAATTCCAATAAGGGCAGAGGGATATGATTGGACAGATGTGGTTCCAGGAAACACAAAAGAGACGCTATGGAACACCTATTATGATATTAGCGAATTACCCCAAGTTGTGAGTCCAAAATCAGGATTTGTATACAATGCAAATCACAGCCCTTTTAAATCTTCAGGGAAGATCGACAATCCGTCGTCTGAAAATTTTGCGAAAGCAATGAATTATGAAACCTATGATAATAATCGATCTACCCGACTGCTTGAATTGCTCGAGGCAGAGGAACATATTGATTATGAGCGTTTCAAGCGCATAAAGTATGACCATCAATTACCCACGCCATTGCGTTATAATTTTATGGATTTAAACCCTTTGTTTGAGATGAAGGTAGAAGATTACCCCACTGTTCGTGTCCTTTTGTCAGACATTAAAAATTGGGATAGAGTTGCTCATGCGTCTTCTTATGGAGCAGGAGCATATGCATTACTATATTATCAACTGGGCCCCTTTTACAGGGATCTAGGCGCAGACCGCACTTTTACACACGAAGTATTGTTTGAAGCGTTAAAAATTACAAAAGCCTATATGAAAACTCATTTTGATAGTGAACGGATTCAGCTTGGAGAGTATCAAAAGTTGGTTAGAGGAGCCAAAGAACTTCCTATTTTTGGTCTACCCGATGTGGTAACAGCGATGCGAGGGAGTCCCTATAAAAATGGACGTATCAAAATTACACACGGAGAGTCTTATATAGGTATGGTTCGATTTACTCCAACTAAAACCTACTATGAGTCTGTTATTTCTTTTGGAAATAGTAGGAGATCAAAGAGTCCACATTACACCGATCAAATGGAATTATACGCAAATTTTAAAACAAAAAAAATGTCATTTGACCGTGCAGATGTCATTGAACAAGCCCAAAGAATTTATAGTCCAAAATAGAAGGGTACAGTTTTTTTTTGAACATTATGTAAAAATTGATAATTCATTGTAAAAATACTTCTCAAACACAAGTTAAATTAATAGATTTACGAAATTTTAAAAATAATTATGCGTTATTTATCATTGTTCAGTTTTTTTGTTTCCTTTTTAACCTATGCTCAAATAGATCATTGGGAAAGTGTGGTTCTTCCCGGAGATCAATGGCAGTATCTTTTGCCTAGCACACAACCCAATTCAAATTGGAACCAAGTAGAATTCAATTCATCAAGTTGGAATTCAGGAAATTCAGGTTTTGGATATGGAGATGATGATGATGCTACAATTCTACCAAGTACGATGTCTGTGTATATTCGATCTGCCTTTACAATTACAGATGCATCTGTGGTCGAGGCGATGGTATTAGATCTTGATTATGACGATGGCTTTGTTGCCTATTTAAATGGGCAAGAAATTGCTAGAAATTTAGTCTCAGGATCTGTGCCTAACTTTGATCAGGCTAGTGATGGATTACACGAAGCATTGCTTTATCAGGGATTCGCACCAGAACGTTTTACAGTAGATACAGCATTGTTAACTACAGGTACCAATGTAATTGCCGTGCAAGTCCACAACGAATCAATTAATTCCTCCGATTTAACTGTACTTCCCATACTGTCTGTAGGAGTCAATACAACGGATTATGACTATAGAACCCCTCCTTCATGGTTTGAAACTCCAAACATTCCTAGTGAGGTTAATTTTGAGTCTTCGAACCTACCCATAGTAGTCATTAATACAGAACAAGGTCAAAAAATTCCTGACGATCCAAAGATCAATGCTACGATGAAAATTATTTACAATGCTAATGGGCAACGAAATTTTCTATCAGATATCAATAATCCATCAGCTCTTCACTATGACGGGGCTATTAAAATTGAATATCGGGGATCTTCTTCAAGTCTACTAGATAAAAAACAATATGCATTCACTCCTTATGATGATCAGGGCGAAAAAGTAAATGTATCCTTTCTTGAAATGCCCAAAGAGAATGATTGGATTTTGAATGGTTTAGCCTATGATCCTTCGTTTATGAGAGATTACCTCAGTTATAAACTTTCAAACTTAACAGGAAACTATGCGTCAAGAGGCCGTTATTGTGAGGTGGTATTGAATGGAGATTTTCGAGGTATTTATGTCTTGCAAGAGAAATTAAAAGCAGATGATAGTCGGATTGATATCAATAAAATTAAAGAAACCGATCTATCATTTCCCAAACTTACAGGGGGGTATATTACCAAAGCAGATAAAAATGAAGGGGCAGACACCCCTGCTTGGTATATGGATTCTTACGGCTGGGGTCAGGTGAATTATATACATGAGCACCCTAAACCTACGACTGTTAAGTTTCAGCAAAATGAGTATATAAAGAATGAATTTGAGAAGCTTAAAGTATATGCAAGCCAGGGCATCAGTTCTATTACAACAGGGTACCCATCCGTGATAGACATTCCTTCATTTGTAGATTTTATGATCCTCAACGAATTTGCATCCAATGCAGATGGATATCAGTTTAGTACGTTTTTTCACAAAGACCGTAATGGCAAACTGAGAGCTGGGCCTATTTGGGATTTTAATTTAACGTTTGGAAATGATTTATTTAATTTTGGTTTTGATAGAAGTAAAACATATCTCTGGCAGTTTGAGTATGAAAATATGGGGACGAAATTTTGGACGGATCTATTTTATGACCCCGTTTTTAAATGCTACCTGACAAAGCGTTGGCAGGAGCTTATTGCTCCTGGAAACCCAATGAATTCTTATGGAATCTCTCAACTCATCGATGCTACCAAAACACTTATAATGGAAGCTGCTACACGCCAGGAATTACTATCAGGGACTACCGGTCAATTTGAAGATCAAATGAGTGCATTAAAATCATTTATATTTGAGCGAATCTCTTGGATATCAGGTCAATTATCTGACACAAGTTTATGTGATAATGTGCCAACACCTCCCTTGGTCATTTCCAAAATAAATTATCATCCTTTGGTACAAGAAGACCAAGATTCAAGTGACTATGAGTTTATTGAAATCATTAATAATAGTCGATCGTCTGTAAATCTTACAGGAATTTATTTTGGAGGTTTAGGATTGACCTATCAATTTTCTCCCGGAGCTACAATTTCTGGTAATAAGTCAATTTATTTGGCAAATAAGAGTGAGTCTTTTAAAGAGCGTTATGGATTTGAGCCTTTTGGTGAATTTTCGAGAAGTTTGTCAAATGACGGTGAAGATCTTGTATTATTAGATGCCTATGGAAATATTATTGATGAAGTTACCTATAATGATGCATTACCATGGCCAGAAGAGGCAGATGGTGATGGTTCATTGCTACAACTAAAAAGTTTGGGCTTAGATAATAGTTTAGCAAGTAATTGGAAAGCTGTAACGGACATTGCTGGAAACCTTTCAACTAATTTTGTTCAAATAGAACCTTATGTAACTCTTGGTCCAAATCCTGTGTCAGATTTGTTAACGCTAGAAATTTCATCAGGAGAAATTTCTGACGTAAAACTATTCAGTCTTGATGGAAAATTGGTACGGAGCTATGCCTTTAATCAAAGAAAGGTCGAGTTGGATGTAAGTACTTTTGAAAACGGACTATATCTACTTCAGATACAAACCAATACCTCTATATTGCACAAGAAGATACTTAAAAATTAATAATTCACTTACAGCCTACACCAAAAAAAAAATCGGACTCTCTTATAGTTTAAGAAAGTCCGATAATAATAAAGTTGATCATAATTTTATGTTGGAATATTGTTAAAACAAGAGACTAGGAAAGAATTTTTGATAGAAAATTATGATTATTGTTTTATACCTCAGCAATACAAAAATCGTATAAATTTGATTACATAGAAAAAACAAACCCTTGCAAATCATAAGATTAACAAGGGTTGTTGTACTGAAGATGGGACTTGAACCCATACGAGCATTACTGCTCACTGGATTTTAAGTCCAGCGTGTCTACCAATTCCACCACTTCAGCATTGGATTTATTTTAGAATAGAGCGAAAGACGGGATTTGAACCCGCGACCCCCACCTTGGCAAGGTGATGCTCTACCCCTGAGCTACTTTCGCAGTCATTATTTTAATGATCTTGTGCTCATTAATTTAGAAACAAATTTATCTAATAATTGGAGCGGTGCAAATATAATAAGTTTTGCTTATCTAACAAATACTTTTGGCTTTTTTTGACAAAAAAAGCACTTTTTAAATCTCGTGTATTTTAAAGTGTTTGGAACACCTTTTTAGGCTAATTTTTAGGAGTTGCCCAAGTTGCTATATAACAATAACTTAGAAAAATTGATTTATAATACGTACGCAAATTCCCTATGTAAAAAAAATGAGCCCAATATTGAATCAGGCTCATGAACATCAAAATTAACTATTTGAAATTTTTTATTTTTCAGTCATTTCTACTGAAATTATTTAGCTGCTGCGTATCGTTTTGAAACTTCATTCCAATTTATTACGTTAAAAAAGGCAGTAATGTAATCAGGTCTTCTGTTTTGGTAATTTAAATAGTATGCGTGTTCCCAAACATCCAGTCCTAAAATTGGAGTTCCTCCACATGTAACACCTGGCATTAAAGGATTGTCTTGATTTGGTGTGGCACATACTTCTACTTTCCCTCCTTTTTGAACACATAACCATGCCCAACCTGAACCAAATTGTGTTGCCGCTGCTTTTGAAAATGCGTCTTTAAAAGCATCTATAGAACCAAATTCAGCTTCAATCGCGCTTTTTAAATCTCCAGAGATTTCACCCTTATCATTAGGATTCATCACAGACCAAAATAATGAGTGATTGTAAAACCCACCTCCATTATTTCGAACACCCGCATTGCTCATATCTAGATTGGTAAGAATATCTTCGATAGATTTTCCTTCTAAATCAGTACCTGCAATTGCTCCGTTTAATTTTGTTGTATATCCATTGTGATGTTTCGAATGGTGAATCTCCATTGTTCTTGCATCTATATTTGGTTCTAACGCATCATAAGCGTATCCTAATTCTGGTAATTGAAAAGCCATTTTTTATATTGTTTTAAATATTAATATTAATTGTAATGAATCGTAAAATTAATCATAATTACATGGTTTTACAAGAAGTTTTCGGTTTGATAATTTATCACGGTATAAGAAAGATTTATTCTCCATATTTTTTCATAAATGCTTCCAATTTTAATACCATCTTTTTGCTCCCGCAAATAAAGGGAATTCTTTGATGTAATTCGGTAGGAGTCACCTCCATGGTTCTTTGATATCCATCAGAAGATTTACCATCTGCTTGTTCAGCTATAAAAGCCATTGGATTGCATTCATACAATAAACGTAATTTTCCATTTGGGTTCCGAGATCCTTTTGGATACATGTAAATTCCACCTTTGATCATGTTTCTATGAAAATCAGAAACCAATGAACCAATATATCTGCTCGTGTAGGGTCTGTTTTCTTTTTCTTCTTGACAATATTTGATATATTTTTTTACTCCCAAAGGAAAGTCTAAATAATTCCCCTCATTTACAGAATAAATTGTTCCTTCTTCTGGAAATTTAATATTGGGATGAGACAAATAAAAAGTTCCTATTGCTGGATTCAATGTAAAACCATTTACGCCGTTACCGGTTGTGTATACTAACATTGTGGAGGTTCCATAAATCACATAGCCTGCGGCAACTTGCTCACTCCCTTTCTGCAAAAAATCTTTTAATTGAACAGGGGTTCCAACAGGAGTTACTCTTTTGTAAATAGAAAAAATAGTCCCTACTGAAACATTGACATCAATATTAGAAGAACCATCCAAAGGATCTATCAAAACAACATATTTGTTTTGATGATTTTGATCAATGCTATTGATCGTTACAAAATGATCTTCTTCTTCGCTGGCAATTCCACAAACAATATTTCTTCGGGTTAATGTCTGAATAAAGGTCTTGTTTGCATATACATCTAGTTTCTGTTGGTCCTCGCCTTGGATATTAGTATCGCCATAAGTACCGATAATATCAACCAAACCTGCTTTGTTTACTTGGTGATTCACCACTTTTGCAGCCAAGCGTATTGAATTTAAAAGACTAGATAATTCACCAGAACTAAATGAAAAGGCGTGTTGATTTTCAATAATAAATTCTCCTAATGTTTGTTTTTTTCCTTTCATGTTCGCAAAAATTTCCAAATAGATTACAAATATCTAAACTTTTATTGAGTTACTACAACGATTTCGTAGTTAATTTTAACCAAAGATTTTAAACAAAAGTTACATACCTGTAAAAAATAGTCAAATATTTTTGATCGAAGTCAAAACAACTATCTTTGATGAAAATTTTTAAGGATGGATTTTATTATAAGAAAAGGAGAAGAAAAAGATATGCAATCGGTATTGGATTTAATTACAGAATTGGCTGTTTTTGAAAAAGAACCTGATGCTGTTGATATTTCAGTAGCTGATTTGCTAAATGATGGTTTTTCGGAAAATCCAAAGTTTAAAATTTTTGTTGCAGAACAGGAAAATCAGATCATTGGAATCGCCTTGTTTTACGAACGTTATTCTACCTGGAAAGGGAGAACGATTCATCTAGAGGATTTGATAGTTACCAAAAACAAGCAAAAAATTGGAGCTGGGAAAGCCTTGTATACGGCTGTTTTAAAATATGCTTTTGATCATAACTTTAATAGAGTTGCTTGGGAAGTCATCGATTGGAATGTGAATGCAATTGATTTTTATAAAAGCACAGGGGCTACCTATTTAAATGATTGGTCCGTGGTGCAAATGAACAAGGAAAATTTAGCAAAATTTATTCAAAATAATTAAAATGAAAATTTTTAAATTTGGAGGTGCTTCTGTAAAAGATGCAGAAAGTGTCAAAAATATTACCCGAATTTTACAACAGGAAGGAACAGAAAATACGCTGGTTGTAATTTCTGCAATGGGTAAAATGACCAACGCTTTTGAGGAGGCTATAGATGCCTATTATAATAAATCAGAAGTACTCGCTGATAAATTAGGTTTTATTGAAGACTTTCATAAAACGATCATTCAAGATTTGTTTGATAATGATGATGAGATACACAAAGAAATCGAGATTCTTTTAGGTGAATTAAATTGGTTTTTAGAACGAAATACATCCAAAAGATATAATTATGTGTATGATCAAATTATATGTTTTGGAGAACTTTTGTCTACCAAAGTTGTGAGTGCATATTTATCAAAAATAGGGCTCGAAAATAACTGGTTTGATGTACGGAATTTTATAAAAACAGACAGCAATTACAGAGATGCTAAAGTAGATTGGGAGTTGACCCAAGAAATTATTAGTAATACCCTAGATGCCACCAAATTAAATATCACCCAAGGTTTTATTGCTGCAAACGATACTGAGAATACAACAACTTTAGGGAGAGAAGGTTCTGATTATACTGCAGGTATTTTTGCTTATTGTCTAAATGCAGACAGTGTAACCATATGGAAAGATGTACCTGGGGTTTTAAATGCAGATCCAAGAGTCTTCACAAAGACGACCTTATTAGAACAAATTTCGTATGAGGAGGCTATCGAAATGGCCTTTTACGGAGCTTCAGTGATTCATCCAAAAACAATACAACCCCTAGAAAGAAAAGAAATTCCATTGTTTGTTCGTTCTTTTGTAAATACAAAAGAACCTGGAACTCGTGTTTCTAAAGGAGCTCGATTGGTCCCTTTTATTCCTTGTTTTATTGTAAAGAAAAATCAGATTTTAGTTTCTATTTCGGCATTAGATTTCTCTTTTATGGTAGAAAATAATATTAGCTATATTTTTCAAAAACTACACGAATATCAGCTAAAAGTGAACTTAATTCAGAATTCTGCCATCAGTTTTTCAGTTTGTATAGATAATAAATTCAATAAGTTTGATGCTTTTTATAAAGAACTTAAAGCAGAATTTAAAATAAACGTCCAACGGGAAGTAGACCTATACACGATTCGTCATTTTAATGAAAAAGCCATTCATGATATTGAAGCCATAGGAACCTCGCTTTTAACACAAGTAAATAAAGAGACCTCACAAATTGTAGTCAGTTCAAATGAATAAATAGCCTTTTTATTAATTTTAGTAAGTTTGTGTTGAGGTTTAAAAATAGTTTATGGGATTAGTTACATCTAAAGAGGTTTCGAAAGTAATTGGTTTGCAAAAACTTGGCTTTTTGGGCACTTTTGTAGGCTGGCTCTTCATCCGAATTCTTCTCATCTCAGAGATCAATAAAATATATAATAAGAATAAAAATAAGGCTGATTTAGATTTTTTAGAAGGTATTTTAGAGGATTGCGATATTAAATTTGAAATTCCAGAAGAAGACTTAAAAAGAATTCCTAAAGAAGGTCCTTTTATCACTATTTCGAATCATCCTTTGGGAGGTATCGATGGTATTTTATTGTTGAAACTTCTTGTTGGAAAAAGAGCAGATTATAAAATTATTGCTAATTTCTTATTGCAAAGAGTTGCTCCTTTAAAACCCTACATAATGCCTGTGAATCCCTTTGAAAATAAAAAGGATCTAAAATCCAGTGTTGCAGGAATTAAAAATGCATTGGGACATTTACAAGCTGGGAAACCCATAGGTATATTTCCTGCCGGGGAAGTCTCTACCTATAAAGATGGAAAATTAATGGTAGATAAACCTTGGGAGGAGGGGGCTGTCAAATTGATAAAAAAAGCCAAGGTACCTGTTATTCCTATTTATTTTCATGCCAAAAACAGTCGGTTGTTTTATTTCTTATCTAAAATTTCAGACACGTTACGAACTGCAAAATTACCCTCAGAAGTTATTTCTCAGGGCGGTAAAGTGATCAAGGTAAGAATTGGAAAACCGATTTCTGTTAAGGATCAAGATAGCTATGAAGAGCTTTCTGCTTTTCATGAGTTTATTAGAAAGAAAACCTACATGTTGGCAAACCCTTTTGAAAAAACTCATAAGTTACTTTCTACTAAAAACATCAAAATAAAAAAACCTGTAAAAAAAATAACTGCTCAAAAAAATACAGATTTATTCATTGAGGAAGTGGAGGCTTTAAGAAATACTGATGGAAGATTGCTAGAGAGTAAAAATTATGAAGTATTTTTTGCAAATGCAAAAGAAATTCCACACTTACTGTATGAAATTGGCAGATTGCGTGAAATTACTTTTAGAGATGTTGGAGAGGGAACAAATAAATCCATTGATTTAGATAAGTACGACAATTATTATTATCAAATGTTCCTTTGGGATAGAGAAGCAAGTTGTCTTGTGGGAGCTTATAGAATGGGACTGGGTAAAGAAATTTTTAAGAATCATGGAATCAATGGGTTTTATATTCAAACACTTTTTAGAATAGAGCCTGAATTGTATCAAATGATGGCGACTACCATCGCGCTGGGACGTGCATTTATAGTTAAAGAATACCAACAAAAGCCAATGCCATTATTTTTATTATGGAAAGGGATTGTGCATGTAACCTTGCGATATCCAGAATATAAGTATTTAATGGGTGGTGTTTCTATCAGTAATCAATTTTCAGAGTTCTCAAAGTCTTTAATGATTGAGTTTATGAAATCTCATTATTACGATCCATACATTGCACAATATATTCATCCAAAGAAAGAATACAAGGTCAAATTAAAAGATGGAGATAAAGATTTTGTATTTGATGCTACCAAAGCAGATCTGCAAAAATTTGACAAAATTATTGATGAAATAGAACCTGGAGCGCTAAGGATTCCAGTTTTGATTAAGAAATATGTCAAACAAAATGCTCGTTTGGTCGCCTTTAATGTAGATCCAAAATTTAACAATGCAGTCGATGGATTAATGTATATCAAAGTGTCAGACATCCCAGAGAGTACTGTGAAACCTGTAATGGAAGAATTTCAAGCAGAGTTAGAGCGCAAAGCCTCAAGTCTTTAATACGGTGAGAAAAACTGCTTATTTCTTCACCTTTTTTTTTGTGTATTGGGAATTTTCTTGAAGCTGAATATGATTCTAATTATCTAGCAAAGCAATACATCTAGACAAAACTAAATAAGATTCCTGAAATAGAACTATTTAACACTTGCGCAAACAATTAAAATGATTAAATTTGCACTCGATTTTTTAAAGAATAAGAGAACAAAATGAATATTACAAAAGAAAACATAGATGCGTTAAACGCAGTTGTAAAAGTTGATATTGTTGCTGATGACTATCAAGAAAAGGTAACAAAACAATTAACAGATTACCGTAAAAAGGCAGATGTTCCTGGTTTTAGGAAAGGACACGTTCCCATGGGAATGATCAAAAAGCAATATGGTAAATCTGTAATGATAGATGAGGTTAACAAGCTTTTACAAGAATCGTTAAATACATTTTTAGCAGAGGAAAAATTAGATATTTTAGGAAATCCTATTCCAAGAATGAAAGAAGATTTTGATTGGTCTGCTGACGTTTTTTCTTTTGAATTTGAATTGGGTTTAGCTCCTACATTTGATGTAAAATTAACTTCTAAAAAGAAAGTTACGCAATATAATATTATTGCAACAGAGGAATTAATTGACAAAGAGGTGAAGAACATTCAAAATCGTTATGGAAAAATGAGTTCTTTAGATAGTGTAAATGAGCATTCTAATGTGACTGGAACTTTTGTAAATGAAGAGAGTGAAATCAATAAAAAATCTTCTTTTTTAGTGAGTGACTTGAAGGGTAAGAAAAATGAGAAAAAATTCATTGGAGCTGAGGTTGGCGACGTAATTTCATTGCAAACTAAAAAATTATTTGAAGAAGCACATAAACTACAAGCTATTCTTGGTGTTTCTCAAGATCTTGCAGAGAATCTAGATGTTACAGTTTCTTTTACGGTAGAGGAAATTACAAAGACCATTCCTGCAGATTTAGACAAAGAATTATTTGACAAACTTTTTGTAGACGGGAGTGTAAATTCTGTGACAGAATTAAGAGAAAAGATCAAAGAAGATGCAGAAAAGCAATTTCAACAACAAGGAGATCAACAATTATTAAATGCAGTAATCGAACATTTAGTTGCGACTACTAAATTTGATTTACCTGCTGATTTCTTAAAGAAATGGTTAGCAACTGCAGGTGAAAAAGAATTATCTCCTGAAGAGGCAGCTGCCGAATATGAGAAGTCTGAAAAAGGATTGCGTTATCAATTGATTGAAGGAAAGATCATGAAAGAGAACGATATCAAATTAGATTATGCAGAATTGGTAGACTATGCAAAGGGATTCATCCGAACGCAAATGGCACAATTTGGAAATATGAATCCAGAAGAAAAAGAACTGGATGATATTGCTGGTAGAATTTTACAAAATCAAGAAGAAGCTCAAAAATTACAGTCTCAATTAATCAGTCAAAAATTATTGACTTTTTACAAAGAAAATATGAGCTTTAAATCGAAAGAGCTTTCTTATGAGAATTTTATTAAAGAAGTATACAAGTAAGAATCTTAGATTGTTTTAGCAGTTACCATTGAGGTATTCAATTATGTATTGCTTCCAATTAGAGAAAGATATCAATAGTAAAAAACCTGAATTGTGAGATTCGGGTTTTTTTAGTCATAAGCTGAAACTAAATAGTTAGAAATAGTTCTTATCTTTACAATAATAAATTTAAAATAGAATCACGAAAATGGATTACGGAAAAGAGTTCGAAAAATACGCCACAAAACATCACGGTATCAATAGTACCTATTTTGGTAAAATTACTAGTAGTTTAACTCCTTACATAATGGAGGAACGTCAAATGAACATTACTCAAATGGATGTTTTTTCTCGTTTAATGATGGATAGAATTATTTTTTTAGGAACAGGAATTAATGATCAAGTAGCGAATATTATTCAAGCTCAATTATTGTTTTTGGAAAGTGTAGATGCTAATAAAGATATTTCAATTTATATTAATTCTCCTGGAGGAGGAGTCTATGCAGGTCTTGGTATTTACGATACCATGCAATTTATAAAACCTGATGTTGCTACGATTTGTACAGGTATGGCAGCTTCAATGGGAGCCGTTTTAATGTGTGCAGGACAAAAAGGAAAGCGATCAGCGTTGCCTCATTCGAGAATAATGATTCACCAACCTTTGGGAGGTGCTCAGGGTCAGGCCTCTGATATTGAAATCACAACAAGAGAAATTTTGAAATTAAAAGATGAATTGTATACGATCATCGCAAATCATTCGGGCCAAACAAAAGAGAAAGTTCATAAAGATTCTGACAGAGATTATTGGATGAAGGCAGACGAGGCAAAAGCCTATGGAATGGTCGACGAAGTTTTGGCAAGAAAATAATAATTATAGGGTCTAAAGTAGAAAAGAATAAAGCAGATACCATGTCGAAAGAAGAAAACCTAGAATGTTCGTTTTGCGGACGAAAAAAAGCAGAAACAGACCTCTTAATTGCAGGAGTAGATGCTCATATTTGTGATAAATGTATAGAGCAAGCTCATGGAATTGTAGAAGAAGAAATTTCTGATTCAAAATCTACTGGCTTATCGAAAGATTTAATACTAAAAAAGCCTCTAGAAATTAAGGATTTTCTAGATCAGTACATCATTGGGCAAAACCAAACTAAAAAAGCAATGGCAGTTGCTGTTTACAATCATTACAAACGTTTGTTACAAGATGTAGACAATGAAGATGATGTAGAAATAGAAAAATCCAATATTGTTTTGGTAGGAGAAACAGGAACAGGAAAAACACTCGTTGCTAGAACCATCGCAAAGATGTTAAATGTTCCATTTTCCATTGTAGATGCAACCGTATTGACTCAAGCAGGATATGTTGGTGAAGATGTAGAAAGTATTTTAAGTAGATTGTTACAAGCTGCAGATTATGATGTAGAAAAGGCACAAAGAGGAATTGTTTTTATTGATGAAATTGATAAAATTGCCAGAAAAGGAGATAACCCTTCTATAACCAGAGATGTTTCTGGTGAAGGTGTTCAACAAGCACTCTTAAAATTGTTGGAAGGTTCTGTTGTAAATGTAGCTCCAAAAGGAGGAAGAAAACATCCAGATCAGAAATTTATTGAAGTAAATACAAAGGATATTTTATTTATTGCTGGAGGAGCATTTTCTGGAATAGAGAGAATTATTGGGAAACGTTTAAATAGGCAAGCAGTTGGTTTTGGAGCTTCTTTAGAGGAAGATAAAATTGATGAAGAAAATGTACTGCAATACATCACACCCGTAGATTTGAAATCTTTTGGGTTAATTCCTGAGATTATTGGACGTTTACCTGTGTTGAGTTATATGAACCCACTAGATGCAAAAACATTGCGTTCAATTCTTACGGAGCCAAAAAACGCCATCATGAAGCAGTATGCAAAATTGTTTACAATGGATGGTGTCGAATTCACGGTAGATGAAGAAGCCTTAAATTATATCGTAGAAAAAGCAGTTGAATATAAACTAGGAGCAAGAGGGTTACGTTCTTTATGTGAAGCTATTTTTACGGATGCAATGTTCGATTTGCCAAGTTCAGATCAAAAAGAATTTATTGTCACCCATGAATATGCAGAAGCCAAATTGACAAATACAACCCTAAAGAAGTTAAAAGCAGCATCATAATAATTTAAAATCTAATGTGTAACAACCTCACAAGTTTAATTGTGAGGTTTTTTTATTCCTTGTTTTATAAATTAATAAAAAATGGAATTCTTATATTTGTTTACACTTTCCAACGAATCTAATTAATGATATCAAGAAGTACTATAGACCGAGTTTTCGAATCTGCTAGAGTAGAGGAGGTTATTGGTGAATTTGTTCAATTAAAAAAAGCAGGAAGTAATTTTAAAGGCTTGAGCCCGTTTACAGACGAAAAATCTCCCTCTTTTATGGTGTCTCCAGTAAAACAAATTTGGAAAGATTTTTCTACAGGGAAAGGTGGAAATGCCGTTTCATTTTTAATGGAACATGAGCATTATTCTTATCCAGAGGCGCTCAGATGGTTGGCTAATAAGTATCAGATAGAGGTAGAAGAAACTGAACAAACTTCTGAAGAAAAAGCACAAATGAATGAGAGAGAAAGTATGTTTTTGGTTTCTAATTTTGCCAAAGATTATTTTCACGATGTAATGCTCAATTCGAACAAAGGAAAAGCAATTGGATTGTCATATTTTAAAGAACGTGGTTTTAGAGAAGAAACCATCAATAAATTTGATTTAGGATATTGTATTGACGAGTGGGATAATTTCACTAAAGCTGCATTGGCTAAGGGATATGATTTAAAATATCTTTCTTCAACAGGACTTACAATTGTAAAAGAAAACAAACAGTTTGATCGCTTCAAAGGACGCGTAATGTTTCCTATTCATTCGATGTCTGGTCGTATTTTGGGTTTTGGGGGGCGTATTTTAACTGCAGATAAAAAAGCTGCTAAATATTTAAATTCTCCTGAGAGTGATATCTACCATAAGAGTAAAATTCTTTATGGAATTTATCAAGCTAAAAAAGAAATAGCCAAACAAGATAATTGTTTTTTAGTAGAAGGATATACAGATGTTATTTCTTTACATCAATCTGGTATTGAGAATGTTGTAGCCTCTTCAGGAACCGCGTTAACATCAGATCAAATCCGGTTGATAAATAGACTTACCAAAAATATCACCGTTTTATTTGATGGGGATGCAGCAGGAATCAGAGCATCCATTCGAGGAATAGATCTAATCCTTGAACAAGGTATGAACGTTAAAGTAGTTCAATTCCCCGATGGAGAAGATCCAGATAGTTTTGCAAAATCAAATTCGAATACCGATTTAAAAGAATATCTAGCAGATACAGCTCAAGACTTTATCAACTTTAAGGTATCTTTATTATTAAAGGATTCTAACAACGATCCCATAAAAAAAGCAGGCGTCATTCGCGATATCATTACCAGTATTTCTAAAATTCCTGATGGAATTCAGCGTGAAGTATATGTGAAAGAATGCGCAAGAATTATGGATATTTCTGAGCGTGTCCTCTTTAGTGAGTTGGCTCAATTATTAAAAAAAGGGATCAAAGAAAAAAGAAAAACATCCAAACTACCGCAAGATCCAAATCAACCTCCTTCAGAATATTTTGCAGCGCAAGAAAAATCTCAAATGGGATTGGTAAAAGGAGGGGAAGTTTCCATTCAAAAAATAGATCAACTTTCCATTTTAGAAAAAGAAATCATTCGTATTTTACTTTTATTTGGTAATGAAGAGGTAGGGTTTGTTGAAGAAATTTCAACCATTGAAGATGATGGAAAAGAAACGCTGTCGTTTAGAAAGTATCAAAATTTAGTTTCAGCAGAAATTTATTTGCATTTACAAGAAGATGAAATAGAATTCACAAATCCGTTGTTTCAGGAAATTTATGCAGAAATCATTCATCAATTAAATCAGACTGATAAACTCGTTATAGATCAATTTGTAAATCATCAAAATACTCAGATTTCAACCACTGTTACCTCGATACTAATGGATGAAGAAAAGCATCAACTCAGTAATTGGGAAAGTAAAAATATAGAAGTTAAAACCGCTAAAGAGGTGCTGCCCAAAGCTGTTTCTGATGTCATCTATAATTTACGTAGAATTTTAATTGACCGCCTGGTACATGAGTCTTTGGTTCAAGGAAAAGAATATTCAACGGAAGAAAAAGAAGTCGTGATGAGTTACAATTCTTTGAGAATTAGGTTATCTGAAAAACTAAAAAGGGTAGTCTAATCCCTCAGAAATTAACTTGTACAAGAAAGAGTTAAAAAAACTTCAAGTAGTACTGTCACTCCTTACCAACGATTAGTTGAATGTTTTTGGAATGTTACAAACAGGAATTGGTAACATTTTATGTTGGTTGGATTGGTTTAATTTTGTGTAAATTTCAAAAACTTCTTTTTCTCTATCCACAAAATCTGTTACTTTTTTACCTAATTTTTTTGTTCTCATAGCCCATTCTAACTCGTCATATGAGGCTCCAATTTGCTGTTCATCTGTTCTGCTATCTCCAAAAAGGCCGTCTGTGGGTTCTGCTTCCTGTATCGATTTTGGAACCTTTAAAAAAGCAGCTATTTCATAAACCTCAGATTTCATTAAATCTGCAATAGGACTCAAATCTACCCCTCCATCTCCATATTTTGTATAAAAACCAACGCCAAAATCTTCCACTTTATTCCCTGTTCCTACTACCAGATAATTATGAAGTCCTGCTAAATAGTATAAGCTTGTCATTCGAAGTCTTGCTCGAGTATTGGCTAAAGAATGTGCAATTTTATCTGGAGATACTTGAGCAGGAACTTCATTTTTAAAGTTTTCAAAAGTATTGGTTAAATCTATTTGAACATCAGAAACATTGTCAAAACGTTCTTTTAGTTGACCAATATGCTCTTTTGCCCTAGATACCTGATTTTCCGCTTGATGTATTGGCATTTCAACACAGAGTGTAGGGAATCCAGTAGATGCACACAGTGTTGAAGTTACAGCAGAATCAATACCTCCTGAAACACCAACAACAAACCCTTTTGTGTTTCCTTTTTCTGCATATTCTTTTAACCAACTGATTATGTGTTTTGAAACTTTTTCGGCTTTCATTGACAAACTATTTTAGTACTTTTATCGTTTTATATTTCTACATTGCAAGATACGAAGTTTATGAGATTTTTTATACTAGTTTTTTTAATTTTATTCAGCTTTCTTTCCTGTAAACCCAGTGACACAGAGATTGTTGATACCTCAACGATTGAAGTAGATTTTTCTACAAAACGCTACGAGGTAGATTTTTACAATACAACCACAGAAAATTTACCAGACTTAAAAAATAAGTACCCCTATTTTTTTCCAAAAGCATTTACAGATAGTCTGGTGATTGCTAAAATTAACAATAAGGACGAACAGGAGCTGTACAAAGAAACACAGAAACAATATTCAACTATTTCAAAATTCCAAACAGAACTTACGTCTCTTTTTAAACACATTACATTTTATAACCCAACTTTTGAATCTCCAGATCTTGTTACTTTAATTTCGAACATAGACTATGAGAGTCGTATCATTTATGCCGATAGTTTGTTATTGGTTTCCTTGGATGTTTATTTGGGTAAAGAACATGATTTTTATGCCGATTTTCCGTCATACATCAAACAAACGAATACAAAAGAACATCTTATTGTTGATGTTGCAGATGCTATCATAGAACAACAAGTACCCTTATCTTTAGAGAGAAGTTTTATAGGCCGGATGATACATGAAGGAAAGAAAATGTATGCATTAGATAGGTATCTACCGACTATTTCTGACACCTTGAAAATTGGATATTCAAAGAGTAAATTTCAATGGGCTGCTGAAAATGAAGAAAATATTTGGATGTATTTTATAGAGAAAAAATTATTGTTTAGTACCGATACAAAACTGAACAAAAGATTTTTAGAAAATGCTCCTTTTTCTAAGTTTTACTTACACCAAGATCGTCAATCTCCCGGAAGAATTGGTGTTTGGATAGGATGGCAAATTGTAAAATCTTTTATGCAAAATAATGATGTATCTTTGCAAAAATTATTAACCACAGATTCTGAATATATATTCAATAAATCAAGATATAAGCCCAAACAATAATGTCAATAAAACATAGATCACACGTCAAATTTGAAATTAGTTTAGATGAAAACAGAGTGCCTGAGGAAATTTCTTGGACAGCAGAAGATGGAGGAATTGAAAATGAAGCTTCCAAAGCGATTATGATTTCTGTTTGGGATCATAAGCAAAAAGATACTTTGCGCATGGATTTATGGACCAAAGACATGCCAGTAGATCAAATGAAGCAATTTTACCATCAAACATTGGTTTCTATGTCAGATGCCTTTGAGCGTGCTACTGGTGATGATAAAATGAGCGCTACAATGCGTGATTTTTGTGATTATTTTGCAGAAAAGCTAGAATTAAAATAACCTATTATATGAGAAAAGGTTTTTAAAACTAGTTTAGAACTTATTTACAAGCTCTTTATCTTATTAATAATGTATTTGTAGTCGTCAGGGTTATTTACAAAATCTCTTCCCGAAACATCAATAACAATAGAATTTAGACTTTTGTCTGTGTCAATAAAGTTTCGGTAACCAAGATGTATTTTATTTAAATAATCAGGGCTTATGCTTTGTTCATACTCTCTCCCTCTTTTCTTTATATTTTGTAATAATCGTTCAGTATTCTGATACAGATAAATATATAAACTAGGTTTTGTAATTTCCTTATACATAATGTCAAACATTTTTCTGTATAAGATATATTCTTCTTTTTGGAGTGTTACTTGTGCAAATATTAAAGATTTGAAGATATAATAATCGGAAACAATAAAGTTTTTAAATAAGTCAAATTGCGCTAGATCGTCTGATAACTGTTGGTGTCTGTCAGCTAAAAAACTCATCTCCAAAGGAAATGCATAACGCTCTTTGTCTTCATAAAATTTGGGTAAAAAAGGATTGTCCGCAAATCGTTCTAATATTATTTTTGCATTGAACTCATCTGAAATCATTTTCGTTAAAGAGGTTTTCCCTGAACCAATATTTCCTTCGATTGCGATATAATTGTATTTTTCACAGAGAGGTATAGGTCTTCGTAATTTTTCTTCAACCATTGAAATTTCTGAAGGATCCTCGCAGTTTTGCGAGCAAACAGAAAGTTGTATCTTTTTGATTGGATGAATTTCATTGGGTGCAATCTCAGCCAGGGGGATCATTACAAATTTACGATCTAACATTTTTGGATGAGGAACAGTTAATAATTTAGAAAAGATTACTACCTCATCAAATAACAAGATATCAATATCGATTTTTCTATTCTGGTAACCCTTTTCAGAAGAGCGAAGTCTTCCCAATTCACGCTCTATCTCCAGTAATGAATCCAATAAGGTTTCAGGTTGTTGGTAGGTAGAAACTTTGACGCAAATATTCAAGAAATTTTCTCCTTCAAAACCCCATGATGGAGTTTGGTAAACGGAGGAAATTTTTTGAATTCCACCAATTTTGTCATCGATTAGATCAACAGCTTTTTGAAGATTTTCAAGTTTATTTCCTTGATTGGTTCCTAGCGATAAGTATGTGATACGTTGTATTTTCATAATAACGATTACAAAGAAAATAAAAGCAAATTATAAATAGGCTATAAATAAAAAAAATCGCCAAAAAAATTGGCGATTTTATATATTCACAAGAAAAAAATTAATCTTCTTTTCTTGGTTCTCTTGGTTTTCTATCGTCGCGTCTACGATTGTCTCTCCCTCTGTTGTCGCGTCCACCAGAGCGCTTGTCATCTCTTGGAGGTCTTGCCACATAACCTTCAGGTTTTGGTAACAAGGCCTTTCTAGAAACTTTTTCTTTACGTGTTCTTGGATCTAAACCAAAGTACTTCACTTCAAAAATATCTCCCATATTTACAACATCAGAAACGTTTTCTGTACGTTCCCAAGCCAATTCGCTTACATGAAGTAACACTTCGTTTCCTGGGGCGTCTGTATATTCCACAACAGCACCAAAGTCTAACATTTTAATCACTTTTACCTGGTAGGTATTTCCAACTGTAGGCTTGAATAACATCGATTCTATACGAGCAATTACAGCTTCTATTCCAGCAGGATTTGTTCCTAAAATTTCGATGATTCCTTCTTCAGTTTCAGCATCTTCAGTAATGACAATAGTGGTTTCTGTTTCTTTCTGTAATTCCTGAATATGTTTACCTCCCGGCCCAATAAATGCACCAATATATTCATTAGGAATTCTTCTATTGATCATTTTCGGAGCATGTGCTTTTACTTCTTCGTTAGGAGTTGTAATTGTGTCCGTTAGTTTTCCTAAAATATGTAAACGTCCATCTCTTGCCTGTTTTAGAGCATTGACTAAAATTTCATAGCTCAATCCTTTTACTTTGATGTCCATTTGACAAGCGGTTATTCCTTCAGAGGTACCTGTTACTTTAAAGTCCATGTCACCTAAATGATCTTCGTCTCCTAAAATATCAGATAAAACAGCATAACGATCTCCGTCAGAAATTAATCCCATTGCAATACCAGAAACAGGTCTGGTCATTTGCACACCTGCATCCATTAATGCCATTGTACCCGCACAAACTGTTGCCATAGAAGAAGAACCATTAGATTCTAATACCTCAGAAACAACTCTTACGGTATAAGGACAGTCTGCAGGAATCATTCCTTTTAAACCACGTTGTGCTAAGTTACCATGACCAACTTCTCTACGAGAGGTTCCTCTTAAGGGTCTTGCTTCTCCAGTACAAAAAGGAGGGAAGTTATAATGCAAATAGAAACTTTCTTCACCTTCGTAGGATGGCATGTCTATTTTATTTGCATCTCTAGAGGTTCCCAAAGTTACGGTGGCTAAAGCTTGCGTTTCTCCACGAGTAAAAATTGAAGAACCATGTACTGATGGTAAGTAATCAACTTCACACCAAATTGGTCGGATGTCTGTTGTTTTACGACCGTCCAAACGTACTCCTTCAGAAAGTGTCAATTCACGGACAGCATTTTTTTGAGATTTGTTAAAATATTTCCCTACTAAATCTCCATATTCTTCTAATTCTTCTTCTGTTAAAGAGGCGTTTAGTTCTTCTTTAACTTCTGAGAAAGCAGCACTACGTTCTGCTTTAGAAGTTCCTTTTTTTGCAATTGCATAACATTTATCGTAGGTAAAGTCGTTTACTCTTTTCGCAAATTCTTCATCTTCTCTCTCCCCTTCATAGGTTCTGGTTTCTTTTTTACCGAAAGCTTCCGCTAGAGCAACTTGAGCAGCACACTGAACTTTAATTGCTTCATGGGCAAACTTAATTGCATCTGCCATCTCTTCTTCAGAAATTTCATCCATTTCCCCTTCAACCATCATTACAGAATCTGCAGAAGCTCCAATCATCATATCTATATCAGATGCAGCTAACTGTGTTCTGTTTGGATTGATTACAAATTCTCCATCAACTCTTGCAACACGTGCTTCCGAAATAGGGCATTCAAAAGGAAAGTCACTTAACTGAATCGCTGCTGATGCTGCCAAACCTGCCAAAGCATCCGGCATTACATCTTCATCATGAGACATTAACTGAATCATTACTTGTACTTCTGAATGATAATCTTTTGGAAATAATGGGCGTAAAACTCGGTCTACAAGACGCATGGTTAGTACTTCGCCATCACTTGGTCTTGCTTCTCTTTTAAAGAAACCTCCAGGATACCTTCCTGCAGCAGCAAATTTTTCTCTATAATCTACGGTTAATGGTAAAAAATCTACAGGACTTTGTTTGTAGTTAGATACAACAGTACATAACAACATCGCTTTTCCCATTTGAACAACAACTGAACCGTGCGCTTGTTTCGCTAATTTACCGGTTTCTAGTGAGATGGTTCTTCCATCTCCGAGGTCTATGACCTCTTTAAATACTTTTGGAATCATAAAATTTTAATTATAATTTTTAATTACTTTTTGTTGTTGTGTTGTTGTTTGTTGTTGCAATGGAAATTCAAAAATGCTGTTACTATCTTTGATTTTTTATAGGGTTTCTGTTTGTTAGTCAGAATTTTTTTAAAATAAAAAAGAGGCACGTTTATAGAGCCTCTTTTGTTCGAATTATTTTCTAATTCCTAATTCTTTAATAATTGCACGATATCTATTGATTTCTGTCTTCTTAAGATAATCTAATAAACTTTTACGCTTTCCTACTAATTTTACTAATGAACGCTCCGTGTTAAAATCTTTACGATTTTTTTTAAGATGTTCAGTTAAGTGATTAATTCTGTGCGTGAATAATGCAATTTGACCTTCTGAAGAACCCGTATCGTTTTTTCCTTTACCGTGTTTTTCGAAGATGCTTTCTTTTACTTCTTTAGTTAAATACATTCCAATATTATTTAAATGATTTTTATGTATATCAATGATGTTTTCATTGAAGCTGCAAATATATGATTATTTTTTAAAAAAAAGTTTACAAAGCTCCTCTTTTGAAGGTTTTTATTGAAAAATAAAAAAGAGAACAGTTCTTCGCTATATATTTATGCTCTTATGGGAGCGTTTTGTATTAAATCTAAGTACAAATTAACCTGTTTTTTTAGATTTTTACGTTCGTAAATAGCATCTAAAAAACCATGTTCTAAAACGAATTCTGATTTTTGAAAACCTTCAGGCAAGTCTTTTCCTGTTGTGTCTTTTACAACTCTTGGTCCTGCAAAAGCAATCAGTGCATTAGGTTCAGCAATATTTATATCACCTAACATTGCGTAAGAGGCGGTAGTTCCTCCTGTTGTTGGATCTGTACATAATGAAATATAAGGCAATTTAACTTCCGCTAATTGCGCTAGTTTCGATGATGTTTTTACGAGTTGCATTAATGAAAGAGATGCTTCCATCATGCGTGCTCCACCAGATTTTGAGATCATCAGAAAAGGAAGTTTATGTTGGATTGCATAATCGATCGCTCTTGCTATTTTTTCTCCAACAACAGACCCCATGGATCCACCAATGAAAGCAAAATCCATCGCAGCAATTACAATTTCTTTTCCAAGAGACATTCCAACAGCCGTTCGAATGGCATCGTTTAGTTTTGTTTTTTTCTGCACTGCTTCTAGACGATCTGGATATTTTTTAGTGTCTACGAATTTTAGAGGGTCTTTGGAAGTTAGTGTTTCATTTAATTCTGTGAATGTATTATCGTCAAAAAACAATTCGAAATATTCTTTACTTCCTATTCTAACATGGTAGCCATCCTCTGGACTTACATATAGGTTCTTTTTTAATTCTTCGGTATCTATAATTTTTCCGCTAGGAGTTTTATACCACAAACCTTTGGGAGTGTCTTTTTTATCTTCTGTAGAGGTTTGTATTCCTTTGTCTGTTCTTTTAAACCAAGCCATATTTCTTGTAATATTTTAGATTGCCTTTAGATCTGTAAGTTAAAAATAGCATTTGCTTTACAAATGTAATTTTTTTTTGTTAAAAGTAACTTTTTTGATCCTTAAAGTCATAAAAAAAGCACTTTGTTTTATCAAAGTGCTTTTTTTTAAATAAGGAGTTATTATAAAGTATCGATGTTGTTTAAATCTGCAAAGGCTTGCTTCAAACGTTCTTTAAAAGTAAGCTCTCCCTCACGCAACCATTTTCTTGGGTCGTAGTACTTTTTATTTGGTTGTTCAGCTCCATCAGGATTTCCGATTTGAGTTGCTAGGTAATCAGCTTTGCCTTGCATATAATCTCTTATTCCTTCAGTAAAAGCAAATTGTAAATCAGTATCGATATTCATTTTTACCACACCATATCCGATAGCTTCTCTTATTTCTTCAACAGAAGAACCAGAACCACCATGAAAAACAAAATCAATATGGTTTTCTTCTACACCATATTTCTTTGTAATGTACTCTTGAGAATTTTTCAAGATTTTTGGAGTTAATTTTACATTTCCTGGTTTGTAAACACCATGAACATTTCCAAAAGCAGCAGCAATTGTAAATTGAGGTGATACTTTCAATAATTCTTCATAGGCATATGCTACCTCTTCGGGTTGTGTGTATAATTTAGAAACATCAACATCAGAGTTGTCAACACCATCTTCTTCACCACCTGTAATCCCTAATTCAATTTCTAGAGTCATTCCAATTTTACTCATTCTTGCTAAATAAGTTTTACAAATTTCGATGTTTTCTTCTAGGGATTCTTCAGATAAATCAATCATGTGAGAACTGTATAAAGATTTCCCAGTTTCCTCAAAGTGTTTTTCACTAGCATCTAACAATCCATCAATCCAAGGGAGTAGTTTCTTCGCAGCATGATCTGTATGTAAAATAACAGGTACTCCGTAGGCAACTGATAATTCATGTATGTGTTTTGCTCCTGCAACAGCACCCGCAATGGCAGCTTTTTCGCCGTCATTTGACAATCCTTTTCCTGCATTAAATTGCGCACCACCATTTGAAAATTGAATAATTACCGGAGCATTTAAATCTCTTGCAGTTTCTAAAACACCATTAATTGTGTTAGATCCAACAACATTTACTGCGGGTAAAGCAAATCCTTTCTCTTTGGCAAGGTTAAAAATTTCTTGAACTTCTTTTCCAGTGGCTACACCTGGCTTAATGTTATGACTCATGTTTTTTTATTTAATCATTTATGATGTTCCAAAAGTAGTAAAAATAGGAATGAAGCAATCTATAAAATAACGAAAACGTTATAGGTTTTATTAGTTATTAGAAAGGGTAGTTAATTCCAATGTTGTAAACAGCATTTGAGAAATTATAATTTTTAAACCATTTGCCTTCTGTTAAATAAGGTTCGTATGTTTTAAAACCAATATCAAAACGAAGAATTAAAAAACTAAAGTCTAATCTAGTTCCAAAACCAGAGCCAATAGCCATGTCTTTAAGTGAAGAAAGTCCTCTAAATTTTGCATTTTCATCTACGAAATCGGAGCCTGTAATGTCCCATATATTTCCAGCATCTATAAATAAGGCTCCTTTTAGTTTATTAAAGACGGGGAATCTATATTCTGCACTTGAAAGAAATTTAAAACTTCCGACATTAAATTCTAACCCAGTATTTCTGCTTCCAGGACCTAGTTCATATGTTTGCCAAGCTCTGATATCATTAGATCCACCAGCAAAGTAACTTTTTGTAAAAGGAATGTCTGAATTGTTGTACGGAATAATTGCGCCTAAAAATGTCTTAAATCCGAAAACCGAATTGCTTCCTACATCCCAAAACTTTTTGTATTCAGTATCAATTTTAAAATATTGAGCGATTGGGGTATTTTCCAGGGTTTTTTTTCCATTATCATTGGTGCTTTTTGATAGCAATCCGAAAATATTACCCGCATTGGCAATTCTTGCTTTAAAAAAAGAAAAATTGTTATCACTAAAATTTGTTTGGCTATTGTGAGTGTAGGAGAAAGCAAGTACAGGGATTAAAAAATTAGAAGTTACAATATTGTATCTGTTTAAGATGTTTAAAGCAGTATTGTATTCTTCGGGGTTTGTCGTTTTGAAAGCCGTGTTATCAGACACTTTTCTCATAAATTGTACTGCTTCAGATACCTGATCATCTGTATTGTTAGAAAGAGGATAATTAGGGTTTGTTGAAATGGTATTGACGCGATCATAAATTTCAGCAACAGCATTTAAATTTGAAAATTCAGAACTATAGATATTAAAATAACTATTGATGTTTAAGTTTCGAATGTATTGGGTATTAAAAATTTCTAATTGAATTGTTTTCTTTGGGGTAGATTGCCATTTATAATCTGATAGAAAAGTAAATGCTTGCCTATCTAATCCTATGTTTTTTTGAAGACTAGACCCAATAGAAAACAAGGTTCTTGGAGACATTTTTTTTGGAACTAATTTTTGGAGACCAAAGGGAGCAATGAGCCTCGGGATTTCTAATGAAGCATCTGCCCCAACTTCCCAACCAGGGCCGTTATTAGAATTGAAATAGGAGCCTAAAAAAGAAATTTTCAATAGCTCAGCACCCCTAAACGCATTTCTATCTGTGATTGAAAACTTAGCTGATGAACCAATATTTCTAATATTAGAATGCGTGATTTCAGTTTCTAAACCTACAGTATATTTTTCAATAGGTGTTAGAAAAACATCCATTTTTAGTTCATTTTCTGTTCCTAGGATTGGACTGAATTTTATGTTCGTAGATTTAAAATTTTTAAGAGATTTGAGATGATTTCTAGTTAAGTTCCTTAGCGTGTCACTGTATATGTCATTTGGTTTTAAAAAAATAGATTTTGACAAATATTTAGGATTGTATTTGATTTTGTCATGAGCAAAAAAACGAATGCCTTCGAAGTCTAAAGAATCTAATAGTGGACCACCTTTTCTTGTAAAAGAGTAATCTGTCATCACATTTACTTCAGAAATTTTTTGAATCTTAAGGGGAGTTGATACATAATTTCCTTGTTCTTTGGTGAGCTTGCTTCCGGAGATTAAAAAATCTACATTGGTTTTGTAATCTGCCCTTGATGAATCTAGGTAAAAACCTAATTCAGATTCGCTAAACTGATAAATACCGTTGTTCCTAAATAATTTTAAGACTCTACTGGCTTCTTTTCTGAATGTTTGGTCATTGTATTGACTTCCAGATTTTAGTAATGAAGTGGTTTTCGCATTTTTGTAAATAGAATCTAAGACAGGAGACTCTATTTTAAAGTTGATGGTGTCTAAAAGCGTTGGTTTTCCTTTAGCTATATGATATTCTACCGTTGCTTTTTTATTTTTGTATAAGTTTAACACAGTATCAATTGAAGCTTTAAAATACCCTTGAGTTTTATAGTAAGCCAGGAGATTAGCTGAAGTTTTTTTTATTTTGTTTCTATTGATAATTTCAGGGCCTTGGTAGTTTAAAAACCAATTGTTTAACTTAATGAAAGAATTTGCATAACCAATGCTTTGCTTTTCGGAAAAAACATGTTTGATAAAATGATATGATCTTGGATTTTTTACACTCCACTCTAGAGGTGTTTTTGGTTTATTTTGGTTTCCTATATTGTGAAAATACAAGGCAAAAGGTAAATTTAAAAACCTTGGATTGGGCTTTTGTAGAATATATTTTTGAAGGTCGTTGCTTTTAATTTTAGTACTATCGATAAAAATATAGTTTTGCATAAGCATATGTTCACCCTCAGCGACATGTTTCGTAGAATTACATGAAACGAAAATGATCATCAATAAAAAAGAATACGAGAGTTTTTTCATTACTTTAGCAGCGCTATCAAATTCAAAAATAGTATTTTTAGCTGGTTTATTTCCAATTACGATCAATTAATGAGTATCTCTAAAAATCAAATTAAATTAATAACAAGTTTATCACAAAAAAAGTATAGACTAAAGTATAAATTATTTATTGCCGAAGGGGTAAAAGTAGTGAGAGAACTCATCGCCTCTTCTTACGAGTTAGAAACGCTTTTTTGTACAGAAGGTTTTGATTCTGAAGTCTCAGATCAAAAAGTAGTACGAATTTCAGAAAGTGACTTAAAGAAAATCAGTAATTTAAAAACACCCAATAAAGTTGTAGGGCTGTTTCGAATACCTGATCAAAAACCTCCGCAAAAGTCCAATTTAATTATTGCTTTAGATGCCATAAACGATCCTGGAAATCTTGGAACAATTATTCGTTTGTGTGATTGGTTTGGAGTAGCTCAAATTGTCTGTTCTATGGATACTGTAGATTCCTTTAATCAGAAAGTAGTTCAGGCGAGTATGGGTTCTTTAACCAGAGTTTCTATTCATTATTTAGACTTGGAGAATTATTTGATAAACACCCATTTACCCACTTTTATCGCAGATATGGATGGTGAAAATGTGTATACCGCTCCCTTACCAAAAGAAGGAATTCTTGTTTTAGGAAATGAAGCGAATGGTGTTTCAGAAAAAATAAAAAAACAAGTAACTACTAAAATAGCGATCCCAAGATTTGGAGACATTCAAGAAACAGAAAGTCTAAATGTAGCAACTGCAGCTGCCATCTTATTGAGTGAATTTAAAAGAGGTAGTTTGTAAGGAATTCTTACAGATAATTTTATAAAGAACAGTAGTTGAGTGTTTTTTTAATTCTTTAGATGATTTTATTCAAAAGCAAATGTTAGAAAAACTCCTCGAGTTCCCATGTAATTTACAGGAGAAGTCCATTGACTATTGGGGTCATCATCGTATTTTATTTCATTGTTTAGGGCAAAAATTCCTCGAATAGAAGGAGAGAATTTAAAGAAATGTAAATAAATGTCTATGCCCAAACCAACTTCATACATATAATTGCTTGTATTCATTCTGAATTGTCCAGAGGAATTATCATCTTGGTTATCCTCATTACTTGAAAAATTATAATTGTAGGAGAGACCGGCCAATACATAAGGACGAATATTTTTATGTCGATCTGTACTAAATTTGAGCAACAAAGGAACATGAAGATACGTAGAGCTTATTTCTCTCGTTTTATCATTAGAAGCTGTTAAATGATTAAAATTAATATTTTTAGTATTGGTCATCAGTCCCGGCTCAAATCGTATGTTTAGGTTTTTGTGAAGGCGTAAATCTGCAACAACACCCACATTAAAACCACTTGCTGCCGTTGTGGTAATGTTTGCATTAGGCACAGCATCAACGTCTTTTAGGCTGACTTTTAGGTCATTCTGATTGAACCCCAAGTAAAACCCATAATGTATTTGTCTTTTATCAAAAGTTGGTAAATATTCAATGCGCTCGCGTTGAGCATACAAAGCAATCGCACTTGTCATGAAAAAATAAAAAATGATAATATTTTTAGGTATCATTATAGTCGGGCAGTATAAATTGTAGCTACACCAAAGGTTACGGGTTTGTCTTCTGTATGTGTAAACCCATTTTTTTGTAAAATATTGTTGAAAGCTACCCCAAAAGGAAAAGAATTTGCCGATTCAGATAAGTAGGAATAAGCCACTTTGTCTTTTGAAAATAATTTCCCTATAACTGGTAAAAAGAGGTTTGTATATAGTTTATAGCCTTGTTTGAATGGAAATTTCGTTGGGTTGGATGTTTCTAAAATAACCAATACCCCCGATGGTTTTAAAACGCGTGCAATTTCTTGAATTCCTTTGTCTAAGTTGGCAAAATTACGCACGCCAAAAGAAACCGTAATGGCATCAAAAGTATTGTCATCAAAAGGCATTTCTTCAGAATCACCAACCACCATTTCAATCTTTTCAGATAAATTTACGTTGGCTATTTTTTCTTTTCCTACCGCTAACATTCCTTCAGAAATGTCTAAACCTATAATTTTGTCTGGATTTAATTCTGCCATCATTAGGGCTAGATCTCCAGTTCCAGTGGCAATATCTAAAATTTGTTTAGGATTGTTTTTACCAACAATTTCCACCACTTTTTTACGCCATTTGATATCAATTCCAAGAGAGATTACCCTATTCAAACCATCGTAATTTTTAGAAATAGCATCAAACATTTTGGCTACTTGCTCTTTCTTTCCAAGATCTGAATTTTTATAAGGTTTAATGATTTTTGTCATTTTATCCGTTAATTGCAATTACTTCATTAATTTGGTTTGGCAACATTTCTTTGAGCAAGTTTTCAATTCCATTTTTTAAAGTAGCTGTTGAGGAAGGGCATCCGCTACAAGCTCCTTGCAAAATTACACGCACTATTTTATGGGTTTCATCATAAGAACGAAATGCAATATTTCCTCCATCACTAGCAACAGCAGGTTTAATGTATTCATCTAAAATAGCTACAATTTCAGCAGAAATACCCTCTAATTTAGGTGCAGGTTTTTTTGTGTTTTTTTCTGAAGTTGTTTTTCCTTCTGTGGGGAGTTCTTTGATGATGGTTTTTCCTGCCACCAAGTATTCACGAATAAAAGTTCTTACTTCTGTAAATACCTCATTCCATTCTACCATATCATATTTTGTAACAGAGACATAATTGTCAGAAATAAAGACTTCTTTTACAAATGAAAAATTAAAAATAGCGAATGCCAAAGGAGATGACTTGCTTGCTTCGTCAATGTTTTTATATTCAACATCTGTCTGTGTCAGAGATTTATTGGTTCCAAACTTCATTACAGAAGGGTTGGGAGTTGCTTCTGCGTATACCTCTATGGCTTCTTTATCAGAAATTTGAGATTCATTCACAACAATTCCATTGCCGTTTAAATAGTTTTCAATTTGTTCTTTAACTTCTTCTTGAACATCTACCCATTCGATAATGTCAAAACGTTGAATCGCAATAAAATTTGCAGTAATGAAGATTTTCTTTACAAACGGTAAGTAGAACAATTGTTGCGCTAGAGGAGAATTTTTTGCTTCATCTATATTGTTATACTCATAACTCCCACCATTGATTAGAACCTGATTGATATTAAACTTTATGATGGTGTCGTTGGTTGTTTCTTGGACGGTAATTTTTACGTCTTGCATAGTGCTTAAAATTGAATTGCAAAATTAAGGCAAAAAAGGTAAAAAGTGTTATTTTTTCACAGATTAAAAATTACAATCCCTAAAAAAGTAAGTTTTCTCTCTGTAATGAGAGTGAGAATTTTTTTTAAATTATAGATTTAAAGTTAGGGTCGTTGTAAATGTTCTGTTGTCTATTATTAATGTTGATGGGTTTACATTATAATCACTGTAGAAATTGTAAGAACTATTTTGATTACTATTATTGTAAGAAAAGTCTAATCTAAAACTTCCAAAGTGATACCCAGCTCCCAAAGAATATCCTATCAAATTATTTAAATCATTTTCAGATTTTATTGGGTTTTGTTCAAATTTATATCCACCTCTGATGCTAAACCTATCAAAACGCCATTCTGTACCAATATTATATGAATGTGTATTTCTTAACTGATTTTGAAAAAACTGATTTTCTTGTGAAAAATTATCATTGGATAATCTCATGTTTTGATAATTTCTTTTAACATAATCAAAACTTAACAAACCATTTTTACTAAAAATAAATGCAGCACTTGTGGTTAATTTTCCTGGTGTTTTTAATCTGTACAATAATTCTTGACTTGGAAAAAATCCCCCTGAAGTATTATCATAGATTCTATTGTCGTTGTTTACAATGATTTCGGTGTCTCCAAAATATCCGTCATTGTTAGTGATGTTAGTGGTTTCTATAAGTTCTGTATACCAAGTTGGTGTTTGGTATGACATCCCAACTCTAACATTAGAGCGTACCTTATAGATAAAACCCATATTGATGGAGATTCCGGTACCTGTTGTAAAGTTTTCTTGGTATAAATTAGCATTCAATTCATTCCCGTTTCCATCGCTGTTATATTCAGTCAGCTGCGTTTGTTGACTGAAGTTGAGCTCGTAAAAATTAAAACTCATCCCTAGGTGCATTTTTTTTTGATACACTGCCGAAATAGCAGCGTTAATCTCAGATATTTCTCCGTTGTAATTTGTAGAGAAAATTTGCTCATCAGCTATGTTATAATCGATTATTGGGTCATTATTGTCATAGGGTAAATTTGTAAAAGTAGGCACCCCACTATTTCCTCTAGCTAAAATATCGTCCGAAAAATCTTTTGTAATTCTATAATTAAAACCAATTGCAAACTTGTCCCATTCGGTGCTGAGGTAATTTTTAAAAACGAGTACCCCACCAGCATGAGAAAGATTTAAATATTGATTTTTTGAGGTCATCGAGTTTTCATAATACTTAGCAGCAACAGATGAGTTTCTGTGATTGAAGCTTCCTGAGAAAGTGCTATTATTAAAAACTGAGATACCTGCAGGATTTATATTGATTGATGAAACATCCCCTCCTAATGCTCCAAAAGCACCACTCATACCCGTGAAACGAGCAGAGCCATTATCATCGTTTTGTGAAAAGAGAACGCTCAAATCTTGATAGCCTAAAGATTGTGAATAGGATGAAAAGGTAACCGTTAAAAAAATTGATATGCTTAAAAGATACTTCATTTAAAATGCTTTCAGTGTTTACTTTCCTCTTCTGGAAGAACTGCTACGACTACCGCCACTACTACTACTACTACTACGATTGCTCCTTGTAGGAGAAAAACTTCTAGAGGAAGAATTATTATTGGTATTTCTCGAAGGAGAATAGCTTCTTCTCGAGGAAGAATTACTGTTATTTTCCTTTGATCGAGAATAGCTTCTTCTTGAGGAAGAATTATTGTCATTTTCTTTTGATCGAGAATAACTTCTTCTCGAGGAAGAATTTTTTCTTGTGATGCTTTTTCTTCTTTTAGGGTCTTTTATTTTTCTATATCTTTCTCTGACACTTTTTTCTAGTTGTTGATTCGTGGGAACGCTGCTTCTTCTGCCAGTTCTTGTTCGAGAGGAAGTTGGGTTGTCTCTTCTGTATGTTCTGTTGCTAGCAGTTCGTCTACCATAATTGATATTTCTGTCATTGACAGCATTGTTCCAAGAGTTGAAACCTCTGTAAGGATTACCGAATCTATTGTAAAAAGGATCGTTATGATACGGAGTGTAAAAATTAGGATTCCAAGCATAATAATTTTGAAAGGGACTCCAAAAAGGGTCTGCGTTCCATCCGAAACCTCTGTATCCCCAATTATAATTTCTAAATCCCCAGTCATAACCTCTGTATCTCCAACCGTATGGGTTATATCCCCAATTCCTGTATCTCCAATTATTATAGAATCCATATCCGTAAAAATCAGACCAATATGGGTTTCTATTTACATCTACATTAATAACGACGTCATTATTATCATTCATACCCCAGGGTTGGTTTGGGGCATAGTTCGCTGTTCTGTCAGCAATTTCAGCACTTTCGTAAATTGTGTCAACAGAGCTGTAACCCTCTACTTCTGTGAAAATACCATCGCTTTTTATTCTTTCTAGACTGTTAAATTTTTTTAAAAAATAATTATCTTCATACGCTTCATATTCCTTTTCATTTACAACAATTACTTTTTTGTAGGTGTTAACTTCTTGGGTGTCACCATAAATTCCATCATTATTGTAAGCACTTTGATAGGTTCCACAAGAGACCAATACATAACAAGTTGACAATAATATAAATAGGATATGTAGATTTGGCCTTGTGTATAGGTGTTTCATAATGAATGTATATTATTAATTAAATCTTGCTAAAAACTCTGTAAATTATAGTAATTTTGTAGTGTTTTATATAGAGAACACTGATTTTAAATATAATTTATTATTAAAGGTAACAATATTTGTGCCAAATTTTTAATTATGAGTAAACATTTAACAAAAAGAGCCGACGATTATTCCAAATGGTATAACGAATTAGTGGTAAAAGCTGATCTTGCTGAAAACTCAGCTGTTAGAGGCTGCATGGTTATCAAACCTTATGGTTATGCCATTTGGGAAAAAATGCAATCCGAACTTGACAGCATGTTTAAAGCGACGGGTCATGAGAATGCTTATTTCCCTCTTTTTGTTCCTAAAAGTTTATTTGAAGCAGAAGAAAAAAATGCAGAAGGTTTTGCAAAAGAATGTGCGGTTGTCACCCATTATCGTTTACAAAATGATCCTGATAATGAAGGTAAATTAAGGGTAGATCCTGAAGCGAAATTGGAAGAAGAGTTAGTTGTTAGACCAACTTCTGAAGCCATTATTTGGAATACTTACAAAGGATGGATTCAATCCTACAGAGATTTACCTCTATTGGTAAATCAATGGGCAAATGTGGTTCGCTGGGAAATGCGAACACGCCTATTTTTGAGAACCGCAGAGTTTTTATGGCAAGAGGGTCATACGGCCCATGCAACAAAAAATGAGGCCATCTCGGAAGCGAAGCAAATGCAAGAGGTATATGCCGAATTTGCAGAGCGTTTTATGGCAATGCCGGTAGTCAAAGGTGTAAAATCTGATAGTGAACGTTTTGCAGGAGCAGAAGATACTTATACAATAGAGGCTTTGATGCAAGATGGAAAAGCATTGCAAGCGGGTACAAGTCACTTTTTAGGACAAAATTTTGCAAAAGCTTTTGATGTAAAATTCACCTCTAAAGAAGGGAAAAAAGAGCATGTTTGGGCAACTTCTTGGGGAGTTTCTACACGTTTAATAGGAGGCTTAATAATGACGCATTCAGATGATTTTGGATTGGTTTTACCTCCAAAATTGGCTCCAATACAGGTAGTGATTGTTCCTATCTATAAAGGAGAAGATCAATTAGAAGCCATCACAGAAAAAGTAAACATTCTTGTAAAAGAATTACGTTCAAAAGGAATTTCAGTAAAGTATGACAATAGGGATACCTATCGACCAGGAGCTAAATTTGCAGAATATGAATTGAAAGGAGTTCCGGTTAGAATTGCAATGGGAAATAGAGATCTAGAAAGCGGTACCTTGGAGATTGCAAGAAGAGATACTTTGGAAAAGCAAACAATTGATCAGGAAGATGCAGCAACTTTTATCGAGACACTTTTAGGGAAAATTCAAGAAAATTTATATACCAAAGCCATACAATACAGAGAAGAGCACACCACAGAAGTAGCCACTTTTGATGAGTTTAAAAGTGCAATAAAAAATAAAGGAGGCTTTGTCTCGGCTCATTGGGATGGTTCAGAAGAAACAGAAGACAAGATAAAAGAACTGACAAAAGCAACGATTAGATGTATTCCTAATGACGCTAAAGAGGAGGTAGGAAGCTGTGTTTTAACTGGAAAGCCTTCGTTTAAAAGAGTTCTTTTTGCAAAGGCTTATTAATTTAAAAAAAAACATCTTTTTTTTTAAAATAATTGTTGCAAAATTTAAAAAAGCTTGTATATTTGCACCCGCAATTGAGAGATATTTAATTGTTATGGTCCGTTCGTCTAGGGGTTAGGACGCATGGTTTTCATCCATGTAACACGGGTTCGATTCCCGTACGGACTACTAAGTTTTAATAAAAAAACTAATAAATTAAGAATTATGGCAAATCATAAGTCAGCATTAAAAAGAATCAGAAGTAACGAATCAAAAAGGTTACGTAACAAATATCAGCATAAAACAACACGTAATGCTGTTAGAGATTTAAAAGCTGAAGAAAACAAGAAAAATGCAGAAGGCAAATTAGGAAGCGTTATTTCTATGTTAGACAAGCTTGCTAAAAACAATATCATCCACAAAAACAAAGCGGCTAATTTAAAATCTAAATTAACCAAGCACGTTGCTGCTTTGTAATAACAACATACCCTAGTAAATTAAAAAGCTCTGAATTTTATTCAGAGCTTTTTAATTTTAGAGAGTTTCTTTCTGGTGCAAGAGAAATAGGGGAGGGTTGTCTTTCAAAGGCCCGTAAAGTTAATTTTTTCGTTGCTTATTAATCTCGTCTTGTAATTGCCTTCTTAATTTTTGTTCTCTTTGAACACTCTTTTTTCGAAAGAGCTCAAATTCTTCTTCAAGATCGATAACATTCCTTTGTGCTTTTTTAGTGGTCCTGTTATTTCTTATAAACTTAACAATGAAGAGCGATAAGCTCATGAGTAAAATAATTACGATCCCCCAAAGTAAAAGGTTGTAAAATTTTTTACTTACTAAAATTCCCAAAAAAGAAATAGACTTTTCTCTTTTGATCGAATCTTTCAATTCTAAGGTCGTTTTTGATAATAATATGCTGTCCTTTTTGAGTTTGTTTTTTTGAGTAAATAGCAAACGATCTTTATCAGAAATGATCTTTTTAGACCGTTCAAGAGAGTCTAAAGTGTTTTGTTTTAAATCCTGATAGTAACGTTTTTTAATGATCTTATAGGCTTGGTAAGAGTTCGATTTTTTATAAATCTCTTCGAACTGATTTTCAATAGACTCCTTAGTATCCTTGTTTTCTTGAGAAAAAGAGAGGGAGACTGTAAAAGAGAAAAGCAGTATGTATATCCTTGTTTTCATCATGTAAGAGGTTTTTAATTGTAAATTGTATAAAAAAACCCAAACAAGTAGTTTGGGTTTTTTAAATATAAGCAAGTATTGTTATTTATTTGATTTTTTTCACAACTGCCTTAAAAGCTTCTGGGTTATTGACCGCTAAATCTGCTAAAACCTTACGGTTCAATTCGATATTATTGGCTTTTACTTTCCCCATAAACTGAGAGTAAGACATTCCGTGTAAACGGGCTGCAGCGTTAATACGTACAATCCATAAAGAACGAAAGTTTCTTTTATTATTTTTACGGTCTCTATATGCATATAGCATTCCCTTTTCAACCGCATTTTTTGCTACTGTGTAAACGTTTTTTCTACGTCCGAAGTAACCTTTTGCTGCCTTCAAGATTTTTTTTCTTCTATTTCTTGAGGCTACTGAATTTACTGATCTTGGCATAATTTCAATGTTTTTTGAAGTAGGCGATTCAATAAAGAATACTTTTTAATTTGGGCCCAACTCCATGGTTAATAATTAAATTCCCTGATTAAACTTATTTTAAGTTTAATTGTTGCATAATGTTAGACTCATCAGACTTGTGTACTAAAGTATCATGAGTTAACTTTAATTTACGTTTTTTAGACTTCTTTGTTAAAATGTGGCTTTTAAACGCGTGCTTTCTTTTGATTTTTCCAGTACCAGTAACTTTAAATCGTTTTTTGGCGCTAGATTTGGTTTTCATTTTAGGCATCTCTCCTTCGTTTTTATCTTGCTTATAAGATTTTTATTTAACTTTTTTTGGTGCAATAAACATAATCATACGTTTCCCTTCTAATCTAGGTAATTGCTCCACTTTTCCGTATTCCTCTAATTCTTGAGCTAATTTTAGTAATAATATTTGACCTTGTTCTTTAAAAATAATAGAACGTCCTTTAAAAAATACAAAAGCTTTTAATTTAGCTCCATCCTGTAAAAACTTAATGGCATGCTTCTTTTTAAATTCGTAGTCATGCTCGTCGGTTTGTGGTCCAAAACGTATTTCTTTTATGGTCACTTTTGTTGCTTTTGACTTTAAAGCTTTTTCACGTTTTTTCTGTTCGTACAAGAATTTCTTGTAGTCAATAATTTTACAAACAGGTGGTTTCGCTTTTGGTGAGATCTCTACCAAATCCAATTCCTGTTCTCTGGCCAATTCCTTAGCTTTTTCTATAGGATATACACCAATTTCTATATTTTCGCCCACAAGACGAACTTCATCAACATATTTGATTTTCTCATTAATCCTATGCTGATCTTCTTTGATTACTCTCAACGGTCTTCTTGACCTACTTCTACGTATTGCTATGACTTTTGTTTTTTAAATTTAACTTATGGTTGTTTTAAGACCTTTTTTTATGTTGTATTCCTACTTCTAATATTAAAAAGTTTTCAAGGTGCTAGCTTCTTCCGTTTTAATTAAAGAGATAAATTCTTCAATTGTAAAAGTACCTATATCTCCTTCACCATGTTTTCTGACAGAAACAGTACCTTCTTGTTCTTCTTTTTCACCCACAATCACCATAAATGGTGTTTTTTTCACTTCTGCATCTCTAATCTTTCTCCCAGTTTTCTCGCTTCGGCTATCTACCAAGGCGCGAATTTCGGAATTTTCTAACGATTCTAAAACTTTTTCTGAATATTTTTGATATTTATCACTGATTGGCAATAAGATAACTTGATCAGGAGTTAGCCAAAGAGGGAAATTTCCACCAGTATGTTCAAGTAGAACGGCGATAAATCGTTCCATAGAACCAAAGGGTGCTCTGTGAATCATCACAGGTCTATGAGATTGATTATCTGCCCCCTTATAAGTTAAATCGAAGCGTTTCGGTAAATTATAGTCCACTTGTATGGTTCCAAGTTGCCAACTTCTACCCAAAGCGTCTTTCACCATAAAATCTAATTTAGGTCCATAAAAAGCTGCTTCACCTTCTTCAATTATAAAATCTAATTTTTTATCTGTTGCAGCATTTATAATGGCTTTTTCAGCAATTTCCCATGTTTCAGCATCTCCAATGTATTTGTCTGGATTATTTTTATCTCTCACTGAAACTTGAGCTGTAAAGTCTTCAAAACCTAGGGAGCCAAAAACATACAATACCAAATCTATGACCTCCTTAAATTCTTGATCTAATTGTTCTGGTGTACAAAAGATATGAGCATCATCCTGGGTGAAGCCTCTAGCGCGAGTTAATCCGTGTAATTCTCCACTCTGTTCATATCGATATACCGTTCCAAATTCAGCAAATCGTTTTGGAAGATCTTTGTATGAATAGGGTTTAAAGTTATACACTTCACAATGATGAGGACAGTTCATCGGTTTTAATAAAAACTCCTCATCCATTTTGGGAGTTTTAATTGCTTGAAAACTGTCTTCTCCGTACTTCTCATAATGTCCTGAAGTGACGTACAATTCCTTTTGACCAATATGAGGTGTCATGACCATTTCGTAACCCGCCTTTTTTTGAGCCTTCTTTAAGAAATCTTCCAACCTGCTTCTCAAGGCCGCACCTTTTGGTAACCATAGCGGTAAGCCAGCCCCAACTCTTTGAGAAAAAGTAAACAGTTCTAATTCTTTACCAAGTTTTCTGTGATCACGTTTTTTAGCCTCTTCAAGTAATTCAAGATATTCAGTTAGCATCTTTTGCTTTGGGAAACTAATTCCATACACACGAGTTAACTGATTGTTTTTTTCATCACCACGCCAATAGGCACCGGCAACATTCATTATTTTAATCGCTTTTATAATTCCTGTGTTGGGCACATGTCCTCCTCTACACAAATCGGTAAAAGTACTGTGGTCACAAAAAGTAATATCACCATCCGTTAGGTTTTCGATTAACTCTATTTTGTATGGATTGTTTTCTTTTCTATATAATGACAAAGCATCTTCTTTAGAAACCTCACGCATTTTAAATTCATGCTTCCCTCGAGCAATTTCTAAAAATTTATCTTCAATACCTTTAAAATCTTTTTCAGAAATAGTTTCTTCGCCAAGATCTACATCATAATAAAAACCATTTTCGATCGCAGGTCCAATGGTTAGTTTTGCATTTGGATGAAAACTCAATATTGCCTCTGCCAATACATGGGCAGAAGAATGCCAAAACGCTTTTTTTCCACCTGCGTCCTTAAAAGTATGAAGTATGAGAGAACCATCTGTAGTTAATGGAGTGGTGGTTTCAACAGTAGTTTTGTTAAATGTTGCAGAGATAACGTTTCTTGCCAATCCTTCACTGATGCTTTTTGCAACATCTATGGCGGTGCTGTTTTGAGCAAACTCCTTGATACTTCCGTCAGGTAAAGTAATTTTAATCATTTAATTTCATGTGTTTAAGCTTGCAAAGATATTGAAAACAATTTTTCACGCAATATATATGTGTATTTTATTAGTTTTTAATTGTGATCTTCTCGTGTTTAAGTTTCTTTCTTTTCAATACCTTATTAATAGGACTCAAATTTTTGATTTGTTTTTGAGATTTGCGTTTGTTTTGTAACCCAATTATTCTTCCGCCAACCTGGGGTGTTATTTTTTGGAATGCCCCAAATACACCAAAGCATCTTTTAATACATATATATGTATAATCTATGGACTCCTTACGATATGATCGTAACTTAGTTTGAATTAAAGATATTCAGATTAGTCTTCAGGATTTTTTAGACTGTTTTTCTGGAGTTTCGATATATTTTAAAAAAAAAGTTTATTTGTAAAAGTCTAGCACTAATTGATTTAGGTGTTTGTTTAATTTTTTTTTAAAAAAAGGTTGATTAAATAGTTGTGGGATTAAAAATGGGGTGTATATTTGCAGCCGCTAAGCCGGATATGGCGAGCTATATAGAAGTTCATTGATAAGTTGTATTGTTTTAGAGAGTTGAATAAGAGTGTTTAGATTGTT